>Ga0163151_10000512_pt1 | contig 67777 bp, 64 predicted proteins | sample OliLakLV19MP5IB2_FD_145596 | JGI IMG/M metagenome (GOLD analysis project Ga0163151, IMG submission 145596) | Freshwater microbial mat bacterial communities from Lake Vanda, McMurdo Dry Valleys, Antarctica - Oligotrophic Lake LV.19.MP5.IB-2 | ecosystem: Environmental > Aquatic > Freshwater >... | reverse complement strand
CTACCGTATCTCAGACAGAAATCTTCGCGCTCAAAAGCGAATTTGCTTAGCCACCCTTGCAATCAGCAAATTGCTCAACCAATGACCATGAAACGCCGTTGGCAAGAAGTATCTTGCGGAATCGCTGCGTCCCAACGGTGGCGATGCTTGTGGGTATAAAGGAATCAGGTGCTGAAGGCCTGGTTCTATGACAGATGACATTGATTTCAGTCAATACAAAATAATAATAGTCGACAGTGACAATTTCTTTTGCCAGCAGCTGCAGGCAACCCTGCTCGATGCTGATTTTCAGGTCGAGTACGAGCGCAATGCCACTGCCGGGCTGAAGAAAATAAAGAGCTGGAAGCCTCACATTGTCGTATCGGATTATGTTCTGCATGGAATGGATTATTTCGAGTTTGCCACGCAGGTTGAGAAACTAGCGCCGCAAGCATGCATGATCGTGGTCAGTAGCCATCATTTAGACATACCGCTGATCGTGCAGCTCACTAATTTGTCTAGAGTTTCACTGACGGTGCAAAAACCGATTAAGCCGGATGCGTTGCTCAGTCGAATCATTGAAGTTCTGCCCAAGATTGATATTCGCCAGGAGTCCGAGACTATCGATGACGACTCTGAGGATCCGGCGAATGTGAATGATTTCGCACTGCAGCGCGAAGTTTCACGGCTCCAGTTCGAAGGCAAGGACCTGCCGCGTTTTGTCAACAGTTTGAAGGCGCTAACCAAAGAGGCGCGCGAGCAGCCGCATAAAAGTAAGTATCTCCGCGAAGCAGTGGAACAGTGCAAACGCATCACTGAAGAAGTGCGAGGGCAGAATCTGCCGCACTTCGAGGCACCATTTGAGAGAATCACCAACTGGCTTAACGACATCATCAAAGAGGGAAGTCTTCCCAGTTTGGATCTGTGGGATTACGTTCAACAAGAACTCGAGAGTCTTGGTGAGCCGAGAAAGAAGATCGGTACCGCAACGTTATCTGAAGGTGCTGCAGCGTTATCTGAACCGGTCGGCGAAGAACTTTCCGGTGTTATTGAAGCCGCGCCGGAAGGGCTTCCGCGAGCACCCCAGTGGCCTCATACATCGCAAAAGGCACCAGGAGTGGCGCCACCGAAACGACCTGCTTTCCAGCAGCCGGCTGGAGGAATTCAAAAGTTTCTGATCGTCGGAAATGATCCCAATGAATTACTTTTGAACTTGGGCAGCCGCTATGGCGTTTCAATCACGATGAGCGAGAGTCTGGAATCGGCACAAGCAGAATGCCTGGCTGAGCGTTTTGATCTGATACTACTTCTGGTACCAACGACGTGGTCGGGTGAGCGAGCTAGAGAAGCCGTGGTCACCACTCATGAAATGTTGCGCGGGATCGAGAAACACGAACACACGCCATTGGTGGTTCTGTCCGCGACTGATTCATTGCACACGAGAATCGTCACGGCGCATCTATCAAACTCGCACTGGATCAGTTGGTCCGCGATCAGAAAGAGCGATGCAGAATTTTTGACGCTTAAAGCTCTGGCGGCGCAGCCGATCACGCGACCGGACGTGCTAATCATTGATTCCGATATCTCGGATTCCGAAGATCTGTTGCGCGAATTGTCTCGCCGATGCAGCAAAGTCGATGCGCTGCGCGATCCCAATGCCGCTATAAAAGAGATCGAAGAGAATCGCCCCGACATCATCTTAATAAGCGAACGAACAGGTGATCTCAGCGGTTTTGATCTCTGTCGCGCCATTCGAAGTAGTCTCTCCTTTAAAAGCATTACTCTGATCCTCGAAGTTGCCACCATTAGTGACAGCTCGCTGAAAGGCGCGTTCCGAGCGGGAGTCGATGGCGTGATATGCAAGACGGAATCGATTGAATCACGAGCAGAAATTATGCTTGCGATTTACCACAGAACATTGATGTCTCGTGCATTCAGCCAGGAGACTGGTGAAAAGTCGCTCGAAGTAACGACGGAAATAAGAGAAGCTCTTGAAAAAAGTTTGAAAAAAGCGATCGAAGAGCAATTGCCACTGTCCGTTTGTCTCATTGACCTGGGCGAAGAGGGGCTGCCCATCGACTATTTCGCGCACTTGTGGAACTCGAAGCAAAAACAAATGCCTCCGACAATCGCTAGCACGATTCATTTTTTATCCTCAACTCAAGTACTTCTCTCACTTGTCGGTCTGCGAAAATCAACCGTCGAAAAAGCGCTTGATGAGATGATTCAAGCCGACCAGATGGACGAAGCGTATGCGCTAAATTCGTGGTGGTTTCGGTGTCGATGTTATCCGGATGACGCGTTGAGTCTGCCTGACCTGCTTAAGCTGATTTAGATTGCACTGAAATCGAAACGCATTGTAGTTAATTGACCAAAACAACTCCTTCCACCGCCCGAATAAAGTGGACGAGCTGCCGGTTTTGCGTGTATCACCCATACGTGTAATAGGTGAATGGGCAGGTTGGGCGATGCAATTCTGTGCTCGCAACAGCTAGATTAGAAATACGGGGCTAGTTTTGTATCGCTGGAAAAACGCGAGGGGTTATACATGTCTGAAGCGAGACCAAGCGCAGTGTATGCGACGAGTAGCACGACTTCGAAACGGAGTCTGTGGAAGCGAGCTACGAATGACATAACCAACATGATCACCAGCACGACGAGTCGCAAATCCGTCGTTCAATCAGAAAGTTGTTTGGATGGACAGGCAGAGCAGGAGCTCAGTCTCAGCGAGATGTTGGACTACCTGGAACGATTGGCTCGGCAGGAATCGCGACAAGCGGTTCGATATTTGCGCGAGTTACTCGCTGGTCTAGAGGGCTGCGAGACGATCAAATGCACGCTCAACAAGATGCTGCTCAAGGGCCGAGTCGAGCTGCACGTGCAGAAAAAACATACCGAGAGTTTGAACTTTCGTGCAACTAATGCACTTCACCTCAGCGGCTCCGAATTGCAAATGAATGGCAACCTCTCATTTGAAGCCACTCTTGTTGATGATGGAATTTTACTCACGAATGTGACAGGACTGTCGGTCAAAGTCATTGTTCTGAAAGGAACGTTTCGATGCGAAGTTCTGCAGGCGCGAATTCAATCCAATGATAAAAAATGTATGCTCAGGTTGAAAACACGGAATCCTCTAATAGGGAAATCAGCTGATGATTTGTCGCAAGTAGATCTGCTCGCTGATGTGTATCAGAGTGATGTTAGTGCTGACGAAGTGGAACAGTTAAAAGTCGTCGATCTTCTGGAACGTCGGGAAACGGAACGGAAACTTCGTAAGACGGCAAACCGGATGAAAGCTTTTGATCTTCAAACTTTAAATCGTGTGGCACAAGCCACAATCGGCGTCAGTGTTTCACCGAAGGACAACAGCTGGCGTTTTGAATGGATGAAGATGATCATCACTGTTTATGCCGTCTCGCTGGTGCTTGTTGCCAGCTACTTTCACCTGATGACTAAGGTGCCTCCAATCGTTTCAATTGCGATGACATTGTCGGCGGTATCATTCTTGATCCTGGGATGCGAGCGCACCTGGACCTTGAAGTCCGACCTTGCAGTACTTCTGAATTTGTTTTCAATGACGGTAGTTACAATTTTTCTCTACAACTTCTAGGCTGGCTCGGTGCGGCGGAACTCAGCAGCTGCGGTCCAAGTTCAGAACTATCCAGTTCAATAACAGGGAGAAATTGGTGTCGAAGACTAAGAGGGCACGAGGTAAACGAGGAAGCGTACTGATTGAATCAGTTATGGCGGCTTCGGTCATGGTACCGCTGACGGTGGTAATAATTTTGGTGGCACTGGAGGCCAGTCACGCGTTTTTCATAGCTGGAGGGATGACTCAAGCCTCCGTACTTACCTGTCGTGCGCTCGCCAGCGCATATCGAACAAATAGAGAGATCGTCACGGATACTTTGGCTCAACAACAGATCTTTAGCAATATAAGATTGCCAAACTTGGTGCACAGCAATTCCCAATTTGAAATAGCGTCATGGAATTTGGCGCAAGCTCCCAAAACTGTGACGGTCAGGGTGACCTACATATCCGGAGTTGGAACCCCACCGCTACCCACTTTCCCGAGCACCGGGACGCTCAATCTGGGAAGTCTTTTTCGTGTCTCTCAAACGATCACATACCGATTGCACGAATGAAAACTAACCGGCGCTTCAGGAGTTTATTTAAATGACTACAAGAGGGCAGAGAAGAAAATCGAGGTCGCGACTTGGCACCGGCGTTGCTATTGTCGAACTAGCGGCGGCGTTGATGCTTTTATTACCGCTATTGGTGGTTATATGTTATGTCGCTGCCGAAGCTATGCAACTATGCATGATCAAAAGCGTGCTCAATCACGGTGCGGCTGTTGCTGCTCGCCGGCTAGCAATTGCTTATGGATCCGATCCGGTTTCTGCGATCTCAAATCCGGAGGATTCATTCACGAACATACGAATCGCAAACGTAATCGCCGACAACCAGCAGTTCTCGGTCGCTCCGGGCACCTCCGGGTGGAACTTGTATGGTACGCCACCAACGGTGTGCGTCGAAGTCACCTTTAGCGGTGGTCAATATGGCCTCCCAAGCTTCCCCAGTCCAGATCCGCTTAAACTCGGAGCGAATTTCGTTCTGAAATCGAGCGCGAAAGCCAATTTAGAGTAGTGCAGGAGTGTAGAGATGAATAAGCCGATTAGACAAACCAGGCGACGAATTAGAAATGAAAAAGGGGTGGTTTCAGCTGGAATCTGTTGTGCCATGCTTCTAATCACAATCATGCTAGCTTGTCTGGGCGCCGATATTGCTCACTGCGTGCACGTTCAATCCAGATTGCAAGCCGCGTGCGATGCCGGTGCGCTCGCTGGAGTTGTAGAAATCGCTAAAAAGGACCCGACCTCCGCCGATCAAACGAGAGCCTACAATTACGCGATGTCTGTGACTGGAATGAATGAGGTCGACAACATCTATTTGAAAAACGATTCTCCTGACACCATTATCACAGTGTATATAGACGTCACCTCGGAGCCGAAAACCGTATCTGTAGCAGCTTCGCGCCGGGTAAATTCCATATTTGCCAGTTTGCTGAATTTCAATTCAAACGGCACTTTATCTCTTCGGCCGGATGCATTCCGTCCTGACGCTCTTTTTATACCGAGCGCATGGGCCGGAAGCGGACAGGGGGCGAATAATTGGTTGAGTACCAAATCAACTGCAGCCCCGTTTCTCATCGAGAAAATTTATCCTTATCAAATTCTCGGAATGATTCCGTCTCTTGACGTAGTGCCGAGTAATGGTCCTGCAGACGGGCAGAAGATCGCAGACGTGATGAACAGTAATGAGCCCTTTGAACTTTGTTGGAATCCGCAAAACTCGAAAAACGTAGGATGGGTTAAAGCGTGGCTCAAGAATAACGAGTCTCAAATTAGAATTGGCGAGTCCTGGAGATTGCAAAATGGTGTCGTCAATAGTGCCATGTCCGACATCAATGTTGGTGACATCGTGGGAATTCCTGTAACTTCAGGCGGTGTCCCGATGAATGATGATCGCACTATTCTTGGTGTCATTACAGTTCAGATAATTGCAAAAAGTGGCAACGGAATGACGGTGAAAATGCATGAACCGATTTTGTTTCACGGAGTCAAAGGCACTCCGCAGGTGACTACTTCCGCCGAGAATCAAGCGTTTTTGCAGAAATGGCAGCCGTGGACTGTTCAGTTGATTGAGTAGTGTCGAACAATGGATTCCTGAGAAACACACGACTGCGATGGAGCAAAATAAATCAATGATGAATGTTGGCAGATTGAAAATTACCGAATACCTCATGCCCGCACTCTGTGTTGCTCTGGCTCTGTTTATGACAGCCCAACTCGTGATCATCACTATTTTGGGCGTTTCGTTTAAAGGAGTTCGGCAATATTCCGTAGGCGAGCAGCCACTACGCACGGTGCCCAAAAGCGAAAGCAACGGCGATGACGCAAAACGGGCACTGAATAAATCCGGCATTGAAATCGCTCGTTCAGCACCTGCAGATACTACATCCAGCACCACCACCAATGCTTTCAATCCGCAACCAAAACACCTGCGTTTGCTCAATAATCCGACGTCGTGGCCTCCTGTTGAAAATCGGCTCTATCCGGATATGGAACTCTACAATCAAGATGGCAAACTGACGCGGCTTTCTGACCTCAGCGGCAATGTCATAATCGTTCAGCCGGTGGCAATGACGTGCCCCCTTTCGCAAGCGTATACAGGCGCACACAATAATGGAAAGGCACCATTCAAGTTGTGTTTCCCGGACAACGGCGTGACTGACTTCGCCCAGCGAATGCAAGACTATGCCGGAATCGGCATGAAAACTCCGGGTCTGGTGTTCGTTCAGTTGCTTCTATACAACATGCAAAATGAAGCACCATCGGTTGATGATGCGAAACAATGGGCAAATCATTTCGATTTGCGGACTTCGAACAATCAATATGTTCTTGTAGGAACGCCGGAGATGGTCAACCACAAAAGCGCGATGTTAATTCCCGGCTTTCAACTGGTAGACAGGTCTTATAATCTGCGCTCCGACAGCACAGGCATTTTGCCAAAGCGGTCGCTGTACAACCATTTCTTTCCGACATTGAAAGGTGTTCTGACGCCGCGAGTCTCGGTCATTGGCGACGATGAGGAAGAAAGGCTCAGGCAAAACAGCATTGAAATCCAAAACGCTTCTCTCTAGTGACGTTCTGTTCGATTGCGAGTTCGATGGTTTCGGATACCCAGTCAAAACTATCTAGTCCAGACTTGCGTAGGCATCAAGATCGTTTGGTTTGATTTATGCGTTTTTGACGGGCAAAACGTGAATCGCTTTGATGATCAAATGCACTTCATCTCCGAGTTTGAGATTCATCTCTTGGACGGACTCGGTGGTGAGTACTGAACTCAGCTGACCGGATGCTGTTTCGAAGTTCACTTGCGACATGATTGCGTCGCTCTTGATATCAGTTACTTTGCCTTTGATTTTGTTTCTTGCGCCGTATGTTGCAGTGGTCATGATTAATCCTCTCGCCAGTGCGCTCGTTGAGCCCACAACCTGTATAGAGATCCCATGTCGCAACTTCGCGCGACGAGCTATTGAATACCATATTAGATACCGTTTTGCCTACGCATCCGATTGATTAATTCAGCGAATTCGTTCTTTTTGATGATTTTGTTTTATTCGAAGCTAGATGTGGTTTGCGACATAAGGCTGTTTTAAACGCTTCAGCTGCTTCGATGGCGCTTTCTGGTGTGGATCCGTGGGTGATGAAATGACCCATTTTGCGTTTTCGACGAGGCTCGCGTTTGCCATAAAGAACGACATCAATCACTTGTGGATGTTGATTCAGGCAGGAGAGATCTAAATCGGAATCATATTGGTCGTGTCCCTGATCGATCCAAACATCACCGAGCAGATTCATCATGCAGTATGTTCCATCAGAGACTGGCCGCGGTTCTTGCAGTGGAATCCCGAGCAGGATTCGGGCGAGCGCATCGTACTGGCTTACTGAAGTGGCACTACGGGTGATGTGCCCGGAGTTATGCGGACGTGGTGCAAATTCGTTGATATAAATAAACCAGCCATCGCATTCGATACCAAACGAATTTTTGCTTTTCGATTTGGACAGGAAGAATTCAGTCGTGAGAAGACCGACAACATCGAGTTTCACCGCTGCTTGTATGGCGATCGATTTGATTTTATCTTGAACAGATTGCGGAATTCTTGCGGGCAAAACCGTAACGTCAAGAATATGATCCTTGTGAATATTTTCGAAGATTGGAAACGCAATCGGCATTCCACTGAGTGGTCTGGCAACAATACAACTTACTTCGGCGTCCAGGTCCACCATCTCTTCGACTACAACGGAGAAGGTGTCGAAAGACTTGTTGGACGGGTCTTTGACGATTTTGAGAAATTCTTCTCGGGTTTTTGCAAGCCATTGACCCTTGCCGTCATAGCCACCACGGGCGGTTTTAATTATGCAGGGATAGTCTAATTTCTCTGCGTGCTTTTGGAGCTCTGTCACCGAATCTGCCACCAGAAAATATGCGTGGGGTAATCCGGCAGAATAGAGGAACTGCTTTTCTGCGACCCGATCTTGGCATGTTCTCAGAACATTGACGCTCGGGTAGATTGGCTTTACGTGCTCCAGTGTGATCAAAGCAGCGCTTTCAACATTCTCGAATTCGTATGTGATCACGTCACTGATTTGGAAGAAGTCGGAAAGCGCATCGTAATCCAACCAGTTGTGATTGATAACATGCTTCGTGTGCTGGCAAGCTGGTGCTTCCGGATCCGGATCGTAAACATTGACTCGTGCGCCAAGAGCGAAGATGCTCTCGGCTAGAAGCATTCCAAGCTGTCCGCCACCAAGAATTCCGACTCGTTTCATGCCGGATTATCTCCGGATTTTATGCGAGCTTGAACTGTTGCATTGCCTTCAAGTGCTTGTTTTGCTTTTTTAGAGATGAACTGATCGAGTTTTGTTGCCAGGGCGGGGTCGTTCAACGCGAGCATTCTTATGGCAAACAAAGCGGCATTTGTAGCTCCGCTGTCGCCGACGGCAAACGTCGCCGTAGGCACGCCGCCAGGCATTTGAACGATCGATAGCAGACTGTCGAGACCATTTAACGCGCGTGATTTGACTGGAACTCCCAGCACCGGCAGTGGTGTCAAGGCAGAAATCATTCCAGGCAAATGAGCAGCACCACCGGCTCCGGCGATAATTACTTTCAAACCTTTTGATGCGGCTTGTTCCGCATATTCATACATGAGCTTCGGAGTTCGGTGTGCACTCACCACCGAGATCTCGTAGGGGACACCGAAATCGACGAGGATGTCTTCGGCATGTTTCATGGTTTCGTAGTCAGACGAACTGCCCATTACGATTCCAACTTGGATGCCTTTTCCGTTTTTGTCAGCCACATCGACCTCGTTCATGTTTGCGGTGCTCTCTACAGTTGATTGACTGTTCGAAGAGTCGGCGTTGTCCGCGCCTGTCAAACGCGGACAACGCCCTCGAACTTCGATTAGTGCTTGAAGCAACGTTGCCCGGTGAAGAGCATCGTGATTCCTTTTTCCTTACACGCTGCGATAACATCTGGATCTTTGATGCTGCCGCCCGGTTGAACAATCACTTTGATTCCAGCGCGAGCTGCTTCATCGATATTGTCCGTTGCAGGGAAGAAGGCGTCGCTTGCCATAACGGCGCCGCGTGCGTTTTCGCCGGCTTGTTCCAACGCGATTTTGACGCTGGCGATCCGGCTTGTTTGCCCGATACCGAAGCCCAGTGAGCATCCGTTTTTGGCGATAAAGATTGCGTTGGACGTCAGATGTTGCACGATGCCCCAGGCGAATTTGATGTCAGCCGTCAATTCTTTCGGGAATTCTCCGGCGACGCAGTCGAAGGTTTCCACCGAGGGTGGTGGCTCATCCGCGCGTTCGATAATCCAGCCGAAATCCTGAAGGTCTCTGGCGCGCCATTTGTCGGACTCTTGCGTTTGCAACGCGCCTGGTTTCATTTTTAAGACACGAACATTTTTTTTCTTGGTGAAAACATCCATTGCACCCGCACTATAGGATGGCGCGGCGACGATCTCGATGAAGTCCTTCGTGATCTCTTTAGCCAGGTTCTCATCGACTTCTCCGGTGAATCCGAAGATGCCGCCGAACACTGCCATAGGATCAGTGTCGTGTGCTTTTTTGAGAGCGTCGGCTAAAGTTTTTCCGGTTGCGACACCACAAGGATTGTTGTGCTTGATGATGCATACGGCTGGATCGTCGAGCTCACGCAGAAACTTCACCAGAGCGTATGTATCGACAATGTTATTTGACGACATCTCTTTGCCTTGAAGTTGTTCGAAAGGCGGGAACGAGATTTCTTCTGATGAATTTTGGTTGCCGTGAGGCGCGTACCAAACGGCAGATTGATGCGGGTTTTCGCCGTAACGCAATTTTTGATGCTGAGCCAAATTTACGTTGATGCTAAGAGGCATTGCTTTGGTGTCACCGTTTTCGGATTCACCGGCGGTAGCAACTCTCGTGCGTTCTGCCATGTATCCGTTGATCGCGGTGTCATAGCGCATGGTGCGATTAAACGCTTGTGCAGCCAGTTCGCGGCGGAAGTCTTTGGTCAGCTGCCCTTTATTTTGTTGGAGCGCTTCGATGATGCCTTTATATTGATCGGGATCGCAGGCAATCGCCACGCGATCAAAATTCTTCGCCGCGGCTCTAATCATCGACGGTCCGCCGACGTCGATCTGTTCGATCATTTTTTCCTCAGGGAGGTTTTCCTTGAGTTTCTTTTCAAACGGATAGAGATTAACGATCACCATATCGATTTCGTCGAGCCCGATTTCCTTCAGTGTGGCTCGGTCTTCGGTGGTCGCTCTAGCGAGTATACCGGCGAAAACGTTGGGGTGAAGTGTCTTTACACGACCGCCCAAAATTTCGGGAAATTTCGTGATGCTCTCGACAGTAACGCAATCGATTCGATTTTCTTTCAGGTGGGCGGCGGTGCTGGTGGTGGCTACGAATTTGTAGTCCTGATCCAGCTTGCGAAGCTCCGTGAGAAACTCGATGAGTCCTGTTTTGTCGGAGACGCTAACTAAAGCGGTCGGCATTTATCTTTCTCCTTGTGCACTAGATACGATACTGGAATAGAAACTTCACTTGGTTTGAACTTTATTGCGAGAGTTCGCTGTTTGCCCTCATTTGCTTGAGTTGCTGTAAACAATCTCTTTGTCGCCGCCCAAACCTTTGATGGTAAGCGACGGTTTTTTACCAGCGATTTCTCCGACTACCATTGCATTGAAATGCGATGCTTTGAACGCTCGGATAATTACGTCAACATTGGCGTCATCAGCCATTATGCACAAGCCCATGCCCATGTTGAATGTTTTGTACATCTCTTCGGCGGCGACCTTATCGCCCATATATTTCATAACATCCGGAACGGTAAGATGTTGTTCGATCACATAACCTAAAGACTTGTTCGGTCTGGTTACATTAGTCCAGCCACCACCTGTGATGTGTGCGGCACCTTTGATCGCGCCCGGGTGTTCGTTGAGAAGACTGACTACTGGTGCCGCATAGATTGCAGTTGGAGTGAGCAGCACTTCTCGAAGTGATGATTCCAGCGGTATCAATTTACGTGCTAATGAAAAACCATTGGAGTGAATTCCGCTTGATGAAACACCAATCAGTTTGTCACCGCTTTTGAGTTTTTCGCCTGTTATCAATGATTCGCGCGAGACGATTCCCATCGCGAAACCGGCGAGGTCGAAGTGACCGTGCTGGTAGAGGTCGGGAAGCTCTGCTGTTTCGCCGCCCACCAAAAGCATCCCGGCGCGATCGCAACCGTCGATAATGCCTTTCATCAAATCATCGGATAATTTCTCATCTAATTTTCCGGTGGCATAATAGTCGAGAAAAGTAGATGGAGTGGCGCCTACGCAAAGTAAATCATTTACGCACATTGCCACCAGATCGATGCCAATCGTGTCGAGTTTTCCATGTTCCAATCCGACGAGCAGTTTTGTTCCGACACCATCAGTGGTGAGTGCTACGCCGATATTTCCTTGAATCGGATATACCGACGCGTAACCGCCGGCAGCCGGCCAGAGGCGTTTGTGCCCGTCTCGCCGAGCTGCATGCTTGAGACGCGAGACAAAGGCGTCGGCTTTGTGGATGTCCACTCCTGCTTCGGCGTATGTTTTCGGATCCATTTAAACTCTCCTGTTCATAGATTACTGGCCATTGCACAGGCGTTGCGAAGGATGGCGAGCCCATCCGGACCGCGCCCTTCAAACAGATCGTCGTCGGCTGCCACCTGCGATCGATGAACTCGATCGGACCATCCAGGATGCTGCGAAAAGCGAACGAATGCTTCCGGATGCGGCATCAGACCGAGTACATTTCCTTTTCCGTTGGTCAGCGCAGCTATTTTTTTGAAGCTTCCATTGACGTCATCGACGTAATGCAAGGCTCCATGCTTTTCAACGAAATCCTCAAGGCCTGCCCGGGGACGAATGCGTCCTTCGCCATGACGAATCGGCAATTCAATTTTTTCGAGCGAAGCGAAATAACCTTTCTGGGCTGACAGCGGAACTGTCATCGGCACCCATTTGTTGATAAATCGACCACCTTCGTTATGCAATAGGCTTACGATTTTCTCGCCGGGGTTATTCTGCTCAGGTAGAAGATTCATTTGGACAAGCATCTGGAAACCGTTACAGATGCCCATAACCAGGCGACCTTGTTCCACAAACTTTGCTGTGATTTCGTTTAGTTTTTCCATCCACTTTATGGAGATAACTTTGCCACTTGCGATTTCATCGCCGAAAGAAAATCCGCCGGGTAGAACCAGTAATGAAAAATTGTCGAGCATATTTGGATTGGCCAGAAGCGCCGCGATGTGACATTCCTGCGATTGGAACCCGGCGACATCGAGACCGTATCTAGTCTCGTTCTCGCAGTTAATTCCGTCGCCTGATATGACTATCGCCTTAGGTTGTTTCATTGGTGCTCCGCAATTCTCCTGGTTTTGGTCGATGTTGTTGTTGTTGTTGTTGTTGTTGTTTTTGTGCTTTATTTGCGTGTTTCTTGTTTGTTCTTTTGGTTGGACCGACGTTACTACTGTGACCCTGATTCAAACTGTTCCTTATTCAAACGGTAAAGGCGCAGTCCATGCGGTCTTTAATTGATCTACCGTCATGTCTAACGTCGCCGTCTCGCCAGCATCACTGCTGACCAAAAGTCTGCTGTCACCGCTGACGGTGCCGATGTGGTTGTTTGAAATACCTTTTACGGTCGACCAATGTGCTTCCCAATTCGGCACATTTCTTGGTGCAATACTCACTAAAATTGCGCCCGGTCCTTCGCCGAATAGTCCGTTGATCACGTCGCCGCTGCCTTCTTCGTCCATCAGGTCTTCGAGCGAAACGTGGGCGCCGAGGTTACTGCCGATGCAACATTCGGCTAATGTGACGGCAAGTCCGCCTTCGGATAAATCGTGAGCTGAATTGATCAGTCCTTGTTGTATGGCTTCGAAAAGTTTGCGATAGAGTTCTGCCGCGGCTTTCAAATTGAGAGTTGGAAGCGCTTGTTTTGTCGTATCGAACAGCGCGGCGTAGTGGCTTCCAGTGATAGAAGTAGTTCCTGCGCTCATCACGTAAAGCACGTCACCGGCATGTTTGAATTGCATTGTCACGCTCTTCAGAGCATCAGGCATTTTGCCGATTGCAGAAACCAGAAGAGTCGGTGGGATGGAAAGCCGGATGACGCCATCATCGAAATCGTTTTTCATGCTGTCTTTGCCGGAGATTAATGGTGCACCATATGCGATGCAGGCATCAAACAATCCCTGGCAGGTTCGCACCAGTTGTCCGAGCTTGTAGGCGCCCTCTGGGTTGCGGTCCGCTTGTACCGGATCGGGCCAGCAGAAATTATCGAGCAGGCAGATTGTGTCGGGGTCAACGCCGACGGCGACAGCGTTTCGCACGGCCTCATCGACGGCGCTGACTGCCATTAAATAAGGATCGTGTTCGCTCCACTGTGGACACATGCCGTTCGAAACGACCAAACCTTCAGGTTGACCATAAACAGGTTTGATTACAGCCGCATCGCAAGGCGCTGTTTGTTCCAAGCCCATCAAAGGCTTGACCACACTGCCGCCCTGCACTTCGTGATCGTACTGACGAATCAGAAATTCTTTACTGGCAATGTTCGGATGTGAAAGAAGAGTAGAGAGATGCTGATTGAATGAATCCTTTTGATCGTTGGCAGCTGCCGCAAGAGTTTTGAGTGTCTTCGTTGTCAGTCCTGTTGTGGAGCTCTGTGAGCTCTTCTTGGCTGATTTGTTATCGGTGTTTTTAGCGGTTTTGCCGGAGGTCGTGCCGCCGGAATGTTCTGCCTTCGGATACCACTCAGCCGGTAGGTTAAGCTTCGGCACGCCGTCGTGTAGAAATTCCAATGTGATCAGTGCAACTGTTTTATCGTCGCGCAGAATTTCGAAGTATCCGCGGTCGTGAAACTCTCCGATGTCACTGACTTCAACGTTGTAGGCGAGGGCGAGTTCCTTCAGTTCAGGAACTTGTGATGTGGAAAGAGTCATCCTTTCTTGTGATTCGGAAACGATAATTTGCCAATCTTCAAGACCAGGGTACTTCAACGGAACCTTAGCCAGATCGATTGAGGCACCGCCGGTGATGGTAGCCATTTCTCCGACAGAGGAGGACAATCCACCGGCACCGTTGTCGGTCAGACCTGTGATTAAACCGTTGTCGCGGGCAGCCAAAATGAAGTCTATGACGCGCTTCTGGGTGAACGGGTCGCCGATTTGAACTGCAGTTACCGGCGAACCTTCGTGCATTGATTCTGACGAGAATGTTGCACCGTGGATGCCGTCTTTGCCGACGCGACCGCCGACCATGATGACGCGATCGCCGGGTTTCGTATGCTTCTCATAGAGGTTGATGCCATCGCGTTTAATTGGCAGGATTCCACCGGTACCACAGAACACCAGCGGCTTGGCGCGATAGCCATCGTGGAAGAATAGCGAGCCATTCACTGTCGGAATGCCGCTCTTGTTGCCGCCGTCTTGAACGCCCTTGCGCACACCGGTTGGTATTGCATCTGGTGGAAGCAATTTTGGTCTGTCTGCTAATTCAGAATCTGGATGAGCGAAACAAAAAATATCGGTATTGAAGATTGGCTTGGCACCAAGACCCGTGCCAAGAATGTCTCGGTTGACGCCGAGAATTCCAGTGAGCGCGCCACCATAAGGTTCTAACGCTGATGGAGAATTGTGAGTTTCGACCTTGAAGCAAACTGCGAATTCTTCGTTCCACTTCACCACGCCGGAATTATCTTCGAAGACGGACAATAAGTCGGGGCGGCTTTCAGACAGTTTCTTCGTGGCACCTTTGATGTATGTTTTATAGAGGCTATCGATTTTTTCTGATTTACCTGAAGAATCGTCAGCCGATTTTTTCTCAACATAGTTGATGGTGGCATTGAAAATTTTGTGTTTGCAGTGCTCCGACCAGGTCTGAGCGAGAACTTCTAACTCGACGTCAGTCGGGGCTTCCGGAAGGTTTTGTTTCGTCCTTGCTGCAATTACTTCTTTCGTGGCGAAATAGTCGCGAATCTTTTTCATCTCTTCGAGCGACAGCGCGAGCAATCGATCTTTGCTCATTTGCATTAATTGTTTGTCGTCGAGTCCGGCCAGTGTGATTGTTTCTGGTGGTTTCGGCTTGGATAGTAGAACATCAGGAAAGCCGGGCAGCGAGACGTTCTCCGCGGACTCGTTCAAATCAACAACGAACAGTTTTTCAACTAACGGGTGGAAGAGATGATACTGAGACTGTGCTTGAACGGCCTGGCGATCAGCGAGGTTTGCATCACCGGCGAGCAAATGTCCTGAACCGCTAGCAACACCGATGTGCGAGTCAACACCCTTGATTTGAAGCGCTTCTGCGATTGTGTGAGCCAGGTTATCCGTGACTCCGGGCAAGAATTGTTTTTTTGCAATCCATCGAAATCCGCGTGTTTTGAAACCAGCGAAAAGTTTTTGCAGATCCTCCTGCTTTAGAATGTTTCCAGTTTGATAAACAGGATCGACAAGAACGTCGTTTAAACATTCGATGAGCTGTGATTCTTGCGTGATCGCCGGATTGAATTTGATCCAATATATAGGGAAGTCTTTTTCGTCTTCAGCCAACACCGCGAAGGTCAGCACTTCTGTGCCGTCCGCGGAGGATGCCGATTCCAACTCGATCTCGCTGTTTGCAGTCCTGGTCACTTTTTCGATTCCACCTTTGTTTTTTTCGGGGTCAGGCGTATTCCTTCTTTGGCGATTTGTTGAAGAACCGCCGGATAGAGCGCGTGTTCGACGGACAAACCGCGCGCGCAAAATGTTTGAAGTGTGTCGTCCGGAAATCTGGGAAAAGGTTCTTGCGCTAAAATTATTCCGCGGTCGACTTCTTCGTCGACCAGGTGGACAGTAACTCCGGAAACTTTGACGCCGTAGTTGAATGCGTCCTCGTAGCCGCTAACGCCCGGAAAGGAAGGCAGCAAGGACGGATGAATGTTGACCACTTTGAAGTAGCCGCGTTCGTCATGCCATTGCTTCAAGAAAGACGGGCTAATCACGCGCATGTAACCTGCTAAGACGATGTAATCGATCTCGTAGGTTTTTAAATGCTCGAGAATTACTCTCTCGTGCTCGACACGTTTCATGCCTTTATGGTCGAGTGCGAAAGTCTCGATGCCATGCTGTTTGGCAATCAGCAATCCTGGCGCTTCGGCATCGTTGGACACCACACATTGAATGGTGGCATCAAGCCTTTTGTCAGCGATAGCTTGAATGATCGCGTTGAGATTTGAACCGCGACCTGAGATGAATACTGCTATCTTGAGTGACACTTTGTCGCTACCCTCCAGGCTATATCTTTGCGGTAATCGATGCCTTTGAACGAAACGTTTTTCAAGGCAAGATAGGCGTTTTGCTGAGCTTTTTCAGGTGCTTCGTGCAGCGACACGACCGCCAGAACTCTGCCACCGTTGGTGGTGACGACATCATTGGCAATCGCGGTTCCGGCATGGAAAATATAAGTATCTTCCGGCAATTCACCGATCTCGATAGTTTCACCTTTCGAGGAACTCTCCGGATATTTGTCAGCGCACGCAACGACGCAGCAACTAAAACGTGTGTCCCAATCAAGCTTTACCTGATCTAGAGTTCCTTCAGCACTGGCGAGGAGGGCTGGAACGATATCGGATTTCAAACGAGGCATTAGCGCTTGTGTTTCCGGATCGCCGAAGCGCGCATTGAATTCCAATACGTAGGGAATGTCGTCCTGCATCAGAATCCCGATGAACAGGACACCTTTGTACTTCAGACTCCCGTTTTTTAAAGCGCGTTGAATAGGTTCGACAACTTGTTTTTCGATTACTTCTTTGTATTTCTCGTAAAGAGGAACAGGTGAATATGCACCCATGCCACCAGTGTTCGGACCTGTGTCGCCATCGAAGCGCCGCTTATGGTCCTGACACGCAGCCAGAGTTAAAGTGTTCTTGCCGTCACTCAAAAGGAACAAGGAAAGCTCTTCGCCTTGCAATCGATCCTCGACCACAACGATGTTTTTCGTGGCGCTGGAATCCTTCGCATTGCCACCAAACATTTTTGATAGCGCGTCTTCCACTTCTTTGATCGTGTCGCAGACCACAACGCCTTTGCCCAGCGCAAGCCCGTCTTCTTTAACGACGCGTGCCCATTCATTTTCAGATGCGAAATTCAATGCACTGGTTTTGTCTTGAAAAACAGCAAAGCGTGCAGTCGGAATGCCGAGTTCCACGAGAATGTTTTTCGCGTGAGACTTGCTTGATTCGAGTTTTGCTCCAGCCTGATCGGGGCCAAATACCTTCAAACCTTTCGCTTCCATATGATCGACAATACCGTCGGCAAGCGGATTATCCGGTCCGATCACGACCAGGGCGATTTTTTTCTCCAACGCAAATCTGCTCAGTTCTTCAAACTTATCTACGCCGATCGGAACATTGATGGTTTTTTCTTCGTTGGCGGTGCCACCATTTCCTGGCGCGCAATATACTTTTTCAACAAGCGGACTCTGGGCGATTTTCCACACGAGGGCGTGCTCACGTCCTCCGCCGCCGACAACAAGAACATCTATTTTTGACATTACTTGTTGTCTCCTCGCGCTTTTACCGAAATTTCTTTGTCGGTGTGGTGGATTGCTGTTCTCAAGGGCTGGGATTTGCGGTGCGCGTGACGATTGCCGGAAGCGCCGACGTCTGGTTTGTCTTGCGGAAAGGTTGTCTGCAGTGTATTGACGAAGTCGTCCATGGTTGGCTGATTCGGGAATACTTCCGTGCCCGCCATCAGATTGGCGAGGCTTCCATAGAGACCGTCGACGATTTCGCGCTCCGCCACCGTAAGTGGTGCCGGGGTCTGTCCCAGTTCTTCGGCGCATATGCGTTTGAAATCCGGTTCCAACCTTTGTTTGGCAAGGTCTTTCGCTTTGCTCAACGCATTGGTCCAAGGCGTATCCTTGTAAATCTGGCGAATCAACTCTTTTGAGAGATGATGTCCGCGACAGATCAAACGCAACTCGTCAGGCCCGATGCTGTCTGCCAAAAGAATTCTTGGTTTGCCATTGGCTGGATACTCAACTACGAACTCGAATTTGCCGTCCCAGAGTTCAAGCCCTTTCTCAGCGAACAAATGATAGAGACCGAGGGCGCAGTATAGCGTTGTCTCCAACAAATCTTCGAAGGCTTGAGCCGATAAGCCGGACATTAAGCTTGCTTCCGTCCAGGAAAGCAGACGATCGCTCGGTTCCAATTTTGTGAAAAATTCAATGACTGGAACAGGAAACCATTCGCCTGGAGTCGGCACTGCAGGCAAACCCAGTTCTCGCAAGTAGCCTGGATTCTTTTGCAGGCGTGAAGTCAACGAACTGCCTTCAGGCATGCCAAATCGGAACACGATTTCTAACGGCACTAATCTTCGAACACTGCCGTCGGCTGCGGTGCTCGACTGTCGCACTTTGCTCTGATCGCTAACATGCGGATAGAAATAAAGTTCGTGATTGAGCATTTTGCGCAGCTCAGGATTCGGCACATTCGCCTTCACGACTTCCATATAGACTTTATCGGTGGTGGCAATGGCGGTGCGGTCAACTGTGCCGCCTGCGTTTACCAGCCGTTTAAAATGATGTGGCAGTCCGCTGGTGGTCAGGGTTTCGTACACCGGATGTGAGAAGCGGCGCTTCAACCAATCGCCGCCGAAACGTTTTAAATACTTCGACTCACGCAAAGATTGCCAGAATTTCGCTTCACCAAAAGTCTCGAAGAAGTGGGCTCCCAGGAACGCTAAAGCCTTTCCTTTGTTGGTGATTGTGTCGGGCATTTTGCCCCAATCGAAAATAGAATAGTCGTCAGTAAATTCAAAACGCAAATTGTCAGCATCGTCAGGAGACTGCCAGAGCCGCTTCACGGACCCTTCATAAATTGGTTTCCCCTCTGGGGATTTACTCAGGTCGCTCACTTGTCCTCCTTGATGGCCTTTCGCGGGGGGTGATTAACAGGATGGTTCTTTGACTTTGTCTGACTTATCTTTTCTGTCCAGCAAACGCTGCTTTTCGAATGCAACACCTTCGGAGACGCTGGTTGGGTATTCGCCTGTCAAACAGCCCGTGCAGAGCGACTTTTGAGCGAGCGCTTGTTTCAGTCCTTCGATGGTTTGAAAAACCACACGGTCAGCACCAAGCTCCTCAGCGATCTGTTCTTCCGTGCGGTTATAGGCAATAAGCTCATCAGGACTAGGGAAATCAATTCCGTAATAACATGGGCTGTTGATCGGAGGGCATGTCGACACAAGTGTAATTTCGGTTGCGCCAGCTTGACGAATCAAGCGAACCAGCTGTTTTGCGGTGTTTCCGCGAACAATAGAGTCGTCGACGATCAGGCAACGTTGCCCTTTGATCTCATCCATGATTGGGAAGAGTTTTCGACGAATGGCTTCCTGTCTGGTTTGTTGGTCGTCCAGAATGAATGTTCTGTTGACGTATCTGTTTTTGATCAGCAATTCTCTAAAAGGAATGCCCATCGCTTCGGCGATGGCGATCGCTGATGCTCGGCTGGTTTCCGGTACTGGCACCACGACGTCAGCGGTGATGTTGCACTTCTTCAAATGTTCAGCCAGCAATAAGCCCAAACGGAATCTGGCTTTGTAGACCGACTGTCCAGCGAATTCCGACTCCACTCGAGCGAAGTAAACCCACTCGAACATGCATGGTGAAGAAGACTCTTTTCGTATCGTTTGTCTGGTGACTATGCCATCGTGCGTTATGTACACAGCCTCACCGGCATCAAGCTCTTCGATGTTGTCGAAGCCTAAAAATCTGAGCGCGACGGTTTCGCTGGCGAGAGCATATAACGTTTCGCCTGCATCATTGACTTTGCTTCCCATCGCCAGAGGGCGGATTCCATGCGGATCGCGGAAGCCAAACAAATCGCCGTCTTTGGTCAAGCAAACTACCGAGTAACTGCCGACCAGATCATCCATCAGTTTTGCCAACGCAGCAAACACGGTAGCTGAGCTGACTTCCTTCGATTCCTTAAGATGATCGCTGAGCAAACGCAAAATCAACTGGGAGTCTGAAACTATCTCTCTGTTTCTCGAATCTTCGGTGGCCAGCCATTTGTCACGGAGGGCATAGAAGTTGACGATATTGCCATTGTGACCGAGTCCAATCCCGCTCTCGGAGTCGAGGAATGGCTGCAGAAGATTGGGATCGTTTCGTCCTACAGTCGCATAACGCGAGTGCCCAAGCGCGGCTTTACCCTTGAGCGCTTGAAACGATCGTTCCGAAAAGACGGTATCAATCAGTCCGCTGCCTTTCTGAATATGAAAGCCCGGCGGGTTTTTGCCGTCGACTGTCATGATTCCGGCGCCGTCCTGCCCCCGGTGTTGCAGGTTCATCAGGCCGAAGAAAACTTCGTAGGCTGAGCCAACGCTTCCGGTGATTGCAATGATGCCACACATATCAGAATTCCAATGGGATTCAGCGCTTGCTTCTGGCTAGTCATCGGGCTTTTCGCCCTTTAACACCTTTCCAGCAACTGAACTGCGACGGATTCGACACGCCTAAAGCTTACGCGATTTTCACAGAGGGATGAATCGTTTGCAGCCTTTTTTATCTTAGCTCGTTACAAACGCGGCTTTCTGTGCCATATCCATACGAGTTGCAGTCGATGCGTATTGAATATCTTGCAGAGGTTGAACGTGCCCCTTTGGTATCGAGAATGACTGTTTGCGAGAGATTTTCAAAGAAGAAAGCCCGATCCGCAGAGATCGAACTTTCTTTCCGAGATTGGCATCCTAAAAACTATCTATAGGTGGACTCCGCGGCGGCAGCTGTCCGGTTATGTCCCCGCCCACCGCCACCGCCGCGTTCCAACTCACTTGTCGACTTCGGCACGGTTTAAGTCTTGCTGAGACTCGTTCAGTTTTGCCTTCAGACAGCACACGTCATGCTGACCCAGCCCGTTGTGGTCCACACGAAACTCGTCTTCTTGCGTTTTGATTCCGTCAAGATCGCGACGCATTTGAGCCAGTTCGTTTGAATCAATCATGCCTCGGTTGTAATCCTTGTTGAGTCGTTGTTCAAGCCTGTTTTCCTGTTGATGAATCCGTCCTTGGACCGGTTGCCAGTTGTCGTAATCAAAACGAGCCTGGGCTGGCAGAACACAGATTAGAACGGTTCCGAATGCCACCGTTAAGCTGATTGCTGTTTTATTCGTGGTTAATGTCTTCATTGTTCTATCCTCTCTACTAAAGTGTCTCGTTCGACTCCAAGTCTTCTTGACTCTTGAGTGATACCACTCTACTCAAGAAGACTGCCACTATATTCGGTGGCTTGTATACTATCGTTTGTCGTATCTAGCTCACTTGTTCACTTGTTCACTTGTTCGAGGATGGAAACCAATTACAGGGCGGGAGTATAAACCTGCACAGTAACTAATGAGTTAGCTTCTGTACGGGCCCTTTTTTGGTATACCAAATCCAGGTATCCGAATTCTCTTCGTTTCCACCGTCCTTAAGCCCTAAGGGAAGCGTTGGAAAGAAGTCTGGGCAAGTATTCCAAGTGTTAAAAAACTGAGCGCTGCTGTATGTTTCGACCCAGCTTGCAGTATCTTCGCAAATCCAACGAGTAATTTTCAATATGACCTTATAGTCTTTGTACAATTCCCGTGGATCTTTGTGTCGGGATGAGACGATGATCGGTTCGTGATGGGCGATGTTGTTCCGTAAGCGCTTGACCTGCTGAATTTTCCGGTACGCCTCCTCCCTGTCGGTTACGTCAAGGAGGTCCGCAAAGAGTGGTGTATACAACTTCTTTTCATATTCTTGCTTGAACAAACCATGCCAAAATCCCAAAGTTGAGGCTGCCACGATATTGTCATGTGTGTGGTCATGATTATCTTCATCAAGCTTGTCCTTCGCTTTCTCGATGTGCTCCAACTCATTATTTGGCTTGGTGCCTTGATAAGTACTGAAGCTTTGAATATTGTCGAACCACACATCCCCGTGCTGGGCCCTTATAGCGTCCCCGAGTGCATTTCGCAAAGTAATCTCAAATGCGTGCAGTGGCCAGTAAAGGCACTGACCGAGCGACATATTCCAGCAATATAGGACCAAAGCCTTTTGATCGTCACCGTCAGCAAGGGACCGATAGCGGTCGAGTCGTGCTGGTGACAAGGATTTGCGAAGTGCTGTCACGCGGGCGGCAGTGTAATCGAATGATGCCATTTGTTAAGTTCTTTTTGAGGAGCTTGATAATTAGAAAAAAACGGGTATAGTTGTTTTGTACACCCCCGGCGCAAGCTGGGGGCTTTTTAGTTTTATTCTCGTCCGGCTGCTTTTCGTAGCTACGGCAGAAATCTGAGCTTCGCTCACCAAGGGCGGTACTACTTTAGCCATGGGTTTGGAATCGTAAAGCTGATGCTTTGTCCAGATCCTACGAATTCAAGATATCGCTTGTATTCATCATCTACATTAGAATTTGCAGTTATTCTAAATTTGTACTCTCCGGTCTCAAAGACGACAGACGCATTCATTCGCGTGGCTTGATCAACAGCCCTTTGAATTACTGAGAGTACTTTTTCGAAAGTTTGCGGCTCCGGATCGAGCGGCACCGTTCTTGTGGACGCAAAAGTTTGGCGATTGTTTGCACAAGATTGGCAATCGCAAAATTCGCTATGCGGCTCATTGTCCTTCCGTGCGTAATAAGCCATGAACCGGGTTTGAAAGTCTTCCAGCTTTTGCAATCGTTCAATTATGTCTAATCGGAGTGGGCCGCTTGCAAAATACATGCGTAATGCCTCGTTGATGACTTTCGTTTTGTTTTCGCATGATGCGAGTTCTTCAGCGATATCGTCCGCTGGGATGAAATTGATTTGTTTTGCGTTCTGGTTTCGCGCCATAAAAGACTCCAGTGACTTTTAACTTGTACTGTAACAATACAGTATCGGCATAGTACCGTCAAGTCCTTTGTGTATGCACTAGTTGGACCGTCGTTAAATGTGAAACTATTTTTTGAGAAAATCGATTTTTCACAGACTCGCGTCGTCTATTCGCTCAACGAAATTAGCGCCTCGAGGTCCTGACTTTTGAACTACAGGCAAATCAAAGGCATGCAAATGAAAGTAAAACTGGAAAAGGTGGATTTCGCTCCGAATTCTGAGCAGAAACCCGCAGATTGTAAGATCGATACGTGCAACTCGCATGGTCAGACCAGGACGCACCCGTTCACTCTTCTTTTCACCTTTTCGTCACCGGATGCAAAAGATGGTGATGGATTTGAAATTCGCATTCGTGCTCGTGACGTAATCAGCACATCGTGCGACGAATTAGTATTCATCGCTGGCACCGCTTCGCACCGGCGCAGCTTTGAATATCAGAGAGTAAAAAATAACGCTTTTACCCTAGATGTTTTTGACAACCAAGATAATTTGATTGGCACTCATACTTTCGAATTGAACCCTCCCAAAAATTGCCGATAACCACACCGCTATAGACAATTACATTTTCATATTTTCGGCAGAGTTCAGAAATTAAAGAGATTTACGTCCTTCGCTTGAATTGAGGAGGTCCTATATCTGTGATGCCATGCAAGTTTAGGAATTCTTCTAACCCGATGTATTGCGCTCAGAGCTCCAAAGCATCAGCACGCTGGTAGTAGCCGCTGGCTTGTTCCGTTTTGGACTGAACATCAGACAAGCGAGCTAAACGCAATAGAGTCTCTACTAATAAAGGATTGGTCGAACCAAGTTCGGTCTCTTTAATCGTGAGCGCCTTGACGAGGAAAGTCTCGGCGGAATCGTACTCTCGCCGGGCGAAATGAACCATTCCTAGCCCCGACAAAGTCTCCGCCACCGCCAATGGTGCACAATTTTCGCTGCCTTCCTGGATTTTTAGCGCGCGTTTGTATTCGGTTTCTGCTATCGAGTAATCCTCGGTGGACTGGTGCAAACTGCCGAGTTCGTACAGTGTCAGCGCCACCTTGTCATCGTTTGGACCGTGCAAACTCTCTTGCATTTCAAGCGCTTGAATCAAAATCGTGCTTGCTTGATCGAATTCGCGGCTCTCACGCAATAACGCTCCGAGACTGAACATCGCATGCGCGACCTCGGGTGCAGTGGAGCCGCGAGTCTGTTTGTGAATGGCCAAAAGCTTTCTGTAGTGCGCCTCTGCTTCGTTGTATTTGTGAAGATCTTTTCGCAATTGCGCCAGTTTTTCCAGCAACGTAATTGCGTCTGGATGTTTACTTCCCATAAATGGTTCGGTCAATTGCAAACTGCGAACATACAAACGTTCTGCGCGACGATGCAGACCACGAGCCAGTCCCAGGTCAGCTAATTCACTCAGGCACATGCGAATTTCAGGATGTGGCATTGCATTTTCTTCGGACAAAATTGCAATCGCGCGTTCGAGATAAGGTTCAAGGACCTCTGGATTGCGCCATTCGCTAAGGCTTTTCGCCTTTCGGCGAAGTACAAGAGCGACGCATTCGTGCCAATTATTGGTGCCATCCTCGGCCAGTCGCAACGCTTTATCGATTAGTTTCGTCGTTTTCTTCTGATTGCCTTGAAGCGCATACAGTATGGCTTTTTCAGAGATAGTCACTGCATAATCGAAATAATTAGTTCCAAAATCTTTCTCTTGCAACGTCAACGCCTGATCAAAACGCATCTGCGCCTGACGCCATTTTCCTTCGCCGCGATAGAAGATTCCGAGCTCCACCAACGTGGTGGCGATTTCTCGAGAATCCGATGCCAGCTTGCCTTTTTGTAATGCGAGTAATCGTTTCCAGCACTGCTCGGCCTTCGCAAAATTGCCGGCTAGCAAATTAGTTTCGACTTGCCGCGAAATCAGAAAGCGCAGCATCGGCATGTCCAGCGGCTGAATGGCAAGTTGCACGTCAAACGCTCTCGTCATGAGCTTATCGGCTCCGACGTAATCGCCAATTCCCTGGCACAAATCAGCTCTTGAAACTAGCTCTCCTGGAGCGTCAAAATCGGACATGAGATCTCCGCTAAAAAACTGCCTCTTGTCAGAACGTCACAATTTTCAGTATACACGCGGATTGCAGTTGTGGCCGGAACGTTCTACGATAGTGAGCCACTGACTGCAATAGCTCTTTTCGGAGGAGCGAAAAAATGGACGCGAAAGACCTGAAACAGCTCGTTAAAATGGCGGAAAATGGAGACGCGCGTGCGCAATTTAAACTCGCCTTTCTGCACCTTAAAGGTGATAGCGTCACACGTGACACCGCGCGCTGCGCCTACTGGTACCAGAAGGCGGCTGAGCAGGGACATTCGGACGCGCAATACAATCTCGCCGATCTATATTTAAGAGGCGCTGGAGTAGAACAGAACTTCGAGGAAGCCAGGCACTGGTTCGAATCCGCCGCAGAACAAGGCGATGTCGACGCTCAGTTCAATTTAGGATTGATCTACACGCAAGGAAAAGGTGTTCAACAATCTGATACTGAAGCCTTTCGCTGGTTTCTCAAAGCTGCGGAAAATGGCTCTGCCAGGGCGATGTATGATCTAGCCAACATGCATCTCGATGGCATTGGGACTGAACAAAATTTAGAACTTGCCAAAGAATGGTTCGATAAAGCAGCCCAGAAAGGAGTCGCGCGCGCCGTCGACATGCTCGAAGAATGCGAACAGATCTAAGCGGCTCTGCACTTGCCAGTGCAGATTCAAAACAATCCGTAATCGCTGTGGTATTGCATTAGATACCACCATGCGACGCAGATCTATAAGCGCCGACAGCTAGGTCCGGCCGTCTCCGCGATGTATTTGTACTAGCTTTGCCATGAAGTTGATAAAGTCCCAAATTGGATATATTTCGCCTGGCTTCGAAAGCAATTTATAGAGATAGCCCTGCCTATCTTCAAGCGAGAGCCATCGCAAGGACACTTTTGTCGTCCTAACTTTGACTTGTAATTCCTCATAGCGTTCGCTGTCGAATGGCGGAATGGGTTCATCCAGCACCTTCTTCATCTCCGGCGCATTGATATCGCGGATGTCTTCGTAGCGCATTGCGTGCTTAAATCCTGGTCTCGACCAAAGCAATCTTCTCGTGGTTGAGAAGATCCAAGTTTCCTCGTCCTCAAAAAATCCATATACCGGTAACTCTTCCTCCCGCAGGTGTGCTTCAGATAGAAACAAATCTTGAACATGTTTCGGCAAGTTTTTAAAAAGGTTGGGCTCCTTCAAGTTCTTCGCGAGTCTAATTTCCAGACGTCGTGCTTTGTAGGCGTCGGATCCTGTTGCGAACTCCGAAGTCTCATTATCGTCAAAGGGTTTTTCCGGCATCGTTTTCTGCACACCCAGAACTAGTAGCCGCGCTCATCTCTGGATACATACCACGAAACACCGATGATCATTATGCTTAAGATGACGACGCAAAATGATAACGACGTGTACAAATCGCCGTGATTAGTCAAACTGTTGAAGAGAATGATGTCCATCGCAATGCCCTCGACTTATAGAGTGCGATACAGTTGAGTCAGGCACCATGGTGGAAACACTCATCAGCGCGAGAAATTTGTACTTTCTAATCAATCGAGAGCGGAACACTGACGAGCAGCTGAAGTTTTTCGTATCGGCAAACGGTGTCGGTACAGAAAACAGGAACCGTTGTATTCCACAGTGAAGATCAGAATTCACAATGGTATGTTCAAATGGCTGCGCAGGAATCCCGATTATGGACGCGCTAGCAGTACGCTCGCACTCAATTTGACCTTGTCTCGCTAATTCCACCAACTACGTCCGGCTAGCGGACCAGGTGCACCGATCGTTGAGGTCGGCGCAGATCGGCGCGGCTGTTTCACAACATTTGAAAAATACAGTGTCACCGCATCTGGTGTCATGCATGCGTATGCGTGCTTGCGGCTTTTGAGGTGCCGGGAGAATTTGTCATGTCGCAGTCAAGATACGCTATGGTGCCACCTCCGAGAAAACGCTCGAATACACTGGCCTCTGTTTCGGTATCGGAACCGAACAACAGGATCACGTCATTCGTTGATTCCGGTCGCTGGCTATCGATTGCAAACACTTTCGATTCAACTACCGAATCAGTTCAATCGGAGGAATTCGATTCTTACACCAGTTGCTTAAAACACGGACGACTCAAGGCCAACCTGTGCGAGCGTTGTATGCGCGGTATTGCGACGCGAACATCCCGTCTGGATCACCTTCGCGTGGAGAAGCTCAAACTCATAGGCAGTGCGAGCAACTTTGTCGGGCAGTCTGCAAATTTTCTTTATAACGCTGCCACTTCGCCATTTGCGTTTGTACTGCTGAAATTTCTTTGGCGCGCTATTCAAGTTTTGTTAGGCGTAGCTTCGGCTTGTTTCGTCTGTTTCTTCATGATGTGGCTGGTTCAGCCATCGATGAGTCCGCAGGAACGTAAACGAAAAGAGATCGACGATTTGCATTCGAAAGCCGCGGACGACGAATGGAATTCAAAACGCGATCGCGTTTATGCCGAGCGGCAAAGCGAGCAGCTTGCGTGGGAGCAAGAGCGCGAAGAAAATTACAGACAAGAAAAACAGCGTCAGGAAGAATGGGAGGACCAACGCGATCTGGCCTATCGCCAAAAACTTGCAGAACATGATGCTTGGCGGACGGCTCAGAACGAATTCCATCGCGACAACGATCAAGAATACAACGACATTCGCAAGAAAGAAGATGAGGAGCGGCACGCCGTCGCCGAAACGCGTTGGCTCGAATCGCGCGCACTTTTGGATCAGATCTTAAACCCGAAATCTGATTTGAAAAACAACCTTCTGAAGCTTCAAGATGTTCGCGCGGAAGCTCGGACTGACAATAGTCCGGAAAGTAACCAGTTCGATCGCACTGTCGACACAGCCCTCGCTGACGCAGCTAATTCTCGCCAGCAGCAAAGCGAGGACGCCCGGGATGAGGCGCGTGGCGCTTATAGAAAGCTCATCGGCAATCCTACCAACGATCGTTCTTTCGCCGCAACAGGACAACACGCTAATGATGAAGCGGAGGAGAGAAAGCGTGACGCTGAAGAATTCGATAGATACTAACAATCGACTAGTTCGATGACAACGCAGGATCAGTGCCTGCCCCGGTGGCGAAGCGAGACAAATATCTGACCTGGTCGCTGACGACCTGAACTACGGCTTCGGCAGCAGCGCCGGCGGTTTCAAAGTCTCTTCGAAGAAATCGAATACCGCGTTGACATTGGCTTCTGTCATTGGCATATGATTATCGCTGTTGATCTTCAGAAGTTTCACTTTGACGCCTTCGGCTTCCAGCTTCTTCGCAAACTCGTTGCTTTGTTCGAATGGTACAACTGGATCTTCGATTGAATGAACGATCAAGAACGGCGGATCATCAGGAGTTACAAAAAAGATCGGGCTGCCACTCTTGGCCAGTTCTAGATTTTTTTCCGGAGTGCCACCAAGCAATGTATTGATGAATAATTCCGGTTTCGATTCTCGGAATCTTGGCTGCATCGCTTCCTGATTGAAGGTGGTCAAATCAGTGGGACCGTACCAGTCAGCGACCGCTTGCACAGCGCTGGATTGTTGAGCATTACCTTCGTCGCCCTCAAGCGCTGCGACACCGCCAGTGGTGCCCAATAATGCAGCCAGGTGGCCGCCTGCAGACACACCCCACACTCCAATTTTGGTGGCATCATACGAATACTCTTCAGCGTGCGCCCGAAGCCATCGGATTGCGGCTTTGCAATCGTAAATCTGCGCGGGAAAAATCGACGCAGTGCTGTACCGATAATTGATCGATGCTACTGCAAAACCCTTGTCAGCAAGCGCGATTGCTGGTCCATCGTCTTTGCTGCCCATTTTCCAGGCGCCGCCATGAATCCAAACGATCAAAGGCAGATGTTCTGTCGGCTTCACTCGCGGCAGGTATAAATCCAATTGTTGACGCGGATCTTTGGTTCCGTCCACGTAATAAAGATCATGGATGATCCTGATTCCGGTCGGGTCATCTGAGTCGTGCTCTTTGGTGACGAAAGGTAGAAGTGCTACCAGCAGTAGTGTCAGGATGACGATAATGTTTCTAAGCATCCGACTCGATCTCTGTTTCTGATCTTAAAGGCAAGCTTCCAGTTCTTTCATCAGTTCATCCATATTCTGATGTCTTTCAGCAGGCGTTTTCTTAAGTGTCTTCCGCAAAACGATTTGCAGCGACAACGGCACTCGCACGCCCGGACACGCTCTTGAGAACTCGAGCGGTTCATCAGTTACATGTTTTTTCATTGTATCGACTGAGTCTTTCCCGCGAATCGGCAAAACGCCAGTGACAATCGTGTACATGAAAACACCAAAAGCGTAGATATCGCTGCGCTGGTCCAGATCCTGACCTAGAATTTGCTCAGGGCTCATGAACGCCGGCGTTCCGACGACAGTTCCGTCCATCGTCAATTTCTTGTGGCTGGGCTCATTGAGCTGTTTTGCGATGCCAAAGTCGACAAGCGTCATGAAATCTTTTTGATACTTGGTGTCGTGAATAATCACGTTGTCGGGCTTGATGTCCCGGTGCAGGACGCCCTGGTTGTGCAAATGTGTGAGCGCAGAAGCGAGCTGGATGAAAATCGGCACGGCTCGATCGCTTGGCAAGCGGGTCTCTTCTTTCAAAATCTCTTTGAGATTCTTTCCTTCGATGTAGTCCATAACGATGTATGGACGCCCGTCTCGTTCACCGTAATCGTAAATCTTGACTATATTGGGATGGTTGAGGGCACTGGCCGACTGCGCCTCGCGTTTAAATCGCTGATAGCCGATGCTTTCAGACTCCACCGCCTGGAAGAGGACCTTGATTGCGATTGGCTTGTCAATCTGCTTGTGCCAGCCTTTGAAGACGACGCCAAAAATGCCGCGCCCGATTTCGGACGTGATTTCGTAGCGGTCTGACAGGACGGTGCCGATAAGCGCATTGCTGGACAGGGCTTAATCCTCCGTTAAACGGAATCCCTATATTAATAAGGCCTATGATCCTATCAGACTGGCGTGCTCAGTACCAGGTTTGTGGCGCATCGTGAAAACTACGTTAATGCTTGAACGCCAGTCTAATTGCTCGAATGGCATTTCAACGAATCATGAACCTGAACAAGTGGTATCGCAATTGGTGCCTGGTCCTGATTGTTTGACCACTGCGCTTTAGAAAGTGCTTTCAGATTGTTCTTAAGGACAAAACTTTGGATATTTCGAAAAGCCGCATTTCATCAGCATCGGGACAAATTGTGCTTTCGTGTTTTCACTTTTATGCAGTCTAGTTTATGAGAATTTCAACGTTTTTCACAATATCAAAAGCCGCATGACGACTTCATACGTGAAAACCTCACGGTGGTATTCGTAGTCCTCCCTGCCTGTGCCGCGTTTGGGTACAAAATGGTCACAAATCGATAATAAGCTGCGCAGTGTGGTCGATTGGCATTGCTGGTTGCTGCGAATGTTCCATCTATAAGCGGCAGTTTATTGAGGTTTTTTTGATGACAGAGTTAGTGTTTTCCGACGGGCAGAGAAGCTCTTACATCGCAGATCCGCAGATACAACCGTTCCCGTTGGAGGCTGAAGTCTCCAGGCTCGTCTACGGTACCTGTGATGACACAGGCAACTGCCAGCCTGCTTCAGATATTGGATACGACGCTGCGGAAACCAACGTCACGCCTCGCTTAAGTCAGCTGTTCATGCGCAGCGACGATGGACGTTTCTATCCTGTGAATCCAGGAAATGACGGGCGATTTTATCCTGCCGATCAACGCGTTCAAGTTCCGTCTTATGAATTGAATTCGGGTGTTCCTTGTATAACTCAACCCGGTAGTGGCTGCGACAATATGTCGGCCAATCGACTCCAATCATCGCAAATGCGTCCGGAAGACTTCATTAGAATTATCCTCGCGGCGAACGGCAATGCCAACGGCAACTATCCAAGTCGCTGGAACAATCCGCAATTCTCAATGTATCAGGCTGGTCGCGTGCCACCATCCCAGGTGCAAGGATATGACATTGCGCGTGTGTTGTTGGATCAGAATTCTTGTGTTGATGGCAGAGGGCTGTGCCCTTCGGATTATCCGCAAATGCCGTCACAGCGCTCGAATAGGAGCTGTCCGCAACAACAGTGGAACACCAACCCGCAAAGACTTCCTCAGCGTTTTGATCCTCGTTATCCTCAGAATAATTATGATCCGCGTTACGACCCACGACAAGGCTACGATCCTCGTCAAAGTTATGATCCTCGTCAAAACTACGATCCCCGTCAAAACTACGATCCACGGTTTCCTCAAGGATACGATCCGCGACAAGGTTATGACCCACGTCAAAACTATGACCCACGTTTTCCACAAGGTTACGACCCTCGACAGGGTTATGATCCCCGTCAAGGATATGATCCTCGTCAAAACTATGACCCGCGTTTCCCCCAAGGTTACGACCCGCGACAAGGATATGATCCTCGCCAGGGCTATGATCCGCGTTATCCGCAGGATTATGATCCTCGGTATCCGCAAGATCGCAATCCTCGTTTCAATCCTGATCAGCGCTTCAATCCAAGCTGCCCAGGCGGTCGCAATGACAATTTGTCTCAGATCATGCGTTACGCGCCGTTTGTGCTATCAATGTTGAATCGCGGCGGTGGTCGCGGATTTCCCGGTGGTTTCAACGGTGGCAATCAGTTCAATCCCTACAATAACTTCAATGGCGGCGGGTACAACCGCGGCGGCTTCAACGGTGGTGGCTTCAACGGTGGTGGCTTCAATAACTTCAATCGCGGCGGCGGGAGTGGCGTTGGTTTGCGCGTAGGCAATTTCAACATCCGCTTCTAGCGATTCGCGACAATAACCGAACAGCCTCTCAACGATTCGAATAACTTCTAAACGATTCGCGACAACAACATATCGATTCTCCGGCAGTGATATCATATGTCCACACGTGGGCAGGAGATTTTCATGGTCAACAATCGAGGCGAGCATCCGACGGGTGCCGATTCCGACGACGATGATGTGACACCAAAACCGAAACCACGGCGCGGCGCATCGGATTCCCCGGGCGTGCAGCCGGGAAGAAAGAATCCATCGTTAGCTAACCGAGGCACCGATACCGGAATAGTGCCCGCCGGAAAAACACTTTTTTTCGATCTGAACTTCAACATCGCGGCAGCTCTTTGCTACTTTCCGTTCGCGCCGGGCGCTGCGTCAGTTCTGTGGTTGGCTACTGAGAAAAACAACAATCAGTATCTGAAATTTCATGCCGTCCAAAGCCTTGTTGTCACCGTCGGTCTGATTTCATTTCACGTTTTGGCCGGAACAATCAACGCAATCTTAGGGATCATTCCTGTGATCGGACCAGCAATAGGGCTGGTGTTCATGCTGTTTCAGGCTCTAGTGGGTGTGGTCTTCTTAGGTCTGATGTTTAGAATGGCGTACTCGGTCTACAACGGAAAAGATGGCCGACTTCCTGTCGTGGCAAACCTTTCTGATCGGATTATGGAGTCATACTTTTGACCCCTCGACACATCAAGATACTTAACTGGCGAGACTTTCGCGCCTATTTGATGGCATGCACGATCGCTTTGTCAGTATCGACCATCGCTACTCAGAATGCCGCCGCCGAGAAAATTATCTCGCTTGTCGATGACGCCACGCTTCAAGAAAATGGTCGGCTGGTAGTCAAAGAAATGCTTGATATCGACACCTCCGGAGCTAGTCGCAAAGGTATCGTTCGAGTTATTCCGTCGGTTATCGAAGAGAAAGGAATTGCGCATCGGTTCGATGTTAAAGTTCATAGCGTAACTGATGAGCATGGGCGGAAACTACAGTACTCCGCAAAGCAGCATGGCGACGCCGTTACGGTTCACGTTGGCACCGCGCGTGGTGTCGATGTCCAGAAGTTCGTGATTAACTACGAGGTGCGAGGCGTTTGCAATTTCGGCAAACAGCATCCTCAATTATATTTTCCATTCACCGGAAACAACTGGCCTTTCACAATCGAAAAGGCTGAAGTCATCCTGCGCACTCCACGAAAAGCAACCGTCGTCGAGTCGGAACTGAAAGCCTGGGAAGGACCGCCGGGAAGCGAAAAACCCGCCAACGTCAAACTGATGGGCGACCACATTTTAGCTACCGCTTCTCAATTGCCTCCGGGGTCCGGGCTGACACTCGAAGTGGACTTTCCGGGAGGCACCGTCAATGGTGCAGGATTTTTAGACAGCGTTGATTGGTTGGCCAATGATTGGTACTTGCTCGTTTTTCTGCCACTAGGGGCGGTGGCAGTACTGGCGGGCTACAGACTTATGAAATCTCGCCGCGCACCGAAAGTCGTGGAAGTCGCGCAGAGCTGGAAGCCGCCTAGCGGCTTAACTCCAGTAGAACTCGGCACCCTGATCGATGGCAGTTGCGACGTGCAAGATTTGACCGGCATCCTGCTGGATCTTTCTGTTCGCGGTTACTATACGATTCGCGAAATTCCAGCCACCGGATTTTTCAATCTTTCGGACAGAGACTACGAATTCAAACGACAATATGCGCCTGGCAAAGACGTTTTGCGAGACTATGAGACGATATTTTTGGAAGCGCTGTTCGGCAATTCCGGCACCTCCTACCTCTCCAATGTCCAGGGAGTGTTCCGGCAGTTCGTGCCCAAAATCAAAGACAGCATTTATGCCAATCTGGTATCAAACGGATTTTTGATGAAAAACCCTGAGAAGGATCGCAAACGCTTCTACGCGATCGCTGTTTCTTTGTGCTGCGTTGGGATTGCGCTGCTGTTTCTCTATGGAGATGAGGTGCAAGCGAAGGCCGCCGGATTAGGTTTCATTATTGCCGGAGCACTAACTGCGGTGGCATTGCAATTCTTCCCGCTGTTGACAGACAAAGGTAAAGTGACAATCGAAGGCGCGCATGAATTTGCAGAGCTGATGAGAACTGCTGAAACCCACGACATTACCGAGCGAATCAAAGAAGATGATTTCCTCTTCCATCGGCTCCTGGCTTACGCAATGGTGCTCGGCGTTTCCGAGAAATGGGCGGGTGCTTGCGAACAACACATGACCATGTGGCCTGATTGGTTTCAATTTCATCAGAGCACACAACAAGCCGGACCATTCGTCGCACGGGACTTTGCCAGGGACGTCTGGATCGCGACTCGCGTGGCAGGGCTGACATTCTTCGCGCCGCCGCCAATCCAGTATTCGTCGTACGCCGTAGGCAAAAAGGGGCGTCCGGAGCAAGAACACGACCGGCCGATTAGTTAAAGGTATAATTCAGCTCGTTAGGACGGCAGACCCCTCAAGATCATGGCGAGACCGCCGTGAGCCTGATTAGGAGATGACTATGGACGCTCTAGGCAAGATTTTTAACAATAACAAGGTAAAAATCTTCGGTGGCGACGTCGCCACAGGCGAGTGGGAATACAGTATGGGCACGCTCTGGGGCGCATTCGAGCAGATTGAATTGCGTTCTGATGTGAAAAGCGTTACTCCGCAAACCGAAGAAAGCGTTAAGAAATTGCCTGAAGCCGCCGCCTGGGGCTTGTTGGGTCTTGCGCTCGGACCGATGGGTCTGCTCGCCGGAGTAGTTTTCGGCGGTAATCGCAAATCGGTGTGCGCCCTCGTTGAGCTCAATGATGGAAGAAAATTCCTTGCCGTCATGGATAGCAAAATCTATCAAGAAGTGCTGGGGATGTCGATTACAAAACGATAATCGGCTGCGCTTCGCGTGCGAATCAATGACGATTCGCATTCGACCAGTTGTTAGTCGATCGCCGATTCAGTTGCGTGTCGGCTGTCCAAACAGCTTCGTTTCGAATGCCAAACAGTTTCGATTCTTTGCCACTCAGTTCATTTCGTTGCCAGACAGTTCGTTTCGAGTGCCAAGCAATTTCGTTTCGATTGCCGATCAGCTTCATGTTTCGTCCATACTGCTTGTTTAAAACGCATAGAAACGAGTAAAATGCCCACGACTGATGGATCCTAATCATTCATGTCGAATCGCCCCAAGGTTCAGGTTCAGAGTGTTATGCAAAACTCCTTGCAAATCCTTAATTGCGGACTGATGGTCGTAACTTTGACCCTCGCTGCATCGCCGGCTGTGGCAACCGATGCTGTAAGCAATACGAAACCCGGCAGGCGGGTCGTCTCGAACTATGACGCCTATAGCACCGGGCAAGGGCGCGGCAATGCGAACTTCAATACGATGCAAACTGAATTGGCGTCGCGAACTTCGGATCTCAGTCGCGCAATTAAAATGGGACGCCGCGCAGTCGAATTGAATCCTGAGGACGTGGATGCGCGCCTCGCTCTTGCTGATGCGCTTTACCAAAAAATCAGAAGAAGCAAGAAAGAGGATCCCTCGATATTCAATGAGTGTGTGACAGCCTATCTTCTGATTCATCGCAATTTGATCGGTGCTGAAAGAGGCATGAACATAAAAGGCATCAGCATTCCGGGAATGCAAAAAGCCTACGAAGATGAAAATCAAGGTGCTATCGCCAGAACGCGTCTTACCGAATTGTGTGGTCGAACTCCGAAGATGTTTGAGACTAACAAGAAATTTCTCGACAAGGTACTCCGGGTTGATACCGCGGTTTCGGGTGTTGTCGTCAAGAAAAAGACGGAAGATGAAAACGGTAATTAGCACCTGAGTAGCGCCGCCTTTGGCACTGCATGCGGTGCCTGGCTGGTCGAGTCTGTAGAGTATTTTGGATGCTTAGTTGTTAGCGCTCGTTGTACATCAGACCCGCCAGGTTGCAATGATTGATACCATCGAAATTGTTCAGACGATAGAACATTTGCAACGAACGTTTGAAGATCTGATGCTGCGTGGTTTGAAAGCGGCTGGACCGGCCGAAATCAACACACTGACCAATATTCGCGAGGAGTGCCAACGCATTGGTGCGTATCACCTCGCCGAGCGAGTCGGCGCGATTGTTGACGCCATTAAAACCAACGGCCGAAACGGTGCAAAAGCACTGTTGCAGGCGCAAACAAGTCTCGGTTTATTCGACAGAATTCTGACATTGGAAACCGCGCACTCTGCACTCGCTGCCAGTGAGCTGTTTGAGCTCAGTGTGATCAATGACAGTTTGGACGGTAAACTGTGAAATTAGAACAAGTAGATCGCAAAAAACTCATGCCACTGTTAGACAACCTGACAGTGGCGGTGGAAGATTTGCTGATTACTGGATTGACCACGGCCTCTCAAACAACAGTGCAAACACTCGGCGTTACCTTCCAGGAATCCTCTCGTATGGGGCTTCTCCGGCTGGGCAGCACATTGCGCGCAGTGAATGAAGAAGTTTCCCGCTTTACCAAAAACGATCCCGATTTTTCGCGAAAGCGTTTGAGCTTTTTCTTAAACCGTTCGTGGTTGCTCGCGGTCGCGATCAAAAAAGCGATTGAAGAAAACAAGTCGGATGTGTTTGAACGCCTGATGCTGACTCCGTCTCTGACGCCAGTCGAATCAATCGAAGCGGTAACGATCGGTGTTGTGAAACGTGTTGCTTCAACATTTTGCGCGTTCGATTTTCGCATGCGGACAACAGCGGATTGCGGGCATTTGAAAAATGGAACGAGCGTCGTCTGGTCATGCGTGTTTCCGCGATCTCCTGGTAGTCAGATTCCACCGGAGGGATATTTGCACCTTCCGCAAAAACAAAAATTTAAGTCTGCAATTTTCTTGGAACCGAAGAAAATGTTGATCGCTAATGTCAACGCGGCGCTCGACATGACAGGCGTGCAGCGAATCATGCTGGGCGAGACCAGCACGGTGACACCAGGAGATCAGTTCTCCGACTGGGATTCGTTTATTTATTGGGACCAACAAGCAGCTCTCGATCGTATCGACAATCACACTCACGGACCCTTCGATCTCGAAGTTGAATTGCAAGAAGAAGTGTTTTTCAAGAAATGGACGATTGAGGAAACTTGGGAGAAGGAGGACGGCGGCACCGTTTATCCGATCGTCACCGACAAATTTCGCTGTGAAGCTACGGTCGCAAAAAAATCCGAGACCAATGTGTTGCGCAAGGAAATGGAAGGCTTTAAGGATGCAAAACGGCCGCCCGGAGCTTTATTTGGACTAATGCACTACGAAAAGTGTAAGCTTGTCCTTCAACCGCTGACGGTATTCGAGAAGAAAGGTCCCAAGCACCTTATGATTTCGCCCGACAAGATCGATCCAAAAGCGCTGCTTGCAGCGCTTAAGTTTTAAACACAGGAGGAGAATTTGATGGCTGCTAAAAAGGACGAAAAATCGCAACCTGTCGAAGGTGCTGATGATGAGGTCTTGAGGCAACCGTCCGAGATTCTGTACCGGAATGAAATCGAGGCTTTGAAGCAAAACGACTCTGATCCAGCCCCAAAGCACTGGCATATGTCACCGCGGGCGGTGCTGGCGTTTGTTCTGGGCGGCAAAACGTTAAAAGCAAAAATCGACGGTAAAACTCTTGACGTTCCAATCTCAAAAAAGTTTTACGGTGATGATACGATCGTCGAACGTGCGATCGTAACTTTAGCGTCGGAGCGAGCGCTCCTGCTGGTCGGAGAGCCTGGGACCGGTAAGAGTTGGTTGTCGGAACACCTCGCGGCCGCGATTTCCGGCACCTCGAATCTCACGGTCCAGGGCACCGCCGGTACTACCGAAGAGCACATCAAATATTCCTGGAACATCGCACGCGTAATTGCTGAAGGTCCGAATCCAACTAATTTGATTCCTTCCCCAACCATGGTGGCAATGAAAACAGGTCGCCTGTTGAGATTCGAAGAAATCACGCGCTGTTTGCCTGATGTTCAGGACTCTCTGGTATCCATACTGTCTGACAAAGGCATTGCCATTCCAGAACTTCCGGACGCGAACATGGTGTGGGCAAAACCAGGATTCAATGTTATTGCCACCGCCAATACCAGAGATCAGGGTGTCAATGAATTGTCCGCTGCACTGAAGCGCAGGTTTAATTACATCCACATACCAGTGATTACCGATCATAAGACGGAGGTGGAGATCGTGCAGAAACGCGCCGGCGAACTGCTTCAGCGCTATGACATGCCCGTGACTTTGCCGCCGCCGATCATCGAATTACTGACCACAGTGTTCCGCGAAATCCGCGAAGGAAAAACCGATGATGGCGTAAGTGTGAAAAAACCTTCAACCACTGTTTCCACTGCGGAGGCAATCAGCGTGGCGATTGACGCGGCGCTCTACGCGCGCTTCTTCGGCGGCGGTGAAGTCGGCGCCCGCGATATCGCGCGCAATCTTGTCGGTTCGATCGTCAAAGAAGATATCAACGATTTGGCGGTGCTGAAAGAATATGTCGTTCTCGTCGCCAAGCGTCGCGGTGAGAAGGATAAGAACTGGAGAGAGTTTCACGACACCGTGCTGGCTTCCATAAAGTGAGGACAATCGATTCAGTGCGACTCGACGATTAAATTCGACATCACTGCGCGAGAAACTAACGGAAATTGAAGTGACACCACCTGTAATATCTGACAAATCACTCGAAAAAGCCGGCATCAATCTCGATATCGATGTCGTCAAAGCTCGCGTGCAGCAGATTCTCGAAGATGAACTCTACTGGTTTCCCGTGCGCCATCATTCGCCCAACGTGGCGTTGCACCTCAAGCAGGCGATCCAAGACCGAAAACCCAAAGTCATTTTTATAGAGGGGCCGAGCCAGGCGAACGATCTGATTCCGTTTCTCACATCCAGAAAAACGAAGCCGCCGGTGGCAATCTACACATCTTTCCGCGATGATGGCAACGTTCTGAATCTGGCTGGTATCCTCAGTCCCGCCGAAGATATTCCGCCGGTGTTTCCGGCATGGTATCCCTTTTTGCAATACTCACCGGAGTTTGTCGCTTTGCAAATGGCGGCGGACCGTGGAACAAAAGTATTTTTCATCGACCTCCCGCATTACGCGAGAATAACTCCATATGTCCCCGAGAAAGCCCATGTCGACGGACTATCCGACGACCGCGAGTCTGAGGACGGGAGTCGCGTAAACCGCGACGATGATGAATCTGAAGTTGGAGCAAAGGCGACGTCCGGTGATGGAGCCGGCGCGCCTGGTGATTCACCGGTGTCGGGCACTGAGCCTGAGCCGAGTTATTCTGCGCCGCCCAACGATAATTCATCCGACGATAGTGATAACGAAAAAGCGCGAAAGCAGAACCGCAATCTCGAGTTTGGTTCTGAGCATCTAATTATTGAGAGTCAATTTTATCAAAGCCTTGCCAGTGTGGCGGGGTACCGGTCTTTCGACGAAGCCTGGGACAGTCTTTTCGAGATGCGAAAATTCGACTCTACCGAAATGTATCGTCAGGAGATAGCTGCATTTTGTTGCGCTTCTCGGGCGACGACACGGCGCAGTCGGATGGTATCAGATGGAACGATCGATCGTGAGCGTTTCATGAGGAAGAGTATTTCAACTCATCTGCAAGAGCTCGGACTGAAGCCGTCTGAAGCCATGGTCATATGTGGTGGCTTCCATTTGTTTTACGACGCCGAGGATAAAGAATCGCCGCCGTCGATTCCGCAAGGCACCGTATACAATACCATCGTTCCCTATTCCTATTTTCAGGTTTCGGAACTGTCCGGATACGCGGCAGGAACCAGAGCGCCGCAATTTTACCAGCGTGTATGGGACTTATCGATCGCTAACCGGCCTGAAGATATTGTCGTCGAGCATATTGTCGCTGTTCTGACCGAGGCTCGAAAGAAGGGACAAATACTCAGTTCTGCCGATGCCATTGCTGTGTCTCAGCACACGGACATGTTGAGCCGACTGCGTGGACGGGCAATGCCCGTGCTCGATGATCTTCACGACGCTCTGATCACTTGTTGCTGCAAAGGCGATCCGAAAGAAGAAGGATTGGCGTTATTGCGCGCAATCGATGCTGCCGATATCGGCTCCAGCATTGGTAAGGTGACTCCGGACCTCGGGCAGTTACCGGTAGTAAAAGACTTCTATCAGAATATGGAAGCGCTCGAATTAAATGAAGTTCTCGGCAAAGAGAAACGTTTGAAGCTTGATATCGACAAGCGCGACCCGCTTGGCGAGCGGCGCAGCGTTTTTCTGCATCGCTTGAGATTTTCGGAAGTGCCTTTATGTGCGATGTCCGGACCGCCTTCCGGTGATTTTTCTACGGGCAAGATCTTTCGTGAAGAATGGCATCTGAAGTGGAGTCCGGCAGTCGAGGCGGCGCTCATCGACCTGAATCTTTATGGCGATTCGATTGAGTCCGCGGCTGTGTCCAAGTTGCGGAAGTTGTTGAAAGCAGACGAGCGCAGCGCCGGTAAAACCAGTCGGCATCTGCTTAGAGCGATCGATATGGATCTGCCGGACCTGGTAAAAGCTACAGAGGAACTGCTGAGCCAATCAATCGATAACGATGTTCGATTTGTTTCCCTTGCTCAGGCATTGACTGCCCTGATGGTAATCGATAGATATTTCGTTTATCGCAACAGCAGGCATGGAGTTCTCGATGAACTGATCGTCAGATGCTATGACAGAAGCTGTTTCGCCATACTGGATGTGGTCGCGGTTCCGGAAAGCGACCAGGAAGAAGTGGTGGCAGCTTTGGTGGCGCTGGCTGAAGTGGCTCAGCAGGGAGACAAACAAAGTTTAGATCGAAATCTTTTTACAGAACACGTTCGGGGTGCCGCAGCTGCTACAACAGTTCCATTCTTGAAAGGCGCATTCCTGGGCGTTTTGTCCGAGTTGCGAGATATCGATCCGGTTGAACTTGCCAACGAAGTTAGTGCACTCGCCAAAGCGCCGCCTGACGTCATGGTGACTGCCGGAGATTTCCTTGATGGCGTTATGGCTGTTTCGCGCACGTCGATTATCCTGGGAGCTCAGTCATTAATCGCGGCTATCGACGAGCTTCTTCGCGCTTGCCAATGGAATCCGTTTTTAGTCATGCTGCCGAAGATGCGCGCCGCTTTCGAACGCATGCACATCTCTCATCGTGATTCGCTTGCCACCAGAGTCGCTCAAATGTACGGATTGGAAGAGGGGGGCTCAATTGCCGAATTGAATATCTCCACTTCTGCTGCTGTGACCGTAGCTAGAATTGATAAGCAAGTGGCCGACATCATGAAGGATTGGAATCTTTAGAAATTCGTGGACGGTAAAGAGAACCAAAACGTACTGCCCTTGTCCATTTCGCTTTCGACGCCGATGGCACCACCATGTGCTTCTATAATGGTTTTGCAGATCGCCAATCCTAGACCGGTTCCTCCCTTTTGGGTGCGGTCGGCGGCTTCGACCTGTTTAAACCTTTGAAAGATCGACTGTCTGAACTCCAGCGGTACGCCGCGGCCCTTATCGGTGACTTTGATTGTGGTGATTCCTTTGTTTGATTGCGCGGACACAATTATTCGGGATTGTGCCGGAGAGAACTTGATGGCATTAGAAATCAGATTAACGAGAACTTGAAGCAATCGCTCTTTGTCTGCCAGAACTGTCACTGATTCAGCCTCTGCTACCAGCTCAATGCCCTGCGATTCGGCAGATGAACGGACTAGTTGAAAGGCGTCGTCGAACAGTTTGCTAACAGGCAGTTCGATTTTTTTGAGAACGACGGCACCAGATTCGATGGTCTCTAAATTCAACAGATCGTTAATCAAGTTCAAAATATAGCCACAGCCGTTGTAAGCCACTGCTACAAGCTCTGCGCCCTTGGGGTCAATCACACAGAAACCGCCGTTGAGAAGGGAGAGCGCCCCTTTAATTGAAGTCAACGGCGCTCGCAAGTCATGACTCACGACTGATACCATTTCCGATTTACGCTGCGAGGCTTCCCGAGCCTGATCGCGCGCCACTAGCAATTCCTTTGAAAGTGAATCCAGTTCTTTGACCTGTCGTTCTAAATCAAGAGCACGCGCTTTTTCCAGTATCGCAAGAGTTATATCCAAAAGTTCTGTTCGTAAATCGAGAGCACTTTGGACTTCGCAACTGAGCCAGGGAAGAGACTTGCCGCTAACTCTCTCTTTCCAGAGCTCAAACGATTTGCGCGGGTGCAAATGATTACCGGCGTCCCCGTGATCGAGTTCCTCCTGCTTGCCGGCCCAACTCACTTCTTCCAGTTGTTCCGGGCGGAACCATAACAACCATCCGTTTATAGCTAAGCGAATCGCCAGCAATCCGCTAGCAGCACCTGCGATGGACGTGGCCGACGGTAAGTGTTTTGATGTCGAGTCACTGACGAATACAGGCAAGCTGGTATCAGACAGGTCGGCAACGAGCTCGAAGACTTGCCGCTGATCCGGGGTTTTCCCTACCAGAAAACAGCGCTCCTCCCAGACCACTGCAGCACCTCTAGCTCCAGTTATTTGTAACAGAGTGGGAGACTGAGCGATTGCCGATGGTAAATCGTCTTGTCCGGAAATATGCAAAAGCAAATCTTTACAGGCTTCTTTGAAATGTTCTAACCGCTTGAACGTCTCGCGTTCTTCTATAGCATCGATTTGCAAAGAGACCAGTCGGGAAAGAAAGTCGCACGCCTGTCTGATGCGATAATCTACATGTTTTGGACTGGCGTGATGGCATGCGATCAGTCCTCGCAACTCGCCGTTGCTGATTAGCGACAGCGACATTGAGGCTGCCACGTCCATGTTTTTCAAATACTCTATATGTACTGGAGACATGGCCCGTAAAATCGAATCGCTCAGGTCTAGAGACTCCGAAGTGAGCGGGTTATTCGAAGGATATAGAGGTGATGGCACGGCATCAACATTTACCAGTAAGCGCAAACGATTACGCTTGTAAAGTTCTCGTGCTTGCGCCGGAATGTCGCTGGCAGGAAACTTCAAACCGAGAAAGCTTTTCGCTTCGACTGCTTTGCATTCGGCCAGTACAGTTCCATTCCAATCCGGGTCAAACAAGTAGATCATAATTCGGTCGAAACCGGTCAGTGTTCGCACAAACTCTGCAGCCGATTCAAGTAGCTGTTGTCTGCTGGTGCACGCCAGTAGTTGGGTCATTGCCTGGTTGCTTGTTCGAAAAAAATCAAGCGATTGTTCGGGCTGAAGACTTGTGGTCTCTTCAAATTCGATAATCAGAAGTCCATCCGAGCGATGAGTCACTGCCCAGAACTCGGCTTTGCCGGTTTTGCAATCGACAGCCAGGCGCAATGGATCTGAGTGAATTGTATCGACTGCAATCTGCCGCGCAAGCTCAGTTTGATTTTCGATTCCGATAAGGGATTTGATTGGCTGGCCGATCAGATCTTGGTGTGTGATACCGAATATGGTGAATGCCGATTGGCTGGCTTGAACAATCGTCAGAGTTTGCTCACTGACTGCAATCAGGACGCCGTGAGGTTGAATCGCGCCAGGGATATGAATTTTTTCCTCTGCACACGACAATTGTGACTGACCATGTACGGTTTTAGATGGATTCATTTGTTCTCAATTAAATACGCAAAGTTATTGCTGCTGGTTTCCTGGAGCAGTTCCAGAATCATTCTTTCCCTGCCTATAACTGCTTAGCACCAAAAGCTCTCGGCGAAGTTCTCTAGCATTGCTCTATAATATTACGTGTTTTGTCAGAATGACTGGTGAAAGTAATAAGCAAGCAAACGGCAAATGATTGATGTGGCGATCCCCGCCTGAAGTGCGTGCCGATTTTTGGTTGGGTTCTCGATGCGTTGAAGCGGCAAGAACTCGGTAAGTGCGAGCAAGAGTGAATGAACCGTGAGATGGAGAGGCGATGACCACACCGTCCGACGATCTCGAAATGCTCTCGCGTTGGCGCCTGGTTCTCGGCAAAGACGCGGAGAAGCATGGCATCTCACTTCAATCGGGCTCTGGGGATTCAGGCTCCGGCAGCGGTTTGGATGAACTACAGCGGATTGAAGAATTAGTCGGTTTTCTGTTCGAGGAAGGAACAGATCCAAATGGTCAAAGTATGTCAGCTCCCGCGAAGGACAGGGAGGGCGGGCCCGGTGCATCACAGATGACGGTGCCATTGTGGGTTGATTCGGTTTCGGAATTATTTCCACATGAAGTCAAAGAGGTAATGCAGAAGGAACTCGTTCGAAGACGCGGACTATCAGAGCTTCTCGAAAAACCTGAGTTACTCGAAAAAATCGAACCGAATAAAGAACTCGTAAAAACTCTTCTGATTCACAAAGATCTTCTCAATCCAAAAGCCAGAGTGCTTGCTAGAAAAATAATTCAAAAAGTAATCGATCAGTTAAAAGACAAAATGAAAATTCAAGTAGAAGCCGCGATAACTGGGGCGCTGCGCCGCGATCGCCACTCACCTCGACGCGTTTATCGCAATCTCGATTTGAAGACTACGGTCAAACGCAACTTAAAAAACTACGACAACGAGACGAGCAAACTTCACGTCGAGAGGTTGTATTTTTTCGCATCAGAAAGAAAACAAAAGCCCTGGCACATAATCGTCAACGTCGATCAGTCTGGTTCCATGCTGGATTCCGCGATCTTCTCAGCTGTGATGGCGTCGATTTTTCACGGCATGCCGTCAGTTCGAACGTCATTGATTTTGTTTGATACTCAAATAGTCGATTTATCTAACAAGGTGGGTGAGCCGGTTGATGTTCTTTTGTCGATCAACCTCGGCGGCGGCACGGACATCACGCAATCGCTGCAGTACGCTAATCAATTGGTGAGAGAACCCGGTCGGACCATAGTCGTGACGATAAGCGATTTCTACGAGGGGCGACCCGAGAGTGAATTGGTCGACCAGGTGCGGATGATGTTCGATTCGGGAATCCGCATGGTCGGGTTAGGTGCGTTGGGATTTGACGCTCGTCCGGAGTACAACAAGGCGACGGCGAAGAAGCTCAGAAAAGCCGGCATGGACATACTGGTCTGCACTCCCGAACGTCTGGCCGAAACCATTGGCCGAATAATCAGGGGTTAGCGCCCTCGAATTTTGTAGCTCGCGTGTCGGATAAGCTCGGCGATTCTAAGATGTTTGATCCTATCAAGGACAATTTGCTGGAAGCCTCGCCAACTCGGATCTTAGCTGGATTAAGTTGAGACTCTGTTATAATCTGCGTCGTCGCACAAACCGGTCATGACCGATTCGACAACCTGGAGCTGCAGCAGATCACTGTTCTGACGATGTGATTAAAACAATTGTGGACGAATCTCATTCCCAAGAAGTAAAAGGATTAGGTCATCTACCAAGTTGGCGCTCCATGCACGCCGACACTTCTCCGTCTATTGAAAAAATCCAGTTTGAATTCTTTCGCGAAGCACCAGCCTCACGCAAGTTAGATATGGCTGGCGAAATGTGGAAGGCAATGCTTTTGTTTGTCCGAAGCGATTTAGAAAGTCTGCATCCCGATGCATCAGCAGATGAAATCCGGAGACTAATGGCTGACAGAATTCTCGGACCAGAGTTAGCAGCAAAAGCCTACGGTCCTTTGTTTCAGCATGACAAAGGGAAATAGGCTATGAGTGACTGGTTAGTTGCGCCACTGCGGGTGATATCAGTCCTTGAATTGTTGGATGTTCAATATGTAATCGGCGGTTCGGTGGCCACTTTAGTCCACGGCATTCCACGATTCACAAATGATATCGACATAATTGTAAATTTCAACCCTGAGAATATTGAACCTTTCGTTTGTGCGCTGGAGCAGGAATTCTATGTGGACCGTGAAGCGATAAAAGGCGCCTTAAAACATCATGGAAGTTTCAATCTGTTGCACTACGACACAATGTTCAAGGTGGATATTTTCTTTGCGAAAGATCGCTCGTTCGATCGCGCCCAACTTTCACGACGAGTTCTAAAAACGCTTTCTTCCGATTCTCCACGACAAGTCTATGTGTTAACGGCAGAAGATAATATCGTTGCCAAACTCGAGTGGTATCGCATGGCAGGAGAAGTTTCAGAGCGACAGTGGAGTGATGTCCTCGGCATCATGAAGACAAAGCTCTCCGCCTTAGACATCGAATACATGCGTAAAGCTGCAGAATCACTCGACGTTACTGATCTTTTGAATCGGGCTTTAGCGATGTCCGCGGAGGATTAGAGATGAGGTCCACACATTTCTATTCCTCGCGGTGCACAGCGCACACAGCTAGCTGCTCTTGAACTTCAGGGCGAGCAGCCATTTCAGTTATAAACTTGCCAATTTCTTTGTTGCCGGCGCGAAGATACTTTCGCCAGTGCGGAACAATGAGTTCCATTAATCTCTTGAGATAAGTGTGTCCTTCAAAAGGCGGATAATGCCCGCCATTAAGGCGGATGCGCAGCTCATTGTCAGCAATGAGTTGAATGACAGCATGCTTACAAAGTATCCTACACGTGAACGTCATCAACGATTGTGTCAGAGTTCTGTGAGTTCGAGTACGACTCAGATCTGCTTAACAGATGATGATGTCGGGCATGATCTAAAAGGCTTCCATTGTACGTAGATCGAATAAATAGTGAACAAGTAATGACTCGTGTAAAAAATTGGAAAATAGCTGTAATTATTGCCTCTGTTCTTTGTGTCGCAGGTTTGCTGTGGAATCATTGGGAAATGCAAATGGCACAAAAGAGAATCTCGCGCAGGACAGTTAATAATTTCAATTCTCCACGCGGAGACTATAATGCGACGATTATGAAACCATTGATAAAGTAGGGCTATAACTGGCATGTTACAGGCCGCACTCATACAGCTGCTAGTAGGAATACCGCCAGAAAAGAATACTTGGATACACTTCATCAAAATCGCTTCCTCAATAGTTTCTTTTCTAAAAAATCTAGTTTTATAAAACATCTAGTATTGCATCGGACCGCGACTCTACAGAGTTTCTTGTTTCCAAAAAACGCTTTCAGCTTCAGTAATTGATTGAATAAACTGAAAGCCGCTTAGCATCGACGCGCTGATTACACCCCTGGGAACCCCTGGTTTTGTAAGTGCAATGGCGCATTGCGAGACGATCTTCGCTGTCAGGTAATAGGGATCAGCGCCCGATATTTCTACGGTTGAACTTGAAGTACCGTTCGCGTTCGATCCTTTGCAAAAGATTTTGAATTTCGTTTCGGTGCGTTTCGGCACAGGATCCGAGTGGTCGATTGCCAGGTCTATAAGCTTTCTTAGTGGCGTGCGCGCAATCATCGGCATAATTTTCGAAACCAGACCTAGCACCGCAGGTGATGCTTCAGCGGTCAGGAACGTCGAGATGTTTTTGATCGGAATATGCAGTGGCAGAAGATAGACTTCTCCTCCGGGAAACGGAAAGCGCTGAACGGTTTTGTTCTTGTCGACTGGAAAAGGTGAGCTTTCCCCGCCCGGGATCTTTGTCAACGTCCCATTTCTCAATTGAAATGACGGTGATTCCAGTGCACAAATAATGCTGCGTTTGGTACCACGGCTGGTGTACATTCCTTCAATGAAGTACGTTGCTTCAATGCTGGTTAGTCCGCCCAATTGTTGGTGCATCATCGCGGCCGCAGTGTCTACCATCGCGTACTCGAACGCACAAGACGGAATCGCTGTGCATTCGTTTTTAATTGCCAGAGCATTGAATCTTTCAATTACTTGCGCAATATATTGCTGCTCGCCGGTGATGTCGAGGTAGCTAACGCCAGCGTTGATGACCGTTTCGGCGACCTTCAAACCGAATGTGGTGAACGGACCGGCGCAGTTAATCACCACATCACTGCCAGCTATAGCCGTTTTCAATCCACTAAGATCGGTGACATCGAGAACGATTTTCTCCGCATTACTAGACAGGGACGAGCCCAGTGCATCGAGTTTTGCTCGATCGCGCCCGGTGAGGCGCAGGGGCACTTGTTCTTTATCCAAAAGTTGAGCGATTAAGGTGCCTGTAAAGCCCGTGGCTCCAATTACTGTGATCATTTCATCTTCTTCCATCGACGAGCCAATATAGCGGCCAAACTTCTTAATGTTACTGGTCTTGATTATCTTAAATATGTTATTTCCAATATCTGTTACCTGATCTGGCCTTTGCGCCCGTGCAAGAGAGGTGACACGCAGTCGATGAAACCATTCTTCAGCGCCGAATATACGATTCTTCCAAGAAATCCCAGCGAGAGATAAAAAAGTGGCTAAAGCCAAGGTTAAGTCGATCGGAACGGCAGTGCCGGCTAAAATTTTGAGCAATTTCGACCTTGAAAAGATGGTCGAAACCTCCAATGAATGGATTGTTGAAAGAACCGGCATTCATCAACGGCATATTGCTGCCCATGGGCAGACCACCTCGGATCTTTCGGCTGAGGCGACTTTGAGGGCGCTGGACGCCGCTGGAGTGAGCCCGGCTGACGTTGATCTGATTATCGTGGCGACCATTACACCTGACATGCAGCTGCCTGCGACGGCATGCCTGGTTCAGGACAAAATCGGCGCCAAAAAAGCTTGGGGCTTCGACATGTCGATTGCCTGTTCCGGTTTCCTTTATGCCATGCAGGTCGGCGCTCAATTCATTCAGAGTGGAGCGCACAAAAACGTAGTTGTAATCGGCGTTGACGTGATGTCATCAATCATCGATTACACGGACAGACAAACTTGCATTATTTTCGGCGATGGCGGCGGCGCCGCTGTCATCACCGCTACGGAGAGCGACGACGAAGTCGGATTTATTGATTTCATCCATGAAGTGGACGGCTCCGGCGGCGAATTTCTTTGCTTGCCCGCAGGCGGGAGCAAGTTGCCAACATCACATGAGACGGTCGATAAACGTTTGCATTTTGTTCATCAAGAAGGCAAAGTGGTGTTCAAATACGCGACTCGAAAAATGCCTGAGCTGTGTTCCAGACTGCTTGAGCGCAATGGTTTGACCGGCGAGGATGTGGATGTGTTCATTCCACACCAGGCTAATTTGCGAATCATCACTTCCGCTTGTGAGCGGCTCAAAATGCCGATCGAGCGCGTTGTGATCAATATCGATGAGTTCGGAAACACGACCGCCGGAACGCTGCCGTTAGCGATTGAAAGCGCTATTGCTAAAGGGCAGCTCAAGAAAGGCGATCTGGTTTTGTTTGCTACTGTTGGCGCGGGATTCAGCGCTGGCGCGATGTTGATGCGCTGGGGTTTTTAATCCGTCCTCTTGCGAGGAATGAATGCATTCTGATGACGCTCCAAAATTAAGTTCTTCTGAGTCAGGTGGATTCAACGCGAACTCATCCGGTGCATCCGATTCGCAAGCCGAACCCGGCGATCAGTCAAAGTCTTCGGATCCAAGTTTGGAAACTGATGCTGAATCCGATGTTTCCAATACGAACAGCAAAACGGAACATGATTCCGATGCTGCCGATACGGATGTCACAACGGTCGACGACTCCGATCTTTCCAGTTGGGCTGGAGAAATCGATGGTTCGCCTGTCTTAGACACTGGTACTACAGGCGGTATCGGCAAGCTTGTTGTTTCAGCGGATAAAAAGCTCGATTTTATCGATGACGAAATGGCCAAGTCGCTTGCCGAGTATGGCAAGAAGTATGGCGACGGCAACCGCAAACTGGTCATGTTTGCCTGCCTCTTCGGCGGCCTTGTTCTTGGATTTCTTCCGCCGTTATTTGGTGTCAACCTCTGGCCGCTCTTTTTGACCTTTGTGGCATTGAGCACCGCATACGCCACCGTGCTTGGTTTGCAGGTAATGGATGCGTACGCCAAACATGACTACCGAACCACTTCTCGGCTGCTCAGCCACGCTCTGTGGTGGAACGCTTTCTGCGCGCCTTTCACTTACTTCACTTTCTTCTCGTGTTCTCAAATTCAGTCGCGCCTTCTTCTAGTGCAAGGGCGCTACACCGAAATGGAAGCGTTGCTTCTGATCAGCCGTGCAGCCAATGAGCGAAAAGTTTCAATCGATGGCGTTCCAAAACACTTTGTAATCGCCAACGATCTGGCGTGCACCTACATCGCTCAACACCGCTACTCCGAAGCGGCCGAGCTGCTCAAGCACGTTTTGAATAGCAAGACGAGCGAGGCAATCAAACAATATGCCAAACTCAATCTCGCGCTCTGCTACGTGAAAACGGATCTGGTTGAAGAGTTTGCCAAAGTTTTGGATGAAGGCGAGAAGGGCCTGGCGAAAGCGCCTGAGTCGTTGCGTCTTCGTGTCACGCTTGTGCGCAGTTTGATCGATCTGAAATCAAAACGATATGACGATGCAGAAATAAAACTGGAAAACACGATCGCGAGAGCACGAAAGCTCAAAGAGTCTGATGAGCTGCTGGGAATCTGCTACTTGAACTTGGGCGAATTGCGCTGGAAGCAAGATCGTATCGAAGAGTCGGATCTTTATTTCCGCACCGGAGTTGATCTGTTCAAAGCCAATACTGAACCGAGCTATTGGAGTCTGGCTGAAGGTCTTCGAAGCTATGCAGAGATGCTTCAGGCAACAGGGCAAGAAGCCGAATGCGCAAGACGACTTCGCGAAGCAGAGTTGTATGAGTCTGCTTATCTCGAAAGAGAAATGATGCGACTTACATATCTGCGATACAAAGTCACGCAGGAAAAGCCGGTGCGTATGCTTACCGATCTCGTCAACGTCGATGGTTTTCCTCCACTCTCAATCGAATTGAATCCGCCGGATGCCGATGGCTTCGCTCAGAAAGAAGAAGTCGATCTTGATGAAGTTGAAATCGAGGCGCAAAAGCTTGAAGCTCTCGAAATGGAAGAGCGTAAGAATGAAGCCGCAGCGCGTAAGAACGATACAGCAGAGCCTAAAAACGATACAGCAGCGCCTGAGAGTGAAACGGCATTGCCTGAGAACTTAAGTGAACGCGCGGAAGAGAAGTGAACGATTCGGACAACGAAACCAACAATCGTTTGGTGATCCCGTTTTGTGACATTCGAGCTAGCGCCCTTCAATCCACTTAGTGAACTTCAGGCTCGCGCTCTTCTGTCGATGGTTTATCTTCTTTCGGCTTTTGTTCTTTCTTCGGCGCCGCCTTGCAAGTCATATGAATGTCATCATCCTTGATGTCGACAACAGCTTTGCCACCATGTTCAAGCACACCGAACAGCAATTCCTCAGACAAAGGCTCGCGCAATTTTTGTTGCACCAAACGCGACATCGGACGCGCACCATAGAGTTTATCGAAGCCCTTCTTCGCAAGCCATTCTCGAGCAGCTTCAGTTAGCGATATCTCAACTTCTTTATCTACGAGTTGAATTTTCAATTCGTCTACAAATTTGTCGACTACTTGTTTGATGTTGTCCATCGTCAATTGATTGAATACAACCCAGGCATCAAGCCTGTTTCGGAATTCAGGGCTGAACGTTTTTTCAATCGCGGATTTGGCCTTGCTCGCGCCGGGTGTCATATCTTTCTTAGGCACCAAAACCGATTCGTCGATCTTCATCGCAAAGCCGATATCCTCGGCTGACAATTCACGCGCTCCGGCGTTGGTCGTCATAATCAGAATGACGTTTCTAAAATCAGCTTTCTTACCATTGTTATCTGTTAACGCCGCGTGATCCATGACTTGCAACAGGATGTTGAACAAGTCAGGGTGCGCTTTTTCGATTTCGTCGAGAAGCAGCACGCAATGCGGTGTTTTGTTAATCGCATCAGTAAGCATGCCGCCCTGATCGAATCCAACATATCCAGGAGGCGCGCCAATCAAGCGCGATACGGTGTGCTTCTCCATGTATTCACTCATGTCGAAACGAATGAATTTAACGCCGAGCGTATTGGCTAATTGTTTCGCCAATTCGGTTTTACCAACACCGGTAGGACCTGAGAAGAGGTAGCATCCAACAGGTTTTGTAGGACTGCCCAATCCCGCACGCGATAATTTAATCGCTTTGACGACTTGATTGATGGCATGGTCCTGTCCATAAATCATCGCCTTCAATTCAATCTCCATTCCCTTGAGGCGCTCTTTATCAGAGCCGGAAACAGATTTCGTTGGAATCTTCGCGATACTCGCAATTACATTTTCGATATCATCCGCGGTGACAACCATGGATGTTCTAATTTCTGACGGCGTTAGCTTAACCAGCGCTCCGACTTCGTCTATGACGTCGATCGCTTTATCAGGTAAGCATTTGTCATTGATGTGTTTCGCTGCCAGAGTCGCGGCTAATTCCAAAACATCATCAGGATACGTGACACCATGGTGCTCTTCGTAGTTTGGTTTCAAGCCACGAAGAATTTTTACAGTATCCGGAACGCTCGGTTCTGCTACTTCGATCTTTTCGAAACGTCGAGCCAGAGCCTTGTCCTGTTCAAACGACTGTTTATACTCAGGATACGTGGTCGTACCGATGCACCGCAGGTCTCCACTGGCAAGCGCAGGTTTCAACAGGTTCGACGCGTCCATAACGCTTCCGGTAGTCGCTCCGGCGCCGACGATCGTGTGGATCTCGTCAATCACCAAAATCACACCAGGCTTCTCTTTCAACGCTTTGATTACAGCTTTCAATCGCTCTTCGAACTGACCGCGGAATTTCGTCCCGGCTATCAAGGCGCCCATGTCCAGCGCGAACATCTCAACGCCGGCTAACTGTTTCGGCACGTCACCGCTAACGATTTTAAGTGCAAGACCCTCAGCAATAGCGGTTTTACCGACGCCGGGATCGCCCACATAAATAGGATTGTTTTTACGCCTGCGGCATAAAACCTGGATAGTGCGCTTGATTTCGTTGGCGCGCCCAATCAGCGGATCGATCTTCTTATCCTTAGCCTTCTTGATCAGGTCGACAGTAAACGACTCCAGCGGATCCTTGAGCGCTCGCTCATCACCGCCGCCGCCGCCTTCAAAACCGCCGGCCACATCGTCATCATCAGGCGATTGAATTTTTGAAATGCCATGCGAAATAAAGTTCAAAACATCAAGCCGCGTCACGCCCTGCTTCTCGAGCAAGTACACAGAATGCGATCGGCGCTCTTCGAAAATAGCCGCGATCACATTGCCGCTGTCAATAGTCGTCTGTCCCGAAGCCTGTGCCTGTAATATCGCCCGACGCAAAACTCGCTCGTAAGCTGACGTTTGCGACAACTTATATTCCATGTCGTCAGGCACTTTTTCGAAAGCGTCACTCAAGAACTGTTCCAGTTCCTGCCGCAACAGTTTAATGTCGCAACCGCAACTGTACAGCACCTCTTGACCCGTTTTCTCGTCCGTCAGGGAGTAGAGCAGGTGTTCCAGCGTCAGATATTCATGGCGCCGACTAAGCGCATCCTCAGCTGCTCGAGTAATTGTTTTCTGTAGCTCTGCGGTTAACATGCAAGCTCCGCTCCTGGACTGGTTTCGCTATTTCCCGTTCGGCGCTGACAAATGGTAGCGCCGGTCCTTCCATCGACCTTTCCTGTTGGAAGCTCTATGGAAGCAACTGTTTTTAGTTCTACCACCATTTATGTCAATCTTCCTCAAACGTACAAAGAAGTGGGAAACTATTTTCCCGCGCCAGCTCAATAACCTTATTGGCCTTGGCTTCCGCCACTTCAAAGGTGTAAACACCGGCAATCCCGATCCCAGCCTGGTGGACCGCCATCATAATCTTTTGCGCCTCGATGTCGTTTTTCAAGAAGACCACTCTGAGCACCAAAACGACGAATTCCATCGTTGTGTAATCGTCGTTGTGCAGGAGCACCTTGTACATTGACGGCTTCTTGAGATTCGTCTTCTTCTCAGTTATGACGCCATCGTCGTTTTGTAAATCGTCATCCCAGTCGGGCATAGTTCCGGCACCTTTCGTTCGTATGGCGCCTGTATTAAATCATCAGGCGACCAATCACTATTTTACCGTTGTGCATTTTTAATTGTAAATCTTGAAACAGGATTCCGGTGATTGTGAAATAAACGATTTAATCGGCAGTGAGCGATAGCTCTGCCAAACTGATGTTTCGTTTTTCAATCCTATTATCTGTTAAACGCTGTTGTGGCACCGAATATAGTGGCGCTTGCCGGAAGCGTCCACTCGCACACGCTGAAGCCGTTTTGGCACGGTCAAGAAAACCCGCGATCATGAATCTTATAACTGCTCGGAAAGTGTGGAGCAAACATACTAGTATTCCTCTGTCAGAAATCCGTTGCCCAATCGGCGGCGGCGTCGCGGCGGCATTGGATCGGCCGTGCTATATCTAAACAGATCTGATGTTATAGTAGAAAAGGCTAAGGGATAATCACCGGAATGAATGAAGTCTCCGTACTCGGAATAGCCTTCGACGAAGCGAATGAAATGGCGGCGGTTATCCTGACGATGGAGGGCGCGAAGAAGGTCGTGCCTATCCCTATTGATATAAACGAAGGCATTACCGTAATCAGGCTGCTGCAGAAGCGAAAAATGCCCCGTCCGATGACGCATGATCTGATGTATAACATCATCGGCGATCTACACCATCGCGTGCAGAAGATCGAGATCGACTTTTCTGACGCCGGGCAGTACATCGCCTCCGTTCTCGTTAAAGGCGGCGAGGATGCTCCACCACCCGAGCCTGCCGCCGAGGCTGAGCTGAGCGCCGACAAATTTATTGCTTTGGACGCCCGCCCGTTTGATGCGATCGCAATTGCGATCAAATCGGAAGCGCCGATGTTCATGTCAGAAAGTGCATATGACACTAACTCAGTTCCTCTAGTAATGGAACAGAAGACCGGCGAAAAGGATGATGAGTTCAAAGACTTTGTTCAAAATCTAAAAGCATCTGATTTCAATAAAGTTGAACGATTGGCCGCGGATCCTGAAGAGGAACCAGAAGGCGATCCGGAAGACGACGACGAGGCTGAGGAAAGACCTTAGTGTTCTGCTTTTGCCACCAGATATAGTGTCAGTTCTCTAGAATACGGCATGCCCTACCCGCTGGCTGTGGTGACGGCAGGCACAAAAACGCGAACCTTTACACAAAAGGGGCTGGCTTGTAAGGTGATGGAATGCTCGTGATCTAATGATGGTCTGGTTAGTTCTGTCTTGGAATTTTCGTGATCCAGGAATTTGACCTGTTTCAGACCTGAAAATTATCAACCACTCAATTGAGATGGCTCTCCTAAAAAATACGGAGTCGGACTGTCACAAAGTCGCGGGAGCCCAAATCAGGGCTCGAATCGCGGTAATCGAGCCTCATTACATCTGGGCAATTCCACGCTTGGGGTTTGTCAATGTTTAATGCGCTCAAGAGCGGTCTATAATATAGAGGCTGGAAAGGGCGCGAAAGGCAGCTATGGCAAGAATTCTGGTTGTTGAGGATGACACTCAAGTGGCGGTGGTGGTCCAGGAAGCTCTGGAGTCCAATAACCACGTCGTAGATTGGGTTGCAGATGGAGCTGATGGGCTTGAGCGCATCAGTCATTATCCGTATGACCTGGCGATTGTCGATTGGAACCTGCCCAATCTGACAGGTCTTGAAATTCTCAAGGCTTACCGCGAGTCCGGCGGTAAAATGCCTATTCTTTTTCTGACAGGGCAATCTGACGTTCCCAACCGAGTCGAAGCACTCAACCTGGGCGCCGACGATTATCTAATCAAACCATTTGCATACGCGGAGTTGATGGCCCGCATTCGCGCGTTGCTTCGTCGTCCGCAAGCTGTGCAGACAAAAGTTTTAGAAGCACAAGAATTGTCTCTCGATTTGAACACCTGCACTGTCACCAGATGCGGTGAAGAAGTTTCTTTAGCGCCGTCTGAATTCGCGCTGTTGGAGCTGTTTATGAAGAACCCGGGAAGGTTGTTCAGCTCCAAGGAATTGCTGGATCGCGTTTTCAGCCTCGACTCAGAGGCTACGGATGAGGCGGTGCGACAGCGGATTCTTCGTTTGCGCAAAAAGATTGATGTTGAAGGCAAGGACTCTTTGATCAAAACGGTCAAAGGTTTGGGCTACAAATTTGAGATCGCTCCGTAGTCACTTTCTAGACCTGACGACTAACCAGAGTTGGTTTCACTTTCCCGTTCGGCAGGCGACATTGTGACCGTAGCTTACGAGACAATTCGAAAAGCGCTTTGGCTGCACCGATCCGAGTGGCAGAAACGTGCGTATTCGAATGAGGACCTGAACGTTGAGGGTGTCCAACACGCCGTCGCGCAGATTTATATGGATGCCGGACTGCCACCACCTGAGCGGCTTGTGTGGCTCGATTCGCCGCTGGCGGGTTCCGTCGCCGCTGCGATTTTTGAACGCACTTGCGAAAATCTGTTTGACAAATTGTGGAATAAACCAGTCGGATTGATGACGCAGAAGTTGTGGCATGATGCGGAAACTGCTGGTACTACTGAACTTTGGAAAGACATTGACCTGCAGTTGAAAGCAGCACCACTTGATGTTGCGAAGAATATCGTCGAGCCGGTCCGAACGCAAATCTCGACGCAGCTGTCACTGCGATTCACGCGGATGGGCGATCCGCATGAACGGCATCAGATTTTCACTGAAGATACCTGGTCGTATATTCTCGCGCGAATTGAGCAGCAGTTGTCTGAAGAAGATTTTGCCGTGCTCAGCAAGCTCGTTTTTGATGCTAATTTTGCCACCGCGTGCGCGCGTCAGAGTTGGTACTGCGGGCTGGGCGGACAGGATGGCGACAACCTGGAGCTGATTAGTTTCGCTCATCTGATGGGATTCGAACTACCGGCGGTGCGAGGTCTTCTTGCATTATCTCGGCAGACAAATTGGTTTTGGATGTTCGATAAAGTTTGTATCGTGACTTATCGACCGCCAATGCTGCTCACTGATATGCAAGGTCGATTGCACAACGAGCATGGTCCGGCGATCGAGCACAACGACGGCTGGTGCGTGTATGCGCGCAAGGGATCACCAATTCCGGAGCGTGTAATTCGTTTCGGTTATCGCAAAAATTTGCAGGATATCGACCATGAGCAAAACTTGGAAATTCGCCGGCATCTGATCGAAATGTATGGGATCGAACAGTATCTCAAAGATGCCGAAGCTGTGAAAATTCAAGAAGATGAATGTGGTGCCTTGTATGTCAAAGACGACATCATGGATGAATCGCTAAAAATGGTGAAGGTGCTGAATTCCACGCCGGAACCGGATGGATCGATCAACACATACTTTCTGCGAGTGCCACCAGATATGAAGACAGCCAGAGAAGCGGTGGCGTGGACTTTTTTCATGACGGAAGACGAGTATCATCCCGATATTGAAACGTGATCGCTACTTCGTCAAAGGTCGACTGAGGATCCATTCGCCCTTCTGTCCGCCCTCGTCGTAGATGCCCAGCAGCTGCCGGTCTGGAATGTGGGAGTCGGGACGAAATGTTCCTGATCCGGATTGTTTATTCCATGGTGTCACGTATTGAAATTTGAGCAATCCACCTTTGGGATCGCGAACGAAAGTTCCAGAAACGATCTTTCCGACATTACCGTCCGGTCTGGTGAATTTGCCGTTAACCTGCACACCAAGCGAATATCCGGAGCTCTGCAATTCTACTGGACCGAATGTTGAGTCCCATACGCCGGTTACATTTGTCAGCACGGTCGATCTTTTGTTTTGTCCAAGCGCAGTTATAGTGTTTAATTTTCCGAGCGTGGTTGGACGAAAACCGGCTCCACGTCTGAGTACCCAATCGCCCGCTTGATCTGTTTCGTAATACTTTCCGGTTAAAACTGTTCTGCTCGCATCGAGTTTAAACTCAGCATAACCATAATGTTTTCTAGCCGGTACATAATATTCAATCGTCAGTGCACTGCCGACGGTGCGCGGCTGAAATCGTGCATAAACAATTTGCACGGTGCCGTCGTGCCAGGAACCGCTGACGACCGCCTCGCCATTGGAATCTTGGCCCTCGACTTTGAGATTGACGTTGCCGAAGCTCGAGTACCACAAGCCGGATACATCGGTTATCGGGATGTCGGCCGCGACCGCTGTTTGAACCGCCCCGCCAGGCTTTCCGACTGGTGGTCCGACGACCAGACCAATTAACATGGTTAGAGCGATCGTGTATTTTAGAATAGAATTTCTCATGGAAATCTGGGAAGCCCTGAAAGGTTTTTGTAATTCAACAGATTAGTATATCCATACAAAATCGAATTGATTCAAATTGCTCTTACATTTCAGGCGCCGGGGAGTAAACTAGAGAGCGATGGTGCGATGACTATTCGCACCAGGTATTCAGATCGGAGGCTTCTTGGAAAGCGAACGGCGGACGGGTCACAATGATGTTCAGATACTTGTCCAGCTGCTGCTTGGCAGCGGTTTGGTGACAAGAGAAGAATTCGCGCGCGCCAACGAGATGTCCGAGTTCGACAACGTGCCGCTTCTGACCGCCGTGACCAGAACAGGCTTGCTCTCCGAGGACAGCCTCAAGCTCTCGGTGCAAGCGCAGAAGAAAGTCATGGACAATGAAATTTCTTCAGACCTGGCCATTCGCGCCATGCGCATCGCGCTGCAGCGGCGGCTAAGCTTGCCGGACGCGATTGAATCCGTGCAGCGATTGCACCAGGCTACACAAGTTTCGGTTTCGGTCACTAATGAACTGACCACGTTGTTGTTAAACGCGAAATTCATTACGACTGAAGAACTTGGACGTTTCATCAAGCTATCGCTCGATTCAGGCATGATGATGGGACATCTTTTGATGTTGGACAACAAAATCTCGACTGAAGAATTGCTTGGCGCGCTCAATGCTATCGTCCTCGAGCGCGAACGTCTGATCGCGAAGAACAACAGTGCGCAAGGCTTGCGGTATGCGCGGCAGCGAAAAATTTCCTTTGAGCACGCTCTTTTTGAACTCGATTTCTTGAAACATCCACAAGCGAAAAACATTCGAATGGGTGAGCTGGTCTTGCTTGCCGGTTTGTTGACGCGAGAAGATTATGCTGAGTGTTATGAGATTGAACTGTTCAAGAGCAAGCCTTTCGGACAGATTATTTCGGAGCGCGGCCTGGTCACTGCGCACCAGGTGCAGTCTGCAAATCAGCTTATGGCGCTGGTTGTGGATGGTCGATTGAAACCGTATCAAGCGGCGGCCGGCTTGTACCGCGTCGTCAAGGAGGGCGTCGATGTTGACTCGGTGTCCATCGTTCCGGTTGATGCGATCGTTGATGACTCTGTTTCACTAGTCGATTTGATCGTGGAAGCCGGAGTTTCCAGTCGTGAAGTGGTCAGTCGAGCCATACCTGAGTCAGCCGCGACCTGGGCCGAACAGGGCGCCGCGTTGCGCAATAACTCCAGTCTCAATCAGCCGCTCGTGATTACGACGTTGCGGCTGAAATCTCTTGTCGGGCTTGGGTATTTGCCGAAAGATAAGGCTGTTTATCTACTCAATTATTGTATGCGCGAACAGACTACGCTGGAAGCGGCGCTGGTCTATTTAAACGTGCATGTGCCATCGAGGATGCAGTGGACCTGGGTGAAAGCCCTGGAGACTTCCTAGGCGCCGGATCTGCTGATTTTAAATTGAACTGGACCGTAGCTATCCTGCGGTGGGTCAGTTTTGTCGATTTGGGCATAATTATCTTGGCGAAACCGTGTCAGGATCAGGGACTGCAAACTTTTGATATTGCGACGGCGGGTTGGTCGCCCGAGGCACGGGGCCCTCGCGCCTGGCGTGAACGGGCTGGTTCAAAATGCGGATATTACGTATAGACTGCCAGTCGATAAAGTAAGAATATTGAGACCGCTCGCTCGCTTGCTCGCTCAAAATGAGGTTTTTTGCATGGGTTTTAACGAAGTACCAGATGGATCGCCCAAAGAGGCTAAGCCGGCAGATGCATCAGCAACTGTTCTGGCAGAGACACCACCGCCACCAGGCGCAGGCTCTGATAAAGTAGATGCTGGTCAGCCGACTGCATCAGGCGATAAACCGTTGGTTGATATGACCTCGCCTGACTCGACAGTACCAAAGACTAAAGATGGCGAAGCCGATAAGCTCAATGGCGCCACCATCAAGGGCGACGAAATAGTTTTCGCACCTGCCGGTCCTCCTGATACCACCGCTGGTGCCGTCAAAACTGACGCGGCTGTTCCACCTGCTGCAGCTGATGCGGCAGTTCCTCCGGCTGCTGCTGATGCGGTTGTTCCTCCTGCGGCAGCTGCTGACGCCGCGGTCCCTCCTGGTGACGCACCGGTAGCGCCGGCGCCGCCGAACACCGAGGGTGATACCAAGCTCAAAGGTGAGGTTTCTACCGACACCGCTTTCGATGCGAGTTACAATGGCGTTAAACCGGAAGGCAGCGACAAAGCCAAACTGTCTCCTGAAGCCGAAAAAGAAATCGCCGAGAAGATGGCTGAGTTCCGAAAGAGCTTAGACGAGAGCAATTATAAGATTCAATTTGAGAAAGGCGAAGGTCCGTGGAATGCGATCAGCCGTCAGCAAAAAGAAGCACATGCCAAAGAGAAAGCTGGTAAAGAACTGAGCCCTCAAGAAAAAGCAGTTCTGGGACTGAAGCCGGATGACATTATGAAGGATGCCGTTCGCATGCGCGATCGCGACTTCAAAGTTTTGAAAACCGAAGACGGCAAGCCTCGTAACTGGTACAAACTGCACGAGCCAAGCACTCGCTGGTCGGAGCAAGAAGTTAAAGACAAAATGGCCACGCAAGAAAAAACTTTGCGTGAAGGTGCCGAAAAGGCGATGAAGGAAGCTGAAGCGAAGGCTCGCGAAGCCGAAGCTGAAAAGGCAAGGTTGGTTGCTGAAGCTGTCGATAAAAACGTTCCTGCCGAATCGATGATTAAGGATGCCGCCACCACCACTGGTGTGGAAGGCGATCCGAAAGAAATTCGCGAGGCGATCAAAGCTCAGGTCACCAAAGAAGTATCCGATGGCACCTTGACGCCGGAGGATATCGCCAAGCCGCTTCCACGTGTTGGAGCCGCTCTTGTTGGGACCGGTGCGTTGACATCGGATGAATTGAAATCAGCCTTAGGCAAACAAGCTGAGCTGACGGCAGCCGCCGAAGCAAAAGGCGAAAAAGGCCCGCGTCTTGATACCGTGTTGCAAGACATTTTTAAAGATGATCAGGAAAGACTCGCCAAAATCGACAAGAGCAGTAAGTTCTTTGAAGAACTGAAGAAGCTTGTTGAGGCTGACCTCGCCAAGAAGGCCGCTGAGGCAACGCAAACCGATGAGTTCGGGGAAAAATTCAATACCGTGCCGAAGAAAGACGCACCAGTACCAGCGGCAGTGCCAACTGAAACGACGCCTCCGGCAGCCGGTGACAATGTAGAGCCTCCGTCCGCACCACCTGAAGCCGAGGTCAAACCACCTGCAGCAGTCCCTGCTGACGCACTTGAACCTGGACCTCCGGGGGAAGCTGTGCCGCCAGCAGCGGAAAAAGCACCGGCAGTAGTGCCGCCAGCGGACGCCGCGCCGCCTGCACCAGCAGCAGACAAGCCAGCTCCGGGAGCCTCAACTGATGTTGTAGCGCCGCCTGCGTCAGCTAAGGATGTGCCACTACCTGGTGCTGTCAAAGATGAGCCGGTACCAGCACCGGCTGCACCTGACCAAGCCGCATTAGATGCAAAACGAACAGAACTATTGAAGAGAATGTCCGCTAAGCCGGCGCCGAAAGCACCGCGCACAACCACAGCGTAATTCCTTTCAACCGGTTCGTTTGAAATCAATCGCATAAACATCATATGGAGGGCGTTTTATAGGCGCTCTCCGTTTGGTTTCTAAAATCGTTTGATAATGGTGGGAGGCGCGACTTTATATTCCATTTTTTGTTGTGCATGTTGGTCGCGACATAGGGGCGAGTTCCGCCTCATTGAGGGATACTTGAAACCGTGGTAGCAAAATGCTACCATGGTTTGTATGAGTCAACCTGTAAAAATATCAAATGAATTGCTTCTAGACGCTCGCCTCACTGCGGAATTGAGCGAACGCTCTATCGCTGGACAAATTGAGTTCTGGGCTCGATTGGGCCGGGCAATCGAACCCGTTCTTGACGGAGAGAAAGCAATAGCATTAAGAAAGAGTGGTGATCAGAAACCGCTTTCCGAGCTTATTGCGAGTGTTGATTCTGACGCCGGACGACAGCGCGTAGCAGATTATCTATCAACACAGCCCTACCCGCACTATCTACCTGTGTCAGACCAACCTGGATGCCTTCTGCGAGTAGAGGAGTCCGGACTTCAAACGATGGGCAGATTTGTGAACCGGAAATTCGTGCCTCTCAAGAAAGTCGACGCTGTCACGGTTCGGAAAGCACAATCAACCCAGTCAAAATCGCGTTCTAAGAAGACCGGCAAAAGACAATGAATCTTTCGTGGCTGGACGAACGGCCGATGATTGTCGCTATTGCTGGATCTAATGGGGCTGGTAAAACAACGTTTTACCATGCACACCTTGCCAGGGCCGGCCTTCGATTTGTGAATGCTGACTTGATTGCAAGAGAACTCGATATCAATGCATACGCAGCGGCCAGGCTCGCTAACAACATTCGCCGAGAACTGTTCAAGATGGGTGAAAGTTTTGCCTTTGAAACAGTGTTCTCCGACCCGATCGGAGAAAAAGTGGAATTTCTCAAAATGGCTGCGGCAAACGGTTATACAGTGGTCGTACTTTTCATTGCAATTGATGATTTCTCAGTATCCAACGAAAGAGTAGCGATGCGGGTAACCCAGGGAGGTCACGATGTTCCTCTCGATAAATTAGTGGAGCGTTTTCCCAGAACCCTGCTGAACCTAAAGCTTGCCATCAAGGAATTGCCGCACGTGTTAGTTTTTGACAACAACGATCTTGATAAACCATATCAGCTGATCGCGGAATTCGAAAATGGCGCGTTGAAGAATTCGAAAATCAGTAAGGCAAGACTCAATAAATTCATGTAATGTCGTGTGGACACAGCGGTTCAGCGCGGCCAAGAGCGCACTTGCGAAACGAAATTTCAAAGGATGCAAAAAGAATCTATGTGATGCTTTGATGTTTTGGGACGATGTCGGATCGGAACAAGTCGGCAAGAGTCGCAGAGCTGACTACGAATCAATCAAGGCAGTGCTCATCGATCTCTATACTAAGTGGAATAAACCAGAGATCGCCGAGTACTTTAAAGTGGTTCCCTATTGTCAGTTGCGACACGAAAATCAACGATTGTTCGGCGGCGAAGTCGAAGAATTTCCCACGATCTCTGAGTTCAGGCACGACATGTGGACGGTTAGAGGCAATCCCAAAGATCCGTATTACATTTTAGATATCAACGGAGTTGGAACCAAATTGACTATGCGAGGATCATCCCTGTTTAAACAGCTTGTCACCGTAGTTGGTGACACGCACGATGAAAGAAAATCTATTTTTCCTATCGATGGGAAATTTGTGGACGATGAAGATTTCGCCAGCAATAAGACATGCAAAGAATCATGATGACTTGTAGCCTTCAAACGCGGCAATTAAGATACCGGCTGCGATACCAAGCCTGTGATCGAATCGCCCGGCCGTATCCGCCGAAAAGTCTATCGTGAGCTCCCGGACTATAGGATTGATATTCTGTTGAAACGTGCAAAGCCGGTGACCTTCGAGTGTGGCATAAAAGGTTTGTGGTCCCATACCGATTGCTCTTCGAAACAGAGCGAGGATTAAATGCTTCTCTTCGATGAAGCCATGATACCTCTCTCCGGTAGGCATCAGCATCCACTTTTCTTTGAAGGTCGATTCAAAAATGACAGCCGTCTCTCAAGAATGGCTGTCAATCTGGTTTTTAATGGACCTGCCCGGTAAGACTCGAACTTACGACCTCATGGTTCGTAGTAATGTGCCGCGTGGTTTAACCAGTCTTATTAAAAGTCTCTATTGTGCTCCTAGTCTATCATACCGGCAATATGTATGTTTACTCACGGTGGCCCATTCTTACTCAATATCGACCTTCGATGGGCCGCCCATGGGCCACCGAAAAGCGCTAAAATAGCCATACGGTTCCGTTGATAGTGACCGGGAACATCGATCTGGGGCCCATCGTCAAAAATGGGCCCCCGGCGGCCCATAGTGAGTGAGCGAGCAGAGGTGATTTACCGTGGCAAAACATGCGAAAAGCCAATTCAATTTCATTAAGAGCGCGTTGGAAAACCTGCCTTTGCCAGCAGCGGGTCTGCGATCAACTTTTTACGACAGCAAAGGAAATGGTTTGCATATCGTTGTCACAAGCACCGGACAAAAGTCCTTTTATATAAGACGTCGAGTAAACGGCAAAAACGAGAAACACTTCCTCGGATCCTTCCCAGATCTCTCGATTGAACAAGCGAGAGACAAGGCGGCGCGATTCGCTGGCGCCATCGCATCTGGTGACAATCCATCCGACAAGCGTCGAATGATTCAAGGCGAGCTAACTCTTGGAGAACTATTTGAAGAGTACCTGGAGCGCCATTTGAAGAAGAGTCGGAAAACTTGGGTTGAGTATGAGAAGCAGTTCAAACGATATTTCGAAGAATGGCTTGGGCGCAAGATTTCTACGATTACCCAAGAAGACGTTGAACGGCGTCATGGCGAGCTGTCGCGCAAGCGCGGAACGTACGCTGCCAACCGAGCGTTGCAACTAATTCGCGCACTATACAACAAAGGAATTGTCTGGCGAATGTATCAAGGCTTGAACCCCGCCGCTGGTATCACGATGTTTGAAGAGCGCACTAGAGAGCGGGTCTTGCAGTCGGATGAATTCGCACGATTCTTCGAAACGCTCGACAGCGAAGAAGATGATTTTCGCGACTTCGTTATGCTGACGCTGTTGACCGGGGCGCGAAAATCTACGGTCCTTTCGATGCGTTGGGATAACATCAGTCTGAAGCGAGCGACCTGGACAATTCCAGCAGAAACCGCTAAGAACAGCCGCATGCAAGTCGTAGTGCTTACTGAAGCTGAGCTTGAGATTCTGCACCGGCGTCACAAGATCAATAAAGAAAATTCTCCACCGAGCAACTTTGTATTTGCCGGTGTCGGCGAAACCGGCCATCTTACCGACGTCAAACGATCGTGGATGAGCTTTTGTATACGCGCACGGTTGGAGGATCTACATATTCACGATCTCAGGCGCAGCCTTGCCAGCTGGATGGCGAATACCGGTGCGAATGTGTCCGTCATCAGGAGCGCACTCAATCACAAAGATGTGAAGACAACGCTAACAGTTTACGCACGTGCAAACCAGGATGCTGAGCTTGCTGCTCGTCAGATTGCGCACAAAACAATGCTGGAGTTAGGCCGCTCTGAATCCGTTGTTCCGCTCAAAAAGAAGGCGAAAGAGCAAGAGTCGAAGGAAACAAATTAAACGGCAGCGGCACGAATTTCGTCATCAGGAACCGATTCGAATTCGACGGATGATACCAGTCGCACGTTCAACGAATTGAGAATTCTCTGAACTCGATCAATTGACACTCCATGATATTCGTTTCGTTCATCGCGTGAGACCTGCGAAACGTCTACCGAAAGCCGGCGTGCAAGCTCACTTTGTGAATACCCTTTTGAAATTCGAAGCGCGATTAGCAACTGCCCGAGTCCACTCAGATTTTTAATTGGTTGGAGGTCTCTTCTCTTTACTCGTTCGTACCACTCTATTTCTTCCCTTAGTTGGTCATGGAAGCTGTATAACGGTTCGAGCGCGGTTTCAATCTGTTTGGCGTCCAGCTCCATTTTTTGCAACACGGATCGTTGCGCCTCAATAACCGCAATGTCCTGCTCCAATCGTTTCAAGCATTCTTTATATTCCGCTTCCGTCTTAATCATGGTGCCACCTGAATTACTCGGACAGAATACTCCATACTTGACCTATATGTTCATATTGACATATTTGTCAAGTCGGTGCAACTGGCGCCGCTACACCAGCTTTGGATCAATAATGACCGTCTATGATACAAATTCCGATTTCGAGTATTTCGTCTAATGCTCGAAATACTCGAAACGGTGTGCTATGATAAAAGCTGGATGATTCAAGTTCTGGAGGCTGTGATGGCCATAACTCTCGACAATACTGAACCATTTGCATTATCGCCAGAGGATGCAAGTGAGCTGGCACGTGAACTCCCAACCGGGGCAAACTCACCCGCGTTCTTGTATGACCAGCCATGCCAGCGGAAGTTCACGATCTCCGGCGATGGAGTAACTATCGAAATTCCAGATGCTGTTTTCAAATTTCTTTTGGGTGTTCTTGAGCAAATGGCTCATGGTAACCCGGTTTTAGTCGCTTCAGTAGATTCCGAGCTGTCAACCCAAAAGGCTGCGGATTTGCTCAATGTATCAAGACCATACCTAATTGGACTGCTGGACCAGTACGAAATTCCGTATCGAAATGTTGGTAGATATCGGCGAGTAAAGTTGCAAGATATTATGACTTTGAAGAAGAGGCTAGAGCAAGACGAAGATCAAGCACTAACCGAGATGCTAGACGAATCCCAACAGCTGGAGATGCCGTACTAGATGCACCGAAATTCTGCTGTTGTATACGATGCAAGCGTATTGTTTTCGTCATCGTTGCGTGACCTCCTGATTCAACTTGGAGTTGCGGCCGTTCGTGCGGAATTGTATCGCCCGAAGTGGACTGAACAAATCAATGATGAGTGGACTCGCAACGTCAAAGAAAAATACCCGGACATTTCGATCGACCGCATAGAACGCACGCGAGCACTAATGAACAAGGCTGTCAGAGAATGCCTGGTGACAGCCTACGAACACTTGGTTGAGCAGATAGAATTGCCTGAAGATCCAGATGATAGGCACGTGGTAGCTGCTGCTATTAAATGCTCAGCAAGCACTATTGTCACATACGATCTTGGACATTTCCCGCATCTGCGTCTGGAGAAATACGGAGTCCTCGCTTTAAGTCCGGATGAATTTTTGTTGATGCTCATTGATGAGCATGATGATGGCGAGAGGCTGATTGCTAATGCGATTACTACCATACAGACTCGTCTCAAAAATCCAGCAATGACCATGGATGAGTACCTGTCCGTTCTCGAAAATACTGAGGGACCAAACTTGACCAAGACTGGTGGTCGATTGAGAAAAATATTTGGCTTGAGCACCAAAATTCCAGTCGCGGTCAAGGAACGCAGCGCGGAAGATGAGCAATAGCGGGTACGCGAGGTATAGTCGGATGGAACATAAAGTTCCATCCGACAGGAAGCACACTGCGCTGAAATGCGTTGTTCAGTTTGTACCAATAGTTCTATTGGCAATGAAAGCGTCGAGGTCAGATCGCTTGTACTTACAAAGCCGGCCGATCTTTACGACGGCCAACTGATATCTTTTGGTGCAATGCCACACAGCAAGCGTCTCTGGTGTCACTCCAAGATATGCTGCAGCTTCTTTTCTCGATAAAAGATCTGATTGTATTTTGTACGTGTTTTGTTGTGGGAATTGAAATTGAGTGTGTTCAGAATATGTTTTGCTATCGCTCGTCATGTCGCTTGTCCTCAAGAAAAAATGATGTGCGGGAGCCTGCCCGATGTGCACCGAAGTGACCACCGCCGAAGGCTGCCCAAGCGCATCTCCATGACAAAGACATTTCTTGCTGTTAAATGATTTCCTACCTAGTGGAGATTGTTCTGGCAAGGGGCTTTTCGAAAAAAATGACCCCAATTGCTAAACGAACCTCGATAATTCTGGTTAAAGATAAAGACGACGAGAGTTGAAAGTTGTTCCCCGCACCAATATTGTGCTTGACTCGCCGTGCTCATATTTTTCGGGGCGACGACGGACAACGAACGGCATGAGATCCAAAGGCTAAAGCGCCGCCGTCACCCGTGGGAATTGAAGCACGTCAGTCAAGCTGTTGACGGCGGTTTAAAAGCGAACGTTCTTGGGTGGCAACCTTAAAATGCACTGAGATTTATTCGCCGGAGTTGTTGTTTCGCCTCCCGCGATCTGACACATTGACACTGTTCTTAAAGGTCAAGG
>Ga0163151_10000508_pt1 | contig 68172 bp, 72 predicted proteins | sample OliLakLV19MP5IB2_FD_145596 | JGI IMG/M metagenome (GOLD analysis project Ga0163151, IMG submission 145596) | Freshwater microbial mat bacterial communities from Lake Vanda, McMurdo Dry Valleys, Antarctica - Oligotrophic Lake LV.19.MP5.IB-2 | ecosystem: Environmental > Aquatic > Freshwater >... | reverse complement strand
GGGGAGGGGGGAGGGGAGCAGACGATAGGCGATGGGCAAAAGGCGCTAGGCTGACGGCTGATGGCTCACGTCCAACGGCTAATGGCCAACGGCCAACGGCCGGTTACATTTCTCCCCACTCCCGTGCCCAACTCTCCCCCCGCATGATCGCGCTGTGCTACGGCACTCGGCCGCAGGTCATCAAGGCCAGTGTCCTGCGCCGGGCGCTCGCCACTCTGGGGCCGGTGTATGCCATCGACACCGGGCAGCACTATGATTACGCCCTGAACGCGCTGCTCTACGAGCAGCTCGGGGTGGCCCCGCCGGATCTGTTCCTGGAAGCCGGGTCGGCCAGCCACGCCGAACAGACCGCCACCATCCTGACGCGGGCGGAAGCGGCGCTCAGCCGGGTTCGGCCCCGCGTGGTGGTGGTCATCGGCGATACCAACTCCACCCTCGGTGTCGCCCTCGCCGCCGCCAAGCTGCGTCTCCCGGTCGTGCATGTCGAGGCGGGCCTCCGGGCCACCGACCGGCTGATGGCGGAAGAAATCAATCGCCGGATGGTCGATGCCATCGCGACCCTGCTGTGCACCCCCTGTGAGGCGGCGACGCTCCGCATGCGCGCCGAGCATCCCGATGCGACAGTGGTGGAGAGCGGCGATGTCGCCCGCGACGTGCTGGAATCGGTGCGGGCCAGGCTCCCCGCCCCGGCCAGCATCGTCCCCGGACTCGCGTCCCCTTACCTGTTCACCACGCTGCACCGCGCCGAGTTGACCGACGTCCCGGCGCGCCTCGGCGAGGTGGTGCGTGCGCTCGCGGCGCTCGATCTGCCGGCCGTCCTCGCGGTGCACCCGCGGACTCGGGCCGCCCTCGCGGCGCTGGGACTCGATGCCGAACAGCAGGGCGGGCTCCGGCTGGTGCCCGCCGTCGGCTACCTCGAGAGCCTCGCCCTGGCGCGGGGGGCAGCGGCCGTGGTCACCGATTCCGGCGGTCTGCAGCGCGAGGCCTATTGGCTGGGGACGCCGTGCGTCACGGTGCGGGGCGAGACCGAGTGGGAGGAGACGGTCGCGCTGGGAGCGAACGTCCTCGTGTCGCCCGGCGACGCTTCCGCGCGGCTGGCTGAGGCGGTGCGGGCCCAGGTTGCGCGGTGGCGGGGGCCGGCCCGCTGGAAGGCCGCGGTGTATGGTGAGGGCCACGCGGCGGAGAAGGTCACCTCCGCCATCGCCGCAATGCCATGATGAGGTCAGCCCGCTACCGCCCAACGCCTATCGCCACTGTACCTCTCGGACCAGCCTAAGCGACACATGCGCGCTATCATTGTCTCACACACCTACATCGATCCGGCCACCCGCGGCAAGTTGCGCGCGCTGGCCGGGCTCGGCTGCACCCTGACCGTCGCGGTGCCGGCGCGCTGGTCGCCGACCGCGCGGGGGCCGCTGCTGCACGCGGCCTGGGGCAACGAGGCCGGGGTGCGGCTGGTGCCGATCCCGGTGTCCGGCGATCGGGGTGATGCGGTCCATTGGAAGTACCGCGACCTCTACCGGCTGTTCAGCGACTTCCGGCCCGACATCGTGCACGTCGAGGCCGAGCCCTGGACCCCCGCTGCCGCCACCGCCACCGCCTGTGCCGCGCGGCTCGGACTGCCGGCGACCCTCTTTGCCTGGGAGAGTGTCCCCCAGCCCCATACCATCCTGGAGCGCTGGCGCCGGAAACGGACCCTGAAGCGGGTCCGCGCCCTCGTCGGCGGTAACAAGCTGGCGGCCGCGCTGCTGTCACGGGAGCAGCCCGGCGTGCCGGTCGCGGTCATCCCCCAGCTCGGCATCACGCCGCCACTGGAGACGATACGACCGGAGAACTCCACGCTGCAGATCGGCTTTGTGGGGCGGCTGGTGCCGGAGAAGGGGCTCGATGCGCTGTTCCGCGCCTGCGTGAAGCTGCTGGGACGCTGGCAGCTCACGGTGGTTGGCAGCGGCCCGGCGCAGGAGTCGCTCGAGGCACTCGCCGAGCGCCTCGGCGTCTCCTCTCACACGACCTGGCGCGGGGCGCTGCCGCCGGAACGCTTTCGCGAGCTGTGGCCCATGATCGATTGCCTCGTGGTGCCCTCCCGCACCACCCCGCACTGGGTCGAGACTTACCACGGCGCGATGGTCGAGGCGATGGGACATGGTGTCACCGTCGTCGCGACCGATTCCGGCGCGCTGCCCGAGATGGTCGATACCGCCGGACTGGTGGTCCCCGAGGATGACATCCCCGCCCTCACCGCCGCCCTGCAGCACCTCTCCGATGCCCCGCGGGAGCGCATCCGCCTGGGTCGCGAGGCGCGGCTGCGCATCATGGGCGAGTATGTGGACGATGGTGTCGCGCGCCGGACGCTGGAGTTCTGGGAAGGGGTGCTGAGACGAAGGTAGGGCGGCGACCGAAGCGCCTCAGGAGCAGCGGAGCTGCGACTTGGCGCGAGGGAGTGGCGGTTGGGCAGTTGGGCGGTTGGGCGGTTCGGGGTGCGGTGAGGCTGGGTGGGGGCGGAGCTCCAGCTCCGCCCACGTGTTGTCATCCTTGCGAAGGTAAGGATCCCTCAGGACCACACCCCCTACTCGCTACTCCAAATTCCCCACCGCCTACTTCCCCACCCGCCGAAAAGCGTCCATCTTCCCCGCCATGCGTTTTCAATCCATCCGGCTGGCGTTCGGCCTCCTCGCCCTGCTGCTGCTCGCTCCCGTCCCCTCCCTGCTCGCCCAGGTCCCGACGGTGGGAGGGGTCAAACCGACCCCGGCGCAGGCAGCGGAGCTGCTGCGCACCAGGCCAGAACTGGTCCGCCAGCTGCGCGATCGAATCGGCGCCTCCGGCCTGACTCAGGAACAGATTCGCGCCCGGCTCCGCGCCGCCGGCTATCCCGACTCGCTGCTCGATCCCTACCTCGGCAACTTCGACCCGAACCGAAAGGTCACCACTGGCTCCGATGTGCTGGAGGCGGTCCGGGTGCTCGGGCTGGTGAGCAGCGCGGACGCCGACTCGCTGCGGCTGCTGACCGATTCGGCGCAGGCGTTTGCCGACTCGCTCCGCTCCGATTCCCTGTCGGACACGACGCGGGTGCTGAAGATCTTCGGCCTGGCGCTCTTCCGTCGCTCCACCTCGCTGTTTCAGCCGAGCCTCGCCGGACCGGTGGATGACAACTACCGGCTGGGACCGGGCGACGGGCTGGTGCTCATCCTGACCGGCGATGTGGAGATCGCCCATGAGCTGACGGTGACCCGCGAGGGCTTTGTCGCCATTCCGCAGGTGGGCCAGCTCAACGTCGCCAACCTGACGATGGCACAGCTCCAGGACCTGCTCTACACCCGCCTCGGCAAGGTCTACTCCGGCGTGCGCCGCGGCCCGGGAGGGGGGGGGACGACCCGCTTCAGTGTGAGCGTGGCCAACCTGCGGTCAGTGCAGATCTTCGTGGCGGGCGATGTCTCGCGGCCGGGGTCGTTCTCCCTCTCCGCCGCCGGGACCGCGCTCGGCGCGCTGTACGCCGCCGGCGGTCCGACCGAGAACGGCTCCTTCCGCCGGGTGGAGATCCGGCGCGCCGGCAAACTGGTCGACAGTCTCGACATCTACGACTACCTGCTGCGGGGCGACAACAGCCACGATGCGCGGCTGGAGAACGGTGACGTCGTCTTCGTCCCGGTGCGGGGTACGCAGGTGAAGGTCGCCGGCGAGGTGGTGCGCCCCGCGATCTACGAACTCAAGATCGGTGAGACGCTGCAGGACCTGCTGCGCTCGGCGGGCGGCTTCGAAGCGACGGCTTTGCGCCGGCGGGTGCAGATCGACCGAATCCTGCCACCGCTGGAGCGAGGACAGCTCGGCCGGGACCGGGTGGTGCTCGACCTGCCCTCCGACCAGTTTGCCGATGGATTCGGCCCCGCCTTCGCCATGGCCCCGGGGGATTCGGTGACGGTCTTTCCCGTCGCGGACCGGCGTCGCGGCGTGATCACAGTCAACGGCAACGTCTGGACCCCCGGTCCGGTGGGCTACGCCAGCGGCATGATGCTCTCCCAGGCCATCCTGCTGGCCGGCGGGCCCAAGCCCGATGTCTACCTGGATCAGATCCTCATCACCCGGCTCCAGAGCGATTCGACCCGGCTCCAGCTCCGAGCCCGGTTCCTCGACTCCACCGGTGCCGTGGCGCAGGACCTCGCACTCCGGGAAGACGACGAGGTCACAGTCTTTTCCCGCTCCACCTTCCGGCCGCTGCGCTACGTGGCGCTGACCGGTGCGGTGCGGAAGCCGGGCCGGGTCAATTTTCGCGAGGGGCTGACGCTGCGGGACGCGCTGCTGGAGGTGGAGGGGCTGACGGAGGACGCGCTGCTGACCGAAGCGGAGATCGCCCGCCTGCCGGCGGACAGTGTACGAATCAGCGGGCTGGTCGCCGTCGCGGTGCGCGTCCCGCTCGACTCCACCTATCTCTTCGATCGCGGCCCCGATGGCCGCTACCTCGGCCCCCCCGGCGTGGCGACCAGCGCCTCCGGGGCCCCCGAGGTCCTGCTGCAGCCGTATGACAACGTCCTGATCCTGCGGCAGCCGGAGTGGGAGCTGCAGCGCAGCGTCGACATCACCGGCCAGGTGCGCTATCCCGGGCGCTATGCCCTCAAGACCCGCACCGACCGGCTGCTCGACCTGATCAACCGTGCCGGTGGCCTGACCAGGGAAGCCTATCCGGCGGGCATCAAGTTCTTCCGCACTGCGGACCGCGGTGGCCGGATCGGTGTGGACCTCCCGACCGTGATCACCGATCCGAAATTCCGCGACAACCTGATCCTCTCCGAGGGCGATTCCATCTTCATCCCCGAGTACATCCCGGTGGTCTACGTGCGCGGTGCGGTGGCGGCCTCGACATCGGTGACCTATGTGCCCGGGAAAAGCCTGGAGTATTACGTGGGCGCCGCTGGCGGATACCGGCGGGACGCCGATGGTAAGCGCACATACGTCGCTCAGCCCAGCGGCAAGGTGCAGACAATCCACAAGCACTGGTGGTTCCTGCCGGACAGCAAGCCGCAACCGCTGGCGGGCGGCACGGTCTTCGTCCCGGCCCGCGATCCGGACGACAAGAAAGACTGGCTCGGCATCGTGGGCTCGGTGGCGCAAATCATCGCGAGCATGGCGACGATTGTGATTGTGGTGATCAAGACGAAGTAGGCTGGCAGCTGGCAGCTACCAGCTACCAGCTACTTCTCATCAATCCTCGGCCTTCCCCCGCTGTCCTGCCGCCGAGCCTCCTGTTTCACCGGCATGCCGGCGAGTGACGGCTCGTAATCCGGCACCAGCCGCTTGAGCAGGCGGCGCAGCTCCTCGTCCGATTCCCCATCCTGCGCCGCGGCGATGAGATCGGCCACCACGGTGGACACCCCGATCGGCAGCGCGGCGTTCTTCGCCCGCAGGACCTTGGGATGCTCCGTCGGAGTCGCATGTTCCGCTCCGAAGAACAGCTCCTCGTACAGCTTCTCGCCCGGCCGAGTCCCGCTGAAGCGGATTTCGATATCCTTGCCCACTTCCTTGCCCGAGAGCCGGATGAGGTCGGCGGCGAGGTCGGCGATGCGCACTGGGTCGCCCATATCCAGCACGAACACCTCGCCCCCCCGCCCCATCGCCCCTGCCTGCAGCACCAGCTGGACCGACTCCGGGATCGTCATGAAGTAACGTCGCATCTCCGGGTGGGTCACCGTCACCGGTCCCCCCGCCGCGATCTGCTTGAGGAAAGTGGGTACGACACTGCCCCGGCTCCCCAGCACGTTGCCGAAGCGCACTGCGACAAAGTTGCGGTGATGCTCCTCTGACACGCTCTGCAGCAGCTGCTCGGCGACCCGCTTGGTGGCACCCATGACGCTGGTTGGCCGCACCGCCTTGTCGGTCGAGATCAGAACCAGGTGCTCCACCCGCCGCTCGGCGGCCAACTCGACCAGGTTCCGGGTACCCAGCACGTTATTGAGGATCGCCTCCCCGATATTCTCCTCCATCAGCGGCACATGCTTGTGCGCCGCCGCGTGGAACACGCTGAAGGGCTCGAACCGGTCGAACACCCGCGCCAGCGCCGCGGCGTCCTTCACATCGGCGATGACCGCCTCCAGCGGGATATGGGGGAAGTGCTGCGCCAGTTCCTGCTGAATCCCGAAAATCGAGTTCTCGCCGTGGCCCAGCAGCACGAGGCGCATCGGCTCGAGCTGGCAGATCTGGCGGCAGAGCTCCGAACCGATCGAACCGCCCGCCCCCGTGACCAGGACGGTGCGCTCGGTGCCGAGGCCCTGGACCATCTGCATGTCGATCTTGACCGGCTCCCGCCGGAGCAGGTCCTGAATCTCGACGTCGCGCAGCGCGCCCGGCTGCAGCCGGCCGGAGATGATGTCCGAGATGCCCGGCAGCGTCCGGGTGCCGACCCCGGCGGCCTTGGCGGCCCGGACTACGTCCCGCACCACCGCACCCGAGGCACGGGGCATGGCGATCAGGACTTCGGAGACATCGTGATCGCTGCATACCGTGGCGGTGTCGATGAGCGCGCCGAGCACTGTCAGACCGTAAAGCTTGTGCTTGAGCTTGGTCGGGTCATCATCAACGAAGCCGATTGGCTGCAGGCCGAGCTGGGGGCTGCTCCGCAGCTGCTTGACCAGCATGCCTCCCGCCACGCCGGCGCCGGCGATCAGCACCCGTTTGGCTCCATGATCGGGCCGGCCATCGCGATACCACGCGAGGGTGCGGAGCACCAGGCGCGGCAGGGTGACGGCGACGGTGGTGAACAGCCCATCGAGGACCAGGACACCGAGCGAGAGCCGGACCGGGGTCAATCCGGTGGCGGGCAGCAGCCAGACACCGAGGAAGAGACAGATGGCGCCGGAAGCGATCGTGGCGGAAAGGATACTCACCAGCTCCGAGACGCTGGCGAAGCGCCACAACCGGCGATACAGCCCGAAGTAGATCAGCAGCGCGAGCTTGATCGGCAGCGCAAAAGCGAGATAGATGGGGAAGATGGCCGCATACGTCGGGGGCCATTGCAATCCGTCGAACCGGACGACATTGGCCAGCAGCGTGGCCAGCGGAAGCAGCGCCAGGTCCAGCGCCAGGAGATGGCGGTTTCGGAGTCCGTCCCGAAATGGTCGGGGCATGTCATCGGGGTAGAGGGGGCGAGCTATGCGGCCTACCGGGCGGAATGTAGCGGCCGCATTGGTCGAGTCAACCAATGATCAGCGTGTCCAAATGCTTGCCCGCCTATCGGGATGCGGGCTAGGTTCACCCTCTCCTGTGTCGCCCCGCTCCCCTCCGACCCGCACTGACTGATGCCCACCCCGTCGACGTCAGACCTCGTTAGCGCGCACCTGCTCGGCAGCGCCGATGTCATGCGTCGCACCGCCGAGAGCGCCGCTGAAGACCTCGGCCGCGCGGCGGTGCTGGTGGCGGATGCATTCCGGGCGGGCGGGAAGCTGCTGTTGTGTGGCAATGGCGGGAGTGCGGCGGACTGCTCCCACCTGGCGGCGGAGTTCGTGAATCTGCTCGACAGGAAGCGCGACCGCCCTGGACTTGCGGCGATCAGTCTCACTGCGGACGGGGCAGTGCTGAGCGCGACGGCGAACGATCGGGGTTACGCGGAAATCTTTGCACGGCAGGTGGAAGCGCTGGGCCGGCCGGGGGATGTGCTGCTGGCCCTGAGCACGAGCGGCAGTTCGCCCAATATCGTCCAGGCGCTCGCGACCGCGCGGGCACGAGACCTGGTGACCATCCTCCTGACCGGCGACACGGACGGTGCCGCACTGGCTCATGCGCAGCTGAGCATCCGCGTGCCCAGCGCCGACACCCAGCATGTGCAGGAGGCGCACCTGGCGCTGGGGCATGCGCTGGTGGCCATCGTTGAGGGGGCCCTCTTCCCTGCCTCCCACGCCGGCCCCTGATACCGACCGATGGCCAGCCTGAAACTCACTTCCGACCAGCAGGCCCTGCTGCGCTGTCCGCGCTGCACGGCTCCGCTCCGATGGACCGACGACGCGGCGTTCTGCACCGGCCAGGGCTGCGTCGCCCGCTTTCCAGTCGCCGATGGCGTGCCGATACTCCTGGATGAAGCCAAGAGCATCTTTGACATTGCCGATTTTCTTGCCCGCAGGGAAACCACCTTCCGTTCTTCCGATCGCATCCTCAAGGACACCTTCGGCCGGGTGATGCCGCGGATCGGTCACAACATCAAGGCGGCGGGCAACTATGCGCGATTCGCCGAGCTGCTTGCCGCGCGGGCGACGTCGGCGTACCGGGCGCGCGTCCTCGTGGTGGGTGGCAGCATCCTCGGCAAGGGCATGGAACCGCTGGCTGCGCACCCCGCGCTGGAACTGGTCGAAACGGACCTGGCCCATGGGCCGCGCACCATGATGATCTGCGACGGGCACGATCTGCCGTTCGTCGACGCGTCGTTCGACGGCGTGATAGTGCAGGCGGTGCTGGAGCATGTCCTGGATCCGGTGCGGTGTGTCGCCGAAATTCACCGAGTGCTGCGACCGGAGGGGGTGGTGTATGGCGAAACGCCGTTCATGCAGCAGGTACACATGGGGCCGTATGACTTCACCCGGTTCACCCATCTGGGGCACCGCCGGCTGTTTCGCCACTTCGAGGAAATTGAGAGCGGCGCGTCCTGCGGCCCCGGAATGGCCCTTGCCTGGGCGTGGCAATACTTCCTGCTGAGCTTCACGGCTCGGCGCCTGCCGCGGGCCCTGCTGCGCGGGATCGCCGCCTTGACCGCATTCCCTCTCAAGTACCTCGACTATTTCCTGATCGATACGCCGGGCTCGCTCGATGCGGCGTCGGGGGTGTATTTCCTCGGCCGGAAGAGTGATGCGGTCCTGTCCGATCGCGCCCTGGTGAAAGGATATCGAGGCGCGATGTAGCACCACGGCCCGACGCTCTCACATCGGCCGCACCCGCTCCACCAGCAGGTAGCACACCCCACACAGCACAATCGAGAAAACCAGCGCAGTGAGCGGCGGAAGCAGGGCCGCCCCCAGCAGGACCAAGTTGAGCCCGAGCACCGCCGACGTGACGGCGCGGTGCGACCATCCTGCCAGCACCAGTCGCTGATAGGCGTGGTGCCGATGCCCTTCCGTCAGGGGTTCGCGCCGCAGCCCGCGCCGGATCAGCGTTACCGTCGCATCCAGCACGAACACCATCGCCAACACCGCCCACGCCACGATCGAGGGGCCGTCACGGTCTTCCGACCAGATCGCCAGCACCGCGAAGGCGAAACCGAGGAAACCGCTGCCGACATCGCCCATGAAGATCCGGGCTGGCGCCCAATTCCACGCCAGGAACCCGAGGGAGGCGCCGGCGATGAGCAGTGGTGCAGTCACGCCTCCGGCCACTCCGAAACGCATCAGGAGCAACGCACCTCCGGCACCGAGACAGACCGCTTCGACCCCGGCGATTCCGTCGATGCCATCCATGAAGTTGAAGAGATTGATGGCCCACAGGATGCCGGCCAGGCCAAGCATGCCGCCGAAGATGCCGAGCTCGACGCGGTGCGCCCCGAGCATGACATGGGGCAGGCCACCCAGCCACCAGAGCGCCCAGGCAGCCGCCACCGCCTGTACGGCGAGTCTCACTGGTGGTGACACCCCCGCATGGTCGTCCCACCAGCCGATCGCGGCGACGACGCTTCCCCCGCATCCCACCGCCAGCCCGAGGCGGAAGTCGACCAGTCCGAGTGCCACGCCCACCATCAGACCCGCCACCGTCGTCGCGACGATCGCCAGTCCGCCGCCACGGGGCGTTGGCTGGCTATGAGAGCTCCGGGTGGTAGGGTGATCCAGCGGGGCGTGCCGAAGAACCGTGCGAGTCAGCCACCACGCCAGGACGGCGCACCCCAGCGGGAGAGTCGCTTGGACCGGTGTCACCATCCGCCTCCCTGTGCCGCGTACCACCGAGCTGCCTGCATCACACCATCCTCCAATGACTCGACCGGAACCCACCCGAGTGTCCGCCGGGATTTTTCGGCATCGACCTCGAGCGATCCGGTGAGTCGGGCAATCACCGGCCGCTTCCCGAGGACTCGACCGGCCGCGCTAAGGAATCCCGGCGGAACGGCGACAAGGCGCGCCGGTCGGCCGAGACCACGGGCCAGCAGCCGGATCAGCGCTGGAGTGGAGAGCGATAGGGAGTCAGCGGCCAGGAACAGCTCTCCGCCAGCCAAGGGCTCACGGGCGGCGGCGATCAGCAGCGCGGCGAGGTTGCCACGCGTGATCAGGCTCCGACGGTTATCGAGCGCCCCGAGCGGAAGCGGCACCCCGCGACGAATCACCCGCATCAGTCGCTCCAGATTGCCCCCCACGCCGGGCCCGATCACCAGCGGCGGACGCACCACCACGACCGTGAGCGCGCTCCCTGCCGCGGCCTCAGCGAGCGACTGCTCCGCCTCGAGTTTCGAGCGAGCATAGGCGTCCTGAGGTGCCGGCCGATCCGGCTCGCGATACGGAGCACCAGGTCGAGTCTCTTCGCCGTTCACCTTTATGCTGCTGACGTAGACCAGGCGAGTCACGCCGGCCCGCATGGCCTGCCGGGCGAGGGCAACGGTACCGGCAACGTTCACTTCCCGGAAGGTGGCGAGTGGATCGACGGCGGTCTCATGCAACACGTGCGCTCGCGCTGCAAGATGAATGACGCAGTGCACACCGGTCAGCGCCCGACTCCAATCCGTTCCGGCGGTGATATTCCCGACCGCAACCGCAGGCTCGACGATACCCGCCACCGAGCGTACCGCCCGAACCACCTCCCACCCCGCCGCTTCCGCAGCCGCACAGACCCCGGTGCCGACAAAGCCGTTCGCGCCCGTCACCAGCAGCCGCATCAGTCCAGTACCTCACGATACACTGCGAGCGTTTCGCGGCAGACCTGCTCGACCGAGAAGCCCCGAGCCACCGTCTCCCGCGCGGCCGCGCCGAGCCGCTCGCGGAGCGCCGGCTGCAGCAACAGGCGCTCCACCGCCGCGGCCAGGGCTGTCACGTCACCTGGCGGGGTCAGCAGGCCGTTCTCACCATCCCGGATCAGCTCGCGAGACCCCGGCGCATCGGTCGCGACCAGGGCGAGTCCGGCGGCAGCCGCCTCCAGCAGGCTTTTCGGGATGCCCTCCCCATACCGGGTCGGCAGGCAGAACACCGCCGCCGAAGCCAGGATGGCGGGTACATCCTTCCGCTGCCCCCACCATTCGACCAGCCCGTCGGCCTGCCAGGCGCGCAGCTGGTCGAGCGGCACCGCGCCGGGATTATCCGGATCGGGCTCGCCGACGAGCACAAAGCGCGCTGTCACACCCCGGGTGCGGAGGAGCCCGGCAGCGCCGACGAAGTCCCCCACGCCCTTGTCCCACAGCAGCCGCGCCACCAGCACCACGATGGGAGGTGACTCGGTGCGCGTCACTGGGCCGGCATACTCGGCGAGGTCGACCCCGGCACCGCGAATGAGGCGGACCTGCCCGGCCCGGGCGAGATGGGCAGCGATGATCACCTCCCGATCCTCGCGGTTCTGCACGATGACCCGGTGATGCTCGCCACGCAGCACCAGCCGGAGCGCATGACGCAGCATTGGACGCAGCAGGCGGGCGCGGAGCGACGGGGAGCTGAAGACGAATCCGAGGCCCGCCAGAGCGTTGACCCGTGCCGCCACGCCGGTCCACCGGGCCGCGATGCTGCCGAACACCACCGCCTTGAGCGCGACATGATGGACCAGGTCAGGACTGACCTCACGATAGGTGCGAATGATCTCCGCCAGGGCGCGCGCGTGGCTGACGGGCGAGTTGCCCGACCGGCGCCAGGCGAGCGGCACCACCTCGGCTCCGGCGGCGCGGATGACCGCCGCGTGATCCCGCACGCGGGCCGCCACCACCACCCGATAGCCCGCCGCCGAGGCCGCCCGGGCCAGGGGCAGGCGGTGGGAAGCGAAATACCAGTCCTCCGTGACGAGGAAGAGCAGGGTGCGGCGGTGGTCGGCCTGGGGCGAGGTCATCCGGCGTTCGGCGCGGCGTGGCGTCATCCGAGCCGGCGCAGAACTCGCCGATACACCGCCACCGTCTGCTGCGCCGTCCGGGCCCAGGAGAAGGCGCCCAGTCGCTCGGACCCCGCCAGGCGAAGCTCGGCGGCTCGCCGCGGATCGGTCAGGACGCTCGCGAGACCGTTGGCGATCGACTCGACATCCTGCGGATCGACCAGGCACGCTGCCCGCCCAACGACCTCAGGAATGGAGGTGGTGTTCGACGCGACCACTGGCGTCCCGCAGGCCATCGCTTCGAGCGGCGGGATCCCGAAGCCCTCATACAGCGATGGGTAGACAAAGGCGTCGGCCAGCGAGTAGAGCGCCGGCATATCGGCGTCGTCGACGTAGCCCAGCCGATGCACGCTGTCCGTCATGCCGTGCCGCGCGATGGCGCGCTCGAGATCGGTGGTGCCGAAGTAGCGCACCCCGGCCAGCACCAGCGCGTGCGGCAGTCCCCGCCGCCGCAACCCCGCAAACGCCTCCACCGCGCGAGCGAGGTTCTTCCGCGGCTCGAGCGTGCTGGTGCTCAGGACGAACCGGTGCGGGAGCGCATACTTCGCGCGCACCCGCGCCAGCTCCGCGGGCTCCTCGACCCGGGTGAACGACGACCGCGGCGCGAGCAGTGTCACGCTGATCTTCTCCGCCGGCAGCCCCAGCAGTTCGACCAGCTCGTGCTTGGTGAACTCGGAGATGGTGATGATGTGTCCGGCCCGCCGCAGCGACCAGGGCACCGCCACGCGGAGAAAGGCGTGCCGGGCGCGCGGATAGGTCTCCGGGTATCGCAGGAACCGGGCATCGTAGATCGTGACGACGCTGCGTTCAGGCGCTCCCGGCGGGAGGTAATAGAAGGGAACATGGAGGAGGTCGAGCCGGTCGCTGCGCCAGCGCTGCCGCCAGGCCCACCCGCCCCGCAGGATACGCTGGACCCGGTTGCCGGTGGTCCACGGCATCTCCTGCTGCGCCACGGTTCCGCGCACCGGCGCTGAGGCGCCGCGTGCGGTATACACCAGCAACTCAAGCGCCGGATCGATGTCCGGCAGCGTCGCCAGCAGTTGGCGCTGATACTCCCCCGCCCCGGTGGTCTGCGCGCCGAGGGCGGAGGCGTCAAATCCGACCCGCACGCACCCCTCCCTCCTCCATGGTGTCCGGCAGCGATGCCACACCTCCGGCGGGCCGGAGCCGCGACACCAGCATAAGCAGGTGGATGCCCAGCAGGACTACCATGCAGATGGTCACGTTCACCACCACCTCGGTCATGTGATCGGCGATGGGCGCCTCGACCGCCTTGATCATCACTGCGACGGTGAGCATGTAGATCAGTACGCTCGCTTCACTCCGCGGCACCCGCTGGAACCAGGCATACACCGTCCGATAGAGCCAGCCAGCCACGCATCCGCCGATCAGGACGCCCGGCCACCAGAAATTGAGATAGAGCTCGCCGATCATGCTGGGAGAGGCGGAGACATTCGGCGGGAAGTATGCACTTTGCCGCAGATAGGTCGCCCAGAACTCGATCGCATATGTCAGCGGCTTTTCGTGCCACAGCGCCCGGGGGACCCACCACCAGGACAGCCCGGCAAAGGTCCGCCCAAGCTCGAGCGGCCGACCGTGATCGACTCCATCCAGAATCACCAGGAAGCTGTCTGCCCCGAAGGAGCGCTGAAAGAGTCCAGCGATAATGAGATACGGTTCGGACGGTAGCGACTTGATGAGGTGCCAGATTTCCGCCGGTGACTGCCCGTACCTGTACGCCCCCATGATCGGCACCAATAGCAGGCCACCACATGCCGCGACAACCAGCGAACGGACGGTGACCGGCCGTCGGAGATAGTGTACCGCGCCTACGAGAAGCACCAGCGTGTTGGCGACGATGATCTTGGTGGGCAGCAGGGTGAACACGACAAGGGAGATCAGCAGCGCATATCCGCAGGCGGCCAACAGGGGGATTCGTGGCGCCCGACGGGCGTTGTACAGGACCGCGAGATAGGCGCCAACCAGAGCAAAGCGCAGCAGAAATGAAACGCCAGAAAGTCCGCCGCCGCGGGATGTGGCCAGGTAGCTTCCCTCAGCAATAGCGGCGCCGAGTCGACCGCGCAGGAACACAGCTGCCGGCAAACTGGCGAGCAGGGAAGCCACCAATGCAATCGACACTCCGAAACGGGAGAGAGGACGCCAGCGGGGCGCCGGCAGGGCGTTGGCGACCAGCGCTCCGACCCGGGAGTAATACGCCGCCATGAAGGCAGCAAGGAACATCCCGGTGTAGCCGAAGACCCAGGCCATCAGGTTGCGGAATTCGGGGGAACTGGCCCGATACCGCGGACCGAGGATCGGACCGCCGTAGTGAAGGTCCACCCAGCCGCGGATCAGCATGGTGAATATGGTGTAGGCGACGAAGCCGTTAATCGGCTCCAGCGGATCGAAATCCCCGCGCCGCGCGCCCCGCACGAACGGATATGCCGCGATGACCGCTGATCCAAGCCCGGCAGCCACGACGGCATCACCAACCGCCGCTCCGCCTGCCAACACCAGGGCCAGGACCAGTCCGCAACGCACCGGCAACGCCATGGAAATGCCTGGCGGAGCCGGACTCATGAGGGCGTCGCTCGAGCCATCAGCAGCCCGATCTTCTCGCGATGCCCCGGATCCACCAGCGCCAGCCACGCATACCAGGCATACACGAGGAGAAGCAGACCCGTCAGTGCCATGCGGACCAGGACACCCGCGGGCACCATCCAGGTCACGGCCGCTCCGCACAGCAGGACCAGCACCGAGACCAGCAATCCGCGGTTGAGCCGTGCCAAGGCATCAGCCGGCAAGGTGACGTAGCCGCCCCGGCTGGTCACGGCGAAAAGGACAGCAGTCTCAAGTGCAATCCGCCCGCTCCAGACCCATGCCGCGCCGGTGATGCCCCATCGCGTGATGCAAAACGCTGACATGAGCAGGTAGACCGGCAATTGATAGATCCGGATGCGTGCCGGGATGCCGGGCCGCCCCGTCGCCTGCAGGTAGGTGAGCGGGATGCGCGCCAGCGAGTCGAGGAAGACACCGATGGTAGAGATCTGCAGGACCAGCGTCGCCCGTTCGGCAAACGCCGCGCCCATCCAGAGACCCATCAGCGGCCCAGCGAAGGCCTCGAGCACGACGACCAGCGGAACGAAGAGGATCACGAGGTAGAGGGTGCTATCCGCGTAGAGTCTGCCAGAGCGGGTATCAGCCCCGCTCGCCGCTATGGTGAAGATCGGGAACAGCGCGGAGGCGACGCTCGCCGGGATGATCCACAGCCGGGTGCTCGCGTCGTTGGGGACGGAGTAGTAAGTCAGCGCCTCCACTGAGGCGAGCGCGCTGATGAGGAAGCGCTCCCCGTCGATGAGCAGCAGGCCGGCCAGGTTGGTGGCCATCACCAGCCCGCCGAAGGAGAAGAGCGGGCGGGTGAGCGAGAGATCGAGGCGTGGCGTGCGGGCGGAGGGGAACTCACGCAGACAGAGGGCGAGGTACACCAGCCCCGCCGCGAGACGCGCGACCACGAACAGGCCGATGATCGCAGGCAGGGCGAGGCCCGCCGCGGCGCCCACCAGGGGCAGCAGGAAGGTGAGCGTGTTGGACGGTACCTTCACGGCATTGACGAGGTCGAAGCGCTGGGCCGCCTCCAGCGCCCCGCGTACCGCGATCATGAAGAGCAGGACAGGGGCGAGCAGCGCGGCCACCCGCAGCGTGGCACGTCCCTCGATGACCAGCGCCGGGGAGCCCACCAGCAGCCGCTCCGTCACCAGCGGGAGTCCGAGGTAGAAGAGAAGTCCGACCAGTATTCCCAGCCCGACATGAAAGAGCAGGCAGGTCCACAGCACCGCCCCGGCGGAGTCCTTCCGCGCCGGATCGTGCACCGCCGACGCCATGAAGCGAGTCGTGGCGCGTCCCAGCCCGAAATCGAAGTAGTTGAAATAGTCGTGAACCACGAGGATCAGGGCGAGCAGCCCGTAGCGCTCGATCCCGAGCCGCGCCACCGTGGGTGGCAGCGCGAAGAACGCGACCACCAGCGGCGCGATGTACCCGAAGAGGTTCCACAGCGTGTGGCGGGCGACCCGGCGATGGGAGACTGCGCCGTGTGGCGACATGCGTCGGGGTTAGCGCGGCGTCCGCGACAGCCGGGGCAGCAGGCTTGTCAGGCGGGCGTATCCAGCCGGGTCCTCGGCGCGGAGCCGGGCGAGAAATTCAGTGCCCAGCGCGAAGGCGATGCCGCAGACCACCCCGACCACCAGGGTCATGATCCCGTACAGCCCCGGACGCGGGAACGAGCGCTGCTGCACCGGCACCGCAGGGTCGATCACCGTGATGCCCGGCGTATCGTTGACCTCGTCGATCCGCGCCTTTTCGAATTCCCGGCTCAGCGTCAGGTAGAGCTCCTGCTGCACATCCACCCGGCGACGCAACTGTCCCTCCTGGAAGGTCAGCTCCGGCGATTGCTGCCAGCTCCGATTCCGCTCGTAGAACGACTTCAGCACCAGTTCGGCGTTCTGCAGATCCGACGCAGTCGCCTTGAGCCGCCCCTCGACAAAGGCCCGCTGCTCCCGCCCCTTCCCCTGCCGGGTGTTGGTGTTGAAGTCATCCAGAAACTGCATCAGCGTCCGGGCAACCGCCGCCGATAGCTCACGATCCTCGGTGGTCACCGACAGCGTGATCATGTTGGTCCCGGCGTCGACCTGGACCCCCACGATCTGGCCGAGGTATTCGACCCCCTGCTCCAGGCTGTCCGCGGAGTTCTTGCCATCGATCTCAAGCAGCTGCAGCAGCGCGAGGCTGTCGCCCGGCGTGCGCGCGTCGGGAACGGCGAAGCGGGTCCGGAGCACCCGCTCCGACACCGACCGGCTCTTCAGCACATCAGCGAAGAAGCGCGGCGACGTCGTCGCCCCACTCCCGAGCGAGAGCCCGAGTTGCCCCGCCAGGCCGGACAGCCCGGCCGGCAGTCGCTGATCGGAGGAGACTTCCGGGACGAAGGTGGTGACGGCGGTGTACTGCGACGGCAGGATGAGACAGACCAGCACCACGACGACGGCGGCGGCGAAGGGAGCCACCACGATGGCCCGCGGGTGGCGTGCCAGCACGGCGACCAGGTCGAGCAGGCTCGGCTCGTCATTGCTGCGCAGGGGGCGTCCCGCTTCAGGCTCCGGCATTGTCCTCCTGCGGAAGGCCGCTCCGCCGCCCGAACCGAGCGCTGCCCAGAACCATGAGCGACGTGGTAAGATGATAGCGTGGAGTGTAGACCGGCATCAGCCGCCGGAGCCTGATGGGAACAGGCTGGACGGCAAGATATCGGCGGCCTGAGGGAATAGGTAGTAGTCCGTACCCGGCCCTGACGACCCCCTGAGATACCCTGACTTGCCCTGTGCTGCCCGCCAACCGCCCGCTGGAGCGAAGGAGATCGCGATGCTGCACGACCTCACCCGCCGTACCCTGATCAAGGCTGCTGGCGGACTGACGATGCTGGGCCAGCCGTTCGGCGGATGGGAGCCGCCGGCCAGACCCCGACCGGCGCTTGCGGGCGCGACCACCCTCGACGCCGATAGCGCCCCCGCCGACGGGATCCAGGACGACCTGCCCGCCTTCACCGCCGCCTTCAAGGCCACACCCGCCGGCGGCGTGATGCATATCCCCATGGGGACCTACCGGCTGAGCGGCCCGCTGCTGATCGACCGGACGATCACGCTGTCGCTCGAGGCGATGACCATCCGCGCCGACCAGGGCTTCGCCAACGTCACCGCCGATAACGTCTCGATCCTCGGCGCGGGCGGCCGCAAGACGGTCATCAACCAGTCCGCGACCTGGCAGCCCACCGGCAACGATCACTGGAACCTGCAGGTCTTCGGGGTGGACGGCTTCTCGATCGAAGGGGTGGGCTTCGACATCTTCACCGACGGGCCCACCGTCAGCATCACGACGACCGGGGCGATCATCATCCGGGACAATGCCGCCCGGCAGGTGGGCAGCACCAACTTCGAGGTGACAGCATGCTGGTTCCGCACCCGCGGTTCCGCCCCCGGCACCAACAACCGCTTCTTCGGGATCTTCTCAGGACCACCGGTCGGGAAGACGTTCAACTCCGGCGGGCGCGTGCTCAACAACGTCTTCCAGCAGTGCAAGGGTCGCAACGTCGAATTCGGCTACACCAGGAACGCTGTGGCGATGGGCAACGTTTTCCTGGCCCTTGGCGAGGACGGCGCCATCAACGATGCGGGCGGCATCGCCTTCCGCATCCTCGCTGGAGAGAACATCTCGGTGATTGGCAACGTGATCGAGGCGCCCGCCACCAACAGCGGGTTCTATGGGATCAACATCAACGGCAACTGGCTCAACCGGAACATCGTCGTCTCCGGCAATGTGATTCGCTCCTCCGCCGCCCTCGGCGCGGGATGCTACGGCATGCGGATCTGCAACGCCCGCGGCATTTCCATCGTCGGTAACCGCGTATGGTACGAAGGGAATGCGCCCGACAGCCACGGCATCCTGGTCTACACCAACAAGAACTTCCCCTGCGACAACGTCCTGATCGATGGCAACTGGGTGGAGGGATGGCAGGGCCTGCAGATCGGGATCGCGGAGAATGCCGGCGTGATAGCCACCGGCATCGTGGCGAGGAACAACCATACCACCAGTGCCGCACACCGGTACGGGACGAACAACCCGGACCTGCTCACGAATCGGGTCGACTTCTCCGAGGGACACCGGCAAACGCTCTATGGCTGGTCGGTCACCCAGCAGGTGGGAGCAGGGATCACGAGCGCCCCATTCAGCGATGGCATAACGCCCCGTGGCAGGCTGATGCCGCGCGGCGGCTCCATCACGGCACTCGCGGTCAGCCTGGCCGTGAATCCAGCGGGAATCCTTACAGTGGGAGCCCAGTACTCGCGCGACGGGGGGGCGACTTGGCGGCCACTCTCCGGCTGTGAAGTCGTGCTGCCCGCTGGAGCCACCGCCGCGAGCATGGCCTTCATGCCGGGGGCGTACCGCTATGATGCTGGCGACCTGATCCGGCTCACGATGTCATCGAATGTGGCACGAGGCCAGGCGGGGGAAGGGATCGAGGCCTGCCTGGAAATCGAGACGTAGGCAGCGTGGTCAGGATCGGCAATTCCGGAAAATCTCCCGGACCGCCGCTTCGACCTGCTCGGGAGACCACTCGGGGTATTGCCCCCGCACGCCGGCAACCTTCAGCGACCACGCCTGTCGCCAGAGCGAATGCATGACCGCAATCTTTTCTGAGGCGGTCATCTGCCGGAGCCGCGCGGTCTCAAGTTCCAGCACAGAGTTCATGCCGCGATGCCTCTGACCTGCAAATTGACCAGCTGCCTCATCGTCAGGCATCCAGCGACGTTGCCAGCGCCGTCGCCCACTGAGCGTCGAGCCCTAACTCGCGTACTTTCTGCTCCAGCAGCCGCCGGTCGATGAGCGCCTCGCTCACCCGCACCATCCAGGCGATGTCGCGCAGGTGCTTCGATGAATGGCCCTGCTTGAAGTAGATCAACTTCAGGAGGATGACATACTCGGGCGAGGCGACCCAGCCTTCACACGCGCCAAGCGGCATTCTCCGCCGGCATTCCAGCCCCCAGGCCTGCAGAGAATCCTGACCCGCCAGGTAGACGTCGGCCCGCAGCATCGTATCGAGGTCCAGCAGGTTGAAGTGCCCATGACGCTCCCGCGCAGCTTCCTCGCGAAGCGTCTCGATGGGAGGAACGTAGAAGCGATCAGCCGGGAACTCTTTGGCGAGCAAGGCCGCCTCCCGGCCGGTCAGTCGCACCACGAGGTCGATATCGTTGGTCAATCGGGGTTCACCATACAGGATCGCCCCAACCCCACCCGTAACCATGTACTCCACACCGATGGCCTCGAGCCCGGGCAGGAAGAGCGCCGCCGGGTCAGGAGCGTTCATGGGCGAACCATCCCGCCACCCGGCGTCGCACTTCCGCCTCCGCCGCCTCCGGCTCAAGCACTCTGAGCGCCGCAGCCTTGGTATCCCAGGCAAACCGGCGCAGGCCCCACGCAATCGCGAGCTTTCGCGCGGGGCTCATCGCCCGGTACCCCTCCACCTGCAGCTGCAGGACTGTCTCGGAAACAGCCATCAGAGATCCAGCGGCAGCCCCACTGTCCGGCCGTCGCGCGCCGACAGGTAGATCCCGGTCAGCAGCTCCAGCGAGCGCAGTCCCTCGCGGCCATCGGTTTCCGCCGGCGCCTCGCCCCGCAGCGCCCGGATGACGTTGTCGTAGTACATCGAATGGCCATGGCCGTAGACCGAGGTGGTCTCGTAGCTCGCGCTCCGCACCAGCTCGTCATCCGCCGCCGCGTCGGCGAATTGCCAGTGCTGGATCAGGTTCACCGCCACACCGCCGAGCCGCACCGTCCCCTTCTCGCCGATGATGGTGAGCGAGCCCTCGAAGTTCTTCTGGTGCACCAGCATCGTCACGCTCACCGAACCCAGCGCGCCGCTGCGCCAGCGCACGCTCGCCACGCCGGTGTCTTCCACCTCGATATTCCGCGCCAGCGTCGCGGTGAAGGCATGCACGCTCTCCACCGGGCCCACCAGCCAGTCGAGCAGGTCCACATAGTGGCTCGCCTGGTTCATGAAGGCGCCGCCGTCGTACTCCCAGGTCCCGCGCCACGCCGCACTGTCGTAGTACTCCTGCGGCCGGCTCCAGAAGACGTTGACGCTGACCATGTAGATCTTGCCGAACCGGCGCTGATCGATAGCCCGCTTCAGCAGCTGGATGGTCGCGTTCTGCCGGTTCTGCTTGACCACAAACAGCTGCACCCCAGCCTGGTCGCAGGCAGCCACCATGGCTTCGCCGTCGGACCAGCGCGTGGCCATCGGCTTCTCGGTGATCACATGCCGCCCCGCCGCCGCCGCCACGATCGTCTGGGCGGCATGCAAACCGCTCGGCGTCGCCAGCACGATGACGTCGGCGTTACTGCCGGCCAGCAGCGCCTCCAGTGAGGCAAAGCCCGCCGACCTGGTCCGCGACACGGCCCGGGCCAGCGCCGCCACGTCGGTGTCGCAGACCGCGACCAGCTCAGCGCGCTCCTTCTGTTGTTCGAGCGCTTCGAAGTGCTTCTCCGCGATCCGGCCGCACCCGATCAGGGCGAAACGGATCCGCCGGCCGGCGACAGGAAGGGGGGCGATAGGCATGGGAGGGAATGATAAGGACTTGGAGGACGAGCGGGAGGGCGGGAGCGGGCTCAGGACTCCATTGTCCGACGGCGCAGCGCCTCCAGACGGGGGAGGATGTCCGGTGCCTCCTTGGCCTCGACCAGCGGCCGCAGCTGCTCGAGCAGGTACTCCCAGTCAAGGCCGGTACCCTGGCGGATGAGGACGCCCTCAATATCCAGCCAGTCGCGTCCCCGGTCCGCAAACGCTTTCATCACGACCAGGTCTTCCGCACTGCACAGGCGGAGCGGTACATCGCCGCCGAGAAGCACCAGTCGGGACCGTCGTATGGCTTCGGCCTCGAACGGGAGTCCACCCAGCGCCACATCGAAGGGGATACCGGTACTGCTGCGAATGAGAAGGACCCGGTGCCGCAGCGCGAACGCTGCGGCAGAGCTCGCCCGAGCGGGAAACCGCTCCAGCAGCGCCTCGATAAATACCGCCTCCCGCCCGAATCCGGTCAGCAGCGTCGCGTCTACGTCAAACGTCAGCCGTGGCTCGCCCCAGTGTTGCAGCGCCAATCCGCCGATGAAGCAGAAACTCCAACCCCGCTCCTCGCAGAACGCCTGAAGCTCCGTGGCTGCCTCGACCAGCTCGATCATGCGCCTGCCTGATCAGCAATCTGCCGGAACCACATCTGCTGCTCGACCAGCCCCGAACTGGTGCGCTCCCCCCGTTCCCGCAACGTGACCAGCACCATCCCCGCAAACGCCTGGATCGTGCGGACCGTGTCCATCTGCCGCAACTCCGCTCGGCGGATACGTTCCAGTTCCGGCCCGGCCCTGCCCCAAGCCGCAACCGACTCCCGGAGCAGCCGGGCCTCCGATTCAGTCATTCCCTCCTCCTCCTCCGACGAATCGGATGCGGCGTACGGCGAGAGAGCCGGGTGGAAGCGGCATGAGATGGAGTATAAGGAGGAAGTGATGGCGAGGGAATGTGAAACCGCCGACACCGGCTCACGCAGCGCCAGCTCGCATTGTTGCGCCACGGATTGCGGCTGACGGACCGTCCTCCACCGCTCACAGGCGCCTGCATGCTCCTCGCAGCGAAGTGAACAACCCTTACCGCGGAGTCCGCAGTCCTGACGGCGGAGTGCAAAGTCCTCACGGCCAGATGCCCAGCCCTGAAGGCGGAGTGCAAAGTCCTCACGGCCGGATGCCCCGCCCTGACGGTGGAGTGCCCAGTCCTCACGGCCGGATGCCCGGCCCTGAAGGTGGAGTGCGCAGTCCTGACGGCGGGATGCGCACCCCTGACGATCCTTCCCACGCTGTTGAGCAGCTCGTCAGAGCCGATTGGCGACGATTTCGCCATGGCTGATGTCAGATTGTGCCGGATTCCTGCCGATACCTTCCGAGTTGTGGTCGTGGGCGGAGCAGGAGCTCCGCCCCTACCCAGCCTCTCTTCTCTCTAATCACCCAATCGCCCAACCGCCTAATCGCCCAATCGCCACTCCCTCGCGCCGAGTCGCAGCTGCGCTGCTCCTAAGGCGCTTCGGTCGCCGCCCAACCGCCCAACCGCCTAACCGCCCAACCGCCTTCCCTACCCCGACAACCCCACCAGATTGCCGTTCCCCTTGCCCCGCAGCACACCGCGGGTGTCGAGCACCAGCGGTGACTCCTTCAGTACCCGCTTGTAGTCCACCTCGGCGTGATCGGTCACGATGATGACCAGGTCGGCCGAGCGCAGGTTGGCATCCGTCAGCGGCACGCTGTGCAGCGGCAGCCCCTTGAGCAGCGTGTGACCGTCATCATGGATGCTGCCGACGTGGGGATCGTGGAACTGGACCGACGCGCCCTTCTCCTGCAGCAGCCGGATGATGTCGAGCGCGGGACTCTCGCGCAGGTCGCCGATGTTCTTCTTGTAGGCCACGCCGAGCACGAGGACCTTCGTCCCCTTCACCGCCTTGCTGCGCTCGTTCAGCGCATCCGCCGCCTTGCGTACGACATACGCCGGCATTTCGGCGTTGATCTCGCTGGCCAGCTCGATCATCCGGGTCTTGAACTGCAGCGTGCGCATCTTCCACGAGAGATAATGTGGATCGAGCGGGATGCAGTGACCGCCGAGCCCGGGACCGGGGGTGAATTTCATGAAGCCGAACGGCTTTGTCGCCGCCGCCTCGATGACGCCCCACACATCCAGCCCCAGCTTGTCACATGCCTGCGCCAGTTCGTTGGCCAGCGCGATATTGATCATCCGAAAGGTGTTCTCGTAGACCTTGACCAGCTCGGCGGCCTCCGGGCTCTGCACCGGGACCATCGTGTCAAATACTTTGCCGTAGAACGCCAGCGCCAGCTCGTTGCACAGCGGCGTGATGCCACCGATCACCTTGGGGGTATTGCGCGTCTGCCAGGTCGGGTTGCCCGGATCGACCCGCTCCGGACTGAAGCACAGCGCGAAGTCCTTGCCCACCGCCTGGCCGGCATTCTCGAAGATCGGCAGCAGCACTTCCCGGGTGGTGCCCGGATAGGTCGTGCTCTCGAGGATGATCAGCTGCCCGGGACGGAGCGAGTCACGGATCGACTCCGCCGCCGCGACGACGTAGGATAGATCGGGGTCCTTGGTCTTGTTGAGCGGGGTCGGCACGCAGATCGAGATGGCATCGCATTCGCCCAGCCGCTTGAAATCGGTCGTGGCGGAGATCAGCTTGTCCTTCACATGCGTGGCCAGCACCGCCGCGGGCACATCTTCCACGTGGCTTTCGCCCCGATTGATCCCGCTGCAGACCGATTCGCTGATGTCAAAGCCGAGGACTCGGAAGCCGCTCCGGGCAACTTCGACGGCCAACGGGAGACCCACGTACCCAAGGCCAATGATGCCGACTGTGGCATCCCCCCGGGCGATCCGCTCCCGCAACTGCTGTAGACCGTCCGCCATGACCGCTCCCTGCCCTGAAGGAAAGTGAGTGTGGTGTAACGAGATGGAGCCCCGATGGTCGCAACTTAGCGGGGCCTGGTGGTGTTGTGCCAGCGATCCCGGTGCAAACGCCGTGCGCGGTGGGGCGCCCCTGCCCAACCCAGCATCAATGCCGGCTCGGACGATCCGTTTTCACAAGTAGGGGCCGCATGCATGCGGCCCCTACTTGTGAAATATTTCACATTTGATAATTATACATCGTCAAATCCCACAACGCTTCGGCCGGCGCGGTCGAAAAGTCGTGCCCGAGCCGATCACAATCGGTGCCCCACCCGCCGCCGGAACCGGGCAGCCTCCGGACCGCGTCGAGTCACCTCCCCAGGAGATCCATCATGGCCATCCGTGCGCCCTCCGTCAGCAAGAACGCCATCTACCCCGGCACCGAGCTCGCCACCCTGCTCGCCCCCGCCGAACAGGAACAGCCCGGCACCAAGCTCCGCCGCCTGCTGCACGAGGCCCGGGACAAGGGCTCGTTCATTCACTCGGCGGGGGCCTACGACGGCTATACCGCGGCGATCATGACCCGCCTCGGGTTCAAGGCGCTCTATGGCAGCGGCTGGCAGCTGGCGGCGGTGAAGAACATGTATCCGGACATCGGCGTCTATCACTCGCATCAGATGGTGGAGCTGGTGCAGGAGCTGTGGAAGGGGATCGAGGGCGCGCGCCACACCCATTACTACGACACCGAGGGGAAGGAGCTGCTCTCCATCCCGCCGCAGTTCGTGGACATGGAAGCCGGCTTCGGCGGTCCGACCCAGACCTTCACGCTCGCCACCGAGCTCATCCGCGCGCGCGCCGGCGGTGTTCACCTGGAGAACCAGGATCCCTCCAACCGCACCTGCGGCCATATCGTCAATGTCGGGAAGTCCAAGCGCGACAAGGTGCTGGTGCCGCGGGCGGCGTGGCTGGCCAAGCTCAAGGCCATCCGCGCGGCGTCCGAATGTGCCGGTCAGGATCTGGTGATCATCGCCCGCACCGACTCGATTGACGGCGCGCTGCCCGGCGGGACGTCGGGCGGGATCCAGATGGCGGTGGAGGATGGCTGGGAAGCGGCGGAGCTCGGCTGCGACGTGATCTGGGCGGAGTTCAATAATGTCGACGTCGAGCAGCCGCTCGCCTTCGCCGAAGGGGTGCGGAAGTACTACCCCAACCAGATGCTGGGCTTCAACCTTTCGCCGTCGCTGTACTGGGGAAAGGCCAAGAAGGCCGGCACACTGATGACCAACCAGAAGCTGGCCGACCTGGGCTACACCCTGCAGTTCTCGACGCTCTTCAACTTCCGCACGGCGGGTATGGCACTCGACAAGGGGCTGCGGAAGTTCCTCACCTCCGGTCTCGATGCCCTGGCCGATCTGCAGATCGCCGAGGATGAAGCGGAGGGCGGCTACCCCATGACCAAAATGCACCAGAAGTTCGCCGGCATGAACCGCTGGCTGATCCTGGAACAGGTGTTGTCGGGCAAGGAATGACCGATCGTGAGCAACGCGGGGTGAGGGCCGACCGGTGGTCGGCCCCAACCCGCCCTCACTACCCTACCCCGCCTTTTCGACGACCCCATCCCACGTCCGGATCACCAGCCCGTCACGCCGCAACTGGTCGATCTGCCAGGTGGCCAGCCGGACCGTGACCGCATGCGCGTCGGGTTCCAGCGTCTGCTCGACGACTTCGCCGACGCGATACAGCGAGGCCAGCCGTGCCCCGTCCGCCAGCGGCACCAGCACGGTGACCGGGGGGCGGAGCAGCCGCTCCCGGCGCCTGAGCTCCGCCTTGACCGCCTGCACCCCATCAATCCTGAGCGTGCTGGCAAAGACCCCCTCGGGGAACAGCTCCCGCGCCCGCGCCTGAAACGCCGGCGCATCCTGGATGGCGTCCATCTTGTTGAACACGGGAATCACCGGACACTCGCCGATTCCGACCTCGCCCAGCACCTGGTCCACCACCAGCATCTGCTCTTCCCACATCGGGTGGCTCGCGTCGACCACATGGAGCAGCACATCCGCCTCGCGGACTTCCTCCAGCGTGGCGCGGAAGCTGGCCACCAGGTGGTGCGGCAGCTTCCGGATGAAGCCGACGGTATCCGACACCCGGGCACGGCAGCCTTCCCCGAGATCGATCTCGCGGGTCAGCGTATCCAAGGTGGCGAACAACCGGTCTTCCACGAAGATGTCGTGCTCGCCTGACAGCATTCTGAGCAGGCTCGACTTGCCGGCATTGGTGTACCCCACCAGCGCCGCGTTGAGCATCGGCGAGCGCCCGGCGCGCAGCACGGTCCGATGCCGTTCCCATTCCACCAGCTTCTCGCGCAGCAGCTGGATCTTCTTGCGGATCATCCGCCGATCCGTCTCGAGCTGGGTTTCGCCCGGTCCGCGCAGACCGATGCCGCCACGGATGCGCGAAAGGTGGGTCCACATCCGCGCCAGCCGCGGCAGCATGTACCGCAGCTGTGCCAGTTCGACCTGCAGCTTGGCCTCGTGGGTGCGGGCACGGGTGGAGAAGATGTCGAGGATAAGCTCGGCGCGGTCCATGACCCGGACCTTGAGTTCCTTCTCGAGGTTGGCCCCCTGGTTCGGCGTGAGCTCCTCGTCGAACAGCACGAGCGTCCCCCGCTCGGCCTCCAGCAGGACCTTGAGTTCGGCGACCTTGCCTTCGCCGATCAGAGTGGCGGGATTGGGCGAGGCGATCTGCTGCGACAGCCGGCCGACGACGTGGGCACCGGCGGTGTCGGCCAGGCGCGCCAGCTCGTCGAGATGATCCTGCAGGTGTTCGACGTCCGCACTCCCCTTGCGTGGAGCGCCCACGATGATGGCGCGCTCCTCGGGCGGCTCGATGGTGATGAGGTCGCGAATGGGTCGTGTCCCTCTACGGCTTGAGCAGGGGCACATTCCCCTGGCCTGAGAATGGCACGTCGAGCGACACGTTCGCCGGAGTCTTGACCGTGAACTTGCCGTTGATGCCGTAGTTCACCGCACCGTAATTGAGTATCGACCGCGCGGCGCTGGCGACTCCGCTCCACTGGAAGGTCAGGGGAACCGTGATCACTGTCGTGTCCTTCCCCACCAGCGTGAACGGATTGAGCAGATTCACGTCGCCAAAATGTGAGCCCTCGATATCCAGCGCCGCCGTCAGGCCGGTACCCGGGAGCGCGAAGTTGTTCGGATTGTGGAACGCCAGGGCGACATCGAGCGTCCCGCCAGCCAGTCCGAGATTCCGGACCGCGAGGTGGTGCAGGCGGACGTCGGGCTGGATCAGGCTCGCTGGATTGACTCCGCCGGGGCCACAGGCGGCGAGCAGGAGCATGGGAACGAGGAGGAGCTTTCTCATGGCTGGAATATAGGGGAATGGGTGGATGGAGTATCTACTCGGTCGTTTTTTGACTGGCCCACCAGGCCATCCGCTCCCGGATCCGCTTCTCGAAGCCCATCTCGCCGGGTTCGAAGTAGACCTCGTGACGCAGTCGCTCCGGCAGGTAGTCCTGTGACTGATACCCGGTGGGGGAATCGTGGGCATAGCGGTAGCCGGCGCCGTAGCCCAGCTCCTTCAGGAGTGCGGTCGGCGCATTACGAATGTGCAGTGGCACCGGCTCGGCCGGGGTCCGCCGGGCCGCGTCCATGGCCGCGTCCAGTGCCGCCTTGGTCCGGTTGGATTTCGGCGCCGTCGCCAGGTAGATCGTCATCTCCGCCAGCGGCAGGTAGCCCTCCGGGGCGCCGAGCATCTGGAACGCATCGCGGGCCGCGATCGCAAGCTTGAGCGCCTCGGGATCCGCGAGCCCGATGTCCTCCGCCGCCATCGCGATCGCCCGGCGAAAAAGCGTCATCGGGTCCTCGCCGCCCTCCAGCATCCGCGCCATCCAGTACAGCGCCGCCTGAGGATCGCTGCCCCGCAGCGATTTGTGATAGGCGGACAGGAGGTTGAAATGCCCCTCACCGCTCTTGTCGTAGGCCGCAACCCGTCGCGCCAGAGAGCCGATGACGCCGTCCATCGACAGCACCCCACCTGGTCCGACCTGCCGCGCCGCGCTCTCCAGCACGGTGAGCGCCCGGCGGGCGTCGCCGTCGGACTGCTCCGCCAGCAGCTCGAGCGCACCCGACTCCACGGTCAGCCCCAGGTGGCCCAGCCCGCGATCCGTCTCCGTGAGCGCCCGCTGCAACAGCTGCAGCAGCAGCTCGGTGGTGAGCGGCTGGAGCACATAGACCTGGCAGCGGGAGAGCAGCGCCCCATTCAGCTCGAAGCTCGGATTCTCGGTGGTCGCGCCGATGAGGGTGACGGTGCCGCGTTCGACATGGGGAAGGAAGGCATCCTGCTGCGCCCGGTTGAACCGGTGGATCTCATCGCAGAACAGCACGGTGGCGCGGCCGAGCACGCGGCGGTGCTCCGCCTCCCGCACGATCTCCCTGACCCGGGCGACCCCATCCAGCACGGCCGACAGCTCGACGAATTCCCGCGCGGTATGCTGCGCGATCAGGCGGGCGATCGTGGTCTTCCCGGTGCCGGGAGGACCCCACAGGATGCAGCTGCCAACATCGCCCCGACGAATGGCGTCGCCCAGCGGGCGCCCCGGCGCCAGCAGCGCGGCCTGGCCGAGACACTCCTCAATGGTCCGCGGCCGCATCCGCGCCGCGAGCGGCTCCGGCATGGGGAAGAGCGATGGCTCCACCATCACGCCAGCCCGACCGACTCGATCAGCAGCTGGGCAAGGAAGAAGGCGGCCGCCCCGCTGAAGAACGCGAGCGGTGCCCGCCAGCCGCGCCTGGCCTGGAACTCGGGGACCAGATTCGACGCCGCGACGTACAGGGTGACGCCCGCGGAGATCGCGAGCCCGTGATGCACCAGCGGCTGGCTCACTTCGGTCAGCAGGACGCCGACGACCGTCGCGAGCCCGAGCAGCGCGGAAGCTCCGAGCGCCCGCCCCCGCCCATGGCCACCCGCGAGCATGAGGCTCGCCATGGTCACGCCTTCGGGGAGCTTGTGCAGCAGGACGGCGACGAAAAGGAGCAGACCGAGGTGGGGAGAAACCTGGAACCCGCTGGCGATGGCGACACCGTCGAAGAAGGTGTGCAGCAGCAGGCCGATCAGCGCGGTCAGCCCCTGACGGCGACTGACATGGTGAGTCTCTTCGCCAAAGTGGAAATGCGGCACCAGCACGTGCTGGGCAAGGTGCACGGCGAGATAGCCCAGCAGGATGAAGACCGGCGCATCACCCCGGCGCGCGAGCGCCTCGGGCGCCACCTCGAGCAGGGTGACGGCGATCATGAAGCCGGCGCCGAAGGCGAGGAAGAGCTCGATCACCGCGAGGCTGCGCCGTTCGTGCCGCACGACCGCCCACCCGCCCAGCAGGTTGCCGCAGGCGGCCACCAGCGCGAAGACGAGCGCGCTCATGTCATGCCGCGCGCACGCGCGAGCAGGGTTTCCCGCGAATTCAACGTCGGATCATCCACGACCAGCGCGAGCAACCGGTCCAGCAGCGCGCCCATCTGCGGCCCCGGCGGCACACCGAGCGTCCGCAGGTCGGTCCCCGAGATGGCGAGCTGCTTGCGACTGAGCGCCTCGCCCCGTTCCCGGATGCCACGCATCACCGGCTCCCAGTTCGGCGCGGAACCGTGGCGCAGCCACCAGAGTGCGGTCATGTCCTCGGCGGCTTCTCCAACGGCGGCCATCCAGCGCCGCACCGCCACCGGCGATGTTCCCTCGGGCTCCGGTGGCCCCATCACCATGGCGGTCGCCCGTGCGATCTCGGCGTTGGGCGCCTTGAGCCGCACCAGCACCGCGACCGGATCGAGGCAGAAGAGCGTGGTGAGCAGCACGGGATCACGCGGCAGGTCGCCGCCACTCTCGCCAACGCCAGCCGGCATGGCTGCGGCACGGTCCGCCAGCCGGCCCACATACTGGTGCCGCTGCACCAGGGAGGAGCCGGTCGGTGAGACGTCGGGGGTGACGTGCCGCGGTGTGTCGGACAGGAGCTCGGGGATCCAGGCACGCGCAGCACCGCTGGCCCGCCACAGCTCGATCATTTGCGACAGCGAGCGGGCGGTGCGCAATCCCTTGTACCACTCCTCCCGCACCCGCTCGGCGGAGAGCCGGGGAAACCCATCGGCGCAGGCCAGCATCGCCGCCCATGTCGGCGGATCAATGGCAAAGCCGAACCGGCCGGCGAACCGGATGCCACGCAGAATCCGCAGGTAGTCTTCGCGGAACCGGGTCTCGGGCTCGCCTACCGCGCGGATGAGCTTGCGCTGCAGGTCGGCCGCACCGTTGAACGGGTCGCGCCACTCATGCCGCAGCGGATGATGCGCGATCGCGTTGATGGTGAAGTCGCGCCGGGCGAGATCGTCCTCCAGCGACACGCCGAACTCGACGACCGCATGCCGCCCGTCGGTGCTGACATCGCGCCGGAATGTGGTCACCTCGTGGTGCCGGCGGCGGGTGCGGACCGCCACGGTGCCGAACCGCTCACCCACCGGCACGGTGTGCTTGAACAGCCGCTGGACCACATCCGGCGTCGCCGAGGTGGCGATATCGTAGTCGGTGTTGGCCTCGCCCAGCAGGGTGTCGCGGACGGCGCCGCCGACGCACCACGCTTCATGCCCCGCCGCTTCCAGCGTGCCGGCAATCTCGAGGACATCCTCGGGAATATCGAGCCGCGAGGGGAAACTCATGCGCCGTACCTGACGCCGGCCGAGAGCGTGATTGTCAGCTCCATGCAGGCCTGGCCCGGCGTGCGTGGACCCGCGGGGGTGACACCATCGCGTACCAGCCCGGCGCCGCCGCCGGGAAAGGCGTACACCGGCGTCACCAGCCCGCGGGGACAGCGGCTGGCGAGCACCACCGGCTTGCCATCGGCGAGCCAGCGCTGAATGGCGGGAACGGCGCCCGGCGGCAGATTCCCGCTGCCGAAGGCGCCGATCACGACGCCGTCGTGAGTGGCGCGTGCCAGTTCGAGCAGGTGGCCGGTGTCTCCGATCACCATGGGGACATGGGCGACCCTGGCGCCGAGGCTCGGCGGGCAGAGCGCCGCAGCTGCGACCGGCGGTGGCCCGGCGAACTCCACCTGCCCGTGATGGACCCTGCCGATGGGTGCCGCGTGCGGCGCGGCGAATGCGGCGAGCGCGGTCGCCTCGACCTTGACCGCCTGATGCCCCGCCAGGATCTCGCCATTGAAGACCACCATGGTTCCGCGGCCGCGGCTTAACGGGTTCGCGGCCACCCGAGCGGCATCGGTCAGGTTGCGCGGGCCATCCCAGCCGGCGTCACTCGTGGTCCGCATGGCGCCGGTGATCACCACCGGCACGGCCGGCTCGAGGGTGCGCGAGAGCAGGTAGGCGGTTTCTTCCAGCGTGTCGGTTCCGTGGGTGATCACGATACCATCGGGGACGGTCTCGAGTCCCTCACCCCGCTGCAGCGCGGCGACCCGGTCCCGCAGCGCCCAGAGCTTGTCGAGGCCGAGGTGACAGGCCGGGAAGCGCCCCCAATCCTCGATGACAAACGGCCCGACCGTGGCGAGCTCCGGTGCGAGTGCCACCAGCGCGGCGCCGCCATGGGTAGGCACGTTGCCGCCGGCGCGCTCGTCGCGCTCCATGGAGATCGTGCCGCCGGTGAAGAGGAGGTGGAGCATGTCAGGCGGGCGGACGGGCGGACGGGCGGACCCGCGCACGGACCGGCGACCGACCGACAGCCTGACGGTCTGACCGGCTGACGTTCCGACCCGCTACCCGCACAGCACGCTCCCGCCATTCACATTGAGCACTTCGCCGGTGATGTGGCGGGCGAGGTCGCTGCACAGAAAGACGATTGGTCCCGCGATATCGTCCACCGACGCGACACGGCGCAGCGGAATCGTGGCGGCGATGCGCTCCCGGCCACCGTCGCTGAAGGCCTCGTCGCACATCTCGGTCTCGACCCAGCCCGGCGCCACACAATTGACCGTGATCCCCGGCGCGCACTCGATGCAGAGCGATTTCACCAGGGAGATCATCGCGCCCTTCGTGGCGGCGTAGTCGGCGTGAAATGCCTCGCCCCGCTGCCCCGCGGTGCTGCCGACCAGCACAATCGCTCCCGTCGGCTTCATATGGCGCAGCGCGGCACGGGTGGTGAAGAAGATGGCGTCGAGATTCGCCTGCATGGTTCCGCGCCAGCGTTCGGTGGCCATGACGCGGAGCGCGACATCCTCCGTCGGCCAGATGCCGGCATTGCCGACGAAGGCGTCAAGCGGTCCGAGCGCGTCGGTTGCGCTCGCAAACAGGCGGTCAACCACAAGCGGGTCACCCAGCTCACCGGCACCGAACCACGCCTTCCGTCCCAGGCGGCGCACCTCGGCGGCGACAGCTTCCGCCTCGGCGAGCCGGGATCGACAGGTGAGCGCGACATCCGCCCCGGCTCGCGCCAGCAGCAGCGCGGTCGCCCGTCCAATGCCGCGGGAACCGCCGGTGACCAGCACCACCTTGCCATGCAGATCGATCATGAGCGATCTCCCCGGTCGCCCAGCAGCAGCGCCCGCATCCGTTCGAGAAACGACAACCGCCAGGTGAACGGCTCGACTGGCTGTACTGGCTGATCCGCAAGGATAGCCCCGGGGTTCCGCACCGTGAGCAGTTCCGCCTGCATGGCACCCCCCTGGTCGAACAAGGCCGCCCGCGCCTCCGCCAGGCTTCGCTGGTCGCCATGATTGTCGCCCGCAATGATGTCGGCCAATCCATGAGCGATCAGCTCCCGGGCCCGTTCGCCGCGCGGTTTGGGCGACAGCAGGGTCGGTCCGTCCACCTGCATCAGCGCTCCGAGCGACCGCCATCGTTCCACCGCGCTCACCTGGCAGACCCGGTAGCGCTCCGGATGCGCCACCAGCGGCACCAGGCCGATGGCCGCCACCAGCGCGAGCGCATGCTCCACCGTCTGCGCCGCAACGAGGCGGGGAAACTCGATCAGCAGGTATCGCGACCGGTTGAGCGTCACCGCCCGGTCCCGGGCGACCACCGCACTGAGCGGACGGTCAAGCATCACCTCGGCGCCGCGGTACACCCGGATCCCGGGAGGGATGGCGGGCCGGAGCGATTCGAAGGCGCTGTCGTGTGCGGCAGGCACGCCCTCCACCGCCTGACTGGCCAGGAGATGCGGGGTCAGACAGATGCCGGTGACGCCCAGACTCGCGAGGTGGGTGAGCACCTCGACGGATTGGGTGACGCTGCGGGAGCCGTCATCGACCCCAGGGAGCAGGTGACAATGGAGGTCGATCACTCAGGCGATCCGCTCCGCCGCCAGCAGCCCCTGGGTGAACGCCCCGAGGTGTTCCGGGGTGGATTCGGCCTCCGCCAGCAGCGCGAGGGTGATGAGTGCGTCCGCGGACAGGAGGTCGAGCGCGATCGTTCGATCGCCGGGATGCTCCTCGACAATCGCGAGCACCCGCTCCGCCGCGAGCGCGAGCCGTTCGGCGTGTGTCTCGCCCTCGATGATGGCCGCCGCGTGAGCGAGCACGCGAGCCCGGAGCGCCGGTGGTGCCTGGGTGGTGTGCGCTGCGAGCCAGTGATCGAGCGTCATCGGCCCGCCAGCCAGGACTCGATCAGTCCGGGGGCCGCATCGCGCGCGGCGGGCAGCTTCGTGGAATCCCCCGCGCCGGCCGAGGCGAAACCGGGCCGTCCCCCGCCCTTGCCGCCGCTCACTGCGGCGATGCGTCCCACGAGGTCACCCGCCTTCTTCCCCGCGCGCACCAGATCATCGGTCACGGCGACGTGAATGCTGCCGCTCCGGTCGAACAGGAGGTAGATCCCCGATCCGGCGGTCGCGCGGAACGCATCGGCCCGGGCACCCGCCGCCTCACGCTCGATCTGGTCCACCTCCTCGATCACGACCCTCACCCCGGCGATCTCGAGTGTCGTTGCCGAATCGCTGCTATCCGCGCCAATACCGCGCTTCACCGCTTCATCGAGCCGTACCTTGAGCTTTTCCCGCTCCTCGAGGAGCTGGTCGAGCTTCTTCGCGATATGGTCCTTGTTGGCCTTGAGCGTCCCCGCCACCTGCGTCAGCAGCTCCTCCTCCCGCTGCACGCTGGCGTACGCCTCGGGACCGGTGATTGCCTCGATGCGGCGGACCCCGGCCGCCACGCCCCCCTGCCCCGCCAGACGGAAGAGGCCGAGCTGGCCGGTGCTGCGGACATGGGTCCCGCCGCAGAGCTCGATTGACGGGCCCATCTGCACCACCCGGACGCGATCGCCGTACTTGTCCGCGAAGAAGGCCATCGCACCGCGCGCGAGCGCGTCGGGGTAGGCCATCTCCTGGGTATCGACCAGCGCATTCTCCAGCACCTGGTCGTAGACGTCGCGTTCGATCAGCGCCAGCTTCGCGGGATCGATGGGGCCGTGATGCGAAAAGTCGAACCGGAGCCGGCCCGGCTCCACCAGTGAACCCTGCTGCCGCACATGGTCGCCGAGGTGGGTCCGGAGCGCCCAGTGCAGCAGGTGTGTCGCGCTGTGATTGCGTTCGATGTTCCGCCGCCGGGCGCGGTCCACCGAGGCGCGCACTCGTCCGGGCTGGACCTCACCCGTCAGCCGTCCCATCAGCACCATGCCGTGGGGATCCTTGCGCACCCCCTGCACCGCGACCGACCAGCCCTCGCCGCTCACCGTCCCGCTGTCACTGACCTGGCCGCCAGACTCGGCGTAGAATGGATTGTCCGCCAGCAGGAGCTCCGCCAGGTCACCCGACGGGCGCCACGCGACGACCTCGGTTTCCGCCTCGGTCGCCTGGTAGCCGACAAACCGCGAACGTTCCGATGACAGCTCGATCCATTCGGCGCTGCCGCCGTCGGAGGCGACCGGAGCGCCACTCGCGGCCTTCTGCACCCGGCGGACCTCGCGGGAACGTTCGCGCTGTCCGGCAAGCGCCGTCTCAAACCCGGTGATATCGACGGTGGCGCCGCGCTCATCGGCGATGATCTGCGTGAGGTCGATGGGGAAACCGAAGGTGTCGTACAGCCGGAAGGCTTCCGCCCCACTGATTGCTGTTACCCCGGAGGCGAACAGCTCGTCCAGCCGCTTGAGACCACCCTCGATCGTCTCGAGAAAGCGCTCCTCCTCCTGTCGCGTCACATCGGCGACATACCCGGCCTTGGCGACGATCTCGGGATAGGCCTCCCCGAGGTCCCGCACCACGATCGCGGTGAGCGGCGCGAGGGTCGGTTCCCGTCGGCCGAGCAACCAGGCGTGCCGCACCGCCCGGCGGAGAATCCGGCGCAGGACGTAGCCTCGGCCCTCATTGCTGGGGTACACGCCGTCAGTGAGCAGAAAGGTGACCGCGCGGGCGTGGTCCGCCAGCACCCGATACGAGCCCCCCGCCGGCCCGCGATCGTAGGGCGCACCCACCAGCTCGGCGACGCGCGCGAGCAGGGGGAGGAAGAGATCGGTATGGAAATTGGAATCCGCCCCCTGCAGCACCGAGGCGATGCGCTCCAGCCCGGCGCCGGTATCGACCGAGGGCTTGGGCAATGGCGTGAGCGTGCCATCCGCCGAGCGATCGAACTGCATGAAGACCAGGTTCCAGATCTCCAGCATCTGGCCCGATTCGGCCAGCACCTCGAACTCGGCCTGCGGAATGATTTCCGTCCGCCCGTCCGCCCGTCCGCCGGTCCGCAGATCCACGTAGATCTCGGTGCACGGCCCGCACGGCCCGGTGTCGCCCATCTGCCAGAAATTGTCCGTGTCGCCCAGCCCGTAGACCCGATGATCCGGCAAGCCGGCGATTTCCCGCCAGAGGCCGCGCGCCTCCGCATCGGTGTGGTGGACCGTCACCCGCAGCCGATTGGGATCGATGCCGAGGTGTGTCGGGCTGGTGACCAGTTCCCACGCAAAGGTGATGGCCTCGCGTTTGAAGTAGTCGCCGAAGGAGAAGTTGCCCAGCATCTCGAAGAAGGTATGATGTCGGGTGGTGTGACCCACCTGTTCGAGGTCGTTATGCTTGCCGCCTGCCCGCACGCACTTCTGGCAGGACGCCGCGCGGGCGTAATCCCGTCGTTCCAGCCCGAGGAAGAGCCGCTTGAACTGGTTCATCCCCGCATTGGTGAACAGGAGGGTCGGGTCGTCGGCTGGCAACAGGGACGAAGAAGGCACCTCGCGGTGCCCGTGGGCGGCAAAGTAGTCGAGAAAGAGCCGCCGGATCTGAGCTGCTTTCATAGGAAGGGGAATATATCGGCCGTAGGGGCCGAGGGCCAAGCCGGGCTTTCACTTACCCCTCCGCTCCCACTGGCTCACTCGAGAGGACCCGACGCACCAGATCGGTCACCTTGGCACCGGTGAACCCGCGCCGGGCCAGGTAGGCCAGAATCCGGCGGCGCCGGACATCCCGGGGTTGGGCGGCAAGCTGCTTTGCCCGGCGATGGGCCAGTTCCCGTGCGAGGGCGAGCGCGTCCTCCGGCTCGGGCCAGTGAGCCGTGATTGCCGCGTCAATGCTCCGCCGGTCGATCCCAAGGGCGGAGAGATCCCGCCGGAGCCGGGCGGGACCGCGCCCCCGTGCGGCGCGGGAAGCGACATAGTGAGTCACAAATGCGGCATCGTCCAGCAGCTGTACCTGGATGGCTCGCTCGATGGCCAGGTCGACGGCCGCTGCCGGATGGCCGCCGCGACACAGCTTTCGCCGGAGTTCTCCGGTGGCGAAGCTGCGCCGTTCCAGGGCCCGCAGGAGGCTCCGCCAGGCCGCCTCGAGGTCTGCCGCCTCCCCGACCACCCCGGCACGGGGCCCATCCCACGGCTCGCCCACCTCCAGCCCGGCCGTGACTATCGATTCTTCCCCGACGGTGCAGAAAAGGCGCCCATCCACCAGCACCCGGACCGACCCGGGGCGGGCCGGATCGGGTTCCAGTGCGGTAATCCGGCGAGCTGGAGGAGCTCTCATGGTCAGCGACCGGCCGGCCCAGGCTCAGTCTTCCTCTTCGGCGACGGCGCTGGCCACGGCACCGGCCTTCATGCCGAGGAAGTCCTTCACCTTGGCTTCCACCTCGGTGCACATCGCCGGGTTGTCCTTCAGGAACATCTTGGCATTCTCCCGGCCCTGGCCGATCCGCTGGTCGCCGTAGGAGTACCAGGCGCCGGACTTCTGGATGATGTTCGCTTCCGCCGCGATATCCACCACCAGTGAAACGTGGCTGATGCCTTCATCGAACATGATGTCGAACTCGGCCTGCTTGAACGGTGGCGCCACCTTGTTCTTCACCACTTTCACCCGGACGTGGTTGCCGATGATGGCTTCGCGCTCCTTCACCGGCCCGACCCGGCGGATATCCAGCCGCAGCGACGCGTAGAACTTGAGCGCCTTGCCGCCGGTGGTGGTCTCCGGGTTGCCGAACATGACGCCGATCTTCTCGCGCAGCTGGTTGATGAACACCACGGCGCAGTTGGAGCGATTGATCCCGCCGGCCAGCTTCCGCAGTGCCTGGCTCATCAGCCGCGCCTGCAGACCCATGTGACTGTCACCCATCTCCCCCTCGATCTCCGCCTTGGGCACCAGCGCCGCCACGGAGTCGATCACGACCAGGTCGACCGCGCCTGACCGCACCAGGATCTCCACAATCTCCAGCGCCTGCTCCCCGGTGTCCGGCTGGGAGACCAGCAGGTTTTCGATATCGACACCGAGCTTGCGGACGTATTCGATATCCAGCGCATGCTCGGCGTCCACGAAGGCCGCCACGCCACCCGCCCGCTGCACATTGGCGACGAGGTGCAGGCAGAGCGTGGTCTTGCCGGACGATTCCGGGCCGTAGATCTCGGTGATTCGGCCGCGGGGAACGCCGCCGATCCCGATGGCCGCGTCGAGGTTGATGGCCCCGGTGGGAATGGCCGCGACCCTGACCCTCGGACTCTCGGAACCCATCCGCATGATGGAGCCCTTGCCCAGCTGCTTCTCGATCTGGGAGATCGCCAGATTGAGGGCCTTGCGGCGCTCGGCGTCCAGCTTCTGCTCGTCGACAGCCATCGGATCGTCTCGCTATTTCAGTGTGGATGTTTTTCAGTCACATCATGACTGATACGAATGTAATACCGAAAGATAGCCGAATCAATAGTAATTTTATGGATGAAACAACTCCACGTAAAATTCTATCGACTCAACCTCCATGCATCCTCGATGTGGACCAGTTGAGGCCCGCCGGTCCGCCGGCAGTCAATTTCGACCACGTCGAACCGGTAGAGATCCCCGGCCCGACCGTGCCGGAGACGCCAGACCTCCGCCACTCGACCGAGCGCCTGCCGCTTGCGCCAGCCGATCGCCTCACGGCCGCGCCCGAAGGCCTGTCCCTGCCGAGTCTTCACTTCAACGAAGGCCACGAGAGCACCGCGACGTACCACCAGGTCCAGTTCGTTGCGCCCCACGCGGAACCGGTGGGCCTCGACCCGCCAACCCGCGTCGCGAAAATGGAGGATGGCGAGCTCCTCCCCCGCGAGACCGAGACGGTGGCGGGGATCGGCCCAGTCATCCGGCGGGATGGGTCGGGAGTCGGACATGGGGACAGTGTACGACACACCGTCGCGGGCGCGGCACCCTGCCAACGCAGGGGGGCGGCGCGAAAACGCGGCACAGCCTAACTGCAGCCGTAACTACAACACGACACGGCCACCTCGCGGGGTCCCGTGGGACCTCGCGAGGTGGCCGAAGGTCGTGCGGTCGCCTCAGCCTGCCAGTGCGACGTCGAGGAAACTCTTCAGGTCGACCTCATTCACGGCAGGTTCCCCGCCCACGAGGTGATCCAGCAGTCCCGCATCCATCCGCTTTTCCAGCTCATGGACAAGATAGAAGAGGTGCTCGAAGTCCTCGATGACGAAGAGCAGCGGCTGATAGTGATCGATCTCGAAATACTGATTGATCATCCACTCAATCTGTGCCGGGACGCGCTGCACCGCGGGCGAGTCGATGCAGTGGGCCAGTTCGCCGTAGCTCGAGAGCAGTCCGCTCCCGTAGGCCCGGCAGTGGCCCGGGGCGATCGCGACGCCCCGGCGTTCGCGCATCAGGCCGAACTCGATGGTGAACCAGAAGAAGCGGGCCAGCCCCTTCACCACGCTGGTCAGCACCTGGATGCGCTCCGCCTCATCCCGGATCTCGCCGACGCGGCGCGCCGCCCGCTCCGCGCAACCGCCGAACTTGACCAGCGCCTCGGCGAACGCCGGATCGGTGTGCATCGGCACATGGCCCGCCACATCGTGGAAGATGTCGGGCTCGGGGAGGTAGTCGAGGGAGTTTCCGTCCCGCACGGTAATCGTGGTGGGGAACTCGCGCCGTTTCAGGCAGTCAAAGAAGAGGTAGGCGGGGACGTACCCGCTCACCGGCTTGGCGGAGAACCCGGTGCGGGGCTCGAGGAAGCGATTGATGTCCTCCAGCCGGGGGACGTGCTGGGTATCCAGATGCAGGGTCTCGACCCCTTCGAGGAACCGGCGGTTGGCGTACTGCTCCCAGCGGGGCCGCATCCGTTCGAGCAACCGGCCCCAGGTGCGATGGTTGTCCTCGCTGTACAGCTCGTATGGCTGCCCGATATAGAGCTTCCCTGCCGCCTGCATCTGTTCGATGAACGGGGCACGAGTGGTCGTGAGACCCACCGGGATACCTGTCGTCGCTGCGGTCGCCATGATTGAAACTCCTCCTGTCCCTCAGGACCAGGTACCGCCGCGGGGCTCAGCTCCCGTCGGCAACGATCGTCCCCCTGCACTCCCCCAGGCCGATCCGCGCGGCACCCGGCCGCTCGCACCAGCCGATGAATACGACCTCGTCCCCGTCTTCCAGAAAGGTGCGCCTCTCGCCGGTGGGCAGGGTCAATGGCTCCTGCCCGCGCCAGGTGAGCTCGAGCAGACAGCCACGCTCCTCCTTGCCAGGACCTGACACTGTCCCGCTCCCGATCAGGTCGCCCGGCCGGAGATTGCAGCCGTTGCTGGTGTGATGGGTCACCAGCTGACCGAGGGTCCAGTACATCCGCCGGAAGTCGGTCGTGCTGAGCTGTACCGGCGCCAGGCCGTCCTGCCGCATGCGCGCACTCGAGAGGGTCACGGTCAACGTGGCCGCGATCGCACCAAACGCCCGGTCGGCTGGGCCGTTGAGATATGGCAATGGCTCCGGATCGCCTGCGGGGCGCCCGGGGGCGGGCACCCGGAAGGGGGCCAGCGCCTCGGGAGTGATCACCCAGGGCGACACCGAGGTGAGAAAATTCTTGGCCAGAAAGGGGCCCAGCGGCTGATACTCCCACGACTGCACGTCGCGCGCCGACCAGTCGTTGAGCAGCGAGATGCCGGCAAGGTGACTCTCCGCCTCATCAATCCCGATCGTCGTCCCCGAGGCGTTGCCCGGGCCAATCCAGGCGCCGAGCTCCAACTCGTAATCGAGCTGGCGGGTCAGGCCGAATTCCGGAGCGGCCGCATCGGGCGCTTTCCGCTGCCCGGCGGGGCGGCGCACCGGTGTCCCGCTCACCATGACCGAGGAGGCCCGTCCATGGTAGCCGATCGGCACCCACTTGTAGTTAGGCAGCAGCGGATTGTCGGGGCGGAACATCGAGCCGACATTGGTGGCGTGATGGATGGAGGCGTAGAAATCGGTATAGTCGCCGATCTCCGCTGGCAGGAGCAGCTCGACGGCGGCCCGTGAGTGAAGGATCGCTGCCCGCGCTCCGCCGTCGTTCGCCACCGGATGGCCGTCGCACAACAGCGCATGCACCGCGTGGCGCAGCGCCCGGCGGGGGCCAGCGCCGAGTCGCATCAGGTCGTTCAGCCGAGGAGCGAAGACGGCGCAGGCCAGCGGTCCGGTCAGGGCCAGCACCCGGGCCTCGACGGCGGCCTTGAGATCGAGCACCTGATCACCGATGGCCACCCCGATGCGGGGCGTTTCAGCCGGCCCGGTGCGAAACACGCCGAGCGGCAGGCTCTGCAGCGGGAAGGGTGATCCCGCCTCATTGGCGGATCCGACCCAGCTGCGCTGCCGGGGGTCATGGGTCTGATCAAGGACGGGCTCGGCCATGAAGGTCCTCAGGTCGGCACGGCCTCGAGCCGCGCTCCAAGCTGGCCGATTTCGGTGACCGGCTCCAGGAACGAGCAGGAGCCCATCGTATGGGCAAAGTCGCGCCGGGTCGCGGCCAGCTCCTCGGCGGAAACGCGAATGCCTCCCCACTGCAGCGCATCGGGGCCGAAGCGGAGCGTCTGTCCCTCGTCACGCGTCAGGAGCGCACGCACCTCCGACTCGGGCCGCTCATGCCAGAGTGCGCTCGCGGCGAGGAAGACGTTCAGGTAGCCGAACATCGTCGCACCGGCGCTGCCGGTCAGATAGGTGAGTGGCGCCCTCCCACGCACCGGATGATGCAGCCCCGCCGTCGCCTTGAACGGCAACGCCGCGTCGGCGCAGGCGGTGAGAAACGCGAGGACCGCCTCCGGAGCCGGAATGTCCGTCGCCTGCACCCCGCCAGTCCGGATCTTGGCGAAGGCTCCGGCATCCTTCACCGCGTCGACCAGACCCTGCAGTTCGGGCGTGAGCGGGAGCTCGAGGTACAGGTCGTAACTCGCGGGCACTGGGGCGCGGACGGCGTAGACCTGCGCCACCGAGGACGCCTTCCCTTCCAGCGACAGCACCTGCGGGCCACCGGCGGCGTGGCGTTCATTGAACAGCGACACGGCACACATGTCGGCGACGGGATCGCCACCCAGCAGCGCGGTGACCGGCCAGCGCGCCCCACGCCGGACGTCCGCGGGCAACGCCTCCAGCACGGCGGCAAAGGCGTCGAGCCGCGCCACGGGAAGGACAAAGCGACCCAGCGCCCACTGATCCGGGCGCGACTGGTAGGCGGCGTAGTTCTCTACCGCCTTCGCCATGTCCAGGCCGGCCGGGGGGAAGAGACCGGCGTAGTCGATCAGACCGGTCAGCAGGACACGAACCGCCGTCATGAGGCGAGCTCCGCGAGATCGCGGAACAGCTCCAGCGCCTGCGGATTGGCGAGCGCCTCCCGATTCCCGACCGGGCGACCATGCACCACCGCGCGGACCGCCAGCTCCGACAACTTGCCGTTGATGGTCCGGGGAAGATCGGTCACCTGAATGATCTTTCGGGGCACATGGTGCGGGCTCGCGTGGGCCCGGATTTCCCGCCGGATCCGATCGCGCAGTGCGTCATCGAGCACGAGGCCATCCCGCAGCCGCACAAAGAGCACGACACGCACGTCGTCCTCCCATTCCTGCGCGACCACCAGGCTCTCCAGCACTTCGTCGAGCTGCTCCACCTGACGATAGATCTCCGCGGTCCCGATCCGCACACCACCGGGATTGAGGGTCGCGTCGCTCCGCCCGTAGATGACGAGGCCATCGTGGTCGGTCCGCTCGGCCCAGTCGCCATGGCGCCAGGTGTTGGGGAAGTGGTCAAAGTACGCGGCTCGATACTTCGTGCCGTCGGGATCGTCCCAGAAGGCCACCGGCATGCTGGGAAAGGGCCGGGTGCAGACCAGCTCTCCGGGCTGCCCGATGACGCTCGCGCCGTCCGGTCCGAAGACGTCGACCGCCATGCCGAGCCCGCGGGACTGGAGCTCGCCGCGCCAGACCGGAGCGGTCGGGTTGCCGAGCGCGAAACAGGAGAGGATATCCGTCCCGCCGCTGATGCTCGCGAGGTGCAGATCCGGCTTCTGCCGGTAAACATAGTCGTAGCTGTTCACCGCGAGCGGGCTGCCGGTCGAGAGGATGCAGCGGAGCGCGGAAAGATCGAGTGATGCGCCGGGCACGAGCGATTCCTTCTCGCACAGCGCGAGGTACCTGGCACTGGTGCCGAAGACCGTCACCCGCTCCTCCCCGACCAGCCGCCAGAGGATGTCCTTCGCCGGCGCCATCGGGGCTCCGTCGTACAGCACGACGGTGGCGCCAACGGCCAGACTGGAGACCAGCCAGTTCCACATCATCCAGCCGCAGGTGGTGAAATAGAAGATCCGGTCCTCCCGGGTGAGATCGGTGTGCAGCTGCAGCTCCTTGAGGTGCTGCAGCAGCGTCCCGCCAGCTCCATGCACGATGCACTTGGGCAAACCGGTGGTGCCGGAGGAGTAGACGATGTAGAGCGGGTGGTCGAACGGGAAACGGCGGGGCGATCGGGCGCTTGGGCGGTTGGACGGTTGGACGGGCGGCCGGGGATCAAGCCACGATTCCAGTGGGACCATGGGACCGGCGGTGACCGCGGCATTCTGGTCCAGATACGGCACCACCACGATCACCCTCGTCTCGGTCAACGCGGCGGCCACCGCGCGCACCCGGTCGGAGAGATCGATCTCCTTGCCGGCGTAGCGATAGCCATCCACCGCGATCAGCACCGCCGGCCGGATCTGGCCGAACCGGTCGAGCACCGCCCGCTCCCCGAAGTCGGGGGAGCAGGACGACCAGACCGCGCCCAGGGTCGCCGTCGCGAGCATGGCGATGACCGCTTCGGGGATGTTGGGCAGGAAGCCGGCGACGCGATCACCCGGGCCAACGCCGCTGGCCGCCAGTGCCGCTGCCCAGCGGGCCACCTCCGCGTTGAGCTGACGGTAGCTCAGCTCCCGCTGCCGGCCCTGCTCATTCCAGCTCACGAGGGCCGGCTTGTCGTCGTTGAAGCGCAGCAGATTCTCGGCGAAGTTGAGCCTGGCGCCACGAAACCAGCGCGGCCCCAGCACCGCATCGGGTGGGGCCATCCGCTCCCCGCCCTCGAGCACCGCCTCCCACAAGCGGCCCGGCGCGATCTCCTCGGCGATCACGCCACCGAACTCCCAGACGGCGGGCCAGAACTGCTCCGGGTGATCGACCGACCATTGCCAGAGCCGGGCATGTTCGGCACCCGGGAGATAGCGCGCGGCAAACCGGGTGAGGTTGGCCCGCGCGATGCGGTCGGGTGGGGGAGACCAGAGGGGCGTGGTCATGGATGAGGGCATTCAGAGGTGAGGAGTGTGGAGTGAGGAGGAACTGCTTTTCCTCCTTGCTCCGCACTTTCCTCCCCTACTCGCCCTTCACGAGGTGGGCGGGTTGAACTGCTCGTGCTGTCCTTCGACCCAGCTCTGGTGATACCGGCCATCCTCGAACGCCATGGCGGGTTTCGCCACGTGGAGCGGCCGGAACGAGTCCATCATGACCGCGAGCTCGTTGGTCGCCTTGGCGCCGATACTGGCTTCGGCGCGGCCCGGATGCGGCCCATGCGGCAGGCCATCGGGGTGATGGGTGATGCTGCCGTACTCGATCCCCTTGCGGCTCATGAATTCGCTGGAGGCGTAGAACAGCACTTCGTCGGAATCGACGTTGCTGTGATTATACGGCGCCGGCAGCGCGTTGGGATCGAAGTCGTAAGGCCGGGGGCAGAAGGAGCAGATGACGAATCCGTCGCCCTGGAAGGTCTGATGCACCGGCGGCGGCTGGTGAATCCGGCCGACGATCGGCTCGAAATCGTGGATGCTGAAGATCCAGGGGTAGAAGTAGCCGTCCCAGCCCACGACATCGAAGGGGTGGTGATCGAGCACCAGCTCATTGATGGCATCGTACTGCTTGACGAGAATGGGAAAGTCGCCCTTCTCGTCGTGGACGTTCAGTTCCATCGGCCGGCGGATGTCGCGCTCGCAGTAGGGCGCGCCCTCCAGCAGCTGGCCGAACTGGTTGTGATAGCGCGAGGGGAACCGGATGTGCCCCCGACTCTCCATGACAAGGAGCTTGGGCGCCCCCTTGGGCATGTCGAAGCGCCAGCGATGCAGGATGTTGCGGTGGATGACGACATAGTCCCCCGACTTGACCGGCTGGACACCGAAGACCGACTCGAGGACGCCGGTGCCTTCCACCACGTAGACGCACTCATCCGCCTGCGAGTTGCGGTAGAAGTGCGCATCGTTGACGTCCGGCTCCACATAGAGCATGCCGATGTCGCTGTTGAACAGCAGCGGGATCCGGTCCATCGTCGGGCTGCCGCCCTTGCGGGCCTGTGCGGTCCGGAAGTGCCGGTGCCGGAGCGAAGTGCCTTCGTCCTTTTCCCACACGATCGGCTTGATCCGGCGGGCGGATTTCACCGTGGTGGGCGGGTGGGTGTGATACAGCAGCGACGAGGTCCCGACAAAACCCTCGTGCCCCATCAGCTCCTCGGCGTACAGTCCGCCATCGGGCCGTCGGAAGACGGTGTGGCGCTTGCGGGGGATCTGGCCGAGGGTGTGGTAGATGGGCATTGGCATCACTCCGAGTGTGTCGTCGGCCGGCAGCTGTCAGCCATCAGCCGTCAGCCGTCAGCGGCCGACTGAAGGCTGACGGCTATTAGAGATTCCCCCGGGCCGCCTGTTCCCGCTCGATGGCCTCGAACAGCGCCTTGAAATTGCCGGCGCCGAAGCTCTTGGCGCCTTTCCGCTGGATGATCTCGTAGAACAGCGTCGGGCGGTCCTGCACCGGCTTGCTGAAGATCTGCAGCAGGTAGCCTTCGTCGTCCCGGTCCACCAGGATGCCGAGTTGCGCCAGCGGGGCGATGTCCTCGTCGATCTTGCCGACCCGGTCGAGCACGGTCTCGTAGTAGGTCTTCGGAATGGTGAGGAACTCGACGCCGCGCCGCCGGAGCTCGGTGACAGTGGCGATGATGTTGTCGGTGGCGATCGCGATATGCTGCACCCCGGGACCGCGATAGAAATCGAGGTACTCCTCGATCTGCGACTTCTTCTTGCCCTTGGCCGGCTCGTTGATGGGGAACTTGATCCGGCCGTTGCCATTGGACATCACCTTCGACATCAGCGCCGAGTATTCGGTGCTGATCGTCTTGTCGTCGAAGGAGAGGATGTTGATGAAGCCGAGCACCTTCGAGTAGAAACCGACCCACTCATCCATCTTGCCCAGCTCGACGTTGCCGACGCAGTGGTCGACGTATTTGAGCCCGACGGGGGCGGGCGCGAGGGGCGAATCGACCGGGCGGAAGCCGGGGAGAAAGAGGCCGTGATAGTTCCGCCGCTCCACGATCGAGTGAATGGTATCGCCGTAGGTGGCGATGGCGGCGGTGATGACTTCGCCCTGCGCATCCGATGCGACGACCGGCGCCTGCACCGAACGGGCGCCACGCGTGATCGCGTCCGCATACGCCTTCCGTGCGTCGTCCACCCAGAAGGCGATATCCCGCACGCCATCGCCATGGCGGGCGACGTGTTCGGCGATGGGGCCTTCGGGACCGAGCGCACTCGTGAGCACCAGGCGGATCCTGTCCTGCTGCAGCAGGTAGCTGGCGCGGTCCCGGACGCCGGTCTCCGGGCCCCGATAGCCCGCCACAGTGAATCCGAAGGCCGTCCGGTAGTACATCGACGACTGCTTGGCGTTGCCGACGTAGAACTCGATGTAGTCGGTGCCGTTGATCGGAAAGGGATCGACGACCGGCGGAGCGGTGGCAGGCGCGACGGTGGTGGCCATGGGGATCTCCCTGCACGGGCAGCGGGCGAGCGTTGGTCCGACGGACGACAGCATCGAAGCTAGCGTTTCCGCACTGATATGTCCAATATTAGTAATGTATGCTTTCCATGTGATTGAGATATGAGTCTGGCGATCGAACTGCGCCACTTCCGCGCCGTTGCCGCCGTCGCCGAGGAGCTGCACTTCGGGCGGGCGGCGGCGCGGCTGGGGATCGCGCAGCCGCCGCTGTCCCAGCAGATCCAGCGACTGGAGCAGCTGCTCGGCACCCGGCTCTTCGACCGGACCAGCCGGCGGGTGCAGCTCACCGATGCGGGACACGCCTTCCTGGTCGAGGCGCGACGGGTACTGGCGCAGGTCGAGGAGGCAATTGGCGCGGCCCACCGTGCGGGGCGGGGCGAATCGGGGGAGATCAAAGTGGCGTTTGCGGCGACGGTGATGTTTCTCGCCCTGCCGCGGATCATCCGCACCTTTCGCGGCCGCTATCCCTCGGTGCACCTCGACCTGCGCGAGATGCCCACCGGTCCGCAGCTCACCGCGCTCCGGGAAGGGGAGATCGATCTCGGCTTCCTGCGCGAGCCGGCCGCCGATCCGGAGTTCGAGCTGGAGACGGTGATGACCGAGCCGCTCCGCATCACCATCAACCGATCGCACCCGCTGGCGTCGCGCCGCAGTCTCACCGTGGCGGCGCTGGCCGAGGAGCCGTTCGTGATGTTTCCCCGCGATCTCGCCCCGGGGCTGCATGCGCAGGTGATGGGGCTGTGCCGCCGGGCGGGGTTCTCGCCGCGAGTGGTGCAGGAAAGCCGGGAGCTCTACACCTCGGTGAGTCTGGTCGAGGCGGGGGTGGGAGTGTCGATCCTGCCGGCCTCGGTCGAGAAGCTGGGCTGGCCCAATGTGCGCTACCGCCCGATCCCCGCGCCGCACGGGACGACGCGGATCGCGGCGGCGTGGCGGGTGGACCGGAGCCGCCCGGTGATGGCGGCGTTCATGGCGGTGGTGCGGGAGACGACGGGTTAGCTGAGGGTCTTGAGGCGGGGAACCATCTCGCCTATCTCGGTACCTCTGTTTCCTCGGGGAGTCGCGGTTGGGTGACGCGGTCCGCGTCTTCATCGGTTCGCAGTATTCTCGGCGTGAGGAAGAGATAGAGTTCGGTGTCGCTTGACCGCCGGCCGGTGGTTCCGAACAACCCTCCGACCAGTGGCAGGCTCGAGAGGAGCGGAATCCCGGACCGGCTTCGATCACGCTGTTCGTCTCGCAACCCGCCGAGGACGATCGTCTGGCCATCGCGGACCAGCACCTGAGTCACCGCCTCGCGGGTGGAGATGACCGGAGCATCGAACGCCACCTCACTCGTGGCCGCGTTGATCTCCTGCTGCACATACAGCGACACATATCCATCCTCGCTGATCGTCGGCCGCACCACGAGACGCGTACCGACATCGCGATACTGGATCACCTGATCACGTTGGGGGGACTCGGTCGCCAGCGAGCGGCTGACCTGCACGAAGGGCCGCTGGCTTCCGACGAGCAGGCGCGCCTCGCTGTTGTTTGAAGCGAGCAGGATCGGACGCGACACGATGCGAACATCGCCCCGGCTTTCGGAGGCCGAGATCGTCGCATCGATGTCGGCCCGGCCCAGCTTCATTAATTGAACCACCAGGTCGCCCTGGCCTACCGGACGGGTGGAACCCGCAATGGTGCCGTCGCCGAGCGATTGCTTGGGAACGAGGATGCTCGTCCCGAGGGAAAACGACCGGTCGCGGCGCGCCTCCACGATGAGCACCTCAATAAGTACCTGCATGGGCCGCAGGTCGAGCTGGGCCACCGCTTCGGTGAGCACATCAAAGTCCTCGCGCGATGCACGCACCAGCAGGGCATTGGTCAGCTCATCAGGCACGATCGTGACCGGGCCACTCAGGGAGGATCCCTGATCGGAGTTTCGACCAGCCGCCTCACTCGCAGACCCCACCGGCTGTCGCTCCCGCAGCCCACCGTTCCGACGCAGTTCGTCGGACAATGTGCCCGGCGACAGGCCTCGCCCGCCCGCGAATTCCCCTCCCCCACCAAACAGCTGGTTGACCGTTGCCGCGACATCGGCTGCGCGAGCGTGCTTGAGCCGAAGGACGAACAGCTTCACCGGTCCGTCGGCTGTGGACCCTGCGGCCGCGGAAGCCTCAACGACAACCGGAGGCACAACTGACAGCTGATAATACGTCGCCTCCTCCGTGAGTTTCAGATGTTGTGATTCAGCCAATCCGCCGAGCAGGGCCAACACCCCACTGCGCGGAATGGGTGACGGAGTCTCAAGCGTGACCCGCGTCGCAGGCAGTGTCCCCATCACGATCGGTTTGGGAAGGTACCGCCCCATCGACTGAACCACGGCCCGAAGGTCCGCCTCCACGAAGCGAAACGTGACGCTGTCCCCGTCTGATGGTCGACCCGCCGGTTCTTGTGCTGTCGCCAAGGACACCCAGCAGAGCGCCAGGGCCAGGCAGGCGCTGGCCACTGCGCCCAGTCCACGCCGCGGCGGATCGGGAGCGATCATGGCATCCCCATTCGAGTCACCAGGGTTGCCGGAGCGAGAGATTCCAGACGGTGTCATAGCCACCAATCGTTACCTGTGCTGCGGTAATACGCCTGACATTGAGTCCACCCAGGGTGTCGCCTGAGCGGATCAACCGAGGTCCGTCGGCTCCAGGGACACCCTCCAACAGCGCGGAGGGGGACTGACCCCATGCGATGCCCGAAACAAAGAGCGCGGGCCTGGCGGGTTGGACCAGCTCCGCGAACGGCACCGGATTCTGGGCTTCGACCGGATCGTAGGCGCGTCGGAAAGGCCGGCGTTCGACTCGAAACGGATCGCGATCAGCCACCACCCTGAGGGATTCCCCGAATTGCCGCAAATCGAGGACTTTTGGGATCGACCCAGCGGCCGACGACGCATCGGATGGAGCGATGGTGGCGGCGCTGCGCATCCCGAGATAGCCAACCACCAATGCCAGGGCGGCGGCGAACCAGAGTCCGGCTGGAGCTATCCGGTTCATGGGGTTGAGTCCGGCCCAACGAGGTACCATCCCCGCATCTCAAGCTGAATCGCGAGCTTCTCCATTCCGCGCGGGCCCGGATCACCTTCGGCAGCGATGACTCGCAGGCGGGAAGGACTCAGCAGCTCCGGCGATGTGACCATCGCCGCCAGCAGGCCGGCAAGCCCGCGTGCATCGCCTTCAAGCGACGCGACCACGCTGGCACGATGGAGCATGCCCGCGATGGTCACCTCTTCCTGTGGCGTCACCTCTTTGAGCCACAGTCGATGTTCCGCGGCGAGATGGGTCAGCGAACCCACGAGCGCGGCGGCGGCGGCCGTCGGACTGGTGGCAGAGAGGACCTGGGGGGCAACGGCCACGAGCTGTGCGCGAAGACGGGGGGCAGATGCTTCGAGGGAGGGAAGCTCGGCGAGCTCGAGGCGGGCGCGCGCAAGCATCGCCCGCTTGCCCGAAAGCGATTCGCACATCGTGCGTATCTCGCGAACGGACCACGGCACGAGGCGAAGGGCGATCACGCTCAGAATCGCGAGACCCGCGCCGAGACGAAGCGCCCTTCGATCACGCGGTGTCACTGCGGCACTCGAGTGCTGAACAGGAGGGTGAAGCGCACCCACTCCCCGCTCGCGCCAGCCGGCCGAACTGACGCACCATCCAGGCGCGGATGCACGAACTGTGCGTCCTGCTCGAGCGCCGCGGCGACGGCGAGCGGGCGCCGCGCCAGTCCAGTGACCGCCCCGCTCCCATTGGCTTCGAGGGTGATCGACGTAACGACCACCGAGTCCGGCAGCGCTCGGACGATCGCAATCAGCTGGCGTGGAAGCACCGCCGCCGCCACGCGCGCGCGTGCCACCTCCTGGAGCAGGGTCTCGGCGCCGTGTATTTGCAGCCGGGCGTCCCGCACCGCTGCGAGCGGCTGTGCCAGCCGGATGAGCTCCACGTCGATGAATCGTCGTTCACCGATCACCCGCCCGACCAGAAAGAGTGCCACGACGAGCCAGAGACCGGCCACAGCCAGCCCCGCGCGCCGCAATGAGTGAGCCGCCCGGGCGGCGTGCGCAATCTGTCGCGTCCGCGGCAGGAGAGTGAGGCGGGTTTCACCCAGGGCGGGCCCCGGTCGCACGGCCGTCACCGAGAAACCCGCCGATGCCGCGGCCTCGATCACACTCTCCACCAACAACTCATCGGCCGCCACCGCGTGGGCCATCCGTGGCCGCCCCCGCCCGCCCGGCAGCCAACAGGCGTCCGCCACGAGTGGGGACCCATTCTGGCGAAAGAACTGACTCGACTGCTGCTGCACCAGTGCTCGCAGATCCATCGCCCGGACCGGCGGCAAGCCCTGAAGGTCTCGCTGCTGCAGGAGCGGAGGTTCGACAACGATCTCCAGGTCTCTCGTGCCGATTTCCTGTGGTATTCCGCCGGCAAGGACCCCGAGGATTTCGGGAAGATCGGTGGGCGAACCGAACGGCAATTCGGCATGCCACACCGACTCGGAGCCCCTCCAGCCATGCGCCCGCACGACCGAGCGGGACAGGATCAACTGCAGACGACCCCTCGTCCGGCGGATCATTGAGCTTTCCGCCGGGTCACCGCAAGGCGGCTGCCGGCGGCTGTCAGCGTCAGCTCCATGGATCTCAGGATACCGGTGCCCACCACCCCGCCAGTCACGGTGGCCAGCAGTTCTTCGGAGGCGGTGGCCGTCTGTCGTTCGAGAGACTGGTAGGAGGCCATCAACACTTCCCGCGCGCCCGGCTCAAGCGTCCCGGCCAGGTCGCCTAGCCCCTGAATCCGGCGGCCGAGTGCCCGACGGTGTTCGATCTCCGCGAGTGCTCCCCTGGTCATCCCCGGGAGCGCCGCGAGCACGTCCAGCGACGCGCCATTGAGATCCACCGTCCCGTTTCCATCGGTGGTGAGAAGCTCACGCAAGCGCGCCACCGTGGGCCGATCAAAGCCGCGAATCAACGCCAGTTCCTCCATCGATGCCAGCGCCCCGTTGCGCGGCAGCTCGCGGTGCATCGACCGATACCACTTCGCTTCTGCGCCCTCGGGGCGCGCCAGATCATCCGCATCCTCCCAGTCCAGCAGGGCCGCAACCAGGGAATCGGCGCCGATGAGCCGCCGCAGCGTGGCGGGGTCCGCCAGGTTCACATTTGCCTTGGCCGCGATGAGCGCCGAGGTCGCGTGACATCGCACTCCGCCCCCCAGATCCGTCTCCGCCACCGCGAGGCCGACGGGGGTGCCACGCCAGCGGCTGATCAGAATCTGGGCGCAGGCTTCGCGGGCCCATTCACTTCGACGCAGCCAGATCCGGTTCTGACTTGCCGCGAGTCCGATTCTCGCGGCGGCGAGCGCGCCGCCGGCCACCACACTCAGGACGACGATAAGCCACAGCGACGCGAGCAGTGCCACACCACGCCGATTCATCCCCGGCCTCCCATGGCGAACAGCAGCGTGTCGGTGGTCGCTGCGCTGTCCGCGTATGTCAGGCGAAGCCGGATGGCCACCGGCGCCGAGACCGGCGACTCCCACCGGTCGACCCAGCCGCTCTCCGCGCCGGGTACGAGCAGGTAGTCGATGTGTACTTCCGAGACCGCGACCCACAGCTTGAACGAACCTCCGGACCCGAGCCTGACCGAGACCGCCGAGTCCACCAGGGAGAGGTGCAGGTCCGATTGCTCAAGCCATCCGTGGGCGGTCGGCAGCCATGCGGTGAATCGGGCCCCATTCGACTCACCCCGGAACGGGGCGGTGCCCGGCGTGCCGAGTTCAAGGTTTCCCAGCGCGCGCCCGAGCCACCGTGAGGCATTCATGCGCCGATCCAACGCGGCACGGTGCACTTCCACCTGCCGTGCCCCGCTCGCCACCGCGCGATAAATCTCCCCAACCAGCATGACGACAATGCCGGTCAGCGCCGTGGCGACCATGATCTCGACGAGCGTGAAGCCTCGCCGCGTCATGGGGCAGGCTCCGGTCGATGGACCACGGTGACCAGACGTTCGGTATAGGGGGGCAAGGTGTCCGCGACGGCGAGACGATAGAGCCCCGCCTCCGGCCGCTGGACATCAACCACAAAATCCCCGACCTGATGCCGTCCGATCCGCATGACGAGGTCTCTCCGGGTGAGCAGTGTCATCGCGCTCAGGAGACGATCCGCGGCCAGCAGCTCGACTTCAGCGCGCTCCGCCAGGCGCTCGGTGGCAAGCGCCTGGGAAGTCGCCGCGGCAAGCGCGAGGCCCGTGGTGCCCAGAATGGTGAGTGCCACGAGCACTTCGAGGAGGGCGATCCCCTGCGTGCGGTGATTCATGGTGGCCAGTGCACGCTGTCCGGCACGCCGGAGAGTGGGTCAATCCCGATACCAATGGCCTGCCCATCGGGGAAGAGCATGACGGAAGACTGGCTGTCCGTCATCTGAACAGCGACAGAGCGCCCACTGCGGATCGCTTCGGTCCGCGCACGGATCAACCGCGCTCGGGCCTCCATCGATGGCGAGGGAGCCAGACTCCAGAATGCGACTGATGAAGTCCCCCACAGCAGTCCCAGAATCACGAGCGCGACGATCATTTCCAGCAGCGTGAACCCGCGGGCCAGTGAGCGCCCCATCGGCGGCCTCACCCCGGCCTCAGCGAATACACCGCCTGCAGCAGCGCGGCCGCGACGAAGGCCACCAATCCACCGAGCGCGATCACCAGGCCGGGCTCGAGCAGACCCACCGCCATGCGCAGGGCGCGTTCTGTCTCCGCGGCCGCAAGGGTACTGGCTCGAGCGGCCATTGAGGCCAGTTGACCGCTCTGCTCGCCGATGTGCAGCAACTGCAACGCTGACGCCGTGAGCGCCGCCTCCTGCGTGGCGGCGACCGCCAGTGGCTCCCCACCGCTGACCCGTTCCCGAACCGCTGCCATTCGCCGATGAATTTCCGCGTCGCTGGCGGCAAGCCCCGCTTCCTGCAGCGCGGCGAGCAGCGGCACGCCCGACTGCAGCATGCCGGCCAGCGCCCCGGTGACACGCGCGGTGCCCAGTCCGTGGCGGATCGGGCCGATGACGGGAAGTCCGAGCAGCACCTGGTCCAGTGCGAGCCGCCCGCTGCCCTCCCGCGTGGCGAGGACCCCACCGATCGCCACCGCCATGGCGCAGACCAGGACCAGGACGCCGTACCGCTGAGCGAGGTCGGAGACCACGAGCAGCACCCGGGTCGCGGGTGGAAGTGTCTGTCCCACGTCCGTCAGGAGTGCCGCGAAGCGAGGCAGTACACCGAGGGTGATGATCCCGATCGAAACCAGGCCCGCCGCCAGGAGGACCGCAGGGTAGGCCAGTGCCTGACGCAACCGGGCCAGGAGATCGGCCTCGGCCTGGAGTCGGAGGGAGACCTGGTGCAGCGCGATGCGCAGCTGACTGCCAGCCTCACCAGCACGGAGAGTTCCAATGACCGATGGAGGAATGAGGCCCCCGGAGCGCGACAGGGCCGAGGAGAAGCTGTCACCCTGGCGCAGCGCCTCACGCAGCGATGGGAGCAGCGCCTTGAATCGCGCCGCTGCCATCGCTTCGCTCGCGGCAAGCGCACGGTCCAGCGAGACCCCCGCCCCGACCAGCGCATCGAGACTCTCGAACAGCATGGCGAGATCCCGTCGACTGGCGGGAGCACGCGCATCCTCCGCCGCCGCCGTCTGTTCCAGCCGAATCGGGATCAGCCCTCGACCGCGCAGGAGTGCTGCCGCTTCGGGCTGAGTCCTCGCCTCGATCGCGCCCGCCCGAATGGCGCCGTCGGGCTGTGCGGCGCGATACCGATAGCTGGTGCTCACGGCGAGGCTGCCGGCGTCGAGCCTCCCCAGGAGGTCAGATCGGCGTCCTCATCCAGACCACCAGGGGTGGCATCGCGACCAAAACTGAACAGGTCGTAGCCACTCGGCGTCGCCACCCCCGGACTCAGGTAGCGGTAGGGTTTGCCCCAGGGATCGAGCGGCACCTCTTTTCTGAGATACGGACCGCGCCAGCGCCGCGGCGCAGGCTCTCCCGCGGGAGGGGACTGCAGCGCCGCCAGTCCCTGTGCCGTGCTGGGGTAGTAATCGTTGTCCATCCGGTAGCTGTCGAGGGCGAGCGCAAAGCTCTCGATCTGCGCCTTCGCCGCAGTGCTCTTCGCGTCACCGACATTGCGGAAGACCAGCGGACTCACCAGCCCGGCCAGGATCGCGATCACGGTGATCACCACCAGGATCTCGATCAGGGTGAAGCCGTCGTCCGTTTCAAGTGCCAACAACACGGAGCACCTCTTCGATCGTGGTCAGCCCCGCCTGTACTTTGCGCCACCCGTCCTCCCGCAGCGACACCATCCCCTCTTCCCGCGCCAGCTCGCGAATGTCCGTCACATCGGCACCGCGGGTGATGAGGCGCTTCTGCGCTTCTGTGACCACCAACAGCTCGAAGATTCCCGAGCGCCCCCGATAGCCGGTGTGTCGGCAGGAGGCGCATCCCGCGCCGCGCTCCAGCAGCGGCGCACCGATCGGATGGTTTGCCAGCAGGGCGACACAGCCCGGGTCAGGGCGATACCGCTCCCGACATTCGGGGCAGATGCGGCGGACCAATCGCTGGGCCAGCACGCCTTCGAGCGTTGCGGCGATGAGGTAGGGATCCACTTTCAGGTCGCCGAGGCGGGCAATCGCGCTGGCGGCGTCATTGGTGTGCACCGTCGAAAAGACCAGGTGCCCGGTCATCGCGGCCTGAATGGCGATCCCCGCCGTCTCGGCGTCGCGCATCTCTCCCACCATCAGGACATCGGGATCCTGCCGCAGGATGCTGCGGAGCGCGGCGGCGAACGAGACGCCGGCCTTGAGATTGACCGGAACCTGGGTCACCCCGGGAAGCTGGTATTCCACTGGGTCTTCGACGGTGATCATCTTCTCGCCGTCCGGCTGTCGCAGCGCCAGCGCGGCATAGAGCGTCGTCGTCTTGCCGGAGCCGGTCGGACCGGTGGCGAGCAGAATGCCGTGATTACGTCCGGCGAGGCGGCGGAAGGTCTCGAGGGCGGCTGGGGCAAGCCCCAGCTCGTCCAGTCCGACGGGAGCGCCGCCCCGATCCAGGAGACGAAGGACCACCGACTCCCCGTGCAGCGTCGGTACGGTGGAGACTCGCAGGTCCAGTTCGCGTGCCTCCAGCCGCACCCGGATCCGGCCATCCTGCGGTGCGCGGCGCTCGGCGATATCCAGCTCGGCCAGCAGTTTCACGCGGGACACGATTGCGGCCTGGAGGCTGCGTGGTGGAGCGGGCAGATCGCTCAGCACCCCATCGATGCGGAGCCGCACCCGCAATCCCTCCCGTGTTGCTTCGAGGTGGATGTCGCTGGCACGATCGGCGTGTGCTTCGCGGATCAGCAGATTCACAAACCGGATCACCGGGGGCTGGTTGGCGAGATCCCGCACGTCGGCCAGCGGTTCTTCAGCGGTATCGCTGACGGGGAGCACCGTTGCGTCAAGGTCGCGCACCAGCTCGCCGACAGATTCCCGGGAAGCGAACACCCGGCGGATTGCCTCCTTCAGCTCCTGGTCCCCCACCGCGAGAGTCTCGACCTCGACGCCGTAGGAGTCTCGCAGATCCTGGATGGCACCGGGATTTGGCTCGGCGGAAACGGCCACCCGGAGCCTGCCCCCGCTGATCTCGAGCGGGAGGATGCCGTAGTAGGCGAGGTACTCCTCGTGGAACGCGTCGGCGACAGGGATGCCGGGAACCAGCGAATGAACGGACACCGGAGCAGGCCTTCAGCGGAGGTGGCCCTCAGGATTGCACGGTGGATGCCACCCGATCCAGTGTGGAACGCGTTGCCCCGCTGACGGTTACCAAAGCGCTGCGGTTGTTCCAGGTGTCTCGTGAGACAGGTGGAGGGGGGATTGTGCAGTCTTTGGGATCTCATCCCCGGAGCTTTCATGCACGACCATGTCCTTCACTTCCTTACCTGGCTGGTTTCTACCAACCACGCGCCGGCCACGGTGCGGAACCACCGCACCGGACTCCGTCGGTCCCTTGACTGGTGCGATGCGGCGCATATCGGCACGCTGGTAACCGTGACGACCGCGGCGATCGAGGAGTATCGGATGGCGCTCTTCGGGGCCCGCGCACGAGGTGGGAACACCCTGAGCTGGGCAACCCAGGGTGAATACCTTGGCACCGTGAAGAATTTCCTGCGCTGGTGCCACAGGCGACAGCTGATCCTTTCCGATCCCGGTGAGGAGCTGGTCCTCCCCCGCCGCCCGTATCGCCTGCCGCTCGGCGTCCTGAGTGCTGCTGAGGTCGAACTCGTCTTGCGACAGGCGGACCATTGGACCGTTATCGGGCTGCGAGACCGGGCGATGCTCGAGGTGTTCTACTCGACCGGACTGCGGCGCGCAGAGGTGGCCCACTTGCGGGTGGGCGACGTGGATGTGAGCCGGGGGGTGGTGCTGGTCCGCGCCGGGAAGGGCCAGCGTGACCGGGTGACACCAATCGGGCGCCGGGCCATCCGGTGGACCACTCGATACATCAGGCAGAGCCGGCCGAGACTGGTCAGGGAGGCCGATCCGGGTATCCTTTTCCTGACGGCGAGGGGGCGAGGGTTCGGGCTCAACCGCCTGTCAGAGCGGGTGAGCGGGTATCTTGCCAAAGCGGGCTTCCCGCACCGCGGGAGCTGCCATCTTTTCCGGCATACGGCCGCGACGCGGCTACTCGAAGGTGGTGCGGACATCCGGGAAGTGCAGGAGATCCTGGGGCACCGCAACCTGACCACGACGGCGCGCTACACCCATCTGTCGATCGTGCGGCTGCAGATCGTGCATGCCAGCGCGCATCCGGCCGAACAGCGGGGGAGGAAATCAGCGCGGCGGTGGCTAAGCCGGCCCTGAAGGGGTACGGAGAGGCAGATTGCAGGGGATCCTGCTCACCCAGGATCCCATCGGGCTGGCGGGCGGGGTCAACCTGTATGCGTATGCGGGGAATAACCCGATTGCGTTTGATGATCCGTACGGCTTGTCGCCCGATGGTGGAGTATTTGAGATTGGGGTTGGCGGAGCAGCAGCGTTGCTTGGACTCGCTACGGCAGTCTACGCATTTACTCACGGTGATGACCTTGGGGATGCTGCGAACGCTGGTTATCAAGCCGGCAAAGACCTTGTCGTTGGGGTATTTGCAGCGGTCTCCGGCAAGGTCCTCGAGGTACAGGCCAACGGACAGATGAAGCCGGTAATCGAACATTTTGGTAAGCTCGCCAATCCGAACCAACCCGGTGGAAACGATCCCCGGAATAGAGACAAGTGGAAGAATGACATCCGTAAGGCGCTGGAGCGCTTACGGGAAAAGGTCGAGAAAATGAAGGGCAAGCAGAGAGAGAAATGGGACGAAATCCTCAAGCAGAACCAAGACAAGCTTCAGGATGTCAAGTGAGGTCACCAATATGACGATGTCGCCGAGTGAAACCGTCAGGCTAACCCACACGCTCACGGAGTGGCTGCGCAAGGCCGGCGTGGGAGATGACCGGGTTATTGCGGATCTATCGGTCGATCTGGCTGACATCATTGCAGCTGGACACGCAGTGCGCCATGCCGTCGATGAACTCCTCCGCCAAGACCCATTGGATCCCGCCCAAGCCGGGAGGGCCCTCTCGCTCGCAGGCGACTTGGAAGCCCAATTGTTCGGGGAGATGAAGGATCACCTCGCGACTCTAGAGGTTGCTTGGCCAGAGCTTCTTGCGCGATTGGATAAGCTTTCTCCCAGCGAGTAGCGGGCACAGCGAAGTGAACGAGTGTGGAGTTGACCCGGTTTCGTGGACACCTCACTCTTGTTGCAGGAGGATGTCCCGATGCCCCGACCCCGCCCCGCCTATCCGCCTGAGTTCCGTCGCCAGCTCCTCGAGCTGGTACGGGCCGGGCGCAGCCCCGACGAGTTGGCCCAGGAGTTCGAGCCGTCGGCCCAGACCATTCGCAACTGGATGGCCCAAGCCGCCCGTGATGCGGGTGAGCGGACCGATGGCCTGACGACGCCCGAGCGCGAGGAGCTGACCCGGCTCCGCCGCGAGCTCCGGCAGGTCAAGCTGGAGCGGGAGATCTTGGCAAAAGCCACGGCCTGGTTCGCACGGGAGACCGGCACGATCCCATCGAGCGGTTCGGGTTCGTGAGGGACCACCAGGCCGTCTACCCGGTCGCGATGCTGTGTCGCGTCCTCCGGGTCTCCCCGAGTGGCTTCTATGCCTGGCGCCAGCGGCCGCCCTCGGCCCACGCTCAGCAGGACCAGGTGGTGCTGACCGCGATCCGCACGTGGCACGCGCGCTCGGATGCCACCTACGGCGCGCCCCGCTTGCGCGACGATCTCCGGGACGCGGGCCTGCGCGTCGGCCAGAAGCGCATTGCCCGCCTGATGCGGGCCCATGGGCTGGTCGGCGTCAGCCGCCGTCGGGGGGTCCGCACGACGCGGCGGGGGGTGGTCGAGACGCCGGCCGCCGACCTAGTCCGCCGCGACTTCACGGCCACCGCACCGAATCAGCTCTGGGTCGCGGACATGACATACATCCCGACCTGGGCCGGCTTCCTCTACCTGGCGATCGTGCTCGACGTCTACAGTCGGCGCATCGTGGGGTGGAGCATGGCGACCCACATGCACACATCGCTCGTCCTGGCCGCCCTGAACATGGCGCTGCACCAGCGCCGGCCACACGGCGTGATTCCCCATTCGGATCGGGGGAGCCAGTACACGGCCCTTGCTTTCGGGCAGCGGTGCGCGGCGATGGGGGTCCGGCCGTCCCGCGGCGCGGTCGGCAGCGCCTACGACAACGCGATGGCGGAGAGCTGCTTCGCCACACTGGAATGTGAGCTGCTGGACCGCCGATGCTTTCCCACCCAGGCGGAGGCCCGCGTCGCGGTCTTCCGCTACATCGAAGGCGGGTACAACCCGCATCGGCGGCACTCGGCGCTGGGCAATCCATCGCCCAACCGCTACGAGCAGGTCATGTCACCGGCGGCTTGATTCCCAAGTCGCCACCCGTCCACCAAAGCGGGTGAACTCCAACTCCAGCCATCCAGCGTGCCTTTGGAAGCGGAAGCGGCACGCTGGTCAGTTGTATCCCGGGCATCTTGGCCTACTACGAAGGGGAAGAGCCCGGTGACCGCTGGATACTAAGTCACCAAGGGATCAGACAATTCTCTAAGGCCGGCCGACGGTGACCGACAGGTCACAAGCAAAGGAGGGCACCCATCCGTGGGTGCCCTTTTCGTTTCAGCCGCGCCCGTAGTACCGAGCCGCTTAGCTGGCGGCCCTGGTGCGACCGCGCGTGGCGAGGAGGGCGTCGACCACTTTGAGCACAGCACGCTGGTCGGCGGGTGGGAGGGCTTCGACCTGCTGGAGGCGCTTGAGAAGGCGCGCCGTCTTCGGAGGAGTCTTTTCCATGGGCGCCTTGAGGCCCATCAGCTCGTCGAGGGAGCAGCGGAGCGCCTTCGCAAGGTCCACGAGCAAAGCGCCGGGGGGCTGAGGACTCTCGTTTTCGTAGTAGGTGATGACCCGCTTGGAGACGTCCACCAGCGTGCCGAGCTCCGCTTGGGTCAGGCCTCGCTGCTGCCGCACCTGGGCGAGCCGGGTGCCGACGCTCGGGATGGTCTGGTTCCACCGCCCTCCGTCCCCCCTCACGCTCGTTCGGTGCCCTAAGCTCTGAGCGCCAGGAATGCCGCCTCGTCCTGCGCCGCGAATTGCCGGATTGCCTCCACTCGGTTCCTGAGAAGGGCGATCAATTCGGCGTTCCCGCAGTTTCCAATCCCGAGCCAGACGACCTTGGGCGGCGCTCCCCGCAGGACGCTGAGCCGAAGGAAGTCCTCGTCCCGCGTGAGGAGGATGCACCCATGTTCCCGCGCCAGTGCCCACACCTCGGCGTCCGGGCGACCGTCCCGGCCGAGCCGTCGAACGTGAAGGGATTGGGGGAACAGGTCGGCCAGCGCGGGGAGGAGGGCTTCAGAGAGGTTTTCGTCCAGGAGGAGCCGCACACCCGCCTCAGGCCGCAGGGACGGTCATGGTCCGCCGCTCCCGTTCCGCCGCGTACGCCAGGCAGGCCAGGACATCCTCATGGACCAGCTGGGGGAACGCCCGCAGGAGTTCCGCCTCCAACATTCCACCAGCCAGATATCCAAGGACATCCCCGACGGTCAGGCGTGTATCCCGCACACAGGGCTTACCAAAGCGGATCACAGGGTCAACGACGATGCGCTCGAGGAGGCTCATGCCCTATTCTAGGGCTCCCGGGAGGGTGAGGCAACTCCCTGCCAGCCGGAGCGCTCCTTGTGGAGCGTCCGAACCGCAGTAGGATGGAGGCGCTGGATCCTGCTCACCCAGGATCCCATCGGGCTCGCGGGCGGGGTCAATCTGTATGCGTATGCGGGGAATAATCCGATCGCGTTCAGTGACCCGTTTGGATTGTGTGATCCGAAACCCTTTTGCTGGGCGCAGGAAGCAGCCGACTATTGGGCGGGCCAAGCTAACAGCAGTACCGGCATTGCTAGTGCCGGCGCAAACCTCGCAGGCGGGCTCGCCACCCTGGTCGCGGATGAAGAGACCGCAGCACTCACAGCTGGAGTCCTCCTTACTGCGCTCGGAGTAAGCGGGGCGATAGAGGCGGCCGCGGCGGGGCAAGATGAAACCGGCACCGCTCCAGCCTGCGCATGCACAGGTGGCGAGACTCCTGCGACAGCACGAGGGCGTGACGCTCACAAGAACTACAACCCAGGGTCCGGCTACCAGAAGGAAGTCACGTTACCGAGTGGCAGACGGGCTGACGCGGTGAATCCGACGACTCGCGATGTCCGGGAGCTGAAGCCAAACAACCCTCGGGGGATTCGGCGGGGCCAGCGTCAGGTCGAGGGATATCGCAAAGAACTCGAAGAGCCGACCGGACAGCCTTGGACTGGCGGCGTCGATACCTATGAGCCTTGAGCCCATGACCAATCCAATCGAGAGCGCAGTGGCTGAGGCCTTCAAGAGGGCCAGCTTCGCAAAGAAGTCGGATACTTGGTACCGCGAAGCATCTGAGGCCGTCCTGCTCGCGAATCTGCAGAAGTCGCAGTTTGGAGGACAGTATTTCCTCAATCTGGCGGTGTGGGTGAAGGCTTTGGGAGAGGCCAAGTGGCCAAAAGAGCATCAGGCTCACGTGCGCCTGCGGGCGGATTCCTTCATGCGGAGCTTTCCTACGGAGCTCTTCGATTTAGAGAAATCGGCTGGTACGCTCGAGAAGCGACAGCGCAGGATTGAAGAGGTGCTTTCGCAGGAAGTCTTGCCGCTCTTCCTGACCCTCGGGACATCAGAGGGTCTCGGCGATGCTCTGAGGGGCGGGCGTCTCGCGGGGGCTCTAATTCACAAAGGCGTCCGGGATCTCTTGCCGGCGCGGTGAGAACGGGAAAGTCTGTGCGGATTTTTCTGGGGCGCCCCCAGGGGGCGCCCTTCGTTTTTGCGTGCTATGACTGGCCCAGCGGCGGGCCTGGTGGGTGAGGATGAGGGCATCGAGGAGCTTCAGGACGGTCCGCTGGTCGGCTGCGGGGAGGTCGGTGATCTTCGGCAGGCGCTTGAGGAGGCGGGCCGCTTTAGGCGTCTGCTTCTCCTGGACCGGCTTGAGCCCGGGGAGCTCGTCGGCGGACGGGGGCTCTGTCAGTAGTGATACCGCGCCTGAAGGAAATCGATCTGGTCCTCCCGGACCAAATAGACCACCCGGTGTTCCTGGGTCAGTCGCCGGGACCAGACATTGGCCCCGAGGTGCTTGAGGCCTTCCGGCTTGCCGAGGCCAGTGAAGGGGTCGCGTACGACGGCCTCGACCAGATCCAGGCACCGCAGGGCCACGCGTCGGTCGGTCTCCACCCAGAATCGCAAGTCCTCGCGAAACTCTTTATGGAAAACGGACCGACGGGCTGATCGAGCGCCGCTCGCCTCAGTCGGCGGGCTCAAGCCCATACTCACGGCGCAGGGCCGCGACCGTACTCGGGGCGTGCCGGTCACCCACGGCGCGCTGGAGGGCGGTGAGGAGACGGCGCGCGTTGGCCGGGGAGCGGAGCAGATGAGCCGTCTCGAGGATGCTACCGAGTTCGGCCGCCGAAATAAGGGCGAGGTCCTCGTGGCCTCGGCGGTTGATGATCACGACCTCGCCATTTTCCTCGACCTCCCGCCACAAGGCGGCGAGGGTTTCGCGAGCATTGGAATAAGTGGTCTGAATCGGCATGCGCGCCTCATAGAGTTGTACAGCATTACTGTACAACAATTATCCGGGAAAGGCAAGAGGTGTCCGGGGACGTGGCTCGGTCGGGGCTGACGGGCTATGATCCGACTCGACGGACCTTGCTCACCCAGGATCCGATCGGGCTGGCGGGCGGGGTCAACCTCTACAGTTACGCTGGCAATAATCCGATCAGCTTTAGTGATCCGTTTGGGCTGTGCCCGAAGTGGTTGTCAGGTGGCTATGATGCCGACTGTGATTTCGATGACGACGGGAAGAACTCCGCAAGCGAAAAAGCGGCATTCAATTCGGTTCACGCTGGGAGCAAAGCTGCGAGTATTGCGTGGGACGCACTCGGCGTCTTCAACGCTGCAGCTGAGGATGAGCGTGGAGCGGTGCTCGTTGCTGCGCTCGCTGGTGGACCAAAGAATATCGCCGGGTCAGTCGGGAACAAGCCACTGCTCGGGCGCAATCCGGTGCAAGGGAGCGGGAGTAACCCGCGCATCAACACGAACCTCCCAGGCGGTCGCGCCGCGGGGAAAAGCATCTTCCGGAATGCTGCCCAAGGGCAGACCGTGACCCAGACGCAGCTTGGGAACGGGGGTGTGCGCCGAACACTGCCAGATGGGACGCAAATTCGAATGAACCCCGACGGAAGTACTCGCCTCGACCTACCAGGCCGGGGACCGACTGGGAGCGAGACGGTTCACATCGCCCCATGAGTTCCGACCGGATAGGGAGGCAAGTGGTGAGTCATCTCGACGTGCTCATGCCGACCGCGGATCGGCTCGCCCTTGAGAATCTTGCACGAGACACCTGGCAATCAATTGAATTGATTGGGGGCCAACGGGCGGCCAATCTGCTTCAGGTCAGGGTGTCCGGTGTGCTCATCCGCGGACATCGGGATTGGCTGGTCCAAGTGGTCCCAGTCGATGTGGCGCCGATGGTTGAAGTGTTTCGGTTGGGGGTTCGAGAACACTTTCAGAGGTCCCTACAAGCCCCACACTTCGTAGACTCTGCCATCCTCGATGCTGGCGAGCTTCTAGCAGCATTCGTCGGCGGACGTCGACAATTGCTGCTGGGAACACGGGTACATTCATCACCCGACTGGGAGCGACTTGGGATTCCCAACCTCTGGGTTGAAGACGTGCTGGTGTTCAAGGAGCCATCCGGCCAGAGAGCGGTACTAACACCAGATCCGGAACAACCAGGGGGTCTGCTAGTCACCCGAACGGTGTCATCCCTCAGCGATGAGGCGCTGCCGGTGGAACGTCTGTTGGTGGTCTAGGAGCCAAGCCCTATTCTAGGTCGAGCCCGGTCAAGGCGGCGGGGCTCTTACTTTCGCTCTCAGGAGGGCGTAGCTGGCGGAGGGCGTGGTGAGCGCGGATGAGGGCGCCGAAGACAGTCTTGGCGGTTTGTCTCTCGTTTGTGGAGTGGGCGGTGAAGGTCTCGAACAGGGACCGGAACTCCTCATCGGGGCCGCGCTCGTCCTGCTCGAAGACGAGGGAATCGGCGCTGACCCGGAGGGCCCGGGCGCGCCGCGCCGCGCAGCGAGCCGCACACCGAACCCCTCCGTAGTCTTCGACCGCACCTTCATCGCAGGCCCTTCCGGCTGGAATCCTTCCTGCACTTCGAGCATCGCTGAACCCTCCCACGATAAGGCCCGTTGTGAAGACCGGCGAGACGGCCCCGCTGCGCGCTGAGGCTCGCGAGGCATGGGGGCAAGGTCATCCGCAGAGTTGGCCTTGGCGTACCATATCCAAATAGATATATTGCCTCATGGCCCTCAAGCCTTTGCGCTGGCTCGGCGCTTCCCAGGCCGCAGTCCGCCGCTTTCCGCCGGATGCGCGCAGGGACACAGGCTACCAGCTCTGGCGGGTCCAGGATGGGCAGGAGCCAAGCGACTGGAAGCCCATGCCGGGTGTCGGTCCCGGGGTCCGGGAGGTGCGGGTGCACGTGGACGGCGAGTTCCGGGTGCTCTACCTGGCAACACGGTCGGAGGCGGTGTACGTGCTCCACGCTTTTGCGAAGAAGGCACAGCAGACGCGGAAGCTCGATTTGGACGTCGCGCGCGCCCGGCTCAAGGAGCTCGGGCGGAACCGGACGGACGACTAGGAGGCACCAATGGCGATCAAGATCACGAAGGGCTCGGGCAATGTGTTTCGCGACCTTGGCTTTTCCCCCGCCGAGGCCGAGCACCTTCGCGTCCGGGCGGAACTTATGATGGCCCTGGAGAAGTTGATGGCACGCCGGAAGCTCACCCAGGTCCAGGCGGCGAAGCTGTTTGGTGTCAGCCAGCCCCGGGTGAGTGACCTCATCCGTGGGCGACTCCACCGCTTCAGCATTGATGCGCTGGTCGAAATGCTGGCCCGCGCGGGGGTAAAGGTCCATTTCACCATGGAACGAGGAGCCCGGGTGGCCTGAGCTGGAGGTCGCCGCCGGGTCGTTGGTCCTCGGTGAGAGCCCTGCACGTATGATCCTGGTCAGGGTTCGTTCCTCACCCAGGATCCCCTCGGGCTCGCCGGCGGGGTCAATCTCTACGCCTACGCCGGCAATAATCCCGTCGCTTTCGACGACCCCTACGGCCTGTGTCCGTGGTGCGCCGGGGCAATCACGGGTGTCGCCACTGGCTTCGTAATCGCGAAGCTCACTGGCGCCGAGTATGGCTGGAAGCAAGCTGCCGTTGATGCAACTTTGGGTGCAGTGGGAGCGGGGCTCGCCTCTAAACTGAACACGCTCAGAAAAGTGGCTCAGGGCGGTGTTGCCGCCGCTGAAGCAGCAGCAGAGCGAAGTGTGATCAGCGGGGCACAGACAGCGATGGAACGCCAGTTTGCCCGGGATGGGGTGCGTTCGCTCCAAAGTACGGTTCGTAACCTGACGAAGAACATTGCGGAGCACGAAGCGCTCATGGCCGAGTATCGTGCAGCTGGCGGCAACGTAGCTTCGATGGAAAAGGAAGTCAGAGCTTGGCGTGAAACCATCAAAGCCGCTGAGAAGATATTGGAGGCGAACCCATGACGGCGAAGTCCGATGACCTCACTGAACTGGAAACGTTGGTGAAGCAGCTGAGCGCTGCTCCCAAACTCATCGAACTAGGTAAGCCACTAGGTCCCGAAGGCACCGACGAGCTCGCAACCGAGCTGGCCGCTGGCCTCATGGATGTTCGCCGGTCGAGCGATCGCATCTTCAGGGAGTTGCTGCCTCGTCTCCACGAATTGCAACCAACGGACGAAGACTTTGCGGACGTGCTACATGCTATTGGTGAAGAGTATCGGCACATCTACTACCACCTTCGTCACACCAGGTTTTATGACTATGTCGTCCCCGATCTCTAGTGTGCCTGAGGGGAAACGTGGCAGTTCGATGCTCGGAGGGCGCTCTTGTCGGGCGCCCTCTCTTGCTTTCCCAAGGCTTCTTCCCGCAGCTGCTCGCGGCGGCCGCATGCCCCCCCCCCCCGCCAGCCCGAGGGGATCCTGGGTGAGCAAGTTCCGATTCAGCCGATTATGGCCTCACCTCATTGACGTCAGCGCCAGGGCACGGTCGAAAGTCCTGACACCACCGCGAAGTGGGAATCTCGGGTGACCAGAGTGAGGCTGTGCTCCAAGGCCAGCGCCGCAATCCAGATATCGTTCTCTGGAATGGGCGTGCCACTGGCCCGCAGTTGGGCTTTGATTTCACCGTACCGGCGCGCGGTCTCGGGGCCGCACGGCAATACGGCCGAGCTGGTGCTCAGACGGTCGATCACTTGGGAATTGTCTGCGGAACGGGCGGACTTTCGGGCGCCGTAGTACAGCTCGCCCAAGGCGATTGCGGGCACGAACACTGCTGCCGCGATTGTCATCTCCCCGGCGACTGCTGCCTCACCGGCGATGAGCGCGATCAGGATGTTGGAGTCGAGGAGGTACCTACCACCCGGTGGCATCGATGCGCTCGCAGTCCGCTTCGATGACGGAGGCAATCAGACGGAGGTCATCGGGCGGAATGGACCCGGCCAGGGCCAGGAGTGCTTCATGGCCGGCCGCATGTTCCAGCGCCCGGACATAGGCCAATGCCCGCTCCTGTTCCGGGAGCGGGAGGCGACGAACTCGGGCGGCGAGATCATCTGGAAGGGAAGTGGTCATGAGGCCTCCTGGCTGGCAGGAATATACTCGGTTCGGTGGCGGCAACCTCGCCCAGAAGGCCCTGCCCGAGCTCATGGACCTCTCCCCCATCCAGATCCACCGCTACGATGCCGGCACTGCCCAGCCCTCCCTCTTGGGTCTCCGCAAGCTCGCCCGCGCCCTCCGGGTCTCCGCCGACTCCCTAGTCTTCGAGCACGACGCGCGCGGCCCCGATGAGGAGTTCCGGCTCCAGTTCGAGGCCGTCACCGCCTTCTCCAAAGACGAGAAGAAAGCCGCCAAGACCCTCCTCGACGCCCTCATCCTCACCCACCAGGCCCGCCGCTGGGCCTCCGCCTCCTGACGCCAGGAAAAGGAAAAGCCCGGCCGCGGGGGACCGGGCTTAAGGCGAGCACTGCGCACTCCCTGGCGCACCAGGATCCCTCCATCAAGCGAGGAGGATTGGAGGTCTCTCTACAGCGCGCGCCAGTCCACCAGTTCGACAGAGCGCGCTGATGCAACCGTCCCCGGCCCCACGTTGGCAAGTCGTTGAGGACCACGCTCGATCACCTCAACGACGTCATAAATCACTTCCGATGGTTCATCTGTGTCGACCTGTACAATCTTCGCGTGTACCACGTGCCCGTCCACGAAGCGGAGCTCCACTGGTTTGCCAGAGAGCGCGCGCAACTCGCTGAAGTCCCTCATCCCCTCTCCTTATGGAACGACGACATGAACATTCGATACTTCTTCGCCCGCCGCATTCCTCCGGACAAGATTCGCCGCGTCTTTCCCCGCGTTCGGCCCCGTGGTCTTTGGTTGGGGTGCTCGATAGACGCGCTGTCCATTCCCGCTGATCCTACCACTTACCGACCCAGCCCCGTGCTGCGAGTATATGGGGCGTGATCCTCGCGAAGCCGTCCAGAGCCTCCCTGCGACACGAGCCTCAGTTGCGCTGCCCATTTGAACGGCTGTGTTTCCGGTTCGGGTGGCGGCAGCGTGCAGGGCCTTCCCAACTCGGCCGGTGGCGGCAGCCGCAGGAGACGCCACGGCAATGCCAGCTGCTAGCCCTGTCACCTGTCCCGCTGTGTAGACCCCGCTCTCCTTATCAACTGCTCCGTTCGCGTCGATTGCATCACGGACAACGTCGGTCAATCCGAATGTGACGGCGTCGCCGAAACCGGCAGCGAAGTTTGCCGCGTGACACAACCATTCCGGAGGGCACAGCCCAAACGGATCGCTGAAACTGATCGGAGAAGTGGCTCCGCTTTTCTGTACAGTAAAACGGGGCGTGATCAGTGGATCAGCGAGCAGGGTCATGCCGCCTCGGCGAGCGGCAGCGGGAAGAAGTAGGCCTCGTCGGGCGTGCGGTCGGCCAGGC
>Ga0163151_10000505_pt1 | contig 68427 bp, 67 predicted proteins | sample OliLakLV19MP5IB2_FD_145596 | JGI IMG/M metagenome (GOLD analysis project Ga0163151, IMG submission 145596) | Freshwater microbial mat bacterial communities from Lake Vanda, McMurdo Dry Valleys, Antarctica - Oligotrophic Lake LV.19.MP5.IB-2 | ecosystem: Environmental > Aquatic > Freshwater >... | reverse complement strand
ATGGGAATGAAGAACGTGAGGAACGACACCACGCAGAACGAATAGAGGCCGAGGCGCAGCCGGTAGCCGACGCGGCGGAGCTGCGGCATCTCGTTGACGAACAAAAGAATGACCAGGACCAGGAAGAAAACCAGCGATCGCGCGCCGGGGCTGCTCTTGAAGTAGAGCACCACATAAGAGCTGAGCAGACCGCCGTAAAAAAAGTGAAGGGCCTCGACGTTGAACGACCACAGCCGGGCCATGCGCGGCGAGGGCGTCCAGACGCCGCGGTGCTCGCGGTACTGGTAAATGAGCAGGAGCGTCAGCACGGTCATGTAAAAGAACTGGATGGCCAGGTCGACCCAGGAATCAATTCTCTGAATGGTGATCATGTCGAACACGAAGCCGCCGAGGAAAAGAACGGCGTTGTCGTGTTCGATCAGGAAGCGGACGGGGCGGCGAAGTCCGGGGGAAAGGCGGTCAACGAACGAGGGAATCTTCATGAGGGCCTATTCTACACCTATGGGCAGGTGGCCAGCGGAAGCGCGGTAAGGGCGCGGCCCGCGTCGTCTCCACGGTAGAGCGCGGTCGGCAAGCCGGCGGCGTTGAGCGCGCCGCAGGCGTCGGCGGGCGCGGCGCCCGGCGGAAGGTAAATGAGCCCGGTGACGAGGAAGTCGCCGGCGCGAAGCGGCGCCAGCCGCGCGAGTTGAAGCCGCAGCTCTCGCCAGGTTTCGGGGGCGCCCTCCACCTGCATCTCGATCATGATGCCGTCCACCTTGTCGCCCATGGCGGCCAACTCCGCGCCGCCGTTGTTGACGATGACGGCGCCGCCGCCCGACCAGCTCTTGAGCGATCCCACCAGCGAAGCCATGCCCTTGAGCATCCGCCGTTCCTTCGCGGTCGTGAACACGTCGCGGGGAATCAGAACGGTATCGGCGAACACCCCGTCCATGCCGAGCGTCTCGTGAATCAATTCCGCCTGAGCGCGAACCACGGTTCGCCACCCACGGTCGCTGGGGTCCACATAATAGGAAGCCCAGTCCGGGTTGGAATCGGGCTGGCCGTCCGCCCCGGGTTTGGAGAATCCCGGCCCAACGTGCTCGTCGACGTACCATGGCGCGCGGCCCGCCGGGCCCCGGCCGTTCCCACGGCGGAGGTGGTCGTCTTCACCGAGAGAAATGTAGCCGAGCACGCGGCATCCGCGATTCTGGAGATAGGCGACGTCGGCGGCGGTAACCAGTCCGGGTTGCAGCACCACCGTGCGATAGGCCGCCAGTTTCTCGAGCGGAGGCGGCCCGTAAAAGCAGATGACGGGGCCTGAAACGGACGGCCGGGAGGGCGAGGCGGCGCCGAGCGGGGCGGCGCAGAAAACGAACGCGGCGAGGAGAAATCGGCGGCGCAACATCAGCGGCCCGTCGGCACCGCCGAATTCACGAAGAAAATATGTCGACTCAAATCTTTCAGGCCCAGGCGGAGCGTCGTCCAAGAGACGATCGCCGACAGGCCGATGGCGACGACATAGCCCCAGCCGTAGCCCCAGCTTCTCAGGTACACGTCGTTGATGATCGTAAGGCCGAGGTTAAGGCTCACGAAGAGCAGCGTGGCCAGAAGGGCGCGGGCGCGGAACTCGAAGTAGAGAAGAAGAATGAGATGGATCCAGAACAGGACCTGGAAGAAAGCGGCGGCGATCAGCACCTGGAAGATGCGTACGGTCGGCTCGTCCATGCCCAGCCGGCGCAGGACGAACGACCCGATGAAAAAACCCAGGACGGCGATGACGATCTCCAGTTCGAACAGGTTGTTCATGCGGCGCTTGAGGTTTTTCCAGAGGGTGTCGCGCCGCTCCTCGACGACTTTCAGCGGGCTGGTTTCCAGATGATCGATGTAGGACCGGTAGTCCGCGTAGAACTCGGTCTCCACCATCACGAGGAAGTAGGAAATGGCCGGCATCATGATGAGGTAGGAGAGGAACGTGGCGATGTCGTAGGGCTGGAAGATGCGAAAGCGCGTGCCCGCCACGGTCTCGCCCACGGCGGTCCAGAGGTAGAACTTGTCGATCCAGGTTCCGAGGTTGTAGAGGAAGCCGATCCAGCCGAGCACCGCGAAACCGCGTACGTAGGAAAGAAGATCAGTGGCGTGGAAGGGCGCTTCCTTGGCCCCGTCCGCCGGCCGCCGGAGCGCGAGACCGAAGAGGACCACGAAGGCCGCGAGCAGGCCGGACGTGTAGCCCACCAGAAGGCCGTCGAGCCCGTAGCCGCGCAGCGCGTAGGCGAGGCCGATGGACACGAAGCAACCCATGACGAAAACGTAGAACGACGACGCGAAACGCTTCTGCGCGTCAAGGTAGGCGAGAACGCACCACAATCCGATGAGCGACGCGGTGAGCACCGCGATCGCGAGACGATAGATCAGCGAGTTGCCCAGCGACGCGGGCGTGAAGTAGGTGGCGGCCAGGAAACCGCCCGCGAATCCCAGGCCGACGGCGAGCGCTTCAACGAAGATGAGCGCTTTGCGCTGATCCGGGCGGCCCTTGAAGCTCAGGTCGGCCAGGTAGCGGCTGAAGATCATGAAGAACGGCCCCGTGGCCACAAGCGAGCCGGCGAAAGCGTACATCACCGTCGTCGTGAAGAACGTCATGTCGGGATAATTGTTGAGCCGGATCCCGATGAGGCTCACGAAGCCCACGGCGAAGATGGTGGCCAGCCACGGCCCCACCGACATTGCGAGGGAATAACCGAAGACGCGCGCCGCGGTGAGGTAGCTGGGCTTTTCCTGAAGGCGTTTGAACTCGAGCCCTATGCCACCCATGGGGCCTCCCGGGTGACGCCGCTGTAAAGTTCGTTGAAGCGGGCGAGCGTCTGGGACAGTTCATAGCGCTTCACGCGCTCGCGGCCGGCCTCGATCATCTTGGCGCGAAGCTCCCCGTCGGAATGGACGCGGCGGATGGTGCGCGTGAGATGGGCCAGGTCGCGCGGAGGGACCACCTGGCCGATGCCGCTGAGCATCTCAGGAATGCCGCCGCTGCGGGTAGCGACCATCGGAACGCCTGCGGCCATGGCTTCGAGAACGGTGAGCGGCTGCACTTCCTTGAGGCTACAGATGACCATGAGGTCGAGGTCGGTGTAGCACGCCGAGGCTTCCTTCAGCCCCTCGAACTTCACCACGGCGTCGAGGCCGAGGCTCGTGACGAGGTCGCGGCACTCGCGTTCATAAATGGGGTCTTCGACCGGGCCGATGATGGCCACGGCGAGATCGGGAATGGCGGGCGCCAGCTCCGCCGCGACCTGGATGAGAAGCTTGATGTCCTTCACCGGCGCCACGCGGCCGACGAGCCCGACGCGGAAACCCCCGTGCTCCCGGCGCGGGGCGTTCGCGAAGCGCGCGATGTCGATGCCGTTGGGAATGATGACGGCCTTCGACGGCTCGGCGCCCAACTCGACCTGGTGCTGGCGGATGAAGTCGGCCAGCGATGTCACCTGGTCGGCTTCGCGGTACGTCCAGCGGCTGATCCATTCGAAAAAGGTTTCCACGGCCTTCCGCTGGCCACCCTGAAGGACCTCGTGAAACGCCACTTCCATCTGGCGTTCCTGGAGGTAAAGGCCGTGCTCGCTCAGCACGAGCGGCTTGTTGTGCCGGGCCTTGGCCAGGCAGCCCACGAGTCCGGCGTAACCGGTGGCCGCGCAATGGTAGACGTCGGCCTCGGGCACCGGCGTGCGGATGAGCCGCACCGCGCTGCGCGCCATCGTTTCCCACACCCAGAAGAAGCGTGCGAAAGAATCGTCCGTGCCGAGAGACGCGTAAAGCTTGGAGATCACGTTCCAGAAGATCGCGTTGTCGAGGAGGTTATTCTCGTCCATGTCCGCTTCTTCCACGCGGAGCACGAGCTCGCGCAGAGGGGCGAAGTCGTTGCGGCGCAGGCCGTCGAAGGCGGCGCCGAAGGCCTCGGCCACGCGCTGGATGTCTTTCTTTTTCTGGAAGCGGCGGATGAGGCGGGGCTGCCCCTGCGGGCGCGTGAGGTTCACCGTGACGACCTCGCGCACGTTCGGCGGCAGGATGAACTTGTAGTCCTCCGCCGTGCGCGGGCGGTCTGTGAGGGCGACGATGGAGAAATCGAATTGCGGAGAGCCCGCGATCAGCTCATGCGCCCAGACGGCCACGCCGCCGGTCACGTACGGGTAGGTGCCCTCGAAGATCAGGCAAACGTGTTTGCGCGGGTTGAGGCTGTTCACGCGTCCAGCCTTCTGCGCGCCCGCACGAAGAACCAAACGGGAAACGCGGCGAGCGACAGCGCGATGACCGGAAAGCGAAGGCCGTTGGCGAAGGCGAGCGCGGGCGCCGCCGGTTCGATGGTGATCTGATCATTGCCGGTGGCGGGAATGCGGAAAGTCACGTCGCCTCGCGACGCGCGCTCGACCGACGTGAAGTCGCGGCGTCCGGGGGCCGCGCCCCGAGGGCGGGCCGTCAGCTTGTAGTAGCCGTCGACGGGCATCGCCAGGGAGATGTCGGTCGGGCCGAAGGCGCGAAGGCCGAACGCGATGCCGGCGTCCGTGATCTTCCACTCGTCCACCCACCCGGCGGCGGCACGCACGAAGGCGGCGGGCGCCGGCTCCGCCGCGAGCGCGATCACGTGCTCATTGGAGCCGTCGAGGAAAACGTAGAGGCCGCCCTGTCGCGCGGCGTAGCCGATCACGTTCTGAGAGCGGGCGAAGTCCACCTTCTGAGCGGCGTCGGGGAAAACCACCGTGCGGCACTCGCCGGAGTTGCGCACGCGAAAGCGCCCGTCTGACTCGCGCGAAATCTGCGCGCTGCGAAAATCTTCCACCAGGCGCGTGTAGTCGCTCACGAAGATGCGCGCGAGCGGCTGGCGGGCCGACCAGTCGAGAACGGCGGAGAGCGATTCGAGCGCTTCGGGCTCATGCGCGCTGTAGAAATGGAAGTACACGTGCGCCGGGCGCTCGGGCCCGGTCTCCGTCCGCTTGAAGGTCTCGATCACGCGCCGGAACTGTCCGCGATGCTCGGCGGACCACTTCTCGCTCAAGTCGTAGTCGTTCGCCGCGCGGTGGTTGAACTGAAGCATGCCGTCGACGTGGCGAGTCATCGGGGAGAGATGGGTCCGTGAGGGATAGAGATCGTCGAAGCGGTTCACGAAACCGCTGTCGCCGTTGAACCCGTTGATGTTGGCCAGTCCGTGGGCCTCGGCGGCCCTCAGGGCGGCGGCCGGCGGGTTGCACAGGCCCGACCACGTGATGAGGCTAACCGGCTTGCCTTCGGGGACCAGCCGCGACAGCGCCTTGAACGAATCATCCACTTCCCGGGCGGCGTCGACGCCCTTGGCCGTCCAGTCCATGGGATGCGACTGGGTGTGGGTGGCGGCTTCGGTGGAGGGCAGGGCGAAAATTCGTTTTGCGATGGCCGAGGCGCGCTCGTCGTGGGCGATGTCGCTGCCGATCACCGACACGCTGATGGGAAGGGTGTGCCTCTCCAGCACTTCCTCAAGCATCGCCTGGCCGCAGAGGCGGCCCGGATCGGCGGGAGAAAGAAATCCGTCGCCGTCGATGTGCGCCATCCAGAGCCGGCGCCCGTTGAGCGAGGAAGCGTCGAGCCGGGGCGCGTTCGCCGAGCCGAGCGCGTCCGACAGAAAAGCGTAGGGGTTCAGGTGCCAGCGTTGCTTGATCGCGTCACCCTGCCGGTATTCATGCAGGAGCGCGCCGCCGGAGGCGAACCCTCCATGGCGGGTGGCGACGACCGGCGTACTGGTGCCTTCGGAGATGTCATTGCGCGAAAGGGTGAGGTAGGCCGTCGCGCCGCGATCAAGCGGGCGCACGCGGACGTAGCTGTCCGCGCTCTTCTTCGTGTAGGGCTCCTCGAACGACATGGAGGGCGACGCGTCGACCAGGTCGATGAGCGCCGGGTTGGCCGTGCCGAAGCCGTCGAAGCGAAGGCCGATCTTCTCGAACGCGATGTTCACCTTGCCGTGAGACAGATAGGCCTTCGACTGGCGATCCTGAAGCGCCCCGAACTCGCCGAACACGACGAACTTGCGGCCCGCGTCCACCTGACGGGCGGCCCACGCCACGTAGGCGGCGGCGTCGTCCATGTCGGGTTCCCGGAAAAAGGTGATCACGCCGCGATACGCGCCCATCTCTTCGTTGGCAGGGAGGCCCTTGTCGGCGTCCGCGTAGTCCACGACGAAGCCGAGCGATTCGAGCGGCTGCTCGAGAAGCGCCAGCGTCTGGTTGCGGGAAGCGGTGTCGCCCTCCGAGCTCTTGTAGAGCGCGAGGACGCGGCGGCGGACCGGCTCGGCCGAGACGCGCGCGGCCAGGCCGAGCGATACGAGAACGATGAGTAGGGCCGATTTGAGACGCATCAGAACCTCAGCTCCACCACGCCGCTCACGCGGTTCTCGGAATAGGAATCCTCAAAGCGTCCGGCGGAATCGAGATGGAAGAACTCGCCGCGCAGCGACAGGTTGGCCGTGGGGCGCACTTCGAGGCCCGCGCGCTCGCTCACTTCCGGATGGCCGTCGTCATTCACGCCCGCCGTCACTTCGGCCAGATAGCCGAGGCGGTCGCGCCACCCGTTCGGCTTGGGGCGCACGGGCTCGAACGGCTGGCGGTCATAGTCGCGCGTCAGGCGGATGCGGCCATAAACATAATGGTAGTAGGACGGCGACCAGTAGGTAGCTTCCTGTTCCTTGAACGTCGTGGTCTCGACGCCCGCGGCGACGGAGAGGCCCGCGCGCGGAGACACCACAAACCCGGCCTCGCCGCCGGCCAGGAGCTTGGCGTTGTGGTCGCTGTACCAGCCGGCGCGGCCGAGGGCGGCCAGCCACCAGCGCGGCAGGAGCTCGTAGAAAATGGAAGCGCCGACATGCCAGAGGCTGAGTTTGTCGCGGATGTTGGAAAGCCGTTCCCACACGTCCTGGCGCCCGCCGTCGACTTCGATGCCGATGCGCGGCGCGATGGGCCCCGAGAGGCGGACGTCGCCGTTCCAATGGCTGTGCAGGCCGTCGTAATCATCGTGCTCCACGCCTTCCTGGAGGACCCAGTTGCCGGGAAGCAGGTGCGCGCCGTCCAGGCGGAAGGCCTTGCCGGAAATCTTATCGGTGTCGTCGCGGAAACGGAGCCGGGCTCCCGACAGCATCACGCGGTTGCGGCGGCCGATGTAGGCGAAGGCGCCCGCGGTGAACTGCTCGCGCCGGATCTCCAGGTTGTCCCACGAGCGCGTGTAGCCGAGGAACACGCCGGGGCGAACGTCGAGGCGCGAAATCCGTTCTTGCTCGGCGCTGCCGGTCTCGAGATCGACGGCGGCCTCAACGGCCTCCTCATCGGCGCCGGAGCCGGCCGCGTCGCCGGAATCGAGGACGCTGCCACCGTCGCCGCGCAGCCAGGCGTAATTCTGGTTGGTCCGGCCGGTTTCCGCGGATGCGGAGGCGGGCCGGGCGGAAACGATCTCTTCTTCGAGAGGGGAGGCGACGCGGTCGCCGCCGTGGCCGCCGGGGAAAATGGCTTCGATCATGAGCGGGATGGAAAAGCTCATGGCGAGGAGGACGACGAACACCGCCGCCTGGCTGACGCGGCGGCCGGTCAGGGATTCCTTCACGGGGTCTCCCAGAAGCGCGCGGCGTTGGCGATGTCGGCGGCCGGGTTCATCTTCGCGATGCGGCGCATTTCGTCGCGGGCCGCGGCGATGTCCCCGTCAGCGAGGCGCGTTTCGGCCCACACGAAGCGCGCGCGGACGTACTCGGGCGCGGTCTCGGGAACGCGGTCGAGATACTCGCGGGCCTCGGACGTCCGGCCCAGCTTCGCGTTGACCTGCCCGAGGAGCGCGTAGGCGGCGTCGAGCTCGGCGCCGCGCAGCCCGTCGGAAATGGCGGAGGAAAGAAGACGGGCGGCGTCTTCATGGTCGGCGAGGCCGGCGTCGGTGTGGCCGTCCCAGGAGGCGCGGTCGAAAAGCAGGCGCGCGAGGGCGATCTTGATATGAGGATCGCCTGGGTTCTGCTCGATGGCGCGTCGATGGCCCTGCGCGGCCTTGCGGAAAGTTTCGGTGAGGCGCTCGAGCGCCTGCGCCGCGAGGAGGCGAATGCGCTCATCGGGGTCCTGCAGGGCCTGGCGAAGGACCGGCTTGGCTTCGCCGCGGTCGCTGGAGAACAGCGCCATCACCATGCGCTTGCGAGCCTCCCAGTTGCCGCCGCGCAGAAGGGCGCGGTAGGGAAGGATGGCCAGCGACGGGTGCGCTTCGATGTCGATGTGGGAGGCCAAGGGTCGGCTACCGGCCGGCGGGTTCCTCGGCGGCGCTGCCGGCGTCGTTCTTGAGGCCGGCCTGCGCGAGCGTGCTGTTGCCCAGCTGGAAGGAGAACTCCGGTTGGCGGGCGGTATCTCCCGGCAGCTTGAGAGCGCGAACTTCTTCCTTCGTCCGCTCGACGAAGGCGCCGGTTTTTTCCGGTGAGGTCTGCGGCATGAGGATCGCGAATCGTCCGCTGCCCTGATAGGAAAGAACGTCCGACTTCCGTTTGACCTTGGAGACCGCGCGGGTCACCTGATCGATCAACTGGCGCGAGCCCTCGGTGCCAAGGCTCGAACGGTGAGTGTCGTATTCATTGATGTCGATGTAGAGAAGGCTCAGGTCGGCCTTGTAGCGGTTGGACGCGTGCACTTCCTGGTTCATGCGCTCGCGGAACACGGTGCGCTCGCCCGTCACCTCGCCCTGCTTGAGGAGGGCGGCGTTGTCGAGCGAACGGTTCACGAGGTCGGCGAGGAAAGCGAAGTTGGTGAGCGTGTAGGGCGTCAGGCGCACGAGCGGCATGGATTCGAGCAGGAGCGCGCCGGCGACCGCTCCCTGAACGACGATTGGCGCCGCGGCGAGGAAGCGCACGCCCGTCGAGAATGTTTCGACGTCCTTGACCGAGACGACGCGCGAGGTCTGGCGAAGCTGGGCGAAGGGCGTGGCATCCTTTGAAACGGTGGACGGATTGGGCGCGCCGTCGCGGCCGGCCTGGTAACGGCGCCAGAAGCGGTTCTTGCTGCGGTCGTACCAGTACAGCGAGCACTGCTCGGCGCCGAGGATCTTGAGCGCGAGCGGGGCGACGGTCTCGAGGATCTTCGATTCGTCGGACGAAAAAAGGTCGGGCGCGGCGGCGTGGATCTCGGTGAGCTGAACGTCGCCAAACCGGACCCACTCCTGCAGCTCCTTGTTGGCGATCGCGAGGCGGTCTTTCTCGTCGGTGGACTTCTTCAGCGCCACCTCGAAGTCGGCGGCCTTCTCGCGGAGATGACGAAGCGCGCGCTGGTAGAGCTCGCCCGCCTCGCCGAAGAAAAGCCCGCCGAGGAGGAACGCCGCCACGTTCTGAGCGTCGGGCCGCTCGAGAAGCGAGGTCCACGGGAAACCGGCGGCGCCGATCTGGGCGGTGTAAACCACGTTCACGAGGAGGACGGTCATGAGGGCTTCGCGAAATCCGTAAAAAAGGCCGATGAGCGCGATGGGAAGAAGGTAAGGATGGATCGCCCAGGTCCTGAAGGCCGGATCGTGCCGGAACCAGAGAATGTTGATGCCGGCAAGAATTGCCGTGATGACCAACGCGTCGAGCGCGCTGCTCCACCGAAATTTCCGCTGGTTGATCATGTCGTCCATCCTTGATGCGCGATGATGTGGGAGGGAAAAATTCGCCGAGAAAGCCGGTCGGAGTATACCACACCCACTCGAACGTCCCTTGAAAAGCCTTCGCAGTCAATACGAATAAGGCATTTATCCGTTCGGCAAAGAATGGCCCGTGTTTGCGAAGCGTTTTCCCCGTGTCACCCGCCCCCGGGCATCGAGAACAGGCCTTTGAGCAGGATCTGGACCATGTCCAGGGCCAGCACGCCGGAGAGGAAAAAATTGAAGGCCCGGACGACCGCGATCTTCCGGCCCGCGAACGTGAGGGTGGCGTCGCGTCCGATCCGGTCGCAGACCGCGGCGGCCGTGAACATGAACGGTAGAAACAAGGCGAGCGCGAAGCGCGGTCCGGGCGCGATGGGAACGTAAAAAGCGCAGAGAAGAAAGCTCCCGGCGAAAAAGAGACAGCCGAACGCGGTGAGAAACGGATGCGCGGCGGCCTCCCGGGCGGCGTCGCGCCGCTTCCAAACGAGCAGCAGAGCCAGCAGAAGCAGATAACCCGCGGCGTACTCGAAATAGCCGAACGACATCGCGGCCACGAGCACCGTCTCGACGGCGCCGATGGAAAACCGGCGCGCGATCTGCGCGGCCGTGTGCGTGGCGAGGTAGCGGCGCGGCCCCATGCGCTCGCCGTCGGGCAGTTGGTGAACGGGCACGCCGCTTTCGTCGAGACGCCGGCGATGCGCCTTCACGTCCGCCCACGAGTCGTGCCACACGTTGAAACTCGAGTTCACATTGTAGAACGCCGCTCCGAACATCCGGCGGCTGGTGGCGAGGTACGGCGCGAGAACGCCGAGGAAGATCGCCGCCGAGAGCGCGAGCGCGACGAGCGAGCGTCGCGCTCGTTCCGGGTTGGCCCGACGGAAAAAGTGGGTGGCGCGCGCCGCGAGGAACGTGAGGTAGAGAAGAAACACCGGAAGGTTCGACGCCTTGGACAGCCACGCCAGCGCCGAGAGAAGGCCCGCGCCCGCAGCGTGAGCCGGGGCCTGCCCGGCGACGGCGTCGGTCATGCAGAGAAAGGCCAGGAACGAGAGCGTGTAGTAGAGAAGGTCGGCCTGGCAGTAGGGAGCCTTGAACAGGAAAACGGTGAACATCGTGATGAGAAAAACATTGAGGGCCGCGTGGGCCGCGAGCCGCCGCCAGAGCACGGCGAAGAGGACGCCCAGCAGGGCCACCGACAAAGCGATGGACGCGGCCTTTGCCTTCGGAAAAAACGCGGCGGGCTCCTCCCCGGGCGCGGCGAAGAGGGAAAGGTAAAGCGGGTAGAGCGGCATCTGGTTTCGGTTGGTGACGGCGGTGGCGCCGTTCGTCTTGAGATTGATCGCCTCGCTCAGTACGGGGCCCTGGTCCCACTCGTCGGGATACACGTTGAGACGATGCGCGTGGGCGCGCGCGCCCCAGAGATAAGCCGCGCCCGCGGCGAGGAGGAGTACGGCGATGGCGAGAGCGCGTCGTTGTTTCACCGTGGGCATCATAGGAAATCGAACTATAATCCGTTGATGAAGACAGCGAGAGGGGGAGCCTGATGGAACTGACGGTCATTGCCCGCGTGAAAGCGAAGCCGGGTCGCGAAGGGGACGTGGAGGAAGCGCTGAGGGCCGCGGTCGGCCCGACGCATCAGGAGGCCGGTTGTCTTCGCTACGCCATTCATCGCGGCATCGAAGACGCGCAAACATTTGTTGTCGTGGAGCGGTGGACGTCTCGCGAGTCGTTGGACGAGCATCTGAAAACGGCCCACATCCAGAAACTGTTCTCGGCGATGGGCGATCTGCTGGCGGGGCCGGCGGAGATCCTGTCCTGCCGGCTTCTCCCCGAGGGCGGGGACAAAGGAAAGTTCTAGCCGCTCAGGCGGCTTGCTTTACCGGTTCGGCGACGGCCTGCGCCACGGCGGCCGACGAAGGAATGGAAAGGATGAAGCGGGCGCCGCCTTCCTCCCGGTTCTCCACGTGCAGCCGGCCCTGGTGCTCGACGGCGATCTGCCGGCACACGTAGAGGCCGAGGCCGGTGCCCTCGCCCGGCGCCTTGGTCGTGTTGAATGGCTTGAAAATCTTGGCGAAGGCGGCGGGAGAAATGCCCGGGCCCGTGTCCTCCACGATGACCTGCACCCACGGATTGCTGAAGGGCCGCGGACTCGACTCCTCGACCACGATACGCAGCCGGCCGCCGTCCTTCATGGCGCCGCGTGCGTTAGAGAAGAGGTTCAGCAGCACGCGCTCGAGCTGAGATGAACACCCCGTGATGGTCGACAGGTTTGGCGCGAACTCCGTTTCGATGTCGATCTTCCGTTCGAGCAGCAACGGCTCGTAGATCTGCAGGGCCGACTCGACCACGCGGCGCATGTCGCAGGGCTCGGTCTCCACCGCGTGCGAGCGCGCGAATGACAGCACGTTTGAAGAGATCGTTTCGCAGAGCTGCGCGGCGCGAACGATGCGCTCGAGATCGGTCCGGTAGATCTGCGCGACGTTGTCTTCGAGAAGCATCCGCGCCGTCCCGAGGATCACCGTGAGCGGCCCCGCGATATCGTGGGCGATGCCGCCGGCGGCCTGGCCGATGCTGGCCATCTGCTTCGATTCCTGGATCGTCGTTTTCTGCGCTTCCATCCGTCGTCCCATCAATTCCATCTCCCACCGGCTTTCCTCCACCTTCTCGAGCGAGCGCCGGTCTTTCTGCGCCATGCGCCATGTCGCGGCCGCCGCGAACACGAAAAGGCCCGTCTTCAGGCTGAGGTTGAACATCGTCGACCCGTCGATCGCGTGGTCCACGGCCAGGCAGTGAAAGACCGCGTTGAAGCTCACGATGCCCAGGACGATCAGCACCAGTTGAAAGCCGTTGAGGAGAAGGCAAACGGTGTAGATCGGCAGGAGATAGAGGACCCAGAGGTTTGAGTCCGCTCCGCCGGACTGCGAGAGGATGCCGGTGATCAGCGCGCAATTGCCGAGAACGATCCCGGCGGCCACGCCCGCGCGCGTCGAGCCGCGGCGAAGAAGCCAACCGGCGAAAAGGTTAAACGTCAGCAGGCCGGCGAAGGAATAAAGGATTTTGGGGTAAACCAGGTGGCTGTTGTCCCGGTACAGAAAGACGACGGCGAGAAGAAAGACGCAGAAAATCGTCTCGTAGCGGTGACTGGTGGATATCGCATTTTTGTCGTGCATGGTGCCCCCTGGATCGTTTGCTGATTCAGGGTAGAAGGCCGCCATGACAAAACCTTGATAGGTGGGCGGTAAAGCGACGTATAAGCTCAATAAATGCTGAATTTGGGAGAGAAAACCTGAAATTTTGAGGTTTTTGGCCGCAAACCGGACGGGCTGGGAGCATTGTCGGGGTATCGGAACACCCTGGCGCAGGTTTGACCTGCGGCTACGGGTGGTTATAATCCCCCGGTGCCCGCTCCCGCTTCCACCCACGACCCGCTGACGTTCGACGAGGTTCCCTGCAACCTTTGCGGAGGCCGCGATTACCGGGTGATCTTCGAGCGGCCGTATCCCCGCCTCGATACCCTCCGCGACGATGCGCGCATGACCACCGACGTGTTCGGCAACTACGGCCGGATCGTGCGTTGCCGAGGTTGCGATCTCGTCTTTACCACCCCGCGTCCCAAGGCGGAAACGATCTGCGGCTCCTACGCCGACATGCAGGACGAGGATTACTGTCGCGAGCAGGAATGTCGAAGCATGAACGCCCACCTCGCCATGCGCCTCATCCGGCGGCACGCGCGCGCTGGTGGGAAGCTGCTCGACATCGGGTGCTCCACGGGGTTCCTGCTCAACGCCGCGCGCCTCGACTTCGAGCCGCACGGCGTGGAGCCCTCGGCCTGGGCGGCCGCGCATTCGATTGACCGGCTCGGGCTCAAGGACGTGACGCGCGGCTTCTTCAAGGACGGCATGTTTCCGCCGGAAACCTTCGACGTCGTGACAATGGTTGACGTGATCGAGCACGTGGGCGATCCGAAAAGCGACCTCGCCTCCATCCGCACGATCCTCAAGCCGGGCGGCGCCCTGTACCTGGTGACGCCGAACATCAGCAGCCTCTCGGCGCGGCTTCTGGGCGGCTACTGGTGGGGCCTTCGGCCCGCGCACATCTATTATTTCTCGGAGCGCACGCTCCGGCGGATGCTCGACGAAACCGGATTCACCGTCGTCGAGACCCGCTCGTTCGGGCGCATCTTCACGCTCGATTACTGGCTGGGCCGCCTTCGCAATTACCCGAAGCCCGTGTCGTGGCTCATCGAACGGGCCATCGCGCTCTTCGGCGTGCGCGACAAGATTTTCTATCTCAACACGCGCGACTCGGTGGAACTCGTCGCCATCAGGAAGACCTGAGTGAAGAACCCCGGACTCCTCTGGGCCTTGTTCGCGATCGGCCTGCTCTCCCTGCTCATGAAGGTGCTGATGGGCGAGGTGCTCGTGATCATTCCGCACCGCAGCGGGATCACCGAGCCTTTCTTCGTCTACGCCCACAACCTGATTCACAACCACGTGTTCTCTCAAACGCTCAGCGCCACGCCGCCGCCCGACTCATTTCGCCCACCCCTCTACCCGCTGTTCCTCGCGGCCGTTCAGCTCGTGAGCGGCATCCACCAGTGGGACGCGTGGGTTGCCACGATCCAGTACCTCATGGGCGCGGCGACGAGCGTGTTCATTGCCATCCTGGGCATTCAGCTCGCGGGCCGACGCGTGGGCCTGATCGCGGGCGTCCTGTCGGCGTTCTATCTCGACCTCATCTACATTTCGATTCCGTTCCTGCGCGAGGGGCTCGCCCTCTTCTTCCTGCTGCCCACGTTCATCTGCTTCGTGGAATTCCTCAAGACCGGTCGCGCGCGGTGGATCGTGTCGACGGCCGTCCTCTACAGCCTCGGCCTCTTCAGCCGGCCGGAGATCACGATCGTGGGCGCGATGCTTATTTTCTTTTTCTGGGGACCGCTGCGCCGACACTTCGGCGGCCGCAAGACGCTCCTGATCGTGTCGCTCGCGCTGGCCTTCGGCCCGTGCGCCTTGTGGGCGGCGCGCAACACGCGCGTGCAGGGCCATTTCGTCCCGTTTTCGACGGAGGGCGCGTGGGCGTTCTACATGGGACAGATCGATCACCCCGACGTCGCCTACACGACGTCCGACCAGAAGGCGCTCGACATGGTCGCCGTGGCGCCGTCGGAGTACCACTGGTACCGCCAGATGATGGACGAAGGCCTCGACGCGGTGATCCGTCATCCGTTGCGCAATTTGTGGTGGGCGTGGCTTAAAGTGCGGCTTACGTTCCAGGAATTCGCCGTGCACAAGCTCGGGCTCATGTTTCCGGTGCTGTGGATCGTCGTCCCTTGGGTGGCGCTGAGGGGACGGCGTTATCGCTGGTGGGCGGTGGGCGGGGGCGCGGCCTTATCGCTCTTTCAGGTCCTCATTAGCCAGTGGGACCGCGAGGCGCCGATCTATTTATTTCACACGTCGTTCAGCGAAATCGTGGTGCTGGCCGCGGTGGGCTTTCCGCTCATGATGTTCAAGGGCGAGAAGGACAACTGGAAAGTGTTGGCCGCGCCGTTTCTCACGCTTGTACTGTGCACGGGGCTTCTGGTGCATCACCTGCGCCAGCGCGTGGTGCTCTGCGACTGGATGCTCGTGATCGCGGCGGCGTTCTGCATCTCGCAGGCCATCGATTTCATCGAACGGAAGACGGCCGGAAAAGAGCAGGGTTAGCTTTTCGGTCGGAAACCAATCGTCCGGTACAATTCGGGCGAAGACTTGAGGAAGGCGTCGCGCGAGGTCTGCTCTTTCCAGATGGCGAAGACCTCCGGATAGGGCGAAACGCGCCCGTCGCCATAGCGCTGCTGCTGCCACATGGGTTGCGCGTTCCAGTTGGCCGCGATGTAGCAAAGCGCCCCGACGTTGTGTCGGTCGATGAAAGCGAAGAGCCGCTTGAAGAAGATCTGCCGCTGGGCGTCGTTGTGGATGTACCACGAGCTCGTCTCCGCTAGCATCAGCGGCTTGCCCAGCTTGTCCGCCACCGCCGACACGCGCTCAATGAACTTCGGGAACTGGCCGAAGTACGACGCGCCCACCCAGTCCACGTACTTGTCGCCCGGGTACCATTCCATCATCCGATCCGTGTTTCCCTGCGAGAAGGAATGCCACACGAAGGCCACGTTGGTGACGCGCTTCTCGCGGAGGCGGTCGACGACACGCCGGTAAGCCTGGATGTAGTGCGCCGGGTCGTAGTGGTTGCCGGGGTTGTCGAACTCGTAGCCGACGCGGAGAAACACCGGGCGGTTGCTCGAGCGAATCCACTCGCCCAGCTTGTCGATGCGATCGTCGTAATGGCCGCTGGCCGCGCCGTCCAGCTGGTCGACCATGTAGAGCCCGATCTGGATGGCCGTGCCGGGATACTTTTCCACCAGCGCCTGCGCGTGCATGACGCCGCCTCCGTCGTCGTAGCGCTCGTCGATTCCTTCCAGGTTCTGAAGCGACGTGTAGCCCATCAGCCCCGCGGGCATCACCGGATGGTCCTTCAGGTAAGCGTCGATGGTGTCGAGGTCCTGGCCGACGAACAGGAGCGTCCGGCCCTCGGGCGGCGCGAATTTTTCGCCGGCGAAAGCGGCGGTGGACAGGATGCAGACCGTCATCAGAGAGAGAAAGCCTTTCATGTTCGTTAAACCTTTTTTGTTTTCCAGCGGCCCTGCCGGAAAAGGACGGCGCTGACCACGGCCAGCGTGGAGAACGCGAGTGTCACGGCGAGAAACACGCCCTGCGGCCCCATTCCCAATACGGATGAGAAGAACCAGGCCGCCGGGATTTCAAAAACCCAGAATACCAAGAAGTTGATCCAGGTCGGCGTCCACGTGTCTCCCGCGCCGTTGAACGACTGCGTGAGCACCATGCCGAAGGCGTAGAAAAGAAAGCCGCACGACACGGTCCGCAGGCAGCTCACGGCGTAGGCCTCCACCGCCGGGCTGGCCGAGAACCAGCTGACGATGACCGGCGCGAAGGCGAGAAACAGAAGGCCCATTGAGCCCAGGAACGCGAGGTTGTAGAAGCCCGCCAGCCACACCGCTTTCCCGGCGCGCTCGGGCTTGTTCGCGCCGAGCGACTGGCCCACCATCGTCGCCGCCGCGTTGGCCAGGCCGAAGGCGGGAAAGAGCGCGAAGAGCACCACGCGGATGCCGATCGTGTAACCCGCCACCGCGTCGCTGCCGAACGTGGAAATGATGCGGACCAGCCCCACCCAGCTCGCGGTGTGAATGAAGATCTGGAACATGCCCGACCCGGAAAGTTTCAGCATCTTCAGCATCACTTCCGCATGCAGGACGATGTGGCGCCGCTTCACCTTCACCCGGCCCGGCCCGCGTGCGAGGTGCGAGAGGCTGTAGAGCGCGCCGACGCCGCGTGAGAGCGTGGTGGCCACCGCCGCGCCGGTCACGCCGAGCTCGGGAAAGAAAAGCAGGCCGTATACGAAGCAGGGCGCCAGGAACAGGTTGAGGCCGTTGGCCAGCGCGAGTGAACGCATGGCGATCGTGCCGTCGCCCGCGCCGCGAAAGATGGCATTGCCGAGGAAGAGCATGACGATGGCCGCGTTGCCGCCGAACATCACGCGCATGTAGGGCGTGGCGTAGATCACCAGCTCCGGTGAAGCGCCCATGAGGCGCAGCAGGTCGGGCGCGAAATAAACACCGAAGGCGCCAATGGCGACGGAGACGATCACGCCGAGGGCGATCACCTGCACAGCGGTGTTGCACGCGCCCTCGTCGTCGTGCTCGCCCACGCGGCGGGCCATCATCGCCATCGCGCCGATGCTCAGGCCGAAGGCGACCGTGTAGACGATCGTGAGGAGGGACTCGGTGAGCCCGATGGTGGCGATGGCATTGGGCCCGAGGCGTCCGACCACGAAAATGTCCGTCACCGCGAAGACGCTTTCCATCAGCATCTCGAGGACCATGGGAATGCCGAGCAGGATCACGGCCTTGCTGATGGACCCTTCCGTGTAATCGCGCGGGGTCCCGTTGATGGCCTCAACTAAGAGACGCCAGATTTTTTTCACAGGCCGCCCACCAGAAGAATTTGGTCAGACAGGAAAGGACCTTGGCGTGATCGCCCTGGCGAAACCCCTCCATATAGTGAGATTAAAATATTGGTCTGAAAAATGGGCGCCCTTTGGGACAAAGCCCTCCTGCCTGATCTGGTTCGTGGCTTAGGAAAGCGATAGCATGCTCGTTTTCCAGCGGCCGGTGAAAGGTTAATGCCGGTCTTTGTTAAGTCCGGGAGGGTTCATGAGTGTGATTGATCGATTGATGCGCGCCATCCAATCCGTTACGTGGCCCGCCGCTTCGTACGAAAGCAAAGTCGCTTTTCTTAGACATGCTTTCGAGGCCGATTCCTCGCTGATCACGGAAGCAGTGGGGCCATTTTTGAACCGCGCTCCGGATTTGGATTCGATGCCGGTCGACTTCGATGCGTCGAAGGATCATTCCTTTGAGTCTTGGAGCGGGCTGTTTTCCAGCAACTCTCTGAATCATGGCGTGATTTCCATGACCTTCCGGGACGCCGCTTTTCTTTACACGCTGGTCAAGCGTGAGCGACCCAAGCGGATTATTGAGATCGGGCGTTACAAGGGTGGCTCGACAGTTCTCATCGCTTCGGCAATGGCCGCAGACGCGGAATTTTGGTCGCTTGACATCGGAGAGAAAGAGCAACGTTTGTCCGTCGGAGAACGAAGATACGACGATCAGATCCGGGACGTCCTGGCGAAGATCGGTAAAAAAGTTCATCTCATGGTGGGTGATTCGAGGACCATCCCCTCGCCTTGCGAAGATCCCGACCTGGTATGGATCGATGGCGATCATTCCTACGGGGGCGCGAAAAGTGATTTCGAGCGTTTCGGGCGAACGGTTCGGGTAGGCGGCTTCGTCGTATTCGACGATGCCTTTGGGAAATTTCTTGCCCCTCGCCATGAAGAGGTCCATCGTGTTGTTCAGGAAATTCTCGCCTTGAATGACTTCAAGCTAGTTAAAGAGGTAGACCGTCTGGCTTGCCTTCAACGTCTATCGTGAATGTCGTTGCCGGAACCTTTCAACGCGTCCAGTGGTCCAAACCCGGATTGGAGAGCGGAGAGGTGAGGGCGTGCAACACCTTCGAATAATGACGTTGCTGCGCGTAGTATTGATACCTGATACCTGATACCGGGGGACGGATGTTAAAGAGGTGGCTTCAATGCTGAAAGCAGAGATTGAGGGGTTTGCCCGAAGAATCGCTCACCCCGCCATTTTCGACACGGTTCGGGAGCCATTGCTGGTTTTAGATGATGAGTTCAATGTCATCAGGGCCAGCGCATCGTTTTACAGGGTTTTCGATGAACGCGCGGAGAGCGTGCTCGGCCGGTCCCTGTTTTCGTTAGGGAACAACCTTTGGGACATTTCGTCATTGCACGAAATTTTAGAAAAGGTGCTTCCCGAAAGGAGCTCATTCGACGATTTCCAGGTTGACCAGGTATTTCCTTCCATCGGTCGTCGTGTCTTCCACCTCAACGCGAGGGAAATCGCTCCTGAAGAAGCCTCGCCCCGGTTCATTCTCCTGGCTTTCCAGGACATTACCCAGAAGGTGTGGGCCGATCATCGTTTAAAAGAAAAGTCTGCCGATCTTGAACGTTCAAATTCAGATCTCGAGCAGTTCGCGAGCATCGCGTCGCATGACCTTCAATCTCCCCTGAACAAGATTTCGTCCTTCACGGACCTGCTCGCGAAGTCGGCCAAAGAGCGTCTTACAGATCAGGAGAAATCGTACCTGGAGGTTCTTGACCGACAGTCGCAACGGATGCGACTTCTGATGCAAGACCTTCTGGTGTTCGCGGAAATCGCCTCACACGACCAACCCCTGGAAGATGTCGACCTTGCGGCCGTGCTTAATGATGTCCTCAGTAACCTACAGGCGGAAGTCACCCATTCGGGGGCGAAAATAGAAATCGGGAAACTACCTTGTGTAAGAGGAAGAAAGTCTCGACTCATGCAGCTCCTTTTAAATCTGATTCAGAACGCATTGAAATACCGGAAAAAGGATGTGCCTCCTCTTATTTCGGTCAGCTCGAATTCAGAAGCGGATGGCGCGCTGGTTCTTTCGGTCAAGGACAATGGGATTGGTTTCGAGCAGGAGGATGCTAAGCAGATTTTCCAGCCCTTCCGGCGCCTGCATGGGAGTGGAAGCGAGTACAAGGGAACCGGAATGGGGCTGGCGATTTGTCACCGCGTCATGGCCGACCACGGCGGGTCAATAAAGGCCGTCAGCACGCCGGGCGAGGGGACCACTTTTTTCGCGACGTTCCCGCAGGTTCCCCAGAAGCCCAAACAATCCGTCGTCGGTCCAAGGAAGAAATGGGCGGCCCCTACTGATACAGATTAGGAACGCGCTGATGGGACAGCCCGAGGTTTCTCCTTTTCGAGCGATTTACGCGAAACGTTAGTCGCGCCAAAGGGCGGCGGCGAGTTGGCCCTGCCGCGCGTAGTCGGCGGCCTCTCCCAGAAGGCGCGCCGCTTCCTGCGGCGCGTGAAATCCCATTGAATTTTCGGAGGCGATGAAGTCGAGTCGCCACTGGGCCTTTCGCTGAAGATCGAGCGCCTTCGCGAGGTGCCGGTCGGTCGCGCCTTCGGAACGCGCCTTCCTGATCGCGTCGAGCTGGGCCATCAGCGCCGCGGCCGCCCGCTGGAGCAAGTCGTGGTTGCGGGTCTGGATTACGTCGACGCGTGCCTGAAGTTCGGCCTCCGGAAAGTTGTGGCAGGTCTGGCAGGAACGGTTCACGTTGAGAAGTGGGCTCCGCACCCAGTGGTCGGAAACTTTCGTCGCGCCGTCGCGCATGTAAGGCATGTGGCAGTCGGCGCACGACACGCCGCTCCGGGCGTGAACACCCTGGCTCCACAGCTCGAACTCAGGATGCTGTGCTTTGTAAAGCCGCGCGCCGCTCTCCGCGTGTTGGAAATCCGCGAATTGGGTTCCATCCGGAAATTTCTGATAGTCCCAGAAACGCTCGATGTCGTCGGCCTTCAATCCCTCTCCCCACGGCAGGGTCAGCTTTTGCTTGGGCCCGCAATAGTATTCCACGTGGCACTGGCCGCAGACAAACGAGCGCAGCTCGGCACGGGAGGCGTCAATATTCGGGTTGTAGGGCGTCTTGCGATTTCCCTGGCGCCACAGTTCGATTGACGGAATGTGCGGAACCGACGCCTTGGAATCGGCGAGAAGGCGGATTCCTTCGATGAAGCCCGGGCGGGTGACACGGAGCTGCATCGTCTTCGGATCGTGACAGTCGACGCACGAAACGGGGTGCGCATTCCCCATCTTGTGAAGCTTGTCGTTCAGCTCTTTGTACAGGAACTTGTGGCTTTCGGCGAAGCCCTTCATGGCGTCGCCGCCGCCGAGTTCCCGATAAAGCGGCATGATCGACGCATGGCAATGAAGGCACGATCCGCTCTGGGGTTTCGACTGGCGCCCGGTGGTTTCCTGGTCCTGCAGCATGTAAGCGTGCCCGCGGCGGTCGCGGTAATCGATTGAGAACGCGTACCCGGCGAACATTCGCCTCAGCCACGGATCGCGTTCGAGCTTGGACTCCGGCATCGCTTCGCTGCCGCCATGGCCGCCGAACCGGGTGCGGGTGGACAGGACCGTGCGGCGATACGAGTCGAACTGTTTGGGCCAGTTGATGCCCCATTTTTCCGGATCGGTGTCGTCTTCGCCCACCTCCACCAGCCGCACATAGGGATTCCGCGCTTCCGCCTTACGCTCCATGATGTTCACGAGGAGCGCCGTGACGCCGCCGATGAGCACCAGCAGCGCGCCGGCCACCGCCAGATGCATCCGGTAGGTCGATAAGGCGCGTCGTAAACGGTTCATTCGTTCCTTCCCATGATATCGATTCGTCCCATGCCGGTTCGTTCACCATGCCCGACATCCCCGTGGCAGTGCACGCAACTAATCGTGGTCTGCGGATGTTGGCCGCCGGCCATGTCCGCGGTGATGGCGCTGTGGCACGCCCGGCAATTCGCCTCTAATATACGACTGTTCCGCGGCGTGATTTGAATCGGTTCATGAAAATTCTGGAGAGTGAACGCCTTGGAGTGACGGTACCCGTTGTCCGCTTTGGCGATGTATTTGGGAATGAAGGTGTGCGGAAGGTGGCAGTCGACGCACGTCGCGGCGGCGTGATGGCTCGACTTCTGCCAGGAATCGTATTGCGGCTGCATGATGTGGCAGTTCACGCACGCCTTCGGATCCCGGCTGAAATACGAGAAGCCCTCCGCGTAGCGGAACGTGAAGGCTCCCAGTCCCGCCAGGACGCCGACGCCGGCCGTGAAAACGATCCAGAATCGACGGTCGTCTCTCGGACGCTCCTCGGGCGGGGACATTTAAGCGACGCAGCTCGCCGCGCCGGGGATGTTCGTGCACATCTGCCGATCTTACTGATTACTGCGGTTCTATTCCCTCCAGATACGACACGAGCCGCTTGGTTAATGCGTGTAACCTAAAGTTTTAACCGCCAACTCGGTTCGGCGAGAACCGTAGGGTAGGCGTATGGTAGACAAGAGAGAGTTAGAGCGGAGATCCCCACCTCAGCGCGTCCTTCTGGCCGCCGAAGAACGGCTTCGGCGCAGAGAAAATACTCGGTTATGCCGAAAAGGAGTTGCTGGGGAAAAATTACGCCCTCGTGTTCACGTCCGAGGACCAAGAGAACGGGATCCCTCTGAGTGAAATGAAGTCAGCGGCGGAAACGGGGCGCGGCATCGATGAGCGCTGGCACATCCGAAAGGACGGCTCCCTGTTCTGGGCCAGTGGGGTCGTGGAACCGTTGCGAAAAGAGGACGGCTCGCTGAAGGGTTTCGTAAAGATTCTTCGCGACTTCACGGATAAGAAACTGGCGGTAGACGCTCTGGCCCGATCTCAAAAGGACTTGGAAGATTTTTCCCACATCATCGCGCATGATCTTCAGTCGCCGCTCCACAAGATTGTTTCCTTCGGAGAGCTGCTCGAAAAAAGCTTGGGAAAACACTCGATCCCCGACGTGGGACGGTATCTGGGTCACATACAGAGTTCGGCGGTGAAGATGCGCCAGCTCATCTCCGGCCTCCTGGAATATTCCAAAGTCACCACGGCGAACAAAGATTTTGAACTAGTCAATCTCAACCGGGGCGTGAAGGACGTGTTGTTGGAACTCGAAGTGCGGTTATCGCAGGCGCATGCCGAGGTGTCCGTTGATCGGCTGCCCACCGTGTATGCGCGGCCACTTCAAATACAGCAGATTTTCCTTAATCTGATCGACAATGCGATGAAGTATGCGGGGCGGGATAAACCAGCGGTTCGCGTGACGAGCAGGGAGGAAGCGTCAGACTGGGTCATCGGCGTATCGGACAACGGCCCGGGCATTCCCGAAGGCGATAAGAAGCGCATATTCGATTTGTTTCAACGAGGGGAGGATGCCGAGGTCGCAGGGACGGGAATCGGCCTGACCATCTGCAAAAAGATCGTCGAACGGCACGGCGGCCGAATCTGGGTCGAATCGGAGACCGGGAAAGGATCAGCCTTCTATTTCACCTTGCCATCGAATCGGCGGACGGCAGAACGCCGCATCGAACACACCTGACAATGGGTTGAGAAAACGGCCTCTATTGAGCCAGATTAGAGCCACGTTGCTGAATGTAGCGAGGGGTCAAACGCCCGATTCTGGTCATCATGGAGGAGGCGGGCGCCGAACTCCCGAGCTTCTACCGGTCTCCCGGAGCCGGAGCTGCTGGCGCCGGCAACGAAAAAAGCAATTGATCTCTTAGCAGCTTAAACGACTAAAATTCAGCTCGTCTTCCGTCGAGTATTACGCAATTTCTACAGATTGTTGGCGCGATAAAAGGATAAAGGAGAACTTATCATGTGGGTTGTTCCCGACGAGATGCTGGCCAAGATCGACATCGACGGTTTTTATGTCGGTGAAAATATCGTCTCCGAAGCGGTGTTAAAAAGGATCAACGACGAACTCGCGCCATGGAGAAATGTGCCGGCGTTGAACGGTTATGGCTGTCAGATTCATTCTGATGACGCATTGATTCAGAACCTCGCCCTTTTATCGCCAACCGCTCTTAAGATGGCGGTGGATGATTCCGTTTTGAACGTCATGGAGAAGGTGCTGAAAGAGCCCGTGCTCCTGGGCAAGATTGAGTACCGGCGGGCTCTTGTGCCTAAAGATGAAATGCCGACGCACAGTGACGGAAACGACGATAATGGTGTTTTTATTTATCTTAGCGGCGTCAATCCGAGGTTAGGTCCGACGGCACTTTTACCCGGAACCCATCGCCGAGAGAAGAACAGGAACAAGGGTTATGCTCCTGTTTCAATTCAAAAAGAAAGGGAGGCCGGAATCAGTTTCGTTCCCGTCGATGGAAAACCCGGCGTTTGTTTATTCTTTAATGGGCATATATGGCACAAACGCCTGGAGACGATTCAGTCGGGAAGGGAACTCATCTGGCTCACTTATACGCCGCTAAGCCGTGCGAAGAATTGTGTGGAGTTGGTCTTTTCTCGGACCGCTTTACAGAGTTTGAGTCAGCGCCAACGCGCCGCGTTAGGATTCGAATTGACGCAAACCGGCAAGCCCGCAGAGGATTTCAACCAAAGTCGAAAAATAACGCCTGCCAGCCTGCATTTCCTGTCTGACGGTTTTCTGATCCAAACCCTGTTCTTCCGAGCGATGCGACACATTCGCGCGGTCATCCCGCGACCTGTTAAGCGCCTGATCCGTCGATTAATTACAAGGGCAGCTTAAACTAATTTCTCAGTTTCCGTCGTCGGAAGATCGATGCCTCGATTGGAAAATGGTCCAACAGGAGAAAGAGGGCGGCCCCTGTTGAGCCAGATTAGAACCGCTTTGCTGGAAGCATCCTGACGTTTCAGGCCGTCAGGATTCGGATTTGTCCGCCAACTGTTCCAACACCCTGGCGAACCCATCCTTCGATAGCTTGCGTGTTCCCATCGCAATCATGGCGTCGTAAAGCTCCCCGTCCGGGTCTTCAACGGAGATTCCGCAAAGTTCGAGGAAGGTCAGGCAACAGTCCAGCGCAACGCGCTTGTTGCCGTCAATGAAGGGTTGGTTCTCGGCGATGTGGAAGGCGTAGGCGGCGGCCATTCCGAAGGGGTAGGAGTGGAAAAACCCATCTCCAAAACTTGCTTCAGGCTGCGCCAAGGCTGAATAAAGCAGGCCCTCGTCCCGAAGCCCCGTCTGGCCCCCGTAGAGTTTGAGCTGGACCTGATGAAAGGCGAGGACCTGCTCGAACGTGAGGAATGGGGGCGCTTCGATCACTTACCGGATGGCCCGGCGAGCTTCTTGAAGATTTTCCCGTGGCGGGCAACGACCCGAACATGAGCCGCCTGGACGCGCTTGTCCTGCTCTTTCCTCATCGGAGAGATGATCAGGTTCTGCCCATCCGTGTGGATGTTCAGATCGGTCTCCATTCCGATGTCCAGAATGTCGAGGATAGGCTTGTCGATGATAATGGCGGCACTGTTGCCCACAGCTGAAAGTCGTTTCTTCATCATGGCGTCCGTCCTCCCTATAACTGAATACCGTTATAACGATATTATAACAACGTTATAACGAGTTTCAAGGTTTGACAGGTCACGTGGAATGAATAAATTACGCTGACAAATCAATGCGAATTGACCATTCGGCGCAATTTAACACTGAAGGAAACGGCCCCTATTGGACAAAGCTCGAACCGAAGCCCTCGATCGTTTTCGCGGTTGGTTGGTCGATTCCCAAGCAGAGCCAAGTAGAATCAAACGCTGATGGACAGATTTTATAAGTACACGACCGCAGAAGCGGCTCTCAAGATTCTTGAGAGCTGTTCGGTGCGGTACAGCTGTCCCACAAAGTTCGATGACGAAATGGATGTGCAGGCAGCTCTGCACCTTGATTTCGATCCAACCTCATTTTCCGAAAATTTTGCCGAGCGCTTTGAATCGCTTGTCCTAGGTAAGGAACGTCCCCAAACGGATCCCAATCACGCACTTGGCGATACAGTTCTTGCGCTGTGGGGACTACCTCTTATCCAGAAGAAGATAAGGGTGCGTTTGGCTGCGCCCAAGCTTTCGACCGTTTGTTATAGCGCGATCCAGAACTTAAAAAACCAATATCTGAAAATGTGGAAGGAGTTGTTCCTCCCTAGGGTTCGAATTTTTTGCGTATCCGAAGAACCGCATAATCCGACCCTATGGTCCTTGTACGGAGATGGTCGGAAGGGCGCGATGTTTGTGCTTAAAGTTCTTCCCAAGATTGACAATCATTTATGCGCCGCTAAACCGGTGGCCTACCGAAACGAGCCGTTCTCGTTCTACTCGGAGGAGGAATGGCTAGACGACACACTCGGACTAGCTCGAATATCGGCGGAAATTTCCTACTACGAGTATCCGTTCTTGAAGACACAAAAATGGGCAGACCAAAAGGAGTGGCGAGTCTTTGATCTGCTTGTGGAGCCCCAATCACCCCTGTTCTTGGATCGCCGGATCGACAAAAGCGAAATTGAGGCAATACATCTCGGATCGAGGATGGATCCCGCTATCAAGCGCAGGATCTATGAGCTGGTAGACAGCGCGTACCCCCACGCCAAAGTTGTCAAAGGTGCATCTGAGCGGGGAATTGGTAAGGAGTTCTAACTTTGGAAAATTTTCGGCCCCTGTTGAGCCAGATTAGAACCGCTTTGCGTGAAGCGAACTAAGGCTGCTCACCGCAAGAACCTTTCCCTCCCTCGGCTTGTTTCGGGGGGCATCGCTCCGTTCCGTAGGAACAAAACACGCAGCAATCACCTTTTTTTGGCTTGCTCGTTTTCCCGCAGCTCTGGCAGCGGAAAAAATAAACGCACGAGTCCTGAGGCATCGTTTCCTCTTTGGACTGACCACAGTTCGGGCAAGTGAAAGTTGACTTCAGTTTCACTCCCGTGAGGTCCTCTTTATCTCGCATCTCTTAAGGGCGAAGAAATTGAACAACGCAGCCACCGACATTCCAAGAAGTCCCGCATAAAGGACCCGTGAAGAATGGGACCCATAAAGGGCCAAGAAGACAAGCCCAGGGCTCCCCACGCCAATCACGAGGGGGATAATTCGCCTGTGATTCAAATAGGCCGATATGTTTCCCACGATCCCAACAGCAACGAAAAGTTGAAATACATAGAAGACGATGCCTTCAAAAGGCTTAAAAATTCCAAGTCCGATGGCGGTGCCCACCACTCCAAAAAGGGGAAAGCAAGCCGGGCAGGCTGCTGCCGCAAGCAATGACCCCACCGCTGCAAATTTATCCAAAAGACTCTGCTTCATTTTGACTTGGATTTCTTCAAGGAAGAAACGTCCCCTATTGAGCCAGATGAGAGCCGCTTTGCTGGAAGCGGCTTGGATCGAAGACCAGCAGAGGAGACCGTGCGGCGCAGGGCGGGCGCCCCCGGATTCATTCAGTTCTGACCGGCTTTCACCTTCTCGCGCATATGATCGAGGACAACGGTATGCTTGTCCTGAGGACTGAACATCACGATCTCAGCGTCCTCCACCACCTTTACGTTATGGGCCTTGGGCCAGTAGAACAGGTCATTCGCGCGAACGGTCTCTTGATGGCCGGCGGCATCGGTGGTCGTCAGCGCGCCCTTGATGACAAAGCCCCAGTGCGGGCATTGGCACAAGTTGCCTTCAAGCCCGACGAAGAGCGGCGTAGTGTCCACCCCCGCCGAAAGCGTGAAGCACTCTCCGCTGATTTTGCCCAGTCCGCTGGCGTCTCCGAATTCCAATCGCTGTCGGAGGGTTGCTCCGGGAATGTCGATTCTGACATCGACGTCTTGTTTGGCTACGCGCATCATTGCCTCCTTGGTCATCCTACCTGTCGGGGTTGTGAGTCGAAAGTTCTCCGTCGTTTCGATTAATCGAAAAAGCGTTCCTCAACGCTTGGCACCGGGATAGCGATCCCTCACGGTCGTTCCTATCACTTTAGAGTCGCGCGCCGCCGAAAACCCTTCTGGCGGTTGGAAATCATTGAGGGGGGGGCGGGAAAGTTCGCGAGAAGAAACGGCCCCTATTGAGCCAGATTAGAACCGCCTTGTTGGAGGCGGCGTAGGGGCCGCCGTAGGCGAAGCTTGCTCGTCTACCTTAATCAGCTCGCTTCTTTTGGCGCTTCGCCTCAACGACAACCAGCTTATTGGGGTTCGGAGCCATAAGCGCCCACGGGTTGAGATTGAAATACGCGGCCATCCGCTCAATCTGCTGCCGGTTCATCTGTCGTTTCCCGTTCAGGATTTCGGAGACGATCGACTGAGTCCCGAAGATCGATTTCAAGTCGGTCTGGTTCAAGTTGTGGCGGTCCATGAGGAACTTCAGTATCTCCTCAGGAGCGGCCGTTTTCGTGGGATAGGCCGTCGCCTCATACTCCGCGATAAAGTGAATCACAGGCGGAAGGTAGAGCTTCGCATCCTCCAGGTCCTGTCCATGAATTTCCATTCGGCCGATGACTCCGGTGAGTTCGTGGACCAGGGCAGAGTAGGTAGCAAAGGTCGTCTTGTCGGTAATGGGTCGCGGAGGAAAGACGGTGTTTAGTTTCCGAAAGGCTTCGCCGCCTTTCACCGGGGCATCTTCGATAATTCGTGCAAGTGCCGCGTTCATTTCAGTGTCCTCCCCCATTTGACGTATTCGCCGTGCGTAAAAATGTTTCGTATCACGGCCACCCCGCCCTCGTAAACAATGACGCAGATAACTCGGTATTCATTTCCACCAACATCGAAAATCGTAAATCCCTTAACCTGATCAACCGAGTTAAACGTTCGCCGCAACTCCATGAAGTTTCGAGCGGCACAGGAGGTTAGCGTATGGAACCAACGTTCGAGCCGCTTCCTCGCTTCTGGATGTTCCGCGCCAAACTCGGCCACCAGTTCCTTTCCGCTCACAATCATGAAAGACACCGTATCGCATAATGCGATAAACATCAATGGAAAAGATCGCATTACCCGATTCGTGAAACAGCGCCGAGTTTTAGGCGGGTTTATTGGAATGAGCCAAGATGAAACGGCCCCTAAGAGACAAAGCTCGAACCGATGCCCTGGACCGGTTCCAAGCGTGGATAGTCCAGCCTAATGGTTAGCGTCGTGCTTTCCGATCTGATACCAACGGGACAACCGCGCCGCACTTGCATTGCGTGGTTTCCGGCCATTCAGCTAACCGTTCGTACGCCCAATTCCACATCCAAAGAAAGTACTTCTGAAACCCATAATAGATGGAGTCTTTATCGTCTTTCGTGAAGCGGTAAAGGGATGTTAAGTGGCCGCCCTTGGCGAGGCTGTAAAACGAGAAGAAAATGGCGTCGTCAAAGATTTGCAGGCGCCAATGTGGCTCGAACGAATAGAACCGAACCTTGGCGCCAAGGCTCCTAAGGATGTCCAGAGTACCTTCGCACTTTGCCTTGTACTCGCCCACATCCTTGACCCGTGCGGGGTCCATATTTTTCTCCATTTCTTTGACAAAGTAATCAGCACGTCGGCGGAAGTTGTCAGATTCTGGATGGAGCATGAGTACGCGAATGTCTTTATTTTGCAGCTCCTCGGGACTCAGGCTCCTAAGCATTTTTATCAAGAAGGTTTCCCGCTCGTCGTATGCCATCGTAAAGCCGCTGAGGATTAAGAAATAAATCGTTTTCGAAGATTTGATGTACTCCGAAACCTGTTCCCTAAACTCCTCACGACCTCGCTCCTCGTGAGTAAAAATGCTTTTACGGCGTAGCCTCCACGCTATGTACCGAGAGTAGAAATACTCGAACGCAGCAATGCTCAAAGCATAGAGAGCGAGGTATATCGCCCACTTCTCAAGGTGAAATGTACTGGAAAGGCGATCAACCACTGAGCTGAATAGCGACTTCAGCAATGGAATGGGACCTATAACTTCGGCGAACCGAAAGAAGTCGCTCTTGGTGAGATTGCGCTTAGACATAAAAAAGGCCCACGGCCTATACCGTGAGCCTATCTAACAAATGGAGCGTCGCTTATAGTTTAAAGCGAGTAATTTTTTCGAGTCTGTTGTCATCTCGCACATCTGTGTGAGCTCTGCCGAAGAAAGCGACGCCAAGAAGAATTATCCCAACGATTAGTGATAGGAGTTCCATCATGTCTCCAGTTTAATGCTGTTAACACTATCTGCCATCGATACTACGGGTGTTTTCAGTTGTGGTTCAGTCGGCGAGGGATGGAGCAACTGGTGTTCAATGACAAAAATATAGAACAAAAAATGGCCGGGCTGAAGTTAAGAAGTAACGAAAGGGGCGCTATCTATGAATGGCCCCAATCATCGCACGAATATGGTTCAAAACAGCAGGTCCTAAATGGTCAAGCAGTCAATCGGGGCCCTGGCCGCTTTCGTACAGGGTTACCGTGCTGATCTCGCCACCATCGCCCGGCGAACCTGCATCCGCCTATTTGGCGTCTTTCGGGCCAAAAGGACATACTCTCAACCCTGTCACCATGACAAACGTCTGGCCTAAAAGCAGCCGAGAGACCCTACGAGAACCGTCAAAAGGCTCAAAAAATGACCGAGGACGGGTTCAAGGTCATAGCCAAACAAATCATGTCATTAACGGAGTTAGCCTAATCGACATTCCCTGAACTCATGAGCGGACGGCCTATTGTGAAGCCACGCTGAATTATAATCGGTACGTTATTGAGCTCAAAATTAAGGACGGCGATCCCTCCGAAGATAGTCAGTTCATTTGACGAACCTTTTACCGAACCCTGACTGTGGACGGAGAACGATTTGTGATAACGTCACAGATGAAGAAAATGGAACCCATTTCCGCCCCGCATAACCCCTCGCCAGCCCTATCTCAGCCATCACTGTTTCCATTAGATGTTACGGCGGCAACAGCCAAACTGCAGGGAAAGGTTCTCGTCCACAACTCCTCCAAGCAGATTTTTGACGTCCTGGAGTCAAAAGCACTCTCGTACGCCGATATCACCTACGCAGATGGCCAACGATGGCAGGACAACGAAGCAAACACCTTCATTGATCCCTTGTCGATTTGCCCCAAGGTCCTCGAGAATCCAGTACCCCTGATAAGCTGTTTCACTGGTGGCGGCGGGTTTGATTTAGGGGCGCATACCGCAGGGTTTGAGACGGTTGTCGCAGTCGATATTGATAAGCACTCATGCACGACGTTGCGCGAGAATAGTGTCGCAAGAGTCGTGCTTGGCCCGCCTAATGGTACCGGGAACCTCCATCAGATCTCCAGCGCGGACATCAAGAAAGCCGCAAAGTTACGTACCCCGTTTAATGGGCTACTTGCTGGCGGTCCGCCGTGCCAACCATTCAGCATCGCCGCGAATCAACGATTTAGTAAGGGCGGAGAAAATTTCAAGCGAATTGGATTTAAAGACCAAAAGCGAGGAACCCTGTTAAATCGCTTCATGGGTTTGATCTTGAATCTTCGACCGACCGCTTTTCTCTTGGAGAATGTTCGAGGACTGCTTGAGGTAGATGGAGGGAAACAGCTTTCAAGCTTTCGCGAAACTCTTGCGGCCGCTGGTTATACGACCACCGATCCAATGATTCTAAACACCGCTGATTTTGGAGTGCCGCAGATTAGGCAGAGGCTTTTCGTAGTAGGCAATCGATTAAAGAAGCCATTTACTCTCGCGTCGACGGGAATCGCCGAGAGAAAAGCCGTACTGGAAGCCCTCTCTCATATTCCGGACAATGCGCCAAATCATCTTACGCGTAACCACGCTGTTGCGAGCATCCTCAGGTACCGAGAGTTGTCATATGGCCAGCGTGAAAAATTAGGTCGGGTTGATCGCCTGCATCCATTCAAGCCCTCGAAGACTGTTATTGCTGGCGGTTCGAGTGGTGGCGGGCGATCCCACTTGCATCCGTTTATTCCGCGGACGCTTTCAGTAAGGGAGTGTGCTCGCTTGCAGACGTTCCCCGACTCATACGTTTTCCATGGCCCCAGCAGCCGCCAGTTCACTCAAGTCGGCAATGCTATTCCGCCGCTGATGGGGTATCGAATTTCTGCGGCCATCGCTAAGGCCTTCTTTTAAAGGTCTAGCTCGCAGCTCCTTCCGCACCAGTCCTCGTCGAACAACTGACGCATTGCTTCATACCGTGGTGAGCCGACGGGAAAAGTATTCTGCACGTTCTCAATAAGGGTGAGTCTGGGCGGCTCTTCATTCGGGAAAGAGACCTCCCAGACGTGATATCCGATGCCTTTACGAGAACACTCGAGAATCCTCTTGATTTCGTTCCTCGTGAATGAAAACCCACTCTGAGAGCGGCTCTTCGACTTAACCTCATGGTAGCCATCAGGCAGTTCGGGAGTTCTGGCAAATAGCCGCCCGTCTGCGCCTGGCGTATCTAGCGTTTCGTATGCGGCCCCTTCCATTGCAGAACGAGCAAACCAGAGAACCTTCGCCGGTCCGGCCGCTTCTGTCAGTAGTTCGTGGACCAAACGCTCGGCTTCCAACTCGTTGAAGTTGCTGTAAGTAGAAGTTCGCGGCACTGGAGTAGGGCGCTCTGCGCCTGTCCCCACGGTTCTTGTGATTCTCCGGCGGCCAGCACTTCGTACTGCCCTCTTGTGAATGGTGAGCGTCTTCGGTTCGTCCAATCCAATAGGCGCCGTCTTTGTGGACCTCGCTCCCGCCAGTTTTGCTCGCGCGACGATCTCTTTGTCCCGGTCTGGAACCGGTGCAACGCCATTTGTAGGGTCCTCAGCGGCGAATTTCAGAGCATCAACAACCGAGACACCGTGGTGAAAGGCGAGCTTGTCGGATTTGATCTCGAAGAGCGCTCCATCCTGAGAAAAGAAATGGAACAGTTCTCTAAACTGGCGAAACTGGGGACTGCTGGAATCCTCCTGCCCTCCATCTTGGTATCTGTCGAATGTTTTTCGAATAGCCGCCGGCTCCTCAAGACCCGTCAGATTGTGTTCGAGCGTTAAGAGGCGGTAAAGCTGATGAAGATCTATTCCTTCGCGATATTCAGCACAGAGCTTTACTGCGATTTGGACTGGATACAAAGGCGAAACAGATGGGTCGTAATCTTGAAACGCAGGATGGGGCCAACGAAAGCGGCTTGCAATTAGCGAGAAGAAGAATTTCCTATCCGCTGCGTTTGTTTGATCGAGTGTTAAAAGAAGCTCGCCAAGCGACGTAAGGCTTAAGCTGCTCGAAGTCTCATACGCCAGGTAGGTGGTACGGTAAATGCGCCCGTAGTTCCGCCAGACGCTATAGCTTTCGGGCAAGAACTTGAGTTTCTTGCCGTTTATTGAAATGCCCTCACCCGCGCGAAGATATTCGTCGAGTTGGCGTTTGAACGCGGAAATGTTTTTTGGCTGTTGAAGTTGGACCGCGACTATCGCCTTGCAAAATCCCTGCAGCGCTTCGAGCGTGAAGTAGTCGCCGCGTCCCTGATCCCAGCGAATGGTAGGCATTGAGTCGCCATTATAAACTTCGCATACAGTTATTCTTAAATTTCTGTACGAAACTAAGCGCCACGCCAACGACAAACTGCTTTTTGACCCTAGATTGCCGCTCCATTCCAAACTAGCCAACTCGACCGCCAATTAGACACCCCGCCAAACGCTCAAGAATCGCTTTAGAGCCACGAAAAGCCTTTTGGCGACCTTCTCCCCGCATCCACCACCGAAAACGCCTCAATAAGACGCGCTTTTTAAGCCTTTTGACCTCCGCGCTGGCGACTCGAAATGTTAAAATTTACGCGCTATGAAACGATTGTGGAAGCTCACTAGCTAACCATGAAAGTGTCCGCACTCCCCGCGAACATCAACGCGGGAGATGCGGATAAACAAGTAGCCGAAAACGTCGTCGCCTACCTTCGAGTATCAACCACCGACCAAGCTGAAAACGGACTTGGCCTTCCGATTCAGAAAGATCAGATTCACGCCTACCTAAAAGCGCATCCCGAATTTACTCTCGTTCAAACCTATGAAGACGCCGGAATTTCTGGCGCAAAGCTTGAAGAGAGACCTGGCCTCCAACAACTTCTCGCGGATGCGAAGCACCGAACGTTCACCAAGGTAATCGTTGCCAAGCTGGATCGCCTCGCCCGAGAACTTTTTATCCAGCTATGGGTGGAGAAGGAATTGCTGGTCCACGAAGCAGAAGTAATCAGCGTAGCCGAGTCGTTCAATGGCAAAGATCCAATGACAACCGCTATGAGGCAGATAGTCGGCGTTTTCGCACAGCTTGAAAAAGGACGAATCACCGAACGTCTCCTCGCTGGTAGAAAGAAGAAGCTGGAGAGCGGCACATACGCAGGCGGTCGCCCTGCTTTTGGTTATCGCGCCGTGGGTGGGAAGCTTGAGGCTGATCCTTCAACATCCCAAATCGTGAAAGAAATTTCGCGGATGAAAATGGGACGCCATTCCTATCAACAGATAGCTGACAAGCTTAATCAACGCGGCATCAAACCTCGTTGCGGAAAGAAGTTCTACGCCAGCACCGTCAGATACATCCTGAAGAACAGCACCTATCGTGGAGATGCAAAGTACGGCAGTGTTGTGGCGGGCATACACGAGCGACTGTTATGACCCCACCATTAAATGGGAACGCTCTGAGAGTGTGGTCGGCTCAGCCCTGCCTTCGCGGAGACGTCCAAAAACTGCCGGAACAGAACCTCTCGAGAAACAAAAACTGTTCATCTTCAATCAAAAGCAAAATCGTTGTGGACGCTCGATTGCGAGGTTTGTTACGGTCTTCATTAGCCACACTTAAAGAGCGCTGGTTTGCTCCCACCCGAAGGGGAGCAATTACCGTTAGAGCCTTAGCCTTCTCTAGAGTTGATCTAGAGCCGAGCGACGGCAACTATCACGCGCAAGCTTCCGGAAGGCCTCGTGGCTCCAAGACGCAAGTTATGTTGCTGTATGCGTGGAGGAGTTTGCCTTCTGGTCCCGCCAAAAGTCCGACTTCCTGCCCCAATAAACAGCTCTCTGTATTCCCGGCAGAATTTTCTGCGCGTGTACTGAGATCGGCAACATTTCTGTGCGTCGTCTTTAATACGAGGCGACACGACATGAAACTGATATTGCACCGCACAAAAAAGGCGATTTCGAGGGGCTCTAGAAATATATGTATTGGTATAGGGAGTAAATGGAAATTAAGACATACGTGTTACTACCTGTATATCAGGAACAAGATTACTGGAATTCAGTCCCAGGTATTTGCAAAGAGTTGGAATTGTAAGGCCTGTGTTAAGAACATTCTCATTCCGCAGTATCTCAAGAAACTAAACACGATTAAGTGGGATTACTTCGTAACCGTCACTACCAAAACAAAATGTGCTCCGCCTGTATGGAGAATCAATCGAGCGAAAAAGAAGTTTCAGGACTTCCTTCGTTCCGCAACGAATCGCTATGCGCCGAAGGGTGGAGTCGTTTACTTCTCGTCGATTGGTCTCACGTCTACAGGCCGTATCCACTTCCACTTCCTTTGGAAAGGCGCAAAACCTTCTAAAAAGTGGATACGAAAGAAGTGGCACGGACTAACAGGGTGCTACGAAGTGGATGTGCGACCTGCCCACGACAATCACAAGCTGTATCTCCTAAAGAACGCCGCGCAGATTCCGGATTTTAGTTTAGACACGCGGTTTACATTCAAAGACCAAAATGAACTTCACGATTTCCGTCGCGTGACCTATACGCACGGAATATTTCCCGCGCTTCCGAAGACGAAAAGTGAATGGGAAGTCATGAACTTCTCACAGAACTGATGGGCATGCGCCATGCACATCACCGAAACGAGAAGCTACTGGGAGGGCCAGTACAGACGACCAATCGCGGACGCCGAATTGTTGGAAATCGAAACCAACTTGTGTGCTCTTGGAGAGCTGTTAATGCAGGAGGTGGTCGATGAACCTGAATTCCACTGAGGCAACTTTGCTCTGTCGCGTCAGCTCTGATAAGCAGGCCGAGAATTACTCTCTAGCCATGCAGGAGCGCAATGGGCGGCTGTACGCCGACAAGCTGGGACTCACGATTACGCATGTTTTCAAGTTCGTCGAATCAGCATCCAAGGCACAGCGAAAGCGATTCGATGAATACTTGCGTGCTGTCGTAAATGGTCCTGAACAACATGTCTTGATGCTTAAAGTGGACAGGGGACTGCGTAAACTGGCGGATCTAGAAAGACTGTTTGAGTTGACTGAGCGATACGGAAAGTCGATTCACTTCTTTGATGAGAACGTTGTGCTTGATCGTCACTCATCTCCGACGGAGCATCTCCGGCTAATGGTTACTGCCAGCTTTGCGGCGTTCTATGTCCGCGACCTGGCCGTGAAGACGAAGAAGGGGATGATCGAGAAAGCAACGCAAGGGGAATGGCCGCATAAAGCGCCTGCTGGATATCGCAATAACAAGGAGACGAAGCTGTTAGAAGTGAATGAAGAACTCCGCCGTTGGATCATTCGTATTCACAAGCTCGCCGCCAGCGGAGAGCATTCAATTGATTCCATTCTCCAATGCCTGAAGCGCGAAGGGTGTCCTAAACGGTTTCCCAGAAGCAACATCGCCTTGATACTGCGGAATCCGATATATGCAGGTTCGTTTCACTGGCCGAAAAAAGATGGACCTCTCATCCGTGGAAAGCATGAGCCAATTGTTACGCAGGAACTGAAAGATGCCGCGCTGGCTGGCCTCGAACGGTTCAATAAGCCGAGGTATGCGAAATACTCACATCCGTACCAGGGGCTGATTGTGTGCGGGAACTGTGGCTGTGCAATCGTTACGGAAACGAAGAAGAAGAGATTCGTCTACGCTCACTGCACATGGAGAAGACCTTGCGAGAATCGAGCCTATGTGAAACAGGAGATGATTGACTCCCAGTTTGAGGCGGTGTTCCGACGCATCCAACTAGACGCGCCGCTCATTAAGCAGATCGTGGCGCAGATGGAAAAGAAGTCCTCTGAACTCGTGGCTGACCAGATGGCGAAGATTGCTCAACTGAAACAAGAGCAGGGTAAATTGAATGCTCGAATCAGCAATGCGATGGATGCCGTGGCTGATGGCGATGAGACTGGCGGTTGGAAGATGAAGCTACGTGAATATCACGCGAGAGCAGCGGTAAATCAGAACGAGCAACGAGCCTTGGAGAGCGCCTCACCAGCCGATTTCATGGCAAAAGCGAGACGTGCGCTCGAACTCACAAAAGACTTGAGCACGATATGGAAACGCGCTGAAGCAGACCGAAGACGAGAATTGGTCAAAACGGTGTGCTCGAACTGCACTTTGAATGGTGAAAAGCTTTCTGTCTCATTGAGAAAGCCCTTCGACATTATGGCCGAAATGGCCTCATGTCCAAATTGGCGGCCCCTATTGAGCCAGATTAGAACCGCTTTGCTGGCAAATGGCATAGAAACGTATTCCGGTCGATCCAGAATCTCGCCCCTTTAAGGCGGGGCGATCTCAGGCGCAGGTATTGATTCCTACCTGATGGTTGGGGGCGGATGAATTATTCCGTTCATCCACGAGAGGCAGACAAGACCGGCTAAGAGAAAGACGTACCCGAAAAGCTCACCCGTATCATCCTTGTAGAACCGTGGCGAAATCCACGAACTTAAGATGCTGGTTAATGCGGCCATGGAGATTTCCTCAGAGTGGTTATAAACAAAAGCATCAACAGCGACTGTCCATCTCGGAAGAAACGCAATTATCAGCGCAATGAGGCCAAGCGAGACATAAAGTTTCCCACTTAGCGCGTTGGAGTCACTCGCATCGTTCTCGATATTTTCCATGTCCACTTCTAAGGACGAGCCAAGCCCCTTTAAAACGGCTTAACGTGATAGGGATATTGGCTACGCACGTAAGACAGAAAATTGATCCCATTCGGCGTAATTTTAACGACAGCGTCGTTTGCATCACCGGATATTTCCACGAAACCTACCTGTTTAAGAAAGCCAACATACTGGGTGAATTGAAGGCCCGTTACTTGCGACCTTTTTATGAACTCCTGATGATAAACCGTTAGATCGACGTACTTTTCACCTACGGATCCCTTTTTTTCGAGAGCGGAAAGAAGATCCATCTGAGTTCCATAAATTAGATTGAAAGACTTTTCCCAAAGAAAGTTGTCCGTGAGCCGCCGATATTCTTGGACGGCTTCTTTAGGGTGTTCCATTGCGAATCTTTCTGCCTCATCGAGTGGGAGGAGAGGCTTCACCTCGGTCGCAAGCTTTTGCTGTTCCGCCGGAGCCGTCGCCTTTAGTCTTATTCCGTATCCTTCTCCTTCCTGCATCCGTTTTAGTAAGTCCTCGATACCGGCTCGAAATTTCAACAAGAAAACGATCAAGATGATCCCTACGGACACCGGCCACACAAGAACGGCCTTGAGGTATTCGAGAATGAGTTTTGCTACTTCCATTATGCCCTCCTACTTCGAGTCTAAATTAGGATTCACTCCCCACTTATCACCTGGGAACTTCCAAAAGATCGGTTTGGCCTCGAACTCGGCGCAATAATCGTTGATTTCGCGGATGCGGTCGGAGGCGGTTCGCTTGCTCCCAACAAGCCCACGCTCCACGAAGTCGCCCAACTTGAATGCATTCGTCTTCTGGTTGCGTGTGCCGTGAAGGAGACGGATCAAGTCGAACGCTTGGGGACGGATGCGCTTGCGATGTGTGAAGGTGCTGCCCTCGCGCTCGAATAGCAGGTAAGGGACTTCGCCCTCTTTCTCCATCCCGATGTGTTCATCCAGCAGAATGGTTTTCCCGCCGACCGCATGGCGGGCGGATGCCTTCGCCTTGGCAAGAAGGTCCCGGTTCAGGACAAAGGACTTCTTGCGCGGCTCCATCGCTTCCCCGGCGGGTATCAGGTTCTTCGGGAGGGTGCCGGTATGGGGACGCTGCCCCAGCCAGAGGACGACGGGACTTTGCTTCTGGACGGTCTCGCTGAACTTCGCGGCCTGTTCGTGGGAGTCCGTCCTGAGGAAATAGAAGTGAGCTGAGGCATCGGCCTTGTTTCCAAGGAACCAGCTTTCCCCGTCCTGGACAGGTTCAACGTCGCCGGATAGCCCCAACTCCTTGGACATCCATTCCAGGACAGCCTTCAAATCGAGCTGTACGCGGCTCAGGCACGATTTCGGAACCGTGACAAGGCCCACGCCCTCCTCGCAATCGCAGTTGATGTAGAACTTGCCCTGATGCGGCGTGACGGTCTTTAGGCAGGCGTTCGGAGCGCCGGGGCATTCCGCCTCGGAGAGATGATCCACGCGCTTAAGAAAGCCGTGGTCCGCCAGGAGCGGCGCGATTTTCCCGAAGTCAGCCTGAAGGGTTTCTTCAGACAGCCGAAGGGGATGGCTCGCGGCCAACGCTTGCAGGAGATTTCTGAACTGGGTTTCGATTGACCAGCCCCCATTGCTCAAGGTATTTCTTCGCCTTCAAATGGGTGGGGGAGTCGTTCAGGTTGCACTTGTCGGGGTAGGACAACTGAATGGTGACGCCGCCCCGGCGGCCCTTGCCCGGAAACTTCATTTTGATCTCGGCATGCGACACGCTGTACAGCGTGGAGCGAAGGGTCAGCTTCTCCATCAGCGCGTGCATCGCGCCGATACCCCACGGCTCCTTCAATTCCAGCGTCAGCCGGTGGCTGTCATAGCGGCCATACAGTCGGAGCTTCTGAAGGCGGACAAATTCCACCTGATCCTCCGGCGCGGTAGGAAGCGTCAATTCCTTGTCCAGGAATCGCTCCAGGCTGTATGTCTTCTCCGTCTCGGCAACCTCGGATTTGTCTTCCAGAACCGCCAGGTTGAACAGCTCGAACAGTTCGAGGTGGCGACGCGGCCCACCTTTGGCGCTCAGTTCCACTTTCCCGGTCTCAGGGTAGTAGAGGTAAACGATCTCGAATGTAGGCCGGAGCGCGGTTTTGCTGAGGCGCTTGTCCTGATAAACGAGGAGCGCCTTGGCGAAGTCTTCCGGGTAGGCCATGAAGCAAACGCGGTCCTGATACTTAAAGACGTTCACCACGCACTCGCGCCCGCGTCCATCCCGCTTGAGAAGGTAAGACTTGAGAGCTTCTGCCAAAGCGTCCTTCCGGGCGGCCACCGTGTCCGTGGGACGAAGCTTAAGATTCCGTTCCACTTTCGCTCTTAGGTCAGTGACATGCGAAATTGCAGAGGCTTTTTCAAAAATCGCCGGGTGTTTGAGGAGGAAGTAGAGCGCCTTGTCGTGGTAGCCCTGCAACTTCTCGATCTCGGCCTGAGGGTGGACGCCGTTCATGTCGGCCACTTCCAGAAGGGCGAGAAGGCCGCTTTCCATCGCCAACTCGTTCACGTCTCGAAGTCCTTCCGTCACGTCGTTGGCCACCTTCGCAGGGAGGGCCAGCACCAGCTCTTCCAACGCATCCATATCGTCCCGGGTGGCCGCATTCAGCGGCGGAAGGTCTGCCGCTTTGGTCTTGAAATACTCGTCCAGCAATCCCTTGTCCAGATAGCGAAGAACAGCCTTGAGCTTAAATGGACGCGACATTTTCCCCTCCGGTTTTATGGAAAATATGACAAGCGGATACTTTTCCCAGAGATTTCCGATTCTCCGCTTTAACCAAATCGTCGGTTGGTTGGTGGCAACTGTATTCCGATCCGACACACATCTTCGGCAGAGAACTTCTTTTAGTCGGATTCGGATTCGTCTTCGGGATCACTGGCTCCTATCGTTTCTTCATGCCTGGTCTTCGCCAAGTGTTCAAGCCGTCGCGCCTGCGTAAACAGCGTCCTGCGCAAGCCGGAGGAGACCGACCGTTCACTAATTACTCGAGCTAGAGCCGCGATGGTGTTGGCGCGGCGTGCGATTCTAATGTCCGCGTGCTTGCGGAACTTATAGATGGAATCTGGAATGATTCTGCCACGAACGGATGGCGGCAACTTGATGAGGCGCGACTGTGGAATGCTTTTCTCGTTGAGAACCGCATGGTAGGTGGAAGCCGCTAACACCTGTTGATAAACGGTAAATTCAGCCGCCCCCAGGGTTTCGTTTATTTGTGCGCTGGTCGCCTTCTCCAAATCGAAGAACGGCCACATTTCAATCTCTGCCACCTCAAATGGATCAAGAACGTTCATGGCAACTGCATCAGTGCGATGATTTGTCAGATGCCGGCGAATACGAACCCGCAATCGTTCAACAGTCTGTCCGACATAAATCGGCTCTCCGTCATAATCGTAAAATGCATATACGCCCAACTTCGCATTCCCGACTACCCTGCTAGACGCATCTGTGGTATTGAGGAATTTATTTATCTCAGCACGAATGGCTGCGACATCGGCGGGAACGTCTCCACGAGTCATCGCGAAGTTTTAATGCGGTTAGCGTTCTTTTCCAATAGCGGCCAAAGGTATGACTTGGCAATCCACGCCACGGCTGGAACGCAAACCGCGTCTCCAAATCCAAACATCGCTTCGCTTTCCCTCGCAGTGCCAAGCTCGAAATCTGGAGCGCCTTGAAGCCGGGCATATTCCCTAGCGGTCATCCAACGCACCCGAACCTCGCCTCGTCCAGTTTCCACTAAGGCTTGCTTGCTGGAGCCGCCCCGCGCCGTGCGAAGGCATCCGCTAATTGCATCCGGGCGAATTTCCCACACGGCAGCGCCGTTCCTTGTCCGACGGTAGGCAGTAGACCAAGCCAAACGGGAACCAGCTTGGAGCGCTTTGAGGCGCTCAGCTTGGAGTGGTGACAACGACTGCATGAACCGACGAAAACGAGATTTGTCCCACCAGCGAGAGTCCGTGGGGGATATCCGCTCCACATAGTTTTTTAAGGTCTCATTATTGGGCTTCGGGGTTTGAAGGGGAACAGCGTGCATTGCTAGCTCTGGATGAGCTTGGACAAAAGCTCCAACCCACGAGGGACGGAGAGGGGAATCGCTCCAATCGCCCTGTCCTGCGACAGGGAAGAGGGAGCCAATGATGAACATGCGCGGGCGGCTTTGCGGTAAAAACCAAGAGGCGTTAAGAACGAATACATCGCAGTAGTAGCCGAGACCGTTCATGCGTGATATGGCGGCAGCCATGTCCTTGCCTTCATGGGAGGACGCAAAGCCAAGAACGTTCTCCAACAAAACGAGGGGAGGTTTACGGCCTTCCATTTCTTGGATAACTCGGGCAAACTCCCAAAACATTCCAGACTGTTTGCCTGAGAGACCGACCCGATTCCCTGCGAGAGATAAATCGGTGCAGGGGAATGAAGCCGTGGCGATTTCGATGTCAGGGACGTTGCGCCCGTTCACCTGTCGCACATCTCCAAGAATAAAATCTGCGGCGTCGAAATTTGCTGAGTACAGGCGCGCCTTTGCTGGTTCGATGTCATTCGCAAACACAACCTCGAACCCTTCTTGCTCCAGTGCGCTTCGCACAAGCCCGATGCCAGCAAAAAATTCTGCGGCCCTCCATATCGTGGGAATCCCCCGCTTCTGCGATTTTATTCCTGCGCTGGGACTGTGCGCCCGCGCCTTTTCCGTGATGGCATCCAGCACGCCAATGCGGTCGCCCATGTGAGTGGCTCCTTGTAGGTCTATAGTCGCACCTACGAAACCGTCGAGGACATCCAGTGTATTCTGTTTCACGGTAACATCCATCGCCCAGCGCTATGAAGGCTCATAAACATTCCTATCTCCGCCTATTATTACAAATCACCAATTAAATCCTAGCGTTCGTTCACCAGACCGTTCACCAACCAGCCTGGTGAACGGCCCAACCTTGCCAACCTCCCGCAACCCTTAAAACTATTTTTGGCCCTTTCTCCGACGGAAACCGGCCAGACTGGCCCTCCGGCCCCCTTTCCCTGTTGACATCCCCCGCCTGGTGAACGGCACCATCATTGTGCAATGCCGTCGCCCAAAGCCATCACTGAGTTCAAGGAGCTTTACCTTCGCCGGTACGGCGTCCCCCTTTCCGACGCCGAGGCGCTGGAGAAGGCGGGGCAGCTTCTCCGCCTCTACAAGGCGGTGTATGGGACGGGCGAAGCGGGCGGGACCAACGAGGACCATGAAACGAACCTATCGGCTTAACCTCATCCGGGCCAAGCGGTCCTATTCCGTGAAGGACGCTTCGGACCTTCTGGAGACCCACGTCCGCACCGTTCAGGGGTGGATCAAGGACGGCCTCAAGGTGCTGGAAGGGTCTCGCCCCTACCTGATGATGGGCCACGACTTGAAGGCGTTCCTGACCGAGAAGACCCGGAAACGGAAGCGGCCCCTGGCGGAGGGGGAGTTCTACTGCTTCCGCTGCAAAGCCGTGGTGACGGCGGTTCAGGTGGAGCGCGTTGAAACCGGGAAGGTGATGGGCCATGGGCAGGTGGGCGTGGCGCTGAAAGGCGCGTGCGCCGCGTGCGGCGGGAAGGTGAACCGCTTCTCCGCCCTTCCAAAAGGCGCTGTTTCCGCGACAGACCCGCAGGCCGGAGCGGTGTGATTAAAGGGACACGACAGACCCCTCTTAATCACTGACAAAGGAGAATGACGAACATGGACAGCAAAACGACGGAAGCCAAACTCAAGAATGAGAAGATCAAACGGGCCTACTTCGCTTACCTCAATGGGGCGCGGGGCTTCTCGGAACTGACCGTTCAGGCCATCGAGCAAGCCCTGTGGAAGTACGAGGAATGCGTCCAGGAAGCAGACTTTGGAAAGTTCAACACGAAGACCGCCAAGGGCTTCAAGGATTGGCTGGAGACCCGCAAAGGCGGGCGGACCGGCGCGGGGCTTTCGCTGGCCAGCCAGTACCACATCCTCCGGCACGTCCGGGACTTCTTCACCTGGTTGTCCGGCCAGCCCGGCTACAAGTCCCGCATCAACCCGTTCGACGTTCAGTACCTCAAGCTGGACAAGAAGAAGTCCCGCATGGCCACCACGGCCCCCCGGCAGGAGTTTCCGTCCCTCGAATACGTCCAGACCCTTTGCCGGAGCATCGTTCCCAAAACGGAGGTGGACCATCGGGACCGCGCCCTTATCGCTTTCACGCTTCTTACCGGGATGCGAGATAAGGCCGTCATCACGTTGCCGCTGGAATGCTTCGACGTGGAGAAGCGGCTGATTAACCAGGACCCGCAGAAAGGCGTCCTGACGAAGTTCTCCAAGACCATTCCCACCATGATTTTTCAGTTCGACGAAGAACTGCTGAAGCATGTCCTGGACTGGTACCGCTTCCTGAAAGAACAAAAGCTGTTCGACAACGCCGCCCCGCTGTTTCCCCGGACCAAGTTGGAGCAACGAAGCGAAACGGACGCTTGCTTTGAAGGGACGGACGTGGAGTCGGTCTTCTGGGCCACCACGCAGGGCATTCGGGACGTCTTCAAGCGCCGGGCGGAGGCGGCGGGTCTTCGCTACTATTCTCCGCACAAGTTCCGGCACACGGCCACGGTTGAAGCCTTCAAGCATTGCCGGACGGCGGAGGAGCTTCGGGCGATCTCCCAGAACTTCGGGCATGAGAACATCGGCACGACGTTCTCCACCTATGGAAAGCTGGCGGATTATCAGGTGGAAGACATCATCGCCCGGATGAACTTCAAGCAGTCCCCGATGGGCGGCGAGGACGCGCTACTGGACGGCGTTCCAAACGAGAAGCTCGTTGAGGCGCTGGCCCGCCGGATGCGCCCTTGATTGATGTTATAATCCTTTATAAGGTTAGAACCTGATGAAAGACTACCTCACCATCCTCGAAGCGGCTCAGTTTCTCGGCGTCACGCCTCAGACACTCAGGAACTGGGACAAGCTGGGAAAGTTTGCCCCGTACCGCCACCCGATGAACAATTACCGGATGTATAAAAAGGCGGAGTTGGAGAAGCTCCTCAAGAAGGTCCGCAAAAAGTGAATCCGCCCGGACTCCGCTACTTCCTCTACGCCCGCAAGTCCTCCGAAAGCGAGGACAAGCAGATTGCTTCCATCCAGTCGCAGCTCGACGAACTGAAAAAACTGGCCCAGGCAAAGGGCCTCACCATCGCGGCGGTTTTGACAGAAGAGAAATCGGCGAAGGCTCCGGGGCGTCCGGTTTTTGCCCGCATGATCCAGGACATTCATTCCGGCAAGGCCGACGGGATTCTCTGCTGGAAGCTGGACCGGCTGGCCCGAAATCCGGTGGACGGCGGAACAATAAGCTGGATGCTTCAGCAGTCGCTCATCAAACACATCCAGACTTTCCAGCATGGCTATTTTCCGACGGACAACGTGCTGATGATGAGCCTTGAGTTTGGAATGGCCAATCAGTTCATCCGCGACCTGAGCCTGAACACGCGCCGGGGCCAGCGGACCAAGATCGAGAAGGGCTGGCGACCGGGCGCGGCCCCCATCGGCTACCTTTGCAACAAGTACAACGAGCCGAACACCCCGGCCATCTATCCCGATCCCAAGCAGTTCCAAATCGTGAAGCGGCTGTGGGAAATGATTCTGGAGCAACGCTGGACGCTTGAGGCCCTATACGAGCGGGCGAGGGCGATGGAATTAAAGCGGCCCAAAGGCACTCTTCTGAGCCGCAGTATGTTTTACGCGATGTTTCGTAACCCTTTTTATTACGGGGTCTTCAAATGGTGTGGCGAAACTTACGCTGGAAAGCATCAGCCGATGATTACGAAGGAGCAGTTCCACATGGCGCAGCGGATTCTCGACGGCAAGCGTGTCGAGTGCTGGACCCGGCAAAGCTTCGCGTTCACCGGCCTTATCCGATGCGGAGAGTGCGGAGCCTCCATCACGGCGGAGAAGAAAACCAAGCGCCAGAAGAACGGTAACGTCCACCACTACACCTACTACCACTGCACCAAGCAGATCGACCCGAACTGCTCACAAAAGACCATTCGCGATGAAAAGCTGGAGAAGCAGATCACGGACCAGCTCGACGCCATCACCATCCCGCCGGAATTTCACGATTGGGCGATGAAGTACCTGAAAGAGGAACACTCCAAGGAACGGACGGACCGTGACGAAATGCAGACCACCTACCGGAAGAATCTCGACGCTTGCCGAAAACGCCAGGACACGCTTTTTGAAATGAGAGCGAATGGGGAGCTGTCACCGGAGGAATATCGGGAACGGAAGTCTCGATTGGTGGAGGAGCAGCGGAAGTGGGACGAACTTCTGGCGGATGCGGGAAGCAGGACGGCAACGTGGGAGGAACGGGCGGAGCGGCTCTTCACCTTCGCGGAAACGGCTCGCAATCGCTTTCAGCGGGGCGATATGGATGCGAAGCGGGAAATCCTCGCCTGTCTCGGCACCACGATCACGCTGGAGAATAGAACCTTGTCCGTTCAGACGGAGAAACCACTTTCCATCCTCGCGCAACTCGCACCGGAGGTCCGGTCGCTTCATCGCAGATTAGAACCTGCGAAAAAGACGGCGACTCAAACTGATTGGGCCGTTCTGTACGGGAAAATTCCAAAAGGGCGGCCCCTACGGGATTCGAACCCGTGATCTCTGCCTTGAGAGGGCAGCGTCCTAGGCCGCTAGACGAAGGGGCCGGTGATTGAGTCAGGAAGGACGGAAGTCTGGTTGCGGCCTGGGCTCCCGTCGACAACGAAGGTGGGATTGTATCTTTTTCGGGCCAGAATTCCAGACAGGGATGCTTGTCTTATTTCCACCGTGGCGCTAGGCTCCACCCGACCATCGATGAACCCAACCAAGCTGACCGTCATCCTTCCCTGCTTCAATGAGGCCGACAACATGCCGCTCTGGGAGCGGGAGCTGTTTCCCGTCCTTGAGGCCCTTCCGTTTCCAGTCGAGGTCCTGGTGGTGGACGACGGCTCGAAGGACCACACGTATCCGTCCGCGGACGCGCTATCCCACCGGAGGCCGAACGTCCGGGTGCTGCGCCATGAAAGCAATCGCGGGCTGGGCGCCGCGGTGCGGACCGGCCTGGCGGCGGCCACGGGCGACGCGGTGCTCACCCTCGACTCCGATCTCACCTTTCCGCCGACCATCATCCCCGCGCTACTGGCCGCCTACGACCCTTCGGTGTCCTGCGTCTGCGCGTCGCCGTTCCTGGGGACCTTCCAGGGCGTCGGGTTGTCCCGGCGCATCATGAGCCACGGCGTGAACATGATTTACCGGGTGCTGATGGCCCAACCGGTGACCGCGGTCAGCTCCATCTGCCGGCTCTACCGCACCGAAATCGTCCGGGCGCTTCCGCTCACGAGCGAGTCCTTCGACATCAATTCGGAGATCATTTTCCAGCTTCTGCAGGCGGGAGCGGAGATCCGGGAAATTCCGTCTCCACTCACCGTCAGGAAGTTCGGCGTGTCGAAGATCTCGATGGGTCGCGAGATTCGAAATCACTTCCGGATGTTCGCGCGGATCCTGTTCTGGCGCGCCGCCGTGGTGAAGGCCGGCGCCGGTTAGAGCGGGCGTCGCCCATGGTGTCGCCGGAGCTGACGTAGAGATCGACTGAGAAATATTTTTCCACCGACGACAGGGCCGACCGCCCTCCGAGGCAACCTCGGGCAGAAGAGTGTGCGTCGCCGCTAAAAATTACTGAAATTCAATTGATTGTAGGCCCGATAATTCTCACAACCGCCTTCGAGCAGGCCGCGGTGATCACGAGGCCGCTGCGGGAATGTGGAACACCTTCAGCGTGGGGCCCACCGTCCCCGCGCCGCTGAACACTTCTTTTTCGTCCGCCGCGCCGGGCACAACGCACCCCGTCAGGAACCTTTGCGCATAAAGGTCGCTCCAGCGTGGGCGGCTCGGCATCGGGGCGGGACAGCTCGAAGGCGAATTCCCGGAACGTCCACTGCACGGGTTCGGAGGGCGGGCCGGATGCCCTGTCTCCTCCATGTTCCGGGGAGACGTGACGAAGCCGACGGCGGCGACCAGATTGGTGTAGAACGTGGGGTGGCAATAGGCGCCCGGATCGAGCTCGAAGCGGCCGGCTTTCCAGGCGGAGGCGAGGCGGTGGGAGCCGACCACCGTGTAGCCGGAATCGGGGTCGCGGACGTTGGGTGTTCCATAGCGGATTTGCGGGGCCCGGAGCAGCGCGCCGATCGCCAGGAAGACGATGAACGCAAGCGGGTATAAAAAACCCCGCCGCCTTCATATGATCACCCTCGGTGAAGAAATTCTACGACGTCATCTTCGTCGGAGCGGGGCTGGCCAATGGGCTGGCCGGTTACCGGCTGCACCAGGTCAGGCCGGACATCGAGTTCCTCATCCTCGATCCGTCCGAGACGTTTGGCGGCAACCACACCTGGTCGTTCCATGAGAACGACCTGACGCAAATTGATTTCAGTTGGATCGAGCCGTTCATCTCGCAGAGCTGGGACGGGACCGACGTGATGTTCCCCTCGTACCGGCGCACGGTGAGCGGGCGCTATCACACGGTGCGCTCCTCGCGGTTTCACGAGGTGCTCAAGAACACGTTCCATTACCAGATCGGTCTCAAGAACGCCGTGGCCGACACGTTCGAAGACGGCGTGGTGCTCGAAGACGGAACCACGGTGCACGCGGGATGCGTCATCGACGGGCGCGGCTGGCAGGGCTCGTCGACGATGGCGGCGGGCTATCAGAAATTCATCGGCCTCGAGCTCACGCTCAAGGCGTCGCACAAGCTCACGCGGCCCATCATCATGGACGCCACGCAGGCGCAGGACGATGGGTTCCGCTTCTTCTACGTTTTGCCATGGACGGACAACACTCTGCTGATTGAAGACACCCGCTACAGCGACACGCCCGACATCGACGAGGCGGCCTATCACCGTGAAATTCTGGCCTATGCCGTCCGGCAGGGCTGGGACGTCGCCGAGGTCGGCCGCTCCGAGCGCGGCTCGCTGTCCATTCCGCTCGACGGCAAAGCGCCGGAAGCCGAGCCCGGGCTGGTGTTCTCGGGATCGCGCGCGGGCCTGTTTCACGCCACCACCGGGTACTCGCTTCCCGACGCCGCGCGTTTCGCAGAGGCTTTTTCCGGGCTTCGCGATTTCAGCGGCGCCGCCGTGAGCGTGTGGGCCCGAGAACGGGCGCGCCGGCACTGGCGCGGCCAGGCTTTCTTCCGCCTGCTCAACCGCCTGATGTTCCGCGCGGCCACGCCCGCCGAGCGCTACAAAGTGCTCGAATCTTTTTACCGCCGGGAAGACCCCCTCATCGCACGCTTCTATGCCGGCCGCCTGAACGTGATGGACCGGCTCCGTCTGTTCTCCGGTAAGCCACCCGTTTCCATTTCCAAAGCGATCCGCCAGCTCATGCCGGGCGCCGGCGCGGCCCAGGGAATATGATCAACGACCTCGACACGCTTCTCGACGGCGCGGGCCGCTTCATTGACCCGGCGGTCCTGCGCCGCCTGCTCGCCATCCGCCACGGCGCCGACGCCGCGGACATCGTGACCTGCGTGACGTCGCGCCCTCTCAGCGATTTGATCGGCCGCTCGGGCAAGCGCATCCGCGGCCGCCTGGTTGAACTGGGATTTGAGATCGGCTCCGGCGTCGCTCCCGCAGGGCAGGACCTGGAGCGCTGCCGCCGCCTCGCGGAATCCGTGGAGGCGTTGCACGCCGGGTCGCTGGCCATCGATGACCTTCAGGACGACAGTCGCATGCGCCGCGGCGCGCCGTCGCTTCACGTGAAATACGGCATGCCCATCGCGGTCAACATCGGCACGATGCTCTATTACGCTCCGCCCGAAGTCATCGCGTCGCTCGGCCTGGCGCTGGAAACGGAACTGCGCCTGCTGCGTCTCTACAACCGCACGATGGTCCGCGCGCACCTCGGTCAGGCCATCGACATCGGCGTTCCCATCGACACGCTGGCACAGGACAACGTGCCGGGGGTGTGCCTTGCATCGATGGAACTCAAGAGCGGCGCCCTCTTTTCCATGAGTCTTCTGTTCGGCGCCATTCTCGCCGGAACGCCGGAGGCCGCCTGCGAGCCGCTCTGCGCGTTCTCGCACGACTTCGGCGTGGGCCTCCAGATGTTCGACGATATCGGCAACGTCCGCGGCCTGGTGGAACCGGCCAAACGCTGGGAAGACCTCCGCCTCCGCCGGCCCACCTGGGTCTGGGCCTGCGCGGCCCGCCATTTTTCAAAGGAGCTTTACGGCTGCTTCGTGTCGACCGTTCACCGCCTGTCGGCCGGCGACGCGCAGCCGCTCGAAACCTGGTTCGAGCAGCACGATTTTCTTCGCCGCGCCACCCGCCTGGCGCACGATCACATGGACAACGCTTTCTCCGCGCTCGAGCCGGGGCTCGAAGTGAACCGCCTCGCGGTGGCCCTGCGCCTTCGCGCGCTCGGCGCGGAAATCGCGAGGGCATATGAGTAAAATGAACGACATCATCCTGGGGTGTCATCGCGAGCGAGCGAAGCGAGAGTGGCGATCTCATCACCCGATGGCCATGAGATTGCCACGTCGGCCAGAGGCCTCCTCGCAATGACCAAACCGCGCGCCGCCGTCATCGGGTCCGGCTTCGGCGGTCTGGCCGCGGCGATCCGCCTGCAGGCGGCGGGATTTGCCACCACGATCTATGAACGCCGCGACCAGCTCGGCGGCCGCGCCTACGTTTACCGCGACGCGGGTTTCACTTTCGACGCGGGCCCCACCGTCATCACCGACCCGGCCTGCCTGTCCGATCTCTTCGAGGTGGCCGGACGCCGCATGGAGGATTACGTGACGCTCGCCCCGGTCACGCCTTTCTACCGTCTGCTGTGGGAAGACGGCACGCGCTTCGATTATTCGAACGACACCGCGTCGCTCCTCGAGCAGATCGGCCGGCTCTCGCCCGCCGACAGAAAGGGCTACGAGGATTTCCTGGCGTACACGGCCCAGGTGTACGAGGAAGGCTACGTGAAGCTCGGCCACGTGCCGTTCCTCGACTGGTGGAGCATGATGCGCGTGGCGCCGCAGCTCATGCGGCTCAAGGCCTACCGCACGGTCTATTCCATGGTGTCGCGCTTCATCAAGGAGCCGCACCTGCGCCAGGCGTTCAGCTTTCATTCGCTCTTGGTCGGCGGAAGCCCGTTCCGCTCGTCGTCGATCTACACGCTTATCCATTTCCTTGAGCGGCAGGGCGGCGTTCACTTCCCGATGGGTGGCACGGGCGCGCTCGTGCGCGGGCTCGGAAAACTTTTCGAAGACCTCGGTGGGAAAATCCGGCTCTCGCTGCCGGCGCGGCGCCTGCTCATGCGCGCGGGTCGCGTGGTGGGCGTGGAAACGGACCGCGGCCAGGACGAGGTGGACCTCGCGGTGAGCAACGCCGACGTCGTGCACACGTACCGGGACCTGCTGGGCCAGGAGCCCACGGCCCGCGCCACCGCGCGCAAGCTGGCCGGCATGGACCACAGCATGTCGTTGTTCGTGGTTTACTTCGGCACGCGCAAGAAATTTCCCGGCCTCGCCCACCACACGGTCATTTTCGGGCCCCGCTACCGCGAGCTCCTGAAAGACATCTTCGACCGCGGCGTTCTTGCCGATGATTTTTCACTTTATCTTCACGCGCCGACGGTGACAGATCCGTCGCTCGCGCCGCCGGACGGCGAAGCGTTCTACGTGCTCTCGCCCGTCCCGCACCTCGGAAAGCTCAAAATGAACTGGGCCGTCGAGGGACCGACGTACGCTGACAAAATCCTCACCTATCTCGAGTCCCGTTATCTGCCGGGCTTAAAGGAATCCATCGTGACCCAGAAAATATTCACTCCGCAGGACTTCAAGACCGAACTCAACGCCCACTGGGGATCCGCGTTCTCGCTTGAGCCCACGCTCCGCCAGAGCGCCTACTTCCGCGCGCACAACCGCGACGCCCACATCAAGAACCTGTACTTCGTCGGCGCCGGTACGCATCCGGGCGCCGGCATTCCCGGCGTCGTCGGCTCGGCCCGCGCCACCGCGGGGCTCATTTTCGAGGATTTTGCGAAGCGCCTGCCCAACGCTGTCATCGCGAGCCCGGCGAAAGCCGGGCGTGGCGATCTCATCCCTGAGATTGCTTCGTCGAAGACTCCTCGCAATGACAGGGGGGCTCTCGTCTCATGACCGCCGAGACCCCCAAAGCCATTCACCGCGCCGACCTTCGCGTCTGCCGCGACCTCATCATGCGCGGGTCCAAGAGCTTCTCGCTCGCGGCCCGGCTCTTCGACCGCCGCACGCGTGACGACGCCTTCGTCCTCTACGGCTGGTGCCGCACCTGCGACGACGCCATCGACGGCTCCGACGTGGGCTTCAAGACCGGCGACACGCCGCACGAGCTGCCGATGTTCGAGATGCTCGGCCGGCTGGAATCGCTCAAGGCGCGCACGAGCGCGGCGTTCCAGGGCGACGCCCCTGACGACAAGACGCCGGGCGCGTCCGTGTTCCGCGCGTTCGGGGAAATGGTCCGCCGCCGCGGCGTTCCGCAATCCTACGCCCTCGAGCTGCTGAAAGGCATGGCCATGGACGTCCGTCACCAGCGTTACAACAGCATCGAAGAGCTATCGCTATACTGCTACCGCGTCGCCGGCACCGTGGGCCTCATGATGTCGCACATCATGGGCCTGCGCGACGATCAGGCGCTGCGGCACGCGGCCGCCCTCGGCATGGCCATGCAGCTCACCAATATCGCGCGCGACGTGGCCGAGGACTTCGAGGCAGGACGGATCTACCTGCCGCTCTCGTGGCTCGATCAGGCCGAACTGCCCGTCGAGCGGCTGCTCGAGCCGGTCTACCGCGGCAACCTCGCTTCCGTGGTCCGCCGCCTGCTCAAGGAAGCCAACCATCTTTATCTCTCGGGCGACGCCGGGCTGTTCGCGCTGCGGTTCAAAGCGGCCTGCGCCGTGGGCGCCGCGCGCCGCGTGTACTCGGAGATCGGGCGCCGCGTGGAAAGCCGCGGCGGCCTGGCCTGGGAGACCCGGACGGTCGTTCCGGCGCCCCGCAAAGTCGCGATGGCGGCGGCCGGCGTTGGCACCGCCGTCAAGCAACTCCCGCGCCGCTGGCTGACGCCGTGGCGGCCCGCGACCATCAAGGCCGTGTGGAACCCGTTCGGGGCGGCGAACAGAAACTGATGCCGCACCCCTTTCTCGAGGAATTTTCCGAATACGTCGGGGAGATCGCCGGCTTCGCGAGGGCGGACTGGCGCTATTACATCTGTTGGATCGGCCTGATGATGGGCCTGCTGTTCTCCGTCACCGGTTTCCTGCTGCTCGGCCACCTCAACCACGTCCGCTATCCTGCCTACGTCTGGAATATTCCCGTCGGCATCGTGATCTTCGTGGGGGCCATCGCGCTCGACACGATCGGGCACCGCACTCGCTACAAGGAACGGCTCGAAGACGGCGAGGGCTTCGTGCACAGCATCACCATCGCGCTCGGCGTTTCGAGCATCGTGGCCCTTTGCCTGGCTTACACGCACCGCGACTTCTTCCGCATTCCCGCGCTCGTGCTCATGGCCATGTCGATTTTTTACAGCGTGGTCGACGAGGCCATGCATTGGCGCCGCTACATGGCCGGCCAGTCCGACCGCGTTGAAATGTGGAGCCACGTGTTTATTTTCATTGGCCACATCATCATGAGTCTCGCCTGGTGGCATTGGTTCGCGCAGGGCTACCCAGGCGTGGCCCAGACGCTCCGCTTCCTGTGACGTGGACGGTCGCGGCCGCGCTGGCCTGGACTGGCGCCGCCGTCGCGTTCCGGCGGATCGGCCTGCGCCGCGAGAGCGAACCGCCGGCTGTCGACGGGGCGCTGCCGTTTCTTTCCATCATCATTCCCGCCCGCAACGAGGAAGCGAACCTTCCTCCACTTTTGTCTTCACTCAAGGCGATCGCCTATCCGTCCTACGAGGTGATTGTCATCGACGACGGTTCCACCGACCGGACGGCGGAGGTGGCCCGCTCGTTCGGCGTTCGGGTCCTCACGTCCGAACCCCTGCCCACCGGATGGAACCCCAAGAACTGGGCCTGCCGGCAGGCGGCCGACGCCGCGCAGGGCGAGCTTCTGCTTTTCACCGACGCCGACACCGTCCATCGCATCGATGGCCCGGCGCGCGCGGTGCGCGTCATGAACGCGGAGCGCGCCGACCTCCTCTCGTGCCTTCCCTACCACCGCTGTCCCACGTGGTGGGAGAAGCTGACCGGTCCCTTCCACGCGCTGGTGCTGGTGGCGTCGGCGCACCGCTCGCCGTCGCATCGCCGCCTGTTCGCGATCGGCCAGTTCCTGTTGTTCAACCGCGCCTTCTACCGGTCGATCGGCGGGCATGCCGCCGTCGCCGCGCAATACCCCGACGACCTCGCCCTGGCCAACCTCTGCCTGGAAAAAGGCGGCGCCTACCGGGTGTTCGGCGGCGATCCGTTTTTTGAGGTCCGGATGTATTCGTCGTTCGGTGACTTCGTTCGCGGGTGGCGCCGCAATTTCCAGGCCGGGCTTCGCCAGACCCGGGCGTCGGCCGCGATCGACGTAACGCTCGTGATGGCGGCGCTCCTCGCCGGCGGACGGCCGGAGGGATGGGCGGCGTTCATCCCGCTGGCGCTGGTGGCCGGCCTCGTGCTTTTCCGCCAGCGCGCGTGGGGAGAATTCTCCGCGGCGGGCGTTCTGCTTCTCCCTTTCTCACTGCTCCTTCACGTTTCCATCACCGGGCTCGCCCTTTGGGACTGGCTGCGCGGCGGGGCGCTCCAGTGGAAAGAGCGCGAGCTGACCGGATGGACGGCCCCCGCCCCATGACGCCCGAACAGATCCATGTCTGGCGCCGCCGGGCGCTGAAGATCATCATCGGCTTCGCCATCGTCCTTATCGTCGTGGTGGGCGCGGTGTGGATCGCCGCCTATCAGCTCGCCCCGGAAAAGTTAAGAGGACTCCTTCAGACGACGATCTCCGAATTTCTCGGTCGCCGTCTCACCATCGAAGAAATTGTCGTCGCGCCCTTTCCCCGGATGGAATTGCGAGCGCGCGACGTAAAGCTGCTCGACAAGTCCGGCCGCGTGATCGTGGAATGCCCGAGCGTGGTGGCCAACGCGTCCCTGCTCGCGGTTCTCAAGCTGCGCCTCGGCATCGAAGAGGTGCGCTTTGAGAAGCCGCTCATCCGCCTCTGGTACGAGCGTGACGGCCGCCTCAACGTCGAGCGCATCGCCGAGGAGATCGCGGCGCGCCCCGCCGCGCCCACCTCCGCCTCGCCCCAGATGGTCCTGCTTCACCGGTTTCGCATCTCCGACGGACGGCTTCAGCTCGCCGATTCCGCCGGCGCTCCGCCTCTCATCGACGGCCGCGCCAATGGCAAGCTCACGCTCCGGTTTTCGCCGATGGGCCTGCGCGGCATTCCCTTCGAACTCGACGTGGACGAGGGCGAGGGCGGCGCGCACATCGAATTCTCGGGTCGCTTCGGGAAGAACCCAAAAGTGAAGCTGCGCGGCGAGCGTGTTCCGGCAAAGGCGTTTTCGCCGCGCCTCACCGCCATCGGCAACTGCGCCGGCGCGGCCGACCTTCGCTTCGATTGGACCGGCGGCGCCGTCCCCTCGTTCGATTTCGCTCTTTCACCCGCGGGGCTCTGCCGCGACGCGGGGCCCCTGCCTCAGACGCTGAGCGGCAAGGTGAAAAAGAAGGGGGAAGACTGGAAGCTCGAGTTCGCCGCCAGCGGCAAAGACACCGCGTTGCACGCCCACGGCACCATTCCTCCACCGCCGCAACCCATCACGTTTCAGGTCACCGGCGCCAGCGCGAGCGTGGAAGCCGTGGCCGCCTGGGGCTCGGCCGTATCGGCCATCGCGGGCCACGCCGGCCCGCGGGTCGAGCCGTCCACCGCGCCCGCGCGCATCCTGGCCGTGAAGGTGGCCGTGGCGAGCGCGACGTTCCACGGCGCCGAACTGTCCAACGTCAACTTTGACGTCCGGCGCGGCACGAACAACGTGGTGTGGGTGGAGCCGCTGAAACTCGAGGTGTTCAACGGGACGATCCAGGGTGCCGCGCGCATTCAGGACGGCGCCACTGCCGTCGACCTTCACGGCCATTACCTCTCGATCGCCGACGTCGCCGCGGCCTTCGGTTCGAGCGGAACGCTGCGAGGCCAGATGTCGGTCACGCTCACCGGCGCGGTGCCGGCGGGCGCTCCGGTGGTCTCATCCTTCACGGGGCACACGGAAGTTTGGGTGGACCATTTTGAGATGGAGCGCGTGCCCGCGATCCTCAAGATCGTGACGAGCGCCAGCTTCGTGAAGCTCGAGCAGCGGATCAAGGGCGAGTCGAATCGGAAGTTTCAGCCGGCGAAGGGGAACGGACAGGCGGAGTTGCGTGACGGCGTGGCCGAGGTGCGCAAGGTCTGGCTGGAGAACCGCGTGCTGCGCCTGGGCTACCAGGGCAAGATCAAATACGCGGCCCGCGAGCTCGACGGAAACATCGTGGTGCAGCCGCTCACGGCCGCCGACCAGCTCATCAAGAACCTGCCGGTGCTGCGCGACATCGTTCTCAATGGCGGCAAGAGCCTCGTTCCTCTCTGGTTCCGCATCGAAGGTCCCTGGGCCGACCCCCGCGTGAGGCCCCGGCCCATCAAGAGCATCGAGTCGTCGGCGATCCGCATCTTCAAGGGGCTCATTGATCTGCCGCAGGACATTTACGACAAGGTGACGGGAAAGGAATAGGGCTAGGCGAGCTGGTAGAGCATCCAGTAAATCACCACGCCGGTGACGGAGACGTAAATCCACACGGGCCAGGTGTAGCGGGCGATCCGGCGGTGCTCGACGAACCGGCCGCGCAGCGCGCGAATGAAGGTGGTGATCGCCATCGGCGCCACGACGGCGGCCAGAATGGTGTGTGAAAGCAGGATGCCGAGGTAGACGGTCCGCGCCGCGCCGTCTCCCGCGAATCGCGTGGAGCCGAAGCGGTAGTGGTAGGTGAGATAGGAAATCAGGAACAGGCAGGAGATGGTGAACGCGCCGGTCATCGCCCGCTTGTGCGCCGTGATGTTGCCCTTCTTGATGAAGTAAAACCCCAGCGCCAGCAGCACCGCCGACGTCCCGTTCAGAAACGCATTCAGCGTCGGCAAATGAACTCCGAACATCATGGGATTTTCTTCAGCGCGGCCCGCAGGCGGTCCATGGCCACCGTGTCGTTCGTGTCGAAAACGCCGATGATCCTTCCTTCCCCGTTCACCAACGCGAAATAAAGGCTGTGCATGATGTCGATCTCGCCGGGGTTCTGGCTGGGCAGCGGCTCGGCGGCCAGGTGGAAGCTGTTGCGGATGAGGCTGTAGAGCTTGAGCTTGGGCCCCGTGAGGAACAGCCATCGATCCGGATCGGCGTTGTAGTTCTTCGCATACTTCGCCAGGACGTCGGGCGTGTCGTAATCGGGGTCGACGGTGAACGACACGAACATCAGGTTTGGTTTGTCCTTGAACTCCGCGGCCACGTCGCTCATGTGCTTTGAGATGATCGGGCACGGGCCTCCGCAGCGCGTGAACACGAAGTCCGCCACCCACGTTTTTCCCTTGAGCGTGTCGAGCGTCACCGACCGCCCGGACTGGTCGACGAAACTGAAATCTTCCACCGGGCCGTAATCGGTCGTGGTTTCAGGCGCCGGGAACCCGGTTCGCGCCGCCGAGCGGTGCGACGCCACGCGCCAACCCGCCAGGAACAGGATCACGCCGGCCAAAACGAACGACGTTCCGCGGATGATCAAGCGCGCGCGGCTCATCCCTTCGTGCCCCGCGCCTTCACCGACATCAGACACAAAACGTGCATCACCACCGCGAAGGCGGCGGTGACGGCGAGCGAAAATCCGAAGCCCGCGTAGGCCACGCTCACCGATGGCGCGCCGAAGAACGCGTTCTGGAGGCCCGTGAGCGTGTAGGTGAGGGGATTGGCCATCATGACGGCGCGAAGCCAGGCGGGCGCGCCGTCCGGCGGAAAGAGCGCGCCCGAGAGGAACCACAGCGGCAGGAGGAAGAGGTTCATGACCGCGTGAAAGCCCTGCGTCGAATCCATGCGCCAGGCGATGAAAAAGCCCAGGCCCGTGAGCGCGTAGGACGCGAGCGCCATAATGAGCATGACGTAGAGCGCGCCCGTGAACGAAAATGGGAACCCGAGGAGCGGTGCGGCCGCGCCGAAAATAAGCGCCTGCACCCAGGCGAGGAGCGCGCCGCCGAAGACCTTGCCCATCACGATGGACGAGCGCGGCGCGGGAGAGACGAGCACGCCCTGCAGGAAACCTTCCTTGCGGTCCTCAATGATGGAGATCGTCGAGAAGATGGCGGTGAAGAGGATGATCATGATGAGGGTGCCGGGGAAGAAGTAACGAAGGTAGTCGCCGCCGGCCAGGCCGTTGAGCGGCGAGTTGAACGACTTGCCGAGACCCGAGCCGATCAAAAACCAGAACACGAGTGGCGTGCCGAGCGCGCCGATGATGCGGTGCTTCTGGCGCAGGAAGCGCACCACTTCGCGCTTGAGCAGGGCGAACGCCGGCCCAACCATGCCGACGGCGGCGCTCACTTGTCACCTTCCGCTTCCGAGGTATAACGGCGGCCCGTCTCACGGACGAACACGTCTTCGAGCGTCGGCTTGCCCACGGTGATGGCCTCGATGGCGCCCGGGAAGGCCTCGACCGCGAGCGGGATGAACCGGTGACCGTCCCTGATCTCGATGCGCACGGAATTGTCGTGCACCTGGGCATCGATGGAGAATTTCGTTTTCAACTGGCCGGCGAGCGTCGCCGCGTTCTCGGCCGCGGCCGCCGTGATCCACACCACATCGCCGCCAATGCGGCCTTTGAGCTCGGAAGGCGTTCCCGCCGCGACGACCTTGCCGCCGGTCACGATCGCCACACGGTCGCAGCGCTCGCCTTCTTCCATCAGATGCGTGGTGAGCAGAATGGTCATGCCGCGCGCCTTGAGCGCCCGGAGCGTTTCCCACAGGTCGCGCCGCGCGCCCGGATCGAGGCCTGTGCTGGGCTCGTCCATCAACAACAAATCGGGTTTGTGCAGCAGGCTTTTGGCGATCTCGCCTCTCCGCTGAAGGCCGCCGGACAGTTTCTCCACGAAATCGTCGGCGCGGTCGGCGATGCCGAGGCGCGCCAGCGCGTCGGCGATCACGGGCTCAGCCTCGGACGCGCTCACGCCGTAGAGCGCGGCCTGCGTGCGGAGGTTCTCGATCACGGTGAGTTTTCCGTCGAGGCTCGGGCTCTGGAACACCACGCCGATGCGGCGGCGCACGCCGGACGGGTCCGAGAAGACATCCGCGTCGAACACGCGCGCCACGCCCGCGTTGGTCGCGGAAAGTGACGTTGAAAGGATGCGGAAAAGCGTCGTCTTGCCTCCGCCGTTGGGGCCGAGGACACCGAAGATTTCTCCGCTTTCCACTTTCAGGGAGAGGTCATTGAGGACCTGGCGCGGCTTCTCAGCTCGTCGAGCGGCCGGATAGGTGAAGTTGAGGCGATCGACGGCGACGGCGGTGGTCATGGAAGGCCTTTTGTCATTGCGAGGAGCGGTGATTGCGACGCGGCAATCTCATGAACTGGATGATGAGATTGCTTCGCGTCGCTCGCAATGACAGACGTGCTCAAATGGCCCAGATTCCCGCCGGCCCGTTGAGCAGCATCAACGCGACCAGGATCGGGATGTAGGCGAGCGAAAAGAAGAAGAGGCCGCGCGCGTGCGAGCGCTGCGGCGCCATCATGAAGCGGATGGCGTAGTACATCATCGCGGCCCCGCTGGCGAGCGCGGTGGCGAAGTAAAGTTTCCCCGTCAGCTCGAGGAGCGTGGGCGTGAGGCTCACGAGAACGAGCGCGATGGTCGTGAGGAGGACGCTGATGGCCGTCACGCGGTCCTCGCGCGACACCATATGCAGGCCGCCTTTCTGGTAGTCCTCGCGGTACACCCAGGCGAGCGAGAGGAAATGCGGGAACTGCCAGAAGAAAAGGATGCCGAAGAGCGCCAGCGCCTCGACGCCGAGGCTTCCGGTGGCGGCGGCCCACCCGATGGCGGGTGGCAGCGCGCCGGCGAAGGCGCCGATGGTGACGCAGGCCGTCGAGATCTTCTTGAGCGGCGTGTAGACGTAAAGATAGACGCTCACCGTGAGGCCGGCGAGAAGCGCGGTGAGGCCGTTGACAGCCCAGCCCAGGTAAGCCACGCCCACCGTCGAGAGAAGGACCCCGAAGAAAAGAACTTCTCCCTGCTTGAGCCGGCCTGAGGGAAGCGGGCGGCTGGCGGTGCGGCCCATGCGCGCGTCGATGTCGCGCTCGATGAGCATGTTGAGCGTTCCCGCGCCGCCGGCGGCCATGAGCGTGCCGAGGCAGGTGTGGAAGAGTTGAAGATAGCGGATCTCGCCCCCAGAGCCCAGCACGAAGCCGGCGATCGCGGTGACGCCGGCCATGATGCTGATGCCGGGCTTGGTCAGCGTCATGTAATCCGCGAGCGTCGTTTTGAGGGCTGCGGTTTTCTCGGGCCGCGTGCGGTAAAGCGAGAGGGCCAGCAGCGTGGACAGGCCCAGGAACAGCGCGCCGCAGGCCACGTGGGCCGTGATGGTGGCGGGCGCCCAGAGCGGCGGCGGGATCGTGTCGAAGCGGTGCGTCAGGATGAAATAAGACGAGATGCCCAGCGCCACCTGCGTGAAGATGACGCCGATGAGGCCGGCCGAGAGTGCGCGCAGGCCTTTGCGTTCAGGGTGGTCCGACCAGATTCGCCACGCGAGCCAGAACGTGAGGATGACCAGCATCAACGCGCCGCCGATGTGGAACGGGAGGGCGTTGCCGGTGTGGCGGAGGATGGCGCCCAGCAGGAGCTGAAGATAGGCAATGCCGAAGAGCGCGATGGACCCGCGGTGCAGGGGCACCTTATTCGTGGGCTCCTCGCGGCGCGGCGGTTCCGAGCGCCACCACGACGACGTCCACATCGCGAGCGCCAGAACGGTGCAGAAGAACGTTTGACCCAAGCAGGCGTGGGCGATGGAAATAGGTTTGGGCAGGCGAAGCAGAACGGTGAGGCCGCCGAGGCCCCCCTGCAGGCAAACGAGGCCCAGGGCAACGAAGCCGGCTTTCGTCAGCCAGGGCTTGTCGCTTTTGCGCCAGAGAAGAACGGCCAGGATGATGGTGAGAAATCCCACGGCGGTGGCGACCATGCGGTGGCCGTGCTCGTAGAACACGCCGCCCACCATGGGCGGCATGAGGCGGCCGTAGGAGAGCGGCCAGTCGGGAACCGCGAGGCCGGAGGACGTGCTTGTGACCATGCCGCCGACGAAAATGAGGAAAAGGGTGCAGGCCGCGACGGCGGTGGCGAAACGATGAACGGCTTTCATGACCGCCGCGCCTTCCGGCTGGCTTTGACGACCATGCCGATGAAGCCCGCTGTCAGCACGAACGGGAGGGCGAGCAGAAGGATGACGCCCCAGGTGAAACCTTTTCTCAGGTCAGAGTCGGCCCCACCAAAGCAGACCGCGCAGGCGGAGACGGCGGAAGGGACCGCGGACAATAAGCCGGCCAGGACGGCCGAGAGGCGCAACTTCATATTTGAAACGCTCCGAACCGGCGCTTACTTCTGAACAATCCCGACGTCGGGAATCATGGCACCGATCAATACGATGACGAGAAAGAGGCCGACCAGAACCGTGTACGTGATGCCGCGATTTTCGGTCTTGAGGTGCATGAAGAACGTGGCGATGAGCGCGCACTTGGTCGTGGCGATGGCGATGGCCAGCGCGATGCCCACATGGTGTGAGATGGGGAGGTAGGACAGGGCCACCGTCAGGCCCGTGAGGATGCCCAGGGCCACGAACACGAGGAGGTAGCCTTTCACCGACGGATGATGCGCTGCGTGTTGCTGTTCCATGTTCTTACACCAGGTAGAAAAGCGGGAAGAGGATGACCCACACGAGGTCGACAAAGTGCCAGTAAAGGGCGGCGTATTCCACCCGCTCGTAATGGTCGGCCGAATACGCGCCGCGCATCGCCTTGATCGCGATGTAAGCGTTGAACGCCAGGCCGCCAAGCATGTGCAGGCCGTGCAGGCCGGTCAGGGTGTAATAGAACGAGCCGAACAGCGAGCTCGTGATGGTGATGCCCTCGGCGATCTTGTGGTGGTACTCGAACGCCTTGATGCCGAGGAAGCCGAGGCCGAGGAACGACGTGGCGCCCATCCAGCCGAGCAGGGCCTTCACGTTGTTGCGCTGAATGGAGGCCAGCGCCATGACCATGGTCACGGAACTCGTGATCAGCACGAACGTGTTGATCGTGGCGAGCGGCTTGCCCAGAAGCGCGGTGTCGGGCCGGCCGAACGTCGGGCTGCCCATGGCCAGCACGATGTACGAGCTGATCAGCGAACCGAACAGCATGATCTCGGACGCGAGGAAAATCCACATGCCCAGTTTGCCGTTGGGAATGCCGGTGGTCGTTTTGGGAGCGGCGGCGTGCGACATCAGCGGCCTCCTTCGCTCTGCGGTGACCAGTCGGTCTTGTCTCCGGGCACGCTGTACTCGTAAGGGCCGCGGACAACCTTCAGCTCATGGGTGAAATTTCCGTGCGGAGGCGGAGAGGGGCAGTCCCACTCGAGCGTCGTGGCTTTCCACGGGTTCTCCTCGGTCTTCGGACCCTTGAACAGGCTGTAGAAAATGTTGATGAGGAACGGGATCTGGAAAATCAGCAGCGCGATCGCGCAGATGTACTGCAGTTCGGAAAGGCTCATTTTGCCGATCGCCGGCGCGGTGGTGGTGAGCAGGTTGTGCGCCTGCGCGTTGAAGTCGTACAAGCGACGCTGAACGCCCGCCATGCCCTGAATGAACATGGGAAAAAAGATGCCGTTCATGGTGATGACAGTGCCCCAGAAGTGGACCTTTCCCCATCCCTCGTTCATGCGGCGGCCGAACATCTTGGGGAACCAGTAATAGATGCCGCCCATCAGCGCGACCAGCGTCCCCGTGACCACCACATAGTGGAAGTGGCCGATGACGTAGTAGGTGTCGTGCAGATAGATGTCGGTGGGCAGAAGGCCGAGCGGCAGGCCCGTGAGCCCGCCGATGCCGAAGAGCGGAAGGAACGCGAGCGCGAACATCATGGGCACCGAGAAGCGGATGGACGAGCCCCACAGGCTGAACACGAGGCAGCTCAGGATGGCGACCGACGGGAGGGAGATGACCATGGTGGTCGTCATGAAGATGCGGGCCAGCGACGTTTTCATTCCCGAGAGGAACATGTGGTGCGCCCACACCACGAAGGACAGCGCGCCGAGGAAGATGATGGCGGCCACCACGGTCTTGTAACCGAAGAGCGGCTTGCGCGTGTTGGTGGCGATGATCTCGGCCACCACGCCCATGGCGGGAAGGATGAGAACGTAAACCTCCGGGTGCGCCAGGAACCAGAACAGATGCTGGTAAAGCAGGGCGCTTCCGCCGCCGCCGTTGGTCATCTGCACGCCGGAAATCACGAGACCCGCGGGCAAGTAAAAGCTGGTGTGGATCACGCGGTCGAGGAGCTGAAGCAGCGCGCCACCTTCGAGCACGGGGAACGCGAACAGCAGGAGGATGGCGGTGATGAACTGCGACCAGACGAAGATCGGCAGGCGGAACCAGGTGAGGCCCGGCGCGCGCATGTTGATGGTGGTCACGATGAAATTGATGGAGCCGAGGAGCGACGAGGTGATGATGACAACCATCGAAAGGAGCCACATCGTCTGGCCCGAAGGCGCGATGACGGACAGCGGTGGGTAGGACGTCCAGCCGCTTTGCGCGGCGCCGCCAGGCATCATGAAGCTCGAGAGCATGAGCAGGCCGCCGGGAAGGTAGAGCCAGTAGCTGGCGAGGTTGAGGCGCGGGAAGGCCATGTCGGGCGCGCCGATCTGGAGGGGAAGGAAATAGTTGCCGTAGAAGCCCACGCCAAGGGGAACGATGCCGAGGAACACCATGATGGTGCCGTGCATGGCGCCGAGCTGGTTGTAGAACTCCGGCAGCATGATGCCGCCGGGCGCGAAAGAATCGCCAAGCCAGCCGCCGATGAGCGGGATCTTCGTGCCGGGATACGCGAGCTGCCAGCGCATTATGATGACGAACGCGAAGCCGATCAGCAGGAAGACCATGGCCGTGAACAGGTACTGAAGGCCGATGACCTTATGGTCGAGCGAAAAGATGTATTTGCGCCAGAAGGGAAGTTCGTGGGTGTCGTGATTGGTCATAAAAATTGTTGTGTCATCGCGAGGCCCGAAGGGCCGTGGCGATCTCATGTGTTCGATCGATGAGATTGCCACGCTTCGCTCGCAATGACGGCCTAGCTGGGTGTCCCCAGTTGCTCCAGACGGCACGCTTCGAGCCAGGCGGCGTGTTCTTCGGGCGTCTCAATGACCACTTCACCGCGCATGCGGTAATGGCCGAGGCCGCAGAGCTGGGCGCAGCCGATCTCGTAACGGCCGGTTTTAAGCGCATCGAACCAGAGCGGGATGCGCATGCCCGGCACCACGTCCTGCTTCACGCGGAACTCCGGCACGAAAAAGCTGTGAATGACGTCCTTGGACGACATGTAGAGGATGACGGGCTTGCCCAGGGGCGCGTGAAGCTCGTTGATCGACACGATGTCGTCCTTCGCGCTGGGATGGGTGCGGTCGAGGCCGAGCTGGTTGTTGGCGTTCATCAGCTTCGGATCGAGGTCGCCGAAGACGCCGTCGGCCCCGGCGTACTGAAACGTCCAGGCGAACTGCTCGGAGACCATGTTGACGACGGTGGCGTTCTCGGCCGCGGGAATGTTTTCTTTGATTTCAGCGTAAATCGGCAGGCCGACCACGAAGATCAGCCAGATTTCGAACAGGAGGACGGCGGCGTCGGGCAGGAAGGAGGCGAGGCCGCCCTTGCTGGCGGCGTAGTTCGCCTTGGGCATCGCGCCGCTGCGGAACTTGATCAGCGCGATGATGAAGAAGATGGTCCAGGCCACGAAGATCACCGCCATCGCCGCATGCACGATGTCCAAGGACTTGTCGACCTTGGAGGCATACGTCGATGCGGCGATGGGGAGACCGAACGTGTAATTAGAAGGATCGATCACTGAGGAACTTAGGCTCCCTTGAACGTGAACTCGACCGCTTTGGATTCCTTGGCGCCGACCGTGACTTTCTGGACCGCGGTGCCGAACTTCTCGTGCCAGGCTTCGATCTCATAGTCGCCGGGCGGGAGGTTGGGCAGCGTGAACGATCCGTCGTCGCCGGTCACGGCGAAATACGGGTGGTCCTGAATGCCGATGAACCCAGACATCCAGGGGTGGACGTCACACTTCACGGGGATCATGACTTCGGCGCTGGCGAACGATCTCTCGGACTCCATGCCCTTCACCGGCTGGCCGATGTTGAAGCCGGGGTTGCTGGCGGGGCGGGCGTTAACATTGTGAAGGACGCCGTCGGAGTTGCGGACTTTAATTTTCTGGTTGGTCATCGCGCCGACAATGTGGGGCGTGTACATGCAGCCCACCTGGTCGAGGATGGCCGGTTCGGCAGGCGTGGGGAACTTGATCGCCGGGTCGAGACCGCTCTTCACGCGCACGAACGCCCATTTGAGGGTCTTGTTCGGGTTGACGACGACGTCATTGGTGAACACGTCGGTGGTGTGAGCGGTCTTGCAGAACGCGTCGGCGCTCATGGAGATCTTCGTCGGTTTCGGGGCGTTGCCGGCGAACTTAACCGAGCCGGTGACGGTGCCGGCGGTGGCGGGGTCGACGGGGTTCTGGACGGCGGCCGCGGCGGCGGGGGCGGCGGCCTGTTCGGACGAGCTCTGGCCTCCCTTACAAGCGCTCAGGGCCAACACGGGAGCAAGCAAAAGGTAACGGCGGTGAATCATGGATGTCCTCCTGGGAATTGACAACGGAAGGTGAGTCAAAAGTCACAGCGAAGGTATCATTCTCCCCATGGGCGGTCAATAGTCGCGGCAGGCCCGTTTGCTATTGTTGATGGCGTGAATCCATCCGAACAGTCGCAACCGGGGTTTGCGGGGGGCCTGGCGGTGGTGGTGACGTTCGCCGCGCTCGCCCGCGGCGCGCACGACCTGTGGTCGGCCACGCTGGTTCACGCGGCCATGGCGCTCGGCCTGGCGTCGGTTCTGATCGTGATTTATCGCCGCCCGGCGGGTCCCGGCCTTCGCCTTCCATTATTGCCGGCCGCCGCCGCCCTGCTCGCCGCCGCCGCGCTGTCCGCCGCGTTCGCCGCCAACCGCTCCGACGCTCTCTTCGCCCTGAAGGACCTGGCCGCGGCCCTCCTGGCTTTCTACGCGGGCGCCAACGCCTTCGCGACGGACGACGACACCGACCTTCTGTTGACGATGATGGTTCCCGTTCTCTGGGTGCAGGCCGCGACCATGATCATCCAGCTCGTATCCACGGGCGCGTTTCATGGCCTGGTCGAGGCGCGGGGAACGCTGGTCAACCCCAACATCCAGGCGGCCTTCGCCATTTTCTGGGTGCCGCCGCTCGTCTTTCGCGTGCTCGCCGCCCGAGCCCGCAACCACCGGCTCCTTTACTTCGCCTCCGGCCTCGCCGCTTCGCTGGCCGCCATCGTGCTCGCGGGCAGCACCTGGGCCATGGTGTGTCTCGGTGTTGCGCTCCTGGGTGTTTTCGCGCTCCGGCAGAACCGGCCCGCGCGGATGTGGAGCCTGGTCGTGGCCGCCGCGGCCATCGTGGCGCTGGTGGCGTGGTACAAGTTCACGCGAAGCCAGGCCTGGACGGTCACGGGCGTCCCGCCGCCAGCCGGCAGTGACCGGCTGCGCTGGTGGTCCGCGGCGCTGCAGATGTTCTTCGCGCACCCGTGGCTCGGCGTCGGCCTGGGCGGGTTTCCGACGGCCTACCCGGCGTTTCGCGCGGGCCCCGGCCAGAGCACGCTTTTCACGCACAGCCTCCCTCTCATGGTCCTCGCCGAAACGGGGTTTCTCGGCGCGGTGGCGGCGCTGGCTTTCATCATAGGATGGAAACGTCGCGTGCTGCTCGCCCTGACCGAGCGCGGCCCTTACGTGGCGGGGGCCATGCTCTTCATTCTTTCCTCGCTCGTGAACGTCGGGCCCGAATACCTGGTGAATCAGCTTGTTCTCGGGTTGTTCCTCGGCATCTCCGTGGCCACCCTGCCGATGCCCGGCGTGCGCCCGCGCCTGTCGGTGGTCATTCTGGCGTCGGGCCTGGCCATCCTCGCGCTGCCGATGCTCGCCGCGCCCTTCATGGCCAGCCGGTTAGTTGTCGACGGAAAATCGCTCCTCGCCGCCCGCGACGCCGCCACCGCACGCCAACGCTTCGATTCCGCCGTGCAACTGGATTCGACGTCGTGGGAGGCCTACCACGGGCGCTCACTCGCACTGTGGGGCCGCGACGGGGCGACACCCAAAGAACGGCAGGCCGCGCTCGCCGACATGGACCGGGCGATCGAGCTGAACAGGTTGAACGGACAGTTGTGGTGGGAGAGCGCGCAGATGCTCAGGGAAGCCGGCAAGATGGACGCCGCCCGCGTGGCGATCTCGCGCGCCCAGGCATTGCGGCCCGACGACGACCGGATCAAGCAGGAGCTCGGCCGGTTCTAGACGGCGTTAGCGGTGGCGGCGGCCGCGGATCGCGCTGAGCGAATCGAGGGCCTCGCGGACGCCGGGGGAGACGTCGATGACGCGCTGGAAGGCCTGCGCCGCTTCCGGGTAGCGCTCGAGCGCATAGAGGCTGTTGGCGAGGCCGAGGATGGAGAGCGGATCGTTCGGCTTGGTTCGCAGGGCCTGCTGAAACGCGCCGAGCGCCAGGCGGGGCTGGCTCTTGAGAAGGTAAAGATTTCCGAGGTTGTAGGCGGAGTCGAAGGCCGCGGGGGAGTGCTTCACGGCCTGCTGATAAGCGTCGACGGCCTTGTCGGTGTTGCGCAGCGATTGGTAGGAGCGGCCCAGCAACTCGAAGGCGCGTGACTTCACGACCATGCCGTCCGACTCGCGCCACTTGGGCATGCCCGAATTGATCGCGTCGATCGTATTGATATAGTTCTTTTCGGCGAAGGCCTTCTCCGCCTTCGCCATGAACACGGCGAAGTCCTGGTTGCAAGCCACGGCCAGGAACGAGCAGAGCGCGAGCAGGAAGAAAGAACGTTTCACGTCCGGGATACTACACAAATGGAAAAGATCGATCTCACGCGGCCGCTTCGGCTCCAGCTCGACAACTTCACCGACAACATGTGGGGCGGCGACTGGATTCCGCGGCTCAAAAGCCTGCGCTCGCCCGGCGGACCGGTGGGCGAAGCCTGGGAATTCTCCGCGCACCCGCTCCATCCGAGCCAGATCCTCACGAGCGCGCGCCTTTCCGTGCGCGACCTCCTGGCCGCGCACCCCGTCGAAATCCTCGGCCCGCGCTCGGCCGCCCGCCTGAAGGGCGCGCCGCCTTTCCTGCTTAAGTTCATCGACTCTCGCGACGACTTGTCCGTGCAGGTCCATCCCGGCGACGACTACGCCCGTGCGAAGGAGAACGATTCCGGAAAGGCCGAGAGCTGGATCATCCTCGAGGCGGACCGCACGTCCGACGGCGGCCACATCTACATCGGATTCGATCCGCGCCGCGCCGAAGGGTTCGCCGACAACGCGGCGTTCTCGGAAGCCTTCCTGGGCGCCATCACACAGGCGAACGCGCAGGGACCGAGCCAGGACACGGCTGTCCGCCTGAAGGCGGAGCGGCTGGTCCTCCCTTTCCTCAACCGCATCGCCGTGCGGCCCGGCGAGGTTTACGACATCCCGCCGGGAACGGTGCATGCCATCGGGCGGGGCGTGCGGCTTTACGAGATCCAGCAAAGCAGCGACCTCACCTACCGGGTGTGGGACTGGAACCGGCCGGACGCCAAGAAGCTCAAGGAAGGAAAGCTGGAGTTTCGCCCGCTTCATCTCGATCGCGCGCGCGACGTTCTGGACTTCGCGCCCCAGCCGCCGGAGTTTTACCGGCGCAAGCCCGAAGCGTTCGAGACGGTGGGGGGCGGCGCGCACTCGCAC
>Ga0163151_10000501_pt1 | contig 68576 bp, 75 predicted proteins | sample OliLakLV19MP5IB2_FD_145596 | JGI IMG/M metagenome (GOLD analysis project Ga0163151, IMG submission 145596) | Freshwater microbial mat bacterial communities from Lake Vanda, McMurdo Dry Valleys, Antarctica - Oligotrophic Lake LV.19.MP5.IB-2 | ecosystem: Environmental > Aquatic > Freshwater >... | reverse complement strand
CTCGAACCAATAGGCTATATTCCACCGGCAGAAGCTGAGGCAAACTACTATCTGCAACTCGCCAAGAAGACCTCTTCTCTGGCATTAACTTAAACCAACCAGCCTCCATGAAACCCGGGGCGATTCATATTCTATTTGTGGATGATCTTGGGTTTTCAGATTTCGGCACATTTGGCTCGGAGGTAAACACTCCAAATATCGATAGGCTGGCCGGTGGAGGTGTCCGTTTCAGCAACTACACAACTGTTCCGATGTGTACGCCAGCTCGAGCGGCGCTTTTGACCGGGAAGAATCCGCATTCGGTAGGATGCGGCTGGATTACGCATGCCGACCCTGGATTTCCCGGTTACGGAGGAGAAGTATCTCCAGACGCACCAACATTCGCTGAGTTGTTGCGTAATAGTGGCTATTCAACGATGGCCATTGGCAAATGGCACAATACGAAAGAGCACAACGCATGCGCTGCGGGCGATAAAAGCTCCTGGCCAACGCAACGAGGATTTGACCGTTTTTACGGCTTTATTGCGTCAGAGACGAGCTTTTTTCATCCGGACTGTCTTTACGAGGGTTCGCAAACAGTCGACATCGATACTTATCCCAAAGACTATTTTGCAACGGATGATTGGACTAACCGCGCAATTCGTTGGACAAAAGAACATTTGGGATCCGGCCCGTCAAAGCCATTTCTGCTCTACCTAGCTTATAACGCACCGCATCAACCGATCCAAGCCAAGCCTGAGGATATTAAGAAATATGAAGGGCGCTATGACGCGGGGTGGGATGTTCTCCGTGAGCAACGATGGCAAAAGCAGATCAAACTTGGAGTCCTTGATGCAAGCACAAAGCTTCCCCCTCGCAATCCTGGGATTCCGGCCTGGAACGATTTACCGAAAGAAAAGAAAAAACTGTTCGCAAAGCATATGGAGGTCTACGCGGCGCTAATTGACAATCTTGATCAGAACATTGGCCGGTATCTAGATTTCCTTGATAAAGCCGGGGTGCTTGACAATACGCTCATCGTCCTCACTTCAGATAATGGAGCAAGTGCCTCTGGGGGGGACGAGGGGACTGTGAATGGTTGGAATCAACGGCTCGGTGGTTCAGATAATGAGGCCAAGATACAGGAGCTTCTGGATACCGGAGGGTTTGGCGGCCCGGAAACCTATGCTGGCTATCCTCGTGGTTGGGCGCAAGTGTCCAATACCCCGTTCCGTTATTTCAAGCGTACCCCGGTCAACGGCGGCATCCGGGTTCCATTTATAGCGCATTGGCCAACTATGATTAAGGCGCGAGGTACGGTGCAGCAGCAATGGATACATGTGACAGATGTGTTGCCTACGCTCTTGGATGTGGTTGGTCTTAATTACCCAAGCCAATTTCGTGGTTACAAAACTAGATCGCTAGATGGCATAAGTTTCTTTGATGCGCTTCTTGATCCGACGACTCCTAGTAAGCGTTCTCAGCAGCATTATGAGCTTGATGGTAACCGCGGTTATATCAAAGACGGATGGAAAATCGTGTCGCTGCAACCGCCCGGGAAAAAAATTAACCTATCAAATTGGATGCTTTTTAACTTGAAGGAAGACCCAACTGAGATCGAAGACCTTGGGGCGAAGTTTCCAGATAAAGTGAAAGAGCTCGTTTCTTCATTTGATGAAGCGGCGTTTAGTAACTATGTCTATCCCATAGATAACAGAGGGTATGAGAAGTCATTGACTGTGCCGCCACACCGCCTCTCTCTCATAAATTCGTCCCACACCTTTTACCCCGGAGCACAGACGGCGGAGCGTGCCAGCGTATTTCAACTATTCAACGATCGCAGCCTCAAGATTACCGCACGATTTTCTTATGCCCCTGGAGATCAGGGCGTTATATACAGCATTGGAAGCATATTCGGCGGATTCCTTTTATATGTGATGAATGGGGCATTCAGGTTTGTATATCAGAAATGGCCGACACCGATCGAAATTCAGCCGATTCAATTGGCCGAAGGGGTGCAAGAGATTGCTCTCGATTATTGTGCGTTGGGTAAACGTCAGGGGTCAGGCAGATTGCTACTGAACGATAAAGAGGTCATGCCGGAAACACCGATGTCTCCAACAATTGTTAGGTTACCTTCGGAAGGGATAGATATCGGTGTTGATCGGAGGCAACCCGCGTCTAAAAACTATGCTCAGTTTGGCTGCTTTAAATATTCCAATGAAATTAACTGGGTTCGTTTAGATCCTGGTGCTCAAGCGCCGGGAACAATTAGCAACATGTCTGAGCTGAAAGCGCAGAAACTTGAATCTCCGCGGCAATCCCCCCTGTAAAACAGTATCAGTCAGAAGCGGAATTTTCTCGTAATCTACCCCGAGGAGGTTCCCTTGAAGAAATCGCGTTTTACCGACAGCCAGATTCTGGCCGTTCTGAAGCAGGCTGAGGCCGGCACGCCGGTCCCGGAGTTGTGCCGGACACATGGCATCAGTTCAGCCACGTTCTACAAATGGCGCTCGAAATACGGTGGCATGGACGCTTCGATGATCTCGCAGATGAAGGCGCTGGAGGAAGAGAACCGGCGCCTGAAGAAGATGTATGCGGAAGCCCAGATGAGTGCCGACATTCTGAAAGAGGCCATCGCAAAAAAATGGTAAGGCCATCTCGGCGCCGGGAGATGGCCCGATGGGCGGTTCAGACCAAGGGCGCGAGCATTCGGCAAGACTGCACGGCGCCTTTGCGTCTTGGGAAAAGGCAGTAACCGCATGAGATAATGCAGCCGGCGAAATTAGAAGTAGCCCCGCAAATCTGGACGGCGCTATAAGTGGAAACTCCGGGCACAATGCTAGACCGAGACTGGTCTGGCGACAAGGAGTTACTGATGAAGAAGAAGGCATCGGGTCGGCGTACGCGCCGCACCCACAATCCGATTTTCAAGGCGCAAGTGGCGCTGGCCGCCCTGCGGGAAGATCGCACCATGGCTGAGCTGTGCGCACAATTCGAGCTGCATCCGAACCAGATCGGCGAATGGAAGAAGCAGTTGCTGGAGCGTGCTGCCGAGGTGTTTGACGGCGGTGCGTCACCCGAGCCGGTGAATCTGGCGCCGTTGCACGCCAAGATCGGGCAGCTTGCGCTGGAGAATGATTTTTTAGAAAGCGCGCTCACCAAGGCGGGATTGCTGAGCGCAAAGCCATGATCGACCGAGACCATACACTCAGCATCACGCGTCAGGCCAGCCTGCTCAACATCAGTCGGGGAACGCTGTATTACCGGCCCCAACCGGTGAGCCCAGCCGATCTGGCGCTCATGCGCAGGCTCGACGAACTGCACCTGGAGCACCCCTTCATGGGGGCGCGCATGCTGCGCGGCCAATTGGCCCGGCAAGGCGTGCATGCCGGACGGCGTCACATCCGAACCCTCATGCTGCGCATGGGCATAGAGGCGCTGACGCCGCAGCCGGGTACCAGCAAACGCGCGCCCGGCCATAAGGTCTATCCGTATCTGCTGCGCAAGCTTGCCATCACCCGCACCAACCAGGTCTGGGCGCTGGACACGACCTACATCCCGATGGCCCGCGGCTTCGTCTATCTGACCGCCGTGGTGGATGTGGCTTCGCGCTGCGTGCTGGCGCACAAGGTGGCGATCACGCTGGAGGCCGTACACGCCAAAGAGGTCATCGAGCAGGCCGTTGCCCGCTACGGCGCCCCGGAGATCGTCAACACCGACCAGGGCAGCCAGTTCACTGCGACCGAGTTCACCGACGCGGTTCTGGCCCGTGGCTGCAAGCTCTCGATGGACGGGCGCGGCGCCTGGCGAGACAATGTGTTCGTCGAGCGCCTGTGGCGCAGCGTCAAATACGAACGCGTCTACCTGAAGGTCTACGATGGCGTCAGCGCGGCCCGGGCGGACATTGCCGACTATCTGGGTTGGTACAACACGCATCGTCCGCATTCGAGCCTGGAGCGGCTGACGCCGGCTGAAAAGTACTGGGCCGGCTTGCCGCAGATGAAGCAGGCAGCGTAAGATGAAATCATTGATGCGCCCCGAGTCACCCATCGCAACCCGCCCGGAATCCACTTATAAATCGGGGAAAGTTGTTCAAACAAACGGAGCCACTTCTCTGGAGGCCGATATCCAAAGCTGTTTCGACAAAATCAGTCACGACTGGATGATTGCCAACATCCCCACGGATAAGGCAGTGCTAAAGAAATGGCTCAAGGCGGGACGTGCGAAACTTTACCGTGTTTGGCGAAGGCAAGACGGAATGTGTTCTACCTGTCAGTCACCCATCACAAAAAGTACCCCTTGGGGCACTCGTTACATTGTGAAAAAACGGGAGGGCGGGTCGGATGCTGCAAGCAACCTTCAACTGCACCATCTCTATTGTCATAGTGGTCCGTATTACGCCAAAAACGAAGCTGTGTGACCGGGTGTCGAATCGAACACGGCTAGGCGGAATGCTCAGTTACTATGATCGTGTTGCAGCGTGAGTGGGTCGTTCGGGAAAGTGGACATTACGCGGTTGGTTCCCAAGTTGCAGGCGCCGATATAGGAATAGCGCCGACTTACAAAGCAGAAATAACATCACTTTACACGATAACGTTACATGTGTTATCGTGCCAATGTCATGTTAACTAAACTGGTTCCTGCGCCCACTTTGGACGCCGCCGTACAGCGCTATCTCCAGGACGCCTTGGGCATCGCCCCAAAGCTCAGGCGATGGCCGGGCGAGGGAAAGCTTCCGTACTTCCTGCAGGAGGCGTTCGAGCTATTTGAGCTGGAATTGCTGGATCGCCCGATTCTGCTCGCAATCGACCGTCAGGCCAACAAACCCGCTCTGGCCGGCCTGCGCGGCCAATTGGACAAGCTTAGGGCCGTGGCCGGACACCCCGTCGTCTATGTCACCGGCGCGCTGGCATCCTACGAACGAAAGCGCCTGATCGAACAGAAAGTGCCCTTCATCGTGCCGGGCAATCAGCTCTACCTGCCTGAACTCGGAATCGACCTGCGCGAATATTTTCGCCAGCGCCCTCAAGCGGCGGACATCGTGTTGAGCCCGTCCACGCAGGCCATGCTCATCACCGCCTTGCTGCGAAAACCGTGGCAGGCCGATTGGCAGCCAGCCGAAGTTGTTGCCGAGTTGGGCTATACCTCGATGACGCTTTCCCGTGCAGTCAAGGAACTGACCGCGGCCGGTATCGCGACGCTGCATAACGAGGGCAGGGCACGATGGCTGAAGATGGGGCGTCCTCCGGCAGAGACCTGGGAACATGCGAAGCCGTTACTGCGCAGTCCCGTCAGGCGGTGCGTCTGGGCGCGTCCCGTTCCCAATTTGAAGCCGCCGCATGTTCGCCTGGCGGGCCTGAGCGCGCTGGCGCGTTATTCGATGCTTACCGAACCGCAGTGGCCCATTTATGCCCTGAGCCCGGCGCAATGGAAAGCGGCGACGCAGGCCGGCATGGAAATATTGCCAGAGCAACAACCCGGCGCGTACGAATGGCAGCAATGGCATTACAACCCCGCGCTCGTGCCCGATGCCGCGACCGTAGACCCTTTGTCCCTGACGCTCAGCCTGCAGGACGATGCCGATGATCGCGTTCAACTCGCGCTGGGCGAGTTGACGGAGCACTTTCCATGGTGAAGGGGCTCGACGTGTTTCGGGAACACTTTTCCGGCCACGCCGATCAATTCGTACTGATCGGCGGCACGGCGGCCACTCTGGCGATGGAAGACGCCGGCCTCGATTTCCGCGCCACGAAAGATCTGGACATCGTGCTTCATATCGAAGCGCTGAATCCGGAATTCGGGGGGGTGTTCTGGAAATTCGTGGAGGTGGGTGGCTACGAAATCCGGCAAGCAAGCGCCACGGGCAAGCCTGTGTTTTATCGCTTTCAGAAGCCGACGAACGAGCGCTTTCCTTTCATGCTGGAATTGTTTTGTCGTGCCCCCGACGGCATCGAGCTCGTGGAGGGCAGTCACCTCACGCCGATCCCGCTCGACGAGGCCGTGGCAAGTCTCTCCGCGATCCTGCTCGACAATGACTACTACGCGTTCATCATGGCGGGTCGCAAGGAATCCGATGGCTTGCCCTGGGTCGGCGAAGATCGACTGATTCCGCTCAAGGCCACTGCCTGGCTGGAACTCAGCGAACGCAAGGCCAACGGCGAGAATGTCGATGCGAAGGATATCCGCAAGCACGCGAACGACGTGATACGGCTGTCACAGCTCCTTGCACCTGAATCACGTTTCCCGATTGCGGAAAGGATTGCAGGCGATCTGAACCGTTTTCTCGACGGCATAACCGCGGATCGCTCTCTTGATCCCAAATCCCTCAAGCTCAACAACACTGTCGCCGAGATCGTGCAACGTATTGCGCAGGCATATGACCTCAAGAGAGGCGGTGGATGATGATGATGGTGACGATACATCTCGAGAAATTATCGCGTTAGCAGGCTGTTGAATTTTGCTTGATGATCATGACTGATGCGACTCCCAAGGAAGGCGAAATGCACGAGGCGGCTGGTTTTGCGCCAAGCAGATCGGTGGATTCCTGGGGGTTTGTTCGATTATTCCTCTATTTTGTGCATCACCATGCGCTCCGGGGTACAGCACATGGCATTCTCAACTGGCAGCAAATTCAAAGTTCGTTCTACGCTTTCTTGCAATGCTGAAAATGCGATTTAATATGCTAATAGCATACTGAAATATGGCGCTACTTTGTACTATAGATAGCTGTGCCATAGGTTTTTTCAGATTCTATGTAAAACAACGAGTTACGAATGCGCACACTGTGTTTTTATGGCACAATTGTTTGGCTGTAAGTTGTTGTTTTAATTGAATAATAGTGTGGTGGGCGGTACTGGGATCGAACCAGTGGCTTCCACCGTGTGAAGGTGGCACTCTACCGCTGAGTTAACCGCCCCAGCCGGCGCGGATTTTACCACCGGTCGCGGACGCCCGCCAAACTGCTGGCCATAGCCTGGCTATAATTCGGCCTGCCCATGCAAACCCGAAACATCACCGTCATCGGTGCCGGCATCGTCGGCATCGCCACCGCCAGTTATCTGCGGCGCGATGGCCACCAGGTCACTGTCGTCGATCAGCGTCCGCCCGGGGAATATTGTTCCTTAGGCAATGCCGGCATCTTCAGCCCCGGATCCTGTGTGCCGATTGCAATGCCCGGTATTTTGTCGCAGGTTCCGGGTTATCTGCTCGATCCCTTGGGGCCATTGGCCTTGCGCTGGTCCTATTTGCCGCAGGCATTGCCGTGGCTGCTGAAGTTTGTCGCGGCTGCCGACGTGAAACGCGTGGAGAAAATTGCCGACGGATTGCGTGCGCTGTTGTCGCAGACTTTTGATGCCTATGCGCCGCTGGTCAAAAACGCCGGTGTCGAAGACCTGATCCATAAAAGCGGTTACATGGTGGTGTATTCCTCGCGCCGCGCCTATCACGCCGATGCGCTGGGCTGGAAGCTGCGTCGCGACCGCGGTGTAGTCATCGATGAACTGGATTCAACGGAGGTGCGTAACCGTTTACCCGGTCTGCATGGTGATTACGAAGTCGGCCTGTTCCTGCATGACCACGGCTGGTGCGCCAATCCCGAACGACTGACCAAATCGCTGGCAGCGCAGTTTGAACGCGATGGCGGCACCATCCTGCAGCGCAAGGTGCTCAGCATCGACGTCGGTCCGGACGGGCCGCGCGCGCTGCACACCGATGCCGGGAATCTGCCGGTGGAGCATCTGGTGATCTGCGCCGGTGCGCATTCCAATACATTCAGCGCGCAGCTGGGCGATGCGGTGCCGCTGGAAGCGGAGCGGGGCTACCACATCACTTATTCCGATCCGCGTTACCAGTTGCCGATGCCGGTGATGGTGCCGGAGCAGAAATGTTTTGTGACGCCAATGGAAATGGGGCTGCGCATTGCCGGGCAGAGCGAATTTGCTGGCATCGATGCGGCGCCGGATTACGCTCGTGCCGATGTGCTGGGCAAGCTGATGCAGCGCATGTTTCCCGGTATCAGCAATGTCGATGCGACAAAGTGGATGGGGCGTCGGCCGTCGATGCCGGATTCAACACCGGTGATCGGCCCGGCAACACGTTTCAGCAATGTGCATTACGCCTTTGGCCACGGCCACGTTGGCCTCGTCGGTGGTGCGCCCACCGCGCGTCTGGTGGCTGACATGATTGCCGGGCGCGAGCCGCGCATCGACCTTGCACCGTACAGCCCGGGTCGTTTTTCCCGCTGAGGAATCCCTTGGAGCCCTTAACAAAATGGCTTTCTGCTGCCCCTCACCCCAACCCTGCTTTGCCTCAAGTGTTCCCTTGTCTTCCCGCAAACGCGGGGAGAGGGGGTTTTCATTTTGTTACGCGCCTTTAGATACTGCCGGCCATGCTGCAGCGTGGCGTAAAATAGCGCATTTTTCTGACTGAATAAAAGCTGCAGTCAAAATCTCCCTCACCCTCCGTCCCTCTCCCGGAGGGAGAGGGACAAAAAGTCCTTCTGCTCCGGTCCAAGTGTTCCCTTGTCCCTTCGGGACCTCGGTGCCTCTTGACGTTAGAAGGGTTGGGATGAGGGAAAAGTGGCATTTTGTTGAAACTCTTAGATTCCAATCATGGTTCGCACCCGCTTCGCTCCCAGTCCGACCGGCTATCTGCATATCGGCGGTGCCCGCACCGCGCTGTTCTGCTGGGCCTATGCCAAGCAGCATGGCGGTAACTTCGTCCTGCGTGTCGAAGACACCGACCGCGAACGCTCCACCGATGCCTCGGTGCAGGCGATCCTCGACGGTATGCAATGGCTGGGCCTCGATTACGAGGGACCGTATTTTCAGATGCAGCGTCTGGATCGTTACAAGGCTGCCGTGGAGCAGTTGCTGCGCGACGGTCATGCCTATCCCTGTTATGCGACGCGTGAAGAGATCGACGCCTTGCGCGAAGCGCAGCGTGCGCGCGGCGACAAGCCGCGTTACGACGGGCGCTGGCGTCCCGAGAACGCCAAACGCCTGGGACTGAAGCCGCCAGCCGGCATTCAGCCGGTGATCCGTTTTCGCACGCCGGACACTGGTGACGTGACTTTCAATGATCTGGTCAAGGGCCCGATCACGGTGGCCAATGGCGAGCTTGATGATCTGGTGATCATGCGCGCCGACGGTATCCCGACTTACAACTTCGGTGTGGTCATCGACGATGCCGACATGAACATCACTCACGTTGTGCGCGGTGATGATCATGTCAACAACACGCCGCGGCAGATCAATATCTATCGCGCGCTGGGCGCGAACCTGCCGTTGTTTGCGCATCTGCCGATGATTCTCGGCGCCGACGGTGAGCGTCTGTCGAAGCGCCACGGTGCGGTCAGCGTGATGCAGTATTTTGAAGACGGTTATCTGCCGGAAGCGCTGAACAATTACCTGGCGCGGCTGGGCTGGTCGCATGGCGATGCGGAGAAATTCTCGCTGCAGCAGATGGTGGAGTGGTTTGATCTGGCGCATGTCAGCCGTTCGCCGGCGCGGTTTGATCCGGAAAAACTCGGCTGGCTCAATCAGCAGTACATGAAGGAGGCGGATGACACGCGGCTGGCGGGTCTGGTGACGCCGTTTCTTGAACGCGATGGCTGCAAAGTGGCGGGCGGGCCGGATCTGCCACGAGTGGTCGCGTTGTTGAAGGAGCGTGTCAGCACGGTTGAAGAGCTGGCCGATGCCGCGGTGTATTTCTACCGGCAGCTCGAACCGTCGGCTGAATTGCGCGCAACGCACTATGCCGCCGCAGCCAAACCGGCGCTGGTCGCATTCCGGCGACAACTGGAAACCGTGGAGTGGAAGCGCGAGGCCATTGGCGCCGCGCTGAAGGCAGTGTTGGCGAAACATCAGCTGAAAATGCCGAAAATCGCGATGCCGCTGCGTGTGATGGTCACCGGCGAGCCGCAATCACCGTCGATCGACGCCACGCTGGAGCTGATCGGCCGCGATGAAGTGCTGGCGCGGCTGGCGCAGGAATTGGAACGGTTTCCAGACTGAGTTTTTGCGGTTTACAGGGGCGGGTTGCCTCGGTATAATCCGCCGCTCTCGTGGGGGTATAGCTCAGCTGGGAGAGCGCTTGCATGGCATGCAAGAGGTCAGCGGTTCGATCCCGCTTACCTCCACCAGCAGAATACAGATACCTCGCTGTAACCAGACGTAGTCCCTATCGTCTAGAGGCCTAGGACACTGCCCTTTCACGGCGGTAACAGGGGTTCGAATCCCCTTGGGGACGCCAGAAAAAAACACCGGCTCGCCGCAAGGCGGGCCGTTTGTTTTGGTGCGGCGATGTTTACTGCTTGTGCGCAGGCAGTACGTTGAGAGGTATGCGCAGGTAAGCCACGCCATTGTCCTCTGCAGGCGGCAGTGCTCCGCCGCGGATGTTGACCTGGATCGACGGCAGAATCAGCGTCGGCATTTCCAGCGTTGCATCGCGCTTCTTGCGCATGCTGACGAATTCTTCTTCGCTGATACCGTCATGCACGTGGATGTTGTGCGCGCGCTGATCGGCGACCGAGGTTTGCCATGCCGCCTTCCGCGAGGCGGGCGGGTAGTCATGGCAGACGTAGATCACGGTTTCCGCGGGCAGTTCAAGCAGGTGTTTGATCGACCGGTACAGTTGATGCGCATCACCGCCCGGGAAGTCGGCGCGGGCGGTGCCTACGTCCGGCATGAACAGCGTGTCGCCCACGAAGGCCGCTCCATCCATCAGGTAAGCCATGTCAGCCGGCGTATGGCCGGGCACCAGAATTGCGGTGGCCTCGACCTCGCCGATCATGAAACGCTCACCATCCTTGAACAGGTGATCGAACTGGCTGCCATCAGGCAGGAAGTTGCGATCCAGGTTGTAGATTTTCTTGAACGTCGCCTGCACCGTGCGGATGTTTTCGCCGATGGCGATGCGGCCGCCAACGCGATTCTGCAGATAGCCTGCGGCGGACAGGTGATCGGCATGGGCGTGCGTTTCCAGTATCCAGTCGAGCACAAGATTCTGTTCCTTGAGATGGGCCAGTACCTGATCCGCCGAACTCGTGCCGGTGCGCCCCGATTTGAAGTCGTAGTCCAGCACCGGGTCGATGACCGCTGCGCGCCGGGTCGCGGGGTCCCATACCACGTAGGTGACGGTCCAGGTTTTGGGGTCGAAGAAGCCTTGTGTATTGGCGCGTTGGTTCATGGGTCCTCCAAAGAAATCTGACAATAAAATCTGACAATATATTGACTTACATTATATATCATAATATATTGTTATCAAGTTAAATACGAGTTCCCCATGACATTCGCCCAACATTCCATTGATGTAGAAGCGCTGCGTCACGGCGCTGACCAGGCTGTCGCGGCCCTGCGATTGCTCGCCAACAAAGACCGCATGCTGCTGCTGTGTCAGCTGTCGCAGGGGGAAATGTGCGTCAGCGATCTGGAGGAGCAACTTGATATCCGCCAGCCGACATTGTCGCAGCAGCTCGGCGTGCTGCGCATCGAGGGTGTCGTCAGTACCCGCCGCCAGGGCAAGAACATTTTTTATGGTGTGGCTGATCCGGCCCTGCTGGAAATCCTCGCCTTGCTGCATCGCCTGTATTGCCCTGAGGAAAAATAATGGTCATTGACTGGAACACGTTCACGCCATGGTCAGCACTCGCCGGTGGAGCCCTGATCGGCGTCGCGGCAGGAATGTTCGTGCTGCTCAACGGCCGCATTGCCGGCATCAGCGGCATCCTGGGCGGCTTGCTCAAACCCGCGAGGGGGGATGTGGCGTGGCGCGTGGTTTTTATCAGTGGGTTGCTCCTTGCGCCGCTGGTATACGCATTGATGGCTGCATTGCCGGCGCCACAGATCGATGCCGGCTACGGCGTACTCGTGCTGGCCGGCCTGCTGGTCGGCGTCGGTACGCGTTATGGTTCGGGCTGCACCAGCGGCCACGGTGTCTGCGGGTTGTCACGGCTGTCACCGCGTTCGCTGGTAGCGACAGCGGCGTTTATGGCCGCTGGTTTTGTCACGGTGTTCGTGATTCGCCATCTGCTTCAGGCTTGAGGAATACGTCGATGAATCTCGTTGCTTCGTTTCTCGCCGGCCTGGTCTTCGGGCTCGGCCTCATCGTGTCCGGCATGGCGAACCCGGTGAAGGTGCTGGGGTTTCTCGACCTCGCCGGTGATTGGGATCCGTCGCTCGCGTTCGTGATGGGCGGCGCGATTGCAGTCGGCACAATCGCTTTTTTCGTTGCGCGTAAACGGGTTGTTTCTCTGCTGGGAGCGCCCATGCGCTTGCCTGCATCGCGCGACATTGATCGTCGCCTGGTGGGCGGCAACCTGTTGTTCGGCATCGGTTGGGGCATCGCCGGGTTCTGCCCGGGTCCCGGTCTGGTCGCGCTGGGCATGGGCGAGGTGAAGGCGCTGGTATTTGTCGCGGCGATGCTGGCGGGCATGGGGATATGGGAATTGCTCGAAAACCGGGTGAAGGCGCCGCAATGAGCGAACTGTTGCCGTGGCTGGCCCTGATGGTGACGATCGCCGTGCTCGCCGGGTATGAAGTGTTCCTGATGATCATGCAGCGCCGCGATCCTGCGCGAATGGCGCGCAGCGCACATGCCAACCTGCGGCAGGAGTGGTTTACTGCAGTATCGGCGCAGACCGGCTCCGAAATTCTCGCGGTGCAGACGCTGCGCAACTCGCTGATGTCGGCCACGCTGACGGCATCGACGGCCGTGCTGGGCCTGATTGGCACTGTAACCATGGCAGCCCCGTCCTTGCATGTCAGCTTCGATGGCACCGTTTTCAGGTTGAAAGGGCTGAGCGTGCATCTGGCGCAAGAGCTGGTGCTGATGGTGCTGCTGTTTTCAGCCCTCGTATTCTCGACGATGGCTGTGCGTTTTTACAACCATGTCAGTTTCATCTGCGCCATGCCGGTGGGTTCCGAGGCGCGCCAGCGCTGGTCTGCTGTCGGATCGGCCTATGCGCGTCGTGCCGGCCTTTTGTACAGCTGGGGGTTGCGCCATCTGATTCTGGTGGCACCGATCCTGGCATCCATCCTCCATCCTTTTGCCGGCCCGGTGGTGGCTGTAGCGACCGTCGTGGCGCTGTACGGTTTTGATCGTGCCGGCACACCTGGGACGCCGGGAAAAACGCTCGTGAGATAAGCCCCCGGCGCTTGCAGTAAAAATGGTCAGTGCAGGCCCAATTAGTGGAATGGGTGGCTGTGCTGCCGCATTGCGACGCAAAGGCGCATGCGCTAAAGTCCGGATGCCCTCCGCGAATTCAGGATGACGGAGGCGCTTCAATCGTCCGCAGGAGATCAACATGATTCAGAAAATCCGTCTGGTTGTTCCGGAAGCGCCGTCGCCGCAGGCTGTTGCGGTCACCGAGACCCGCGCAGTCGCCAAAGGTGGCATCCGCCTCGGCATACTCGACAACAGCAAAGGCAATGCCGACCATCTGCTGCGTTTCATCGTTGACGGCGTCAAGGCGCTGCTGCCGGTGGCCTCGGTGGTGTCGCTGCGCAAAGACAGCGTCAGTCTGCCGGCGCCCGGTGCCATCCTTGATCAACTCGCTGCGGAATCGGACTACGTCATCAGCGCAATGGCCGACTGAGGGTCGTGCACGTCGTGGAGTGTCCACGACATGTCGAATCTCAGGAAGCGCGGTCTGACGACTGCAGTGATCTGTTCGGGACCCTTCATGAAACTGGGTCAGGCTCAGGCACGTGTATTCGGTACGCCGGATCTGCCTTTGCTGCTGATCCCGCATCCGCTCGGTGGTCTGGCGATTGACGAGGTCAAGGCGCGCGCTGATCACGCGATACCGCAAATCGTGAAACTGTTTCAGGAGAGCTCCGGTGCTTAGTGTGCCGCAAATGTTGTTGAAGGCCGGGGAATCGGGCAACGCCTGTTTCCCTCACCCCCGGCCCCTCTGTCCCTCTCTCCTGGTCTCTCTCCCGAAGGGAGAGAGGAAGCATTTACCTCCCTTCTCCCTCCGGGAGAAGGGTCGGGGAAGAGGGACCGAGAGGGGAGATATTGGCGACAAGAAGTTGTTCCAGCTTCTTGCCGGATATCTGTCGATGGAGCAGATGAAATGAGCAACCTGACGCAACTGCTGGAGGCGTCGGGTGCGAGCATTGAGGCCGAGGACGATTTTGACGCCGTCAACGCGCTGATGCGGGAGAAGGGCTGGAGCGATGGTTTGCCCATCGTGCCGCCGACTGAGGCGCGTGTTGCGGCAATGCTCGAATACTGCGACCGGCCGTGGGATCAGCCTGTCGCGAAAATTCCACCGCGCTGGGGCGAGGCCACACCGTTGCGGCTCGCCGCGAATGCGGTGATGGCGGGTTGCCAGCCGCGGTATTTCCCGCTTTTGATGCTGGCGATCGAGGCGATGTGCGAGGAGCGGCTGAATCTTTACGGCGTGCAGGCCACGACCCATCTGTGTGCGCCGCTGGTCATTGTCAACGGTCCGGTTGCGAAGGAACTGGATGTCAATGGCGGCCACAATGCTTTTGGTCCGGGGTGGCAGGCCAATGCCGCCATCGGTCGCGCGATCCGTCTGGCACTGGTCAACATCGGCGGCGCGATTCCGGCGCTGGGCGACATGTCGACCTTCGGTTCGCCGGCCAAGTACAGTTATCTGGTCGCCGAGAACGAAGCTGAAAGCCCGTGGGAGCCGCTGCATGTTGAACGCGGCCTGCCGGCCGAGGCGAGCGCGGTGACGGTGATCGGTGCCGAGTGCCCGCACAACGTCAACGATCACGAGAGCCTGACAGCGGAAGGCGTGCTGATGACGATCGCCGGCACCATGGGTATCGCCGGCGTCAATGATATTTATTACCAGGCGCAGCCGCTGGTGATCATGGGGCCGGAACACGCGAAGATGATTGCGGCCAAATTTTCCAAGAGCGAAGCGAAGCAGTTTCTCCAACAGCATGCCCATATCGCGGTCAGCAAACTGTCGCAGGAGAATATCGACCGTCGCGTCAAAATTACCTTCAAGGAACGGCTGGCCAATCCGAAGCCGGATGATGTGCTCTACGCGGTGCAGCGCGCCGAAGACATCCTGATTGCGGTGATCGGCGGCGCCGGCAAACACTCGGCTTATGTGCCGACCTTCGGCGCGACGCTGCCAGTGACCCGCGCACTGAAAACCGCCGACGGCAAGCTGGCCAAATCGGTGGAGGATTTCCGGCGGCGGTAAACGGTCGCGCGCGACCGCTCCGCCGAACTGAGGTGTACATGGCGACCCCCGCGCAAGGCATTGCCCGGCTGGGATTCCGCATCTGGTACGAGCGCCAGTTGATCGAAAGCCATGTCTACTTTGTTACGGGTTTCCTCTGCGCGGTGCTGATCATGGCGCTGATGGAGGAACTGAATCTGCGCGGGCCGGGACCGCTGTCATTGAAATCCCTGGCCATGATCATTGCGGCGACCTTGCTCGGCATCGGCGCGATGTGCCGCTACATGCGCATGCTGGGTCGTGCCGAGTCGCTGGCGGAGCAATGCGTGTGCCCTGATTGCGCGAGTTACGGCGTGATCCGCGTACTCGACGCGGGCGTTGTCGAGGCCGGTGAGCATCCGCAGTGGATGCGCGTGGCGTGCAAAAAATGCGACCGGCAGTGGCGTGTCGAGTCCGTATAAAGTTGTTTAAAAACAACGGATTATACAAATTGCCGGGGTGTGTCTGACGACGTCGTCTTGACACCGTGCGCCGTACGGCGGTTTCATGGAGTCCTTCGCAGTAATCCCGCCCTTCACGGGGCCACACTTCCATGTTCAATCTGCAGCGCGTCAGGCGAGGTGTCTCCATCACTCTGCTGCTGGCAACAGTGGCGGTGCCGGTGCATGCCGCCGATCCGCTGACACTGTTCCTGCTGAGGATGCTGCGCGACCAGATGGCGACCTCGGTGCTGGAATCAGCGGTCAGCAGCGTGCCGCCGGCGGCAGTCAAACAGTCTGCGCCTGCGGCACTGGCGGGGGTTCATGGGGTCAGTGAAGAGCAGTTGCGCCAATTGGTTGATGCCGGCTTTGTGCATCTGACCGCAACACAGCGTGCCGAAGTTTACGACAACCTGATACGCATGATGGCCGACCCGAAAAACGCGCTGGCGCGGCCGCTGATCGTTGAGGAACTGGCGCTGAAGGCTTCTGCAGTTCGTGGCGCGCATGAGCGCCTGGCTGCGTTGACGGCGGCCGGGAAGCGCGCGATCGCCGCGGATGCGCGCACCGAGTACGAACGCCTGCCGGCGCAGGAGCGCGAGCAGATGCTGCAACTGCTGCAGTCGCGCGTGGTGCCGATACCGCGCGAGTTGAACGACCTGATTCTTGCCGAATTCAGCACCGTGCAGAAAGTTGCCGGGGCGCCAGCGGCCCCGGTACCGCAGTAGCCGGAGGATTCCCGATCGTTTACGCCGGGGCTGATTTCAGCAGCGGCGGCGGCGTGGCGCGCAGCGACCGCGCCTCGTTGCGATCAATGCGGGCGATATCGCCGCTGATTTCCGCGCCTTCCTCGATCTTGATCTTGCCGTAGCGGATCTTGCCGGATACGCGCCCGGTGGCGTGGATGATCAGCTGGTCGCGCGCGGTCAGTTCGCCGTCGAAGCGGCCGTGGATTTCGGCGATGTCGATGCTGACGGTGCCGTTGAATACACCGTTTTCGGCGATCTGCACGACGCGGCTGTCCATCGCGGCTTCGACGGTACCTTCGACCACCAGCGTGTCGCAGTCGGTGATCTCGGCGCCCTTCAACTTGATGTCCGGTCCGACGATCAACTTGCTGCCGGTGCCGGCCGCGGATTTGGCGCGTTCCGGTGTTGACGCTGTTGGTGATGTTTGCGCGGGGGTCAGCAGGGGATTCGCAGGACGGGCAGTGGGGTCAGCGGGATGGCCGTGGGTGCCCAGTGCCGGGGTGACGTTGACGTTGCGGGGGACGGGTTCTTCGCGTTTTTTGAAGAATGTATCTCGATTCATCATGGAGCCTCCTGAAATTGGCGCGCCCGGTACGGGACGCTTGGAAAATCAACGATTTGCAACGCTTATTCACCAAGCAACATCAGGGCCAGAAAAAAGTATCAATAAAAACAATTATTTATATATTTTTTCCCGGCGCTGGCGGGGATCCGGGCTGAAATGCGTCGTGTGCCGGAGACGGGGGTTGCGGGGCATCCCTTACTGCATTGTTTTTGCAAGGTGTTTCGGGTCGTTGCAGGGCGACGTGCCGGAGCCGGCGGCAGCCGTTGGCGGACAAAAAAGCGGCGGGGTTAGCCGCCGCGTTTACTCAGGTGCACAGCTGCGGTACCGCAGTGACAAGGGCCTGTTAACCGTCATTTCGCACTCACGAAATGATGGTTAACAGGCCCTCAGGGAGGAGGACCCCTGAGCGGAGCCGCGAGGTACGCAGAGTCGCGTATCAGTGTTTCAGGCTGGGGCTGCCGGGCTTCAGGAACAGCAGGGCACCCAGTTGCTCAACCTTGTGCAAGATCCACAGAATGGCGTCAACGATCGCATCGGCGTCGCGCATCGCGTTTATGGCGGCCTGGCGCTCGGTAGCGCTCATGTGCACGGAATTGATCTTGTCGTAAATGACTGAGCCGAATTTGTCTTCAAAATTGCTGTTCATGATGTTTTCTTTAACCTTTACAGAAGTTCGCCGTCCCGGCGTTGGGGCCTCACTGCTATATAACTCAATGAGTTCGGACTGAATTATAGACCCTGGACCCCTCCGTTTGTTGCGTCGCAGCACCTGATATATTGTGAGGAGTCGAGTGAGTTATGCTAAGCTGAATACCGATTATGGCCCAACGCCTGCCACCTCTGAATGCCTTAAAGGCTTTTGAAGCCGCGGCCCGCCATTTGAGCGTGAAAAAAGCCGCAGTAGAGCTCAATGTGACCCCCGCAGCGGTCAGCCACCAGATCCGCACGCTGGAAGAATATTTGAACGTCCAGCTGTTCCACCGCTACAACCGCGCGCTGGAGCTGACGGACGCCGCCAGTGCCTGCCTGCCCAAGTTGCGCGAAGGTTTTGACTGCCTGGGGCAGGCCGTTGACCGGCTGCGCACCCACACCAGTGGCGGCATGCTGACCGTCAGCGCAGCGCCGTCGTTTGCGGCGCGCTGGCTGATGCCGCGGCTGCACCGGTTTATTGCTGCCCACCACGAGATCGACGTGCGGATTTCCGCGCGCATGCGCCGCGTCAGTGTTGACGGCAAGGCCGATGTCGCAGAGCGCGCCACCATCGAGACCTGGCTGGATGACTCGGACGTGGCAATCCTCTACGGGCATGGCCATTACCCTGATCTCGATGTCTACAAGCTGCTGCCGCTGACCATCACGCCGATCTGCAGTCCGCAGGCGCTGACCGGCGAGCATCCGTTGCGCACGCCGGAAGATCTGAAGCACCACATGCTGCTGCACGATGACACCGGCGAGATGTACGACGGCGAATCGTTCTGGGATGTCTGGCTGAAGGCCGCCGAGGTCAAGGGCATCGACGCCAAGCGCGGCGCGCGTTTCAGCCATGCCGTGCTGGCGTTTGAGGCGACCATGGATGCTGTCGGGGTGGTGGCGTCGATGCCGGCGCTGGCGGGGGAGGACATTGCCGCCGGGCGGCTGGTGATGCCGTTTGCGCTCAGGGTGCCGCTGCAGTCGGCGTATTACCTGGTGTGTGAGCCCCATGCCAAAACACGGCCGGCAGTGGCGGCGTTCCGCGACTGGCTGATTGCCGAAGCGGTGAAGGATGCGGCCATCGCTGCCCCGGATTAGGGGACTTACGCCGGCGAGACGTTTGCCGGCTCCTTGTGAGGTTTAGCTGCCGTCGAGAATTGTGTCGGCTTAGTCTGCTGATGCCGCCGATTAGCATCTCGTCGGCTTAGTCTGCAGATGCCGCCGACTAGCATCTCGTCGGCTTGGTCCGCTTATGCGGGTTTGGCGATGGCGCGGTCAATCTGGCGGTCGTCGACCGGCAGATTGAGCAGGGCGGCAACAATGCCCATGCCGATGGTCAGCAGCCACATGATGGTGTAAGAGCCGGTGGCATCGAACACATAACCGCCGATCCAGACGCCGGCAAAACTCCCGACCTGGTGAAAAAAGAAGGCTATGCCGGTCAGCGTTGACAGGTATTTCACGCCGAACACATGCGCGATCAGGCCGCCGGTCAGCGGCACGGTGCCCAGCCACAGGAAGCCGATGGCGGCGGAAAACAGGTAGACCGTCAGCGGTGTCACCGGCAGCATGATGAATATCGCAATGACCAGCGAACGCGTCAGATACAGCAGCGCCAGCAGGTATTTCTTGGTGTGCCGTCCGCCCAGCCAGCCCCACATATAGCTGCCGATCATGTTGAAAAAACCGATCAGCGCGAGTCCGATCATCCCGGTCTCCGGTGTCATTTTCTGATCGACCAGATACGCGGGGAAATGTACCGCGATAAACAGCAACTGGAAGCCGCAGACCGTGTAGGCGGTGCACAGCAGCAGGAAGCCGCGGTGCGCGAAGGCCTCGCGCAGTGCTTCGGTGGCAGATTGCTTGAACAGCACGGCGGCCTGCGCGCTTTTGTCTTCGACCAGCGCGCTTGACAGCGGAATGATCAACAGCACGGTGACCGCGAGTATCACCAGCGCCTGCATCCAGCCGACCTGGTTGATCAGCCACTGGCCGTAGGGCAGCATCGCAAACTGGCCGAACGAACCGGCGGCGCCGGCGATGCCCAGTGCGACGCTGCGTTTCTCCGGGGGAAAGGCGCGGCCGATGACGCCGAACACGATCGAGAAACCGCTGCAGCCCAGTGATGCACCGATCAGCAACCCTGCGCTCAGCGTCAGTTCCAGTCCGGTGCTGGATACTGACATCAGATAGAGGCCCAGTGCGTAGAGCAGCGCGCCACCGATCAGCACGCGTGCGGTGCCGAACTTGTCGGCGATCAGGCCGGTGATCGGCTGCGAAATGCCGTAGAGCAGGTTCTGGATGGCAATGGCAAAAGCGAAGGTTTCGCGGCCGATGCCGAGATCGGCGGTCACCGGCTGCAGGTAGAGGCCGAAATTGTGACGCACGCCCAGCGCCACGGTCAGAATCATGCCGCCGCAGAACAGCACCATCGCGGGAGTGCGCCAGTTGGGTTTGCTCATCGGGGCCTGACCGGGAAAGCGCCGATTTTAGCTGAAAGGCAAACGGTAATCCGCAGCGGCAGCTTTCCGGTAAAATGCGCAGCTTGCGAAATCAGGGGGGTAGCGCAGCCCCGTAGCGCGCCTGCCCCGGGTACAGTATGTCGCGGGTTCTGGTCTCCGGTAATTCCTGGTTGCATTTTATTTTTCTTGGGTTCTGATCGTTTCGGGGAGTGGCGCAGTCCGGTAGCGCAGGGCGTTTGGGACGCCAAGGTCGCAGGTTCGAATCCTGTCTCCCCGACCAGCAAATCCCTCACTGTTTTATAAACAAGACTGATCCGTACCATGCTCTTTGCCTTGTTATTCGGCGCCATACTCGGCTTCGTGCCCTTGTCCATCCCGGCCGCTTTCGCGGTGCTGGCTGTTGCGCTGGTATTGAAGGCTTTTGTCGACGTGCGGTTTGAAAAAATGCCCCTGTTCAATTCGCCATCGCCCTACCTGCTGTATTGCCACAACCTCGCCGAACGCGGCGAACAGACCACTTTTGCGTGGATCAGCTATGCGCTGCAACTGATCGCCTTCGGACTGATTTTCGGCGGCAGCCTGCTGGCGTTCGCGCGTTACCTGCGCGCCTGAGGCAGGGCAGTCTCAGGGCTTCAGCGCGAACGGGCTGAAGTTGGTTTCGCGATCGTAATAATCCTCGTTCTCCGCGCGCTTGAGGAAATTCACGATTTTGTAGGTCACCGGCGTGAACACGATTTCGACGCCGACTTTGGTCAGGAACTGCGCCAGCATCACCAGCGGCAGCTTGTCGTCGGGAATGATACCGGCACCGTAAAACGCCAGCGGATAAAACAGCGCCGAATCCACCGCCTCGCCGGCGATGGTGGAGCCTATGGTGCGGGTCCACAGCCAGCGTCCCTGTGTCGCGAGTTTCATCCGCGCAAGCACGTAGGAATTGATGAATTCCCCGCAGAAGTAGGCCAGCATCGACGCAGCGACGATGCGCGGCGTGTTGCCGAAGGCGATTTCGTAAGCGCCCTGATGCGACCAGAACGGGGCCGGCGGGAGTGCTACGACGATGGTGGTCATCAGCGAGGCAAAACCCAGCCCGGCGAATCCGGCCCAGATCACCCGCCGCGCGCGGGCATAACCATAAACCTCGGTGAGGATGTCGCCGAACACATAGGAAATCGGGAAAAACAGCACACCGGCGCCGAAGGTGACTACACCCAGCAGCGGCAGGTCGAGTTGCGCGATTTTTGCCGGGCCGATCAGGTTGGAGCAGATCAGTATGGTGACGAATGCCGCCATCACGAATTCGTAGTAGCGGTAGGTGCGGGGGGCGGTCATGGGTTGGGAAAACCTTTAGCCACAGAGGGCGCAGAGGTCACAGAGAAAATCAGGCAAACCAATTCCGTTCGTCCTGAGCTTGTCGAAGGGTGAGAGGGCTTCGACAGAGCCTGTCCTGAGCTTGCCGAAGGGCTCAGCCCGAACGGCGTTATTTATTTTGCAAAGCTTAATAATTCTCCGGGTTCCTCTATGAACTCTGTGGCTATGATTTTGATCTTTCGTTTTCAGGTCAGTGGCGCCGCGCAATGCAGTTGGAAGCCCGGGCGTTGGGATACTGCGCTGAACCAGCGTTCGAAATTCGGCAGTTCGGGGCGATCGATCGGCACGTTGAACCAGCGGTGGGCGAGGACGGCGAGCGGGATGTCGGCCATCGTGAACTGCGCGCCGGTCAGGTACACATTTTTTACGAGATGGGCATCGGCCATGGCGAGGTAGCCGGCGAGTTTTTTCCGGTTGTCCTCGACCTCCGCCATGTTGCGCTTTTCGGGCGGGGTTCTGACCAGGATCCAGAACACCGGTTTCATGTGGTTCCACAAGGTCGTGCTGAACCATTCCATCCAGCGGTCGGCATCCGCTGCCGCACGCGGGTCTGTCGGGCACAAAGTGCCCATGCCGTATTGGCGTGCCAGGTAACGCACGATGGCATGTGATTCCCACAGCACGAAACCATCATCATTGATCAGCGGGACCAGAGCGTTCGGATTCATCGCCTTGTATTCCGGCGTGCTGTTGACGCCGAACTGCATGCCGGCATCGATGCGTTCGAACGGGGTGCCGGTCTCAGCGCAGCACCACAGCACTTTCTGCACGTTGATTGAATTGCTGCGTCCCCAGATTTTCAGCATGGTGGTTCCTTTATTGACAGGTTTCGTCGGTGGTTCAAAGTCTAGCAGGGCGCCTGCGGGCCGCGACAGGCTATAAGCTATAATTTCCCCCGAACTGTGGTTTTCAAAACTCAACGACAATCCTGACGGAGGAATACATGGGCAGCATGATTGAACTGACGGCGGCAGACGGTCACAAATTCAGTGCCTACAAGGCCGAGCCGGCGGGCAAGCCGCGCGGCGGAGTGGTGGTGGTCATGGAAATTTTCGGCGTCAACAGCCATATCCGTGCAGTGGCCGATGGTTATGCCGCTGACGGTTATCTCGCCATTGCACCGGCGATGTTCGACCGCGTGCAACGCAATTACGAGTGCGGGTATACCCCGCCCGAGATCGAGGTCAGCCGCGGGCTGATGCAAAAAGCCAGTCTGGACGACGCGATCAAGGACGTGACGGTCGCAGTCAAGGCGGCACAGGCCGCAGGCAAGGTCGGCATTGTCGGTTATTGCTGGGGTGGCACGGTGGCGTGGAAGGCGGCGGCGGAAGTGGCGGGGCTGGCCTGCTCGGCGCCGCATTACGGCGGCGGCATTCCCAGCCATGCAACGCTGCAGCCGAAATGTCCGGTGATGTTACACTGGGGTGAGACCGACCAGTCAATTCCGATAGATGCCGCGAAAAAAGTGCAGGCGGCACAGCCGCAGGCAGAGCATCACTTTTATCCGGCAGGCCACGGTTTCAACTGTGACCAGCGCGGATCCTTTGATGCGGCCAGCGCCAAGCTCGCACGCGAACGCACCTTGGCGTTTTTGCGCAAACACGTGGGGTAATCATTGCTGATTCCGTAAAAAAGCCGGCCTCTGCGCCGGCTTTTTTATGCCATTGGCTGATTGCGCACCGGCTTCATCCGGAATCAGCGCCAGCAGATCGGTGATGCCGACATCCTGGCCGGCCTGAAACAGCAGCGTGCCGGCCTGCCCGCGATGGTGGGTCTGATGGTTGAAGAAATGGACAAGCAGTGTGCCGAAATGTTTTTTCGCGGGAACGCCCTTCGTGTTCGCGTAGTGCAGAACATGCTGCAGATCGGCATCCGTCAGCGCGGCAATCCATTCGCTGATGGCGGCATCAAGGCGGTCGCGGTGCGCGCGCAACGCGGGCAGTTCTGCAAACAGGATCTGGTTCAGCGCGGCGGGCATCGCCGTTTTACGCAGCGGTTCCAGTGCCGGGTGCTGCGCGGGATGGGTGGCGAAACGTTTGAGCCAGATGGTGTCGGCAACCACGAGGTGATTCAGCGTGCCGAGTATCGATCCGAAAAAAGCGCCGCGGTCGGCGGCGAGTTCCTGCGCCGGCAGTTTGGCCGCGGCGTCATAAACTTTGGCGTTCATCCACGCGTTGTAAGTCGCCAGCAGTTTGAGATGGGCGAGTGCGGGCATGGGCTTCAGGCGGCAGTCGGGCCGCCGCTGGCGCGTTTGTTGAAAGCCGTAAAAAACTGTTCGGCCATTTTTTTGGCGACGCCGTCGATCAGCCGCGCGCCGACCTGCGCAAGTTTTCCGCCGATGCTGGCTTTGACGCTGTAACTCAGGCGGGTGCCGTCTGTTTCCGGCGCGAGTCTGACCTGTGCCTCGCCCTTGGCGAAGCCGGCGACGCCGCCCTGGCCTTCGAATTGCAGTGTGTAGGCATCCGGTGCCTGCACATCCAGCAGCGTCATTTTTCCTTTGAATTTTGCGCTGACCGGACCGACCCTGGCGGTCATGGTCAGCAGGTATTCATTGTCCGATTGCTTGTCGATCGAGTCACAGCCCGGTATGCAGGCCATCAGCACGGCGGTGTCGTTCAGCGCATCCCAGGTGGCCTGCTGGGGCAGGGCGATCAGTTGCTCGCCGGTCATTTCCATTGCGTTGTTTCTCCTTTGGCTGGGCTGTGAATGTTAACCCATGCAGCGCGCTACAATAGGCGCATGCAAACGCCCTTTTCAGAGGCCGGCTTATGGACAGCGTAGATTTACAGGTAATCCGCACAGCGCGTGACTGGGTCAGCGGCGGTCGTCGCGTGGTGCTGGCGACGGTGATCCGCACCTGGGGTTCCGCGCCGCGGCCGATCGGCGCGTTGTCGGCGATTCGTGACGACGGCATGGTGGTCGGTTCGGTGTCCGGGGGCTGCGTCGAGGACGACATGATTGCGCGCGTGAAAACGGGAACGCTCGCTGAAAACACGCCGACGACCACAAAATACGGCGTGTCGGCTGAGGAGGCGCAGCGCTTCGGTCTGCCCTGCGGCGGCACGCTGGAACTGGTGCTGGAGCCCTTGACCGCAGCCAGCGGGCTCGACGATCTTCTGGCGCGCATTGAGCGCCATGAACTGGTGCTGCGCCGGCTCGACATGAAAACCGGCCGTGCAACCACCGGTCCTGCGCAGTGGTCGGATCAACTGGCCTTCGACGGCGCGACGCTGGCGACAGTCTACGGGCCGCGCTGGCGTTTGCTGATCATCGGCGCCGGCCAGTTGTCGACCTATCTGGCACAGATGGCGCAGGCGCTGGATTACCAGGTCACGGTCTGCGATCCGCGCGAAGAATATACCGAAGTCTGGGATCTGCCCGGAACGGAGTTCAAGCGCGGCATGCCGGATGACGTGGTGACTGCGATGAACCTCGACGGCCACAGCGCAGTGGTGACGCTGACCCACGATCCCAAGCTCGACGACATGGCGCTGCTCGAAGCGCTGAAGTCACCGGCGTTCTATATCGGCGCCATCGGCTCGAGAAAGAACAACGATGCGCGTCGTCAGCGGCTCGCCGAATTCGACCTGTCGCAGGCGGAGATTGCACGGCTGCACGGCCCGGTCGGGTTGAAGATCGGCAGCAAGACGCCGCCGGAGATTGCGGTGGCGATCCTGGCCGAGATGACGGCGATCCGAAACGGTGTCGACGTCACGACCTTCGTCGAGCCGCCGAAGGCGACCACGGCGGGTTGCGCGGTGGGTTGAGGGTTGGTTGATGCTTTCCTTTTGCCGGCTTCTTGTCAGCAGCGCGCCATGATCGACTTTGCCCATGGCTGCATGCAGTGCGGGCGGAAAATTCCCGCTTGAATGCCGGCGCATTGACAAAATAATTCTGCAGGTGGTGCCGGCATCGAGTCCGGTTTCTGGTCAGCGTTGCAAGGAGCAGCCAATATGAAAATTGCATTCATCGGACTCGGCGTCATGGGCGGGCCCATGGCGGGGCATCTGGCGAACGCCGGACATTCGGTGACCGTCTATAACCGCTCCCGCGACAAAGTGCAGGCCTGGGCGGCGCAACACACCGGCACGGTTGCCGACACCCCGGCCGCAGCGGCCACAGCGGCGGACATCGTATTCAGTTGTGTTGGCAACGATGATGACGTGCGTGAAGTCACGATCGGCAAACACGGCGCGTTCCACGGCATGAAGCATGATGCGATTTTTGTCGATCACACCACGACGTCGGCAGCGGTGGCGCAGGAACTGCATGCCGCGGCACGTGCGCAGAACCTGCATTTTCTCGATGCACCGGTCTCCGGCGGCCAGTCCGGTGCGGAGCAGGGCATTCTGACGGTGATGGTCGGCGGTGATGCCGAAGCTTACGCGCGTGCCGAGCCGGTGATCACGCATTTCGCGCGTGCGGTGACGCTGATGGGGCCTTCGGGCGCCGGCCAGAAAACCAAGATGGTCAACCAGATCTGCGTCGCCGGCGTGGTGCAGGGACTGGCCGAAGGGCTGGCGTTTGCGCTGCAGGCCGGGCTCGATGCCAAACTCGTGGTTGACGTGATTTCCAAGGGCGCGGCAACGTCATGGCAGATGGAAAACCGCGGCAAGACCATGGTCGACGGCAAATTCGATTTTGGTTTTGCGGTGAACCTGATGCGCAAGGATCTGCGTATCGCGATGGAGGAGGCGCGGGCCAACGGTGCGCAACTGCCGTCGATCGCGCTGATCGACCAGTTTTACGCCCGGGTGCAGCAACAGGGCGGTGGTAAGCTCGATACGTCGAGTCTGATCAAGCTGTTGGTGAAACAGTGATTGGTGATTGGTGAATGGTGAATGGTAAATAGTGAACGGATGAAGGGCGGCGGTACGCCGCCATCGGTGACGCCGATGCCGTCAGCGACGGTGACCATCGTGCGTGATGCGGGGCACGGCATCGAGGTGCTGATGATGAAGCGCAACCTGAAGTCCGGTTTTGTGCCGGGCATGTATGTGTTTCCCGGCGGCGGTCTGGACGATACAGATTTATTGTTTAAAAACAATGGGTTATGTAACTGCCTCGACGATGCTTCGGCGAGCGGCGCGCTGAGCCTGGCCTGCGACGGACTGGCCTACTGGGTGGCGGCGATCCGCGAAGCCTATGAAGAATCAGGCTTGCTGCTGGCGCGCAACGCTGCTGGCGCGGTGGTCTCGCTGACCGATCCGCAGATCGCGCAACGTTTTACCGAACACCGCCGCCAGTTGAACGCCGGCACGGCGGCGTTTCCGGCTTTGCTGCAAGCGGAAAACCTGCAACTGGCCGCGGACCAGCTGACTTACTTTGCACACTGGATCACGCCGGTCGGCATGCCGCGGCGTTATGACACGCGTTTTTTCCTGGCCGAAGCACCGGCGGGGCAGGAGCCTTTGCAGGACGAACGCGAAACCATCGCTGCGACCTGGGTCAGTCCCGGGGATGCGCTGTCGCTGCACAAGCGTGGCGAGTTCGAGATGCGCACGCCGACGGTGCGCACGCTGGAGAGTTTTGCCGACTATGACAATGTTGTGAACCTGCGCCGCGGACTCGCCGCAAAGGGCGAAGTGCGCTTGATGTTGCCGCGCATCGGCCCAGACGGTCGCCGGCTGCTGCCTGGCGATCCTGGTTATGAAGAGGCAGTTACGGAAACCGGTGCCGGATCATGACTGCATTGACGCCCATTATTCCCGGTGAAGTGGTCGCGGTCTCACCCGGCGTGCGGCGCGTGACCGCGCCCAACCCCGGCGTGATGACGGGGCCCGGCACCAACACTTATTTGATCGGTGACGAGGAACTGGTGCTGATCGACCCCGGGCCCGAACTCGACGTGCATCGCGATGTGTTGCTGAAGACGGTCGGCAAAAATCTGCGCTGGATACTCTGCACCCATACCCATCGTGACCACTCACCACTCGCGCGCGCGCTGAAGGCAGCGACCGGCGCGCAGGTGCTCGGCTTCGGTGTGACACCCGATGACGGGCGGCAGGATGAGGGTTTCGCGCCGGACCGTGCATTGCGCGATGGCGATGTCGTTAACTGTGGTGCTTACCGATTGCGTGCGGTACACACCCCTGGCCATGCTTCCAACCATTTGTGTTACCTGCTCGAAGACCACGGCGTGCTGTTCACCGGCGACCACGTGATGCAGGGCTCGACGGTGGTGATCTCGCCGCCAGATGGCGACATGCAGGCCTATCTTGATTCGCTCGAAGGCCTGCTCGATTTGCCGATCGGCGCTTTTGCGCCCGGCCATGGCCACATCATTGAAAAACCGCAGGATGAAGTGCGGCGGCTGGTGGCGCACCGGCTGAGACGCGAGAAAAAGATTTTCACCGCACTGGCTGCTGCCGGTCAAGCGACGCTGGAAGTGCTGGTGCGCCACGCCTATGACGATGTGCCGGAGCGCATCCACAACGTTGCAATGCGCTCGCTGCACGCGCACCTGATCCGGCTGGAGCGCAACGGGCGCGCGATACACGCTGCCGGACAGTGGCAGGCCAGGGGCATAACGGCAGGAGCAGATCCAATTTAACCGCCTTTTCCGTCAGCCATTCTTATTATTTTTTGTGTCTATTCAGTGCGTGCGGCAAACTCAACGATCTCCCCTCTCCCTCCGGGACAAGGGAACACTTGGAGCGGAGCAGAGGGCGGGGTGAGGGAAGCTTTTGACTTTCCGCTCGCACTGAATAGTTACTATTTTTTGTTGACGAATGACACCTGCCGGCCTGCGGCAAATGCCGCGGCATTGGCAAACGCTTCGCCGAAATACAGCTCGTAGGTATCACGCTCCAGCCAGGCGCTGTGCGCCGTGCATAACGCATTGTCGAGTTGCAGCAACGGATGGTTACCGTTGAGCACCGGTTCATTTTCGTAGACATCGACTGCGGCGAAACCGGGGCGCCCCGCTTTCAGTGCCGCTTCCAGTGCGCCGGGCGCAATCAGTTCGGCACGTGCGGTGTTGACCAGCAGCGCGGAAGGTTTCATTTGCGCGAGGTGGGCGGCGGTGACCACGCCGCGCGTTTCCTTCGACAGCCGCACCATCAGCGTCAGCACATCGGATTGCGCAAACAGATCATCCTGGTTGGTCGCCGTGTCGTAACCCGCAGCGCGTGCCGCCGCCAGCGAACTATCGCGGCCCCACACCAGCACACGCATGCCGAAACTGGCGCCGGTTGCGGCGACCAGCTTGCCGATGGTGCCGAGGCCGAATACACCGAGTGTGCGGCCCTTGAGTCCGGTGCTGAAGCAGTTGCGCCAGGCGCCGTTCTTCATCAATGCGGCTTCACGCGGAATTTCGCGCAGGCTGCCGAGAATCATTGCCCAGGTCTGTTCGGCGACGGTGTACGGCGAGGCGTGGCTGCCGGCGGCAACAGCAATGCCGCGATCATTGCAGGCATTGAGGTCGATGTGGTGACAACTGCGCCCGGTCTGACTGAAGAGTTTCAGTTGCGGCAGTTGTTCGATGATTTCTCGCGTGAACAGAGTTCGTTCGCGGATCGGCACGATGATGTTGGCGTCACGCAGGTTCTTGACCAGCGTTGCGGTGGGCGGTGCAGCATCGGTGTAAATGCGCACGTCATGGCCGGCCAGCAGTTGCATGCAGTCCAGCGAATGGACAAGGCCGTGGTAGTCATCGGGGATGGCGATAATCATGGGCAGCGAGTCTACCGCGGCTTTGCGGATGTGTCACAATCGCCCCCTGATTTTAACAGCGACAATAATAAGGATCACGCTATGGAACTCGGATTAAAAGGCAAAGTTGCGGCAGTGACCGGTGGCACCGAAGGCATCGGCGAGGCAACTGTGCGGCGCCTGGTTGCGGAGGGTGCAAAGGTCGCGTTCTGCGCGCGCCGCAAGGAGTTGATCGACGCATTTGCCGCCGAGCTGAAGAAACAGGGCGGCGATGTGCTGGGCGTGGTTGCCGATGCATCCAAGGAAGGCGACATGGAGCGCTTCATCGAGGAAACCGCGAAACACTTTGGCCGTCTTGATATCGTCGTCAACAACGCCGGTGGCTCGGGCCAGATCGCTTTCGACAAGGTCGAAGACAGCTTCTGGGATCTGGACATTGAAATCAAGGTCATGGCGCAGGTGCGCACTGCGCGCGCGGCCATCCCGCACATGAAAAAAGTCGGCGGCGGCCGCATCATCAGCCTCAACATGGTCGGTGCCAAGCAGCCCGGAGCCGGGATGTTCCCGACCACCGTCAGCCGTGCCGCGGGCCTGGCGCTGTCCAAGGGCCTGTCCAAGGAACTCGCCGCTGACAACATTCTGGTCAACGTCGTTGCGGTTGGCAAAATCAAGTCGAAGCAGCAGGAGCGCGGTGCCGAGCGCAACAAGAAGAGCGTCGAGCAACATTACGCGGATACCGGAAAGACCGTGCCGATCAAACGCATGGGTGAATCGGCAGAAGTCGCAAACGTGATTGCATTTCTCGCATCCGATGCCGCAAGTTATGTCACCGGTTGCTGCATCAACGTCGACGGTGGCCTGTCCGGCGTGTTGTGATGGCCGTTGGCGATTACTGTTGATCGTCGCATTTCAGATCCGTCATTCCGGCCAGGCACGCTCTGAAGGAAGTCCCCTTGAGAGACAGCGCGAGCCGGAATCCAGGGCTTTGCCTCCAAGCCTCCTGGATTCCGGCTTTCGCCGGAATGACGGTATCTTTGAAAGCCAGTAGTTGAGTTCATCCCACTCCTTGAGCGACCGGCTCGCGGCCTGGTGTTATGTCGCGGTGGTTATCCTCGTGGTTGCCGCGGTATGGCTGACCGCATACCCGGCGTGGATTACCGGCGTCATTGCCTGGACGGCCTGCCTGCTGCTGTTGCCGCGTTTGCCGCGCCACCAGTTGATCATGGTGCTGGCGCTTGCAGGGCTCGGCGCACTGGGTATCGTTTTTGGCATGACTCGCGGCAGCGAAGGTCTGATCCGCAGCGCGTTGACGCAGAACGTACCGCTGTCCGGCATGCTGATCGCGGTGTCCTTCCTGCAACTGATTGCGGTCAGCCGGACCCGGGCATCGGAACCGCTGGAGCAGGGCCGGAGAGCGCTGTTCAAGACCATGATCGGCGTGCATTTTTTTGGCGCAGTGATCAACTATTCCGCGGTGGCGATCTTCGCGGATCGTCTGAGCGCACGCACCAAGCTGACCATGGAGCAGGCGATGGCGCTGTCACAGGCTTTCATTGTCGGCGCAACCTGGTCACCGTTTTACGGCGCGATGGCAGCGGCACTGACGGCAGCACCCGGGGCCAGCCTGACGCTGCTGATTTTCTGGGGCATTCCGGTTGCGGCCGCGGGCATCATCATCACCTGGTTTACGCTGACTTCAAAACGCCACGGCAGTGCGGAACACTTCGTCGGTTATCCGCTGCATCTTGAAGCCCTGTGGGTGCCAGCGGTTCTGGCAGTGGGTGTACTGATGGTGCACGAGTGGCAGCCGCGCTGGTCGATCATGGCGATCATCGCCGGGCTGGCATCGCTGGTGACCATCGTCACGCTGCTGCTGCGTTATGGCGCGCAGGCCGGATCCATACTGCTGCGCCATGTCCATACCCGGCTGCCGGCGATGAATGGCGAACTGACGCTGTTCCTTGCCGCGGGCATTCTGTCGGCGGGAATGTCCGGCACCATCGACGCGCTGGATCTCGGCCTGCCGTTCTCGCGCTTCGGTGCTTTCGAGGCCAGCCTGGTGCTGGTGGTGATGAACGTCTGCGCCTGGCTCGGCCTGCATCCGATCATCCTGGTATCGGTGTTGGGGCCGTGGCTGATGCCGCTGCAGCCGGACCAGACGATGCTGGCCATGGTGTTCCTGATCAGCTGGGGTGTGGGGCTGACCGCCTGCCCGATGTCCAACACCATGCTGGGAATGGCGGGGCGTTATGGATTGCCGTTCGGCGAACTGCTGGGCTTGAACCGGCGTTACAGCATGAAAATGACGGGGGTGGGGATTGCGGTGTTGTATTTGTATGCGGTCGTTAAGGGGATCAATTAACGTCAGCAGTTACCTGAGCGCGTCTGCGCGATTACGCGACATTCTGCATTTTGTCTGCGAAGTCGCGCCCTGCTGTTGGCGGGGGAAGCGGTTTCCCGTCTTTGTTGTAGAGCGCAATGGCTTCTTCGACCACCAGGCACAGTTGCTCGAACACGGCCTTTTCATCCGCACTGTGACATCCACCGTAAATCAGGCCCGGCGAGCTTCCGACAAAGCATTGGTCCTCTTCCGACCACTCGACGATCTTCGCGTATCTTGCACTGTCTTTCATGATTTTGACTCCTCAACGGCGCGCTATACGACGCGGACCTGATAATGCTTCGCGTCGGCTCCGGGCGCTCCCGATATTGTGATGGGTTTTGAAACGTTCGAGTGGACAAAGTTCTGATGACTGCCTTTGCCGCCCCGATTGGTGAACCCTGCGCGTTCAAGCTCGGCAACGATCTCTCTCAGTTTCGGCGGCACAAAATCATCCTTTTTTATGTGGGGCGGTGGGCACGGGTTTTGGCGGTGTTGCCCCGGCGCGAATAACTAAAATATTACACTGCCTCCATTGGCCTTACTCTTCCCATTTACTTTGGCGTGCGTGCAGTTGTTAGCCGTAGCTTGCTCTTTAGAGCGTTCAATGACAGCGGGTTTTTCACGTCCCGGTGAACCATGCGATGGCAGTTGGAGCACAGAGGCTTCAGATTTTTGACCTTTGTGTGACGGCCACCTCTACGCTCGCTAAGCGGCTTGTCATGATGTATTTCGATAAACTCGGCCACGACGAGACCATACTGTCTCTCGAAGTCGAAGCCACAAACTAAGCACCGTAAGCGCCCTGGCTCGGCCCGCCAATAGTCCTTGGCAAGCGCTCACAACTTGGAATCCCGTTCGATCGTGAGATGACGACGAACTATTCTGTCACCCTCCGCGAAAGACTGCAGTGGATCAATGTCAGGGATCAGAGAGCCATTATGAAGCCGCGCCCAGCCCAGTTGCGGAAAACGACCATGCCATGGAATGTGTACTTTCCTGACATCCTTCCAGCGAATGGCATAGCCGGTGCAAGGGTGTTTGCCCGTTGGGCGCGGTAGGCCCCGCCAATAGGCGTTGTCTCGGTTCGGCGGGTAACCGACAAGTTGCCCAACTTATCCTGCGAACTCGGCAAGCGTTCGGTGTGTAAAGGACCTCCCGCGCACAACCTCGACAAGCGCAAAGAGTGATCTGGAGTCCTTGTCGTAGGCGTAGAAGCGAAAGCCTGGCCGGGGCATGTCAGCGGGCCAGTAGTGTCTCTTCAGCCTGCCCACCAAGACGTGGAATTGCGTTCGTCGCTCAAGCTCATTGCGGCGTCTGCTTCCAATTTTTCGGCCACAATTGGCATGTACTTATCTACAGCGGCCAACTTTAATTTAGGGCGACAGTTTTGCCGGATAAGCTGGCGATCTGTCTCCCTAAGCTGACGTTATTTTTCATGGAAAAATGACTCTACAGCAACAATTTAGAAATCGTAGCCCGGATGAGCGCAGCGTAATCCGGGGGATGCAGCGTATTCCAGCCGCTACGCGGCCCCGGATTGCATCCGGGCTACGGCAGCGTCAAAATTGATGGATTACTTATAACTAATTGTTTTTATTTAAATTTATGAGGGATGGTGTGGCGTCAAAGTCGGCTGAGTATCTCCGCCCCCTTCGCCAGCGTCTCCTCTGACTTGGCAAAACAGAAGCGCAACACCCGATGCGCCGGCGGCTGGCGGTAGAACACTGACACCGGGATCGACGCGACGCCATGTTCCCTGGTCAGGCGCACTGCGAGGTCGGTATCTTTTTCTTCGCTGATCATTTCATACGACAGGTTCTGGAAAAAAGTGCCGCGTGAGGGTAGAGGTTTGAAGCGCGAGCCTTTTATTCCATCCAGAAAAAAGTCGCGTTTTTTCTGATAGAAGGCCGCGAGTTGCAGATAGGCGTCCTTGTTCTGCATGTATTCAGCGAACACGTACTGCAGCGGGCCGTTGGCGACGAAGGCGTTGAACTGATGCACCTTGCGGAACTCCGCCATCAATTCTCGCGGTGCAGCGACGTAGCCCATTTTCCAGCCAGTGACGTGGTAGGTCTTGCCGAAGGAGGACACCAGGAAGCTGCGTTCGGCCAGCCCAGGAAAACGCGCGACGCTTTGGTGCTGGTAGCCGTCAAACACGATGTGTTCGTAGACTTCATCGCTGATCACCGCGATGTTGGTATTGCGCAGCAGGCTTTCCAGCAGCCGCAGGTCTTCCGCTGACAGAACCGTTGCCGTCGGGTTGTGCGGCGTGTTGATGATCAGCAGCTTGGTCTTTGGCGTGATCGCCGTCTGCACGGCTTGCCAGTCGATGCTGTAGTCGGGGTAACGCAGTTGCACGTAGACCGGCACACCGCCATGCACTTCGACCGCCGGGCCGTAGCTGTCATAAGTCGGCTCGAACAGGATGACTTCGTCGCCGGGGCGGATCAGTGCCGCGACCGCGGTGTAGATGGCGTAGGTGGCGCCGGGCACGACGGTGACTTCCTGCTCAACGTCGTAACTTGTACCGTATAACGAGGCGATTTTTTCGGCGATGGCTTCGCGCAGCGGCGCGATGCCGGCCATCGGCGGGTACTGGTTGACGCCGCTGTTGAAATGTTTGGTGACCAGCGCGCGCAGTTCCGCTGTGCAGTCAAAATCCGGAAAACCCTGTGACAGGTTTATGGCCTTGTGTTCGGCGGCGAGGCGCGACATCACCGTGAAAATGGTGGTGCCGACATGGGGGAGTTTTGAGTTTATACGGCCGGGATAGGACGGCATGGCTGTGAATGATTGCTCAGAAGTCCAGATCAAAATCAGAAAACGTTAACCGCCGATGAACGCGGATTAACGCCGATAAAATCAAAAATATCTGAAAAGGGGCAGATTAAATCAAGGTAAGCATTTTTATGGTTTTTTAGGGTTGATCTGCGTTCATCTGCGTTTATCGGCGGTTAAATGGTTTTTTTGATGGCTTGCAAGTCGGGATTTTACGCTTAACGGTTTCTGGCCCTGGATAACTCGCGGAAATCGTCGATGTAATCCTGCAGCTTGCTGACCAGATGGTTGCGTTGCACGGGCGTCAGCATGTGGTCAACGGCGGCATAGAGTTCGGCGCGTTTTTTCCAGGACTCCTCAAACAAGCGCGCCTGTTCGGCCGGGCGACCAGCTTCCCAATTTTCCAGCCAGTCGCGCAGCCGTTGCGTGAATAGCGCGCGGTCGCCGCTGCGCAGTTCGAGCAATGCCAGAAACTCGCGCTGCCGGCGCAGCCGGTCTTCGTGGCGCAGTTTGTCGACCAGTGGCATGGTTTGGAGCATGGCGCTGACTTTGGTCTGTTGTGCATCGCTCAGTGGCCCGACCCAATCGCGCAATTGCGACAGCGTGCGCTCCCGGACCACCTTGCGCCGTTCGGTTTCGCTGTCGGCGATACGGTGTTCGCGCATGAACTTGTTGTTGTCCTTGGCGACCTGCTGGCGGAAGGATTCAATCTGGTCCTGCGTCAGCGTCGCCAGCAGATCTGCAGCATCCGCAGCGCCGCGCACGGCGATGCGTGCGTAACGTTGTTTGACGCCATCGACCAGCCATAACATGTCGGCTTCGCGCAGGCCGCGTCTGGCGCGTGCCTGCGTGTCGCCGAGAAGTTGCGCGTATTCGGGCAACTGGTTCTGGCGGTGCCAGGCGTGCAGGCGTTCGAAGCGCTGCGCGAACAGGTCGCGCTGTTCGGAATTCAGGTCGAAGTAGTCGTGGACCATCCATGCTGCGACCGAATCGAAATGCCCGTAACCCGTGCGCACCATGCTGCAGCCGCTGATCAGCAGCAATAGACCGAGAAGGCAGGGCGCGAGAGTTGTGCGCAATGACGGCCGGGTCATGCTACGGGAAATGCCTTTTACAGACCGACAAAATATTCCGCCATGCGCTTGCGTGTTGCGGCATCCGGCAAACGACCGGTGCAGGCCGCCATGTTGTCCTCGATATGGCGGACCAGTTTTGTGCCGGGGATGGCACAGGTTACCGCGGGATGGCTGATGATCCATTTCAGGAAAAACTGCGCCCAGCTTGTGCAGTCGATGTCGGCGCACCACGGCGGCAGCGGCTTGCCGCGCACCTTGCTGAACAGGCCCGCCTGCGAGAACGGCCGGTTGATCAATGTTGCAGTCCCTGAATCAGCGCAGGCCGGCAGCAGGCGGGCCTCGGCTTCGGGTTCGTCGAGGGAATAGTTGAATTGCACGAAATCGAAATCTTTGGTTTTGACCAGCGTTTCCAGTTCACGGTGGGCGCCGGCGGTGTAATGCGTGATGCCGAGATAACGGATGCGCCCGGAATTTTTCCAGTCGCGCAGCACCGGCAGGTGGGTTTTGAGATCGAGCAGGTTGTGCACCTGCATCAGGTCTATGGTTTTCGTTTGCAGCAGGCGCATCGACTCTTCCATCTGGCGGATGCCGGCGGCGCCGCCGTTGATCCAGACTTTGGTGGCGATGAAAAGGGATTGATGCGCCTTGGAGGCACTGGCCAGCGCACCCGTTGCTGCTTCGGCATGGCCGTACATCGGCGAGGAATCGATGACCTTGCCGCCGAGCTCGATGAAGCGCCGCAGTACGTCGTGCAATTCGGTACCCGCCAGTTGCCCGACCGGTGTGTCAAAGCCCTGATAGGTGCCGAGGCCGATGGCGGGCAGCCGTTCGCCGCTGCGCGGAATCGGCCGCGTGATCAGTCCGGCGGGGGCGCTGCGCGCCTCAGGCATGGTCAGCAATAGTGCGGCAGCGGTTTGCAGCACCATGCGCCGCCGCGGGCTTGTTGGTTTGTCCATGATGTTTGCTCATTTTGTCGGGAGCGAGGGTTCTGCGGGTTGCAGGGTATAGCCTTTTTCCGTCATGCATTGCCGGAGCAGATTCTGCTCGAGAAAAAAACGCTCGGAATCGGGAAGTTCATTGTGCGTGATTACGGTCCGGCCCTGCTGCCCTACCACGACCTGCGGCACGATGGGCGGTTTCAGCTGCATGCGCTGGCGTGCTTCAAGCCGCGCCTTGTTCAGGCATAGTGCCTGGTCTTTTTCCAAATCACCGGGGTCGGCGGTGCCGGTTTTCTGCCACTCGAGCGGCGCGCACGCTGCGAGCAGCGTAAAAACCGCAAGCAAAGCGTACAACCGGCACAGTGGTAAAGGGAAGCGATGCGGGAAGCGAAGCATATTGGGTTAGAGTAGCATTCCTGCCCCGGGTTTCCGGAAATTTAAGAATATCGAGGAAAAGAATATCAAGGAGTACAGATCGTGCCGGCAACCTTGTTACAGGATGGATTGGTGGTGTTTTCCAAGCGCGCCTGCCCGACCTGCGTGCTGATCGAGAATGAAATGCAGCGTGCGGTGCGGGAAGCGCGCAATTTCCAGATCGTGTCGCAGGATGATCCGCGATTTCCGGCGCAGGTGGATGCCATAGTCGATGACCGGGAGCTTGATTTGTCCTGGACCAACCATATTGAATTGATGCCGACGCTGATCCGTTTTGAAGCCGGGCGCGAGGCGGAGCGCGTGGTCGGCTGGGATCGCGAAGCCTGGCAGCGGCTGACGGGAATTGCCGATCTCGGCGCGCAGCATCCCAAACTCCAGCCCGGATGAGGGTCGCTTTCACTCATGCCCGGGGTGGCTGAGAAACTGGAAGCAAAACACAGCGGCGCCCTGTGGCTGGCGGCGCGAAAAATTGGCTATGCTGCTGAATCTGATCCGGTCGAGATCTGTTTCCAGCGCGGCTGGACCGATGGCCTGCCGGTGACACCGCCGACCGATGAGCGCGTGATTGCGATGCTGAAGGGCACGCCGCGCAAGCCCGATGAGATCGTCGGAAAAATTCCGCCCAACCTCGCCGAATGCACCATCGAAAAAGTCGCGATCAACGCGGTAATGGCGGGCTGCCGGCCCGAATACATGCCGGTGCTGCTCGCCGCGATCGAGGCCGCGCTGGAGCCGGTATTTACCCTGCACGGCGTGCTGGCGACAACTTATTTTTCCAGTCCGGTGATCATCGTCAATGGCCCCATTGCCAAGCGCATCGGCATGAACAGCGGCATCAATGCGCTGGGGCAGGGCAACCGCGCCAATGCCAGCATCGGTCGCGCGCTGAACCTGATTGTGCGCAATGTTGGCGGCGGGCGTCCCGGTGAAGCGGACCGTTCGACGCTGGGCGCGCCGAGCAAGTTTACTTTGTGTTTTGCCGAGGATGAATCGGATTCGTCATGGCAGCCGCTGTCGGTGGCGCGCGGTTTTGCGCCCGGCACATCGACGGTGACACTGTTCCAGGGTCACGGGCCGGAAGCCTTTGTCGACCAGAAATCACGAACGGCGGAAGCATTGACGAAGTCGTTCGCAATGTCACTGGTGAAAATCGGCCATCCGAAACTGGTGCAGTCGGCGCGGGTGGTGGTCGTGCTGTCGCCGGAGCATTACGCGATTTACAAAGAGGCCGGCTGGGATCGCGCACAGATTGAGCGCGCACTGCATGAGGCGACGATACGCCCCGGTGCGGAACTCGTTGCGGGTGTTGACGGTGTTGGTGAAGGCATCCCGGCGAGCCGCGCCGGCGAACAGGTGCCGAAGTTTCATGAAGGCTGTCTGATGGTGGTGCGTGCCGGCGGCGCAGCCGGCCTGTTCTCGGCGATCCTGCCGGGATGGCTGGCCGGTCGTAACCCTGTTGAACTACAACCCGTGACCAAGGAGGTGCGTTGATGAATGCCAACATGAGTACCAATGAACAACTCACCTGGCTGCGCGATCCGACAGCCGAAACCGAAGCCGTGATGCGCGCGCGTCGCGTACCGCCGAAATCACTCGATGGCCTGACCGTTGGCCTGTTCGACATCGGCAAGACGCGCAGCGATGAGTTTTTAAATCGAGTGGAACAGCGCATGGCCGAGCGCGGCATCAAGACCAAGCGTTATGCCAAGCCGACCAATGCCAAGGTTGCACCGCAGGAAGTCGTCGCCAAGGTGGTTGAAGAAGTCGATGTGGTGCTGATCGGGCTCTCGGACTGAGGGTCATGCACGTCGTGCAGTCTGCACGACCTGATGACCTTTGATGGGTTGGGCCTGCCGGGGGTGTCCGTGGTGACGACCGAATTCAGGGACGCCGTGGCGGTGCAGAGCAAGGCGCTGGGTTTTGACCCGGCCATCGTCTATGTGTCGCATCCGATCCAGAATCGCACAGCCGCGGAATTGGCGGCGCTGGCAGATGCGGCATTGGAGCCGGCGCTGGCGAAGCTGGTAGCAGCTTAGGCGCGAGTAGTGCCGGAAATTCATCGTAATTAATTGTTTTTATTAGCATTATTATTCAGCGATGAATATCGCCTTGGCTTTATTCGAAATTGGAGGGGTGGCAAATTTGACGTAGAATACATCGAATACACGTATTCACATGCTGATTTCCACCTTCACTTTCTGAGCAAACTGAGGATTTTTCATGGCCACTTCCATCCGCCTTGACCCCACAGTCGAGCAGCGCATCGACCAGCTGGCTGCGCAAACGGGGCGCACCAAAGCCTATTACCTGCGCGAAATGATCGAGCGGGGTATTGAAGATCTCGAAGATTATTACCTTGCTGCGAATACGCTCGAACAGGTGCGCAAAGGCGAGGAGCCTGTTTATTCAAGTGCGCAAGTGAGAACAGAGCTTGGCCTGGACGATTAGTTATACCGGGACCGCAACACGCCAGCTGAGCAAGCTCGACCGCCAAGTTGCGCGCCGTATTGTCGATTACATGGATGACCGCGTTGCTGCCAGCATTGATCCGCGCAATACGGGCAAAGCATTGACGGGCAATACCCTGGGTACATTCTGGCGCTACCGCGTGGGTGATTACCGGGTGATCTGTGACATGCAGGATGGCGCGTTGTGCGTGCTGGTCGTCCAGATCGGTAGCCGCAGTGAGGTATACCGGTAATATCCGAAAATGATTTCAAGTCTGCAATCCAAGCAACTGATCACAACAACGACAAGGCAATCCTGCTCATGAAAATACTGGTCTATGGCGCAGGCGCAATCGGTGGTTACCTCGGCGCGATTCTCACGGCAGCGGGCGAGGACGTGACCCTGGTGGCGCGCGGCGCGCAATACGATGCGCTGTCGTCACGCGGCATCCAGCTCGAAGGCCCGCGCAGCGGACGCCCCGAGCCGATCAAGGTGCGGGTGTGCAAACCCGGCGAAGAGAAGGGGCCGTACGATGTGGTTTTTGTGACCCTGAAATCGCAGCAGATCGCGGACGCGGCCCAGCATCTGCGCGGCCTGGTGGCCAAGGACGGCGTGTTTGTATTTCCGCAGAACGGCATCCCCTGGTGGTATTTCCAGGGCATCGATTCAAAGTACAAGGGCACGCAGCTGAAAACCGTGGATCCCGACGGCGTACTGTCGCGCACCTTCGAGCCGCAGATGATCATCGGCGGCACGGCACTGAAACCGGCGGACATGATTGCACCGGGGCACATCAAATTGCCGGATGCCGAGACCGATGCGCTGGTCATCGGCGAGATCAACAACAGCGTGACGCCACGCGTTCAGGAAATCGCGGCGATGACCACCCGCGCCGGCTGGAACGGCAGGGTGTCCGACGATGTGCGCAAGGTGAAGTGGACCAAGCTGACCGGCAATGCGGTGTGGAACTCGCTGGGTGCGATCACCCAGTCCACCGGGCGCGAAGTGGCGGAATTTCCCGGCACCCGGCCGCTGGCCGTGGCTTTGATGCGCGAAGTGATCGCGGTGGCGGCGGCGGTGGGGACCAAACTGGATGCCGATCCCGAAGCGATCGTCAGTGGTGTTGCCAAACGCGTGTCGCTGCCGACCTCGACATTGCAGGACGTGCGCGCCGGCCGGCCGCTGGAGATGGATGCGATCGTCAACGTCGTGCTGGAACTTGGCGCGCTGACGGGCGTGGCGACGCCGTCGCTGAATGTCGTGGCGGCTTGCGTGAATCTGGTGAATCAGCGCATCTGCGCGGATGGCGTGGCGATACGACCGGTGAAGCGGGCATAGGAGTAAATGTTGTTGAGTAAATTAACCAGTGGGCCAATATCGACATTGGTTGCGGTGCCAACAATCACCGCCGTTATTTTCGTGCTTGTTTTAGGCGAGTGGTATGGCGCAAGGCTTGCGGCTATTTTTGGAATTGACGTGAATGCGGCGATTGTGGGGCAACCTGGCTCAGAAATTTATATGATGATTTTAATGAGTGGAATAGTTGTCTTGATTCTTGCCTGATGGGCTATCGGTTCTGCCATGGTCAGGTTGATAAAAAGAAAAATGATGCAGGGTGAGTAATCTGGGGCGGTTCGTAGGGGGCAATAACCAACGGGCATTGCACCGATTGCCATACGGCGCAATGCCCGTTGGTTATTGCGCCCTACATATAATTTGCGTCATTCCGGCGAAAGCCTGGAATCCAGGGACCTTGCTTTCGTTGAGCCAGTATTCTGGACTCCGGCTTTCGCCGGAGTGACGACGATTTTGTGTCAGTTCTGTCAAAGTAGCGGATCGATGAATGCCGTCATCCGCTTGCGCATTGCCGCGTCGGGCAGGCGGCCGCGTCCGGCATTCAGATTGTCGACCATGTATTCAACCTTGTCGGTGCCGGGAATCACCGCGTTGACAGCGTTATTCGACAGCAGGTATTTGAGGAAAAACTGACCCCAGGTCGTGGCGTCGAATTCTGCCGCCCAGTCCGGCACCGCTTTGCCGCGCATCGCACGAAACAACTGGCCGCGACCGAAGGGCAGGTTGCACAGCACCGCCGTGCCGGTATCGGCGGCTGCCGCCAGCAGGCGCTGCTCGACGCTGCGCTCGGCCATCGAGTAGTTCACCTGGATGAAGTCGAGCTTGTCCTGCTGCATGATTTCGATCAGGCGGTCATTGGCACGTTCCTGATCCTGCGAGTGGGTGACACCGAGGTAGCGGAAGATGCCCTGCTGTTTCCACTCGCGCACGATGGCGAGCTGCGAAGCGAACATCTTGCGGTCGAGGAAGCCGACGTTGTGCATCTGCATTAGGTCGAACTTTGGCGTATGCAGTCGTTGCTGCGATTGTTTCATCTGCGCGACAAAGGCCTCGTTGTTGTTCGAGCGCACTTTGGTGGCAAGGAACACCTTGTCTCGCACCTTCATCGCGGCGAGCAGATCGCCGACCACGGCCTCCGCAGTGCCGTACGAAGGTGCTGTATCGATGAGTTTTGCGCCGCTATCGAGCAGCGTGTGGATGACCTTGGTGCGTTCGGCGCGTTTCTCGGCATCGCTGTCAATGTCAAAAATGATTGCAGTGCCGAGGCCGATCACCGGCAGCATTTCTTTCGATTTGGGAATAGCCCGAGCGAGCAGGTGTTTGGCACTGTTCTGCGCTGCACAGAGGCCGGGGAGCAAAGCGCCGGCCGTCACGCCTGCGCCCAGCACGAGCATTTCGCGGCGCGAGTATAAACTATTGATTTTATTCATAAATTTATATCTCTGCAGGTGAGGGTGAAGGATGGGCCGCTGCGCGTTTTTCATGCGCGCGTCCCAGTGTCAGTGCCAGTGCGAGCCAACCCAGCGCAACGGGTACTGTGGCCAGCGAGATGGTGCTGAGCTCCATACCCAACCCGCGTAGCGCATGAAAAAACCATCCGCTCGCGGCATCACCGCCGCGGAACACGACATTGTCGATCACATATTTGGCTTTGTATTTTTCTTCGCGCTCGACCACGGTGAAGAGTAATTCACGCGCCGGATTCGATATCGCGAAGTTTGCCGCACGCTGCAAGGCCTGGAAGGCGATGACCACCCATAGCATCGGCGTCAGTGCCAGCGCGAGGAATCCCATTGCGAACACGAATGGCAGAAAGGCAGCGGCCGGCCCCGCACCGAAGCGGCGGATGATTTTTCCGGTGACAACGAACTGCACGACGATGGTGAGCAGGCTGACGGCGAGATCAATGCGCGCAAAAATCGCCGTGCGCCGGTTGGGATCATCCGACAGTGCGGCGACGATGCTGGCCTGCTGGAAATAGAGGAAGGTACCGGCCAGCGACAGCAGCGCGACCCACAGTGCGATACCGGCGAGGTAGGGTGAGCGCAGCACCATGCCGAGGCCGGCGATCCAGCTTCCGCCCAGTCCGTCATTCCGGGAAGCGGTGGCTGCGGCAGGTTCAGTGGATTTTTTGAAAGCTGCGGCAGCGCTTTCCAAGCGCATCGCGCACAGCACCGCAGCTTCGAGCAACAGCGCCGCGATCAGCAGCAGGTTGGCGCGGCCGATGGGTTCGGCGAGGCCGACTGCAATCAGCGGCCCCAGCAGCGCGCCGGCGGAGCCGCCGGCGGCGATAAAGCCGAACAGACGCTTGCCCTGTTCCGACCCATACAGGTCGGCCATGAAGGACCAGAACACCGATACCGCAAACAGGTTGAATACGCTGATCCACACGAAGAACACGCGTGCGGTGTCGGCCATGGCCACTTTGAAAGTCAGCAGCAGCCAGAAGATCACGATGTTGACGACGAAGAAATGATAGACCAGCGGGATGAAACGATGCCGCGGTACACGCGCGACCACAGCACCGAATATCGGCACCACTGCGAGCATCACGACAAAAGTCGCGGTGAACAGCCAGGGCAGATTTTTGATGCCGCCGGCGAGGCCCATTTCGTCGCGCACCGGGCGCAATACGTAATAGGCGGCGAGCAGGCAGAAGAAGTAGGCGAAGGACCACAGCAACGCGCGGACTTCGCCCGGGCGCACGGTGACAATTCGGCTCAGCAAGGCGTTTTCACCAGCCATGTTGCATGAAACATCGTTCCGGTTGCAGGCACGACAGACTGGAACATCGGATCAAGGGTGACAGGCGTTTTCGCATGACTTGCAATGGTGAGCGGCAACGTCTGCATGATGTATTTTTCCTGTGCAGCTGAGGCGAGTATAGCGGGTTGCACGCGCGATGCAGCATGACGCACGGTGTTGGTTTCGGAGGCTGTGGGTTACAATATGTGGACAATCAGCGCCTGCCGGTGTGATCCGCAGCTGGCGCTTCCCGTGGTGATTGACCATTCCCGGAGGAGAACACGATGCATTGTTCACGTTTGGCATTGCACGGACTGGCGACACTCCTGCTGGTGACTGTAGCCGGTGTGACTGCCGCCCAGAACTACCCGACCAAACCGATCCGCATCATCGTGCCTTTTGGTGCGGGCGGTCCGGCCGATCTTTATGCGCGTTATCTCTCGCAGCAGATGCAGCAGCCGCTGGGGCAGTCTTTCGTGGTCGAGAACCGGCCCGGCGCGGGTTCGATCATCGGTACCGATGTGGTTGCCAAGTCGGCACCCGACGGCTACACGCTGCTGCTGATGTCGAACACGCATACCATCAATGAGACGCTGATTCCGAAAAAGCCTTTCGCGCTGATGAAGGATTTTGTGCCGGTAGCGCCGATCAATTATTCGGACCTGGTGCTGGTGGTGCATCCTTCGGTGCCGGCAAAGACGGTTGGCGAACTGGTCAAGCTGGCCAAGGCAAAAGCCAAGGGCCTCAACTATGCGTCGTCGGGCAACGGCACACCGTACCACCTTGCCGGTGAATTGTTCAAGTCGATGGCAAAAGTGGACATCGTGCACATTCCGCACAAGGGCAGCGGCGAAGCGCGCACCAGCGTCATCAGCGGCCAGGTGGAGATGATGTTCGATGCAGTGACGACGATGACCTCGAATGTTCGCGCTGGCCGCGTGCGGGCGCTGGGCACCACCGGGCTGAAGCGTTCGAAAGTGCTGCCCGAAGTACCGACGGTGTCGGAGGCAGGCGTCAAGGGTTATGAGTCGCCGATCTGGCTGGGCGTGATGGCGCCAGCAGGTACGGCGCGCGCGATCACCGACAAGCTGAATGCCGAGATCACCAAGGTGACCTCGCGTCCCGAAACCGCGGCAGCTTGGGACAAGCAGGGTGCGCTGGCGCTGATCATGTCGGTATCCGAATTTGAAAAATACCTGAATGTCGATATTGCGAAGTGGGCGCAGGTGATCAAGGTGTCGGGTGCAAAACCTGATTGAACGGTTGTTTATGTTGAACGTAATTGTTGAGCGAAATCGTTGAGCGAAATCGTTGAAAGAAATTGTTAAACGTACTGCAAGGAGCTGAATAAATGCGTCTGGTCACTTTTTCCGATGACAAGGGTACGCGCATCGGCGTGCACGACAAGGAATCCAACACCGTCGTCGATCTGTCGGCATCCACACGACTGCCGAAGGAGATGACGGCGTTTGTCGCGCTGGGCAAGAAAGGCCTCTCCCGCGCGCGCAAGGTGGTGAAAAGCGGCGAAGGCCGTCTGCCGCTGGCGAGCGTCAAGCTGCTGGCGCCGTTTCCGCGCCCGGCGAAAAACATACTCTGCGTTGGCAAGAACTATCACGACCACGCCATGGAATTCCACAACAGCGGCTTTGATGCCAGTGCCGGCGCCAACGCCATTCCCGATGTGCCGATCATGTTCACCAAATGGCCGAACTCGGTCATCGGCCCGGGCGTTGCCATACCGAGCGCCAACGACTACACCAATTCCGTTGATTATGAGGGCGAACTGACCGTGGTCATGGGCGAGGGCGGTCGCAATATCACGCAGAAAAACGCCTATAAACATGTTTACGGCTACACCATCATCAACGACGTCACCGCGCGCACCCTGCAGAACCGCCACAAGCAGTGGTTCCTTGGCAAAAGCCCCGACGGGTTCTGTCCGATGGGGCCGTGCATCGTCACCGCCGATGAAATCAAGGATGTGACCCAGCTGCGCTTGACCACCAAGGTCAACGGTGAGCTGCGCCAGGATGCTTTTGTCAGCCAGTTGATATTCGACATTCCGCGACTGATCGAGGATTTGTCCAAGGTCATGACTCTGGAGCCTGGTGACCTGATCGCTACAGGCACCTGCGCTGGCGTCGGCATCGGTTTCAATCCGCCAAAGTACCTCAAGCCGGGTGACCATGTGGCCATCACCATCGAGCCCATCGGTACTTTGGAAAACCCGGTGACCTGAGCATGAGATTCGTCCGATATGATCGCAATGGCGCACCGCGGCTGGGCGCGCTGGATGGCGACAGCGTGGTGGATCTGCTGGATGCCGCGCCGCCCGGTACCCCGGCGAACCTGCTGGCGGCTTTTGCCGACATGACGCTGCTGATTGCCGCCGGTGACGCAGGCATCAGGACGACCACTGCAGCAGTGCGTGCCGCGGGTGCGGCGATGCGCATGCCGCTTAAAAAAACGAAGCTGCTGGCGCCGCTGCTGCCCTCGCTGATCGTGTGCAGCGGTGAAAATTACTGGGACCACCGCGAAGAAAAACCCGAAGTCACGCGCAAGGACCCGGAGTTTTTTCTGAAGACCGGGCTCGGCGTCGTTGGCCCCGGCGCTGATGTTCTGCTCGACCCGAAGGTGACGCAGAAGCTCGATTACGAAACCGAGCTGCTGATCGTCATCGGCAAGGCGGGGCGGCATATTCCGGCGGCCCGTGCGCACGAACACATTTATGGCTACAGCGTCATGAACGATGTCACCGCGCGTGACCGACAGGTCTCGCTGCGTCCCGACGGCTCATCGGTTTACAATCTCGGGCCGGGCAAGAATTTCGATACCTGTGCGCCCATCGGTCCGGCCATCGTCACCGCGGATGAAGTGCCGGATCCGCAGAATCTGCAGCTCAGGACGTATGTCAATGGCGAATTGCGGCAGAACAACAGCACCGGGAAAATGATCTGGACCTGCGCGCAGCTGGTGGAATTTTTCTCGACCTTTGTGACCCTGCAGCCGGGCACGGTGATTTCGACCGGAACACCGGGTGGCACCGCCTGGGGCACGGACGCTGAACTGGGTGGCAAGAAGCCGATGCGCAAGGATGTAGTGACGGCGAAGGGCTATCTGAAAGCGGGGGACGAAGTGGTATGTGAGATAGACGGCGTCGGTCGCCTCAGGAACAGGGTTGTTGCAGCGGCGTGATCTCATTAATCAATCTATAAATAACGGGGGAGAATCAATCATGAAACGCTTTGCATTGGCAGTGTTGAGTGCGCTGACCGCAGTCGGTGTGCAGGCCCAGGACGCATTTCCGTCGCGGTCATTGACGATGATCGTGCCGTTTCCGCCGGGCGGCGTGGCGGATACCACCGGGCGTCCGACTGCTGCAACACTGGAAAAAATACTCAAGCAGCCGGTTGCAATCGTCAACCGTCCCGGCGCGGGCGGTGCAGTGGGCAATGCGGCGGTCGCCAACGCCAAACCCGATGGCTACACGCTGCTGATGGCGCTGTCGAGCATTTCGGTGATTCCCGAGGCGGACAAACTCTTCAGCCGCAAGCCGGCTTACACGCTGGATCAGCTGGATCCGATTGCGCTGATTTCCGCTGACCCGATGATACTGGTGGTGCATCCGTCGCTGCCGGTGAAAACCGTGAAAGAGGTGATCGCACTGGCGCGCAAGCAGCCGGGTGAGCTGTCGTTCTCGTCCTCCGGTGTTTACGGCGCCCTGCACATGCCGATGGAAATGTTCATGCATGCCGCCAAACTGCAGATGCGCCATGTGCCGACGACCGGTGGCGGTCCGGCGATCACACAACTGCTGGGCGGACACGTCACAATGACTGCCGGCGGTCCGGCTGCGATCAGCGGGCACGTCAAGGCGGGCAAGCTGCGCACCATCGTCAGCTGGGGCGGTGAGCGTCATCCCAATTACCCGGATGTGCCGACATTCAAGGAATCCGGTTACAACATCGAGTATTACATCTGGGCAGGACTGTTTGTGCCACATAGTACGCCGGCGGCGGTGACCAAGGTGTTGCGTGATGCGGTTCGCAAGGGCGTTGAGGATGCGGATTTCAAATCACAGATGGCCAAGCTCAATTCGCCGATTCAATACCTGGATGCGCCGGAATTTGCCAAGTACTGGGATGCCGATGCCAAACGTCTGGCGGCGGTGGTGCAGGTGGTTGGCAAGGTCAAGTAGAACATGACGGATTCGGCCAAACCGCGGCAACCTGTCAAAGGCCTCAAAAGCGACCAGATCTCGGGGTTGGTGCTGGCTGCCCTGGCGGTTTATGTGTGGTGGCTCAATCAGGAGTTCCCGGTGGGCACACTGGCTGATCCCGGGCCGGGTTATGTGCCGTTGCTGCTCGCGATCGGACTCGGAGCCATCGGGCTGATGATTGCCGTTTTTGGCGGGCGCTCCGAGTTGTTGTCGGCAATTCCCTGGCCCGAAGCGAAGCGTGCCGCGATCATCCTGGCTGCGTGCATGGTGGCCGGGCTGGCACTTGAATACCTCGGCTACCGGCTGACGATCTTCGGTTTCCTGGTATTTTTCATCGGTGTGGTCGAGCGCAAGCCACCGCTGGCCGTTGCAATGGTATCCGCCGGATTCAGCCTGCTGTCGTTTTACGTGATCGGCGTTCTGCTGCATGTGCCGTTGCCAGTCGGTGCCTGGGGATTCTGATGCTTGAAACATTTAACAGTCTGATGCTGGGCTTCTCGGTGGCGTTCCAGCCGGAGGTGCTGATGTATGCCTTCGCTGGCTGCATCATCGGCACGCTGGTCGGCATGATGCCGGGGCTCGGCCCGCTCGCCGGCATCAGTCTTCTTCTGCCAGCCACCTTCGGCCTGAATCCGATCATCGCTATCGTGCTGCTTGCCGGCGTTTACTACGGTGCGATGTACGGCGGTTCGACAACCTCGATCCTGATGCGCATTCCGGGCGAGGCGGCGTCGGTGATGACCTGCGTCGACGGTTATGCCATGACCCAGAACGGCCGCGCCGGTCCGGCACTGGCGATTGCCGCGATCGGCTCGTTTTTCGCCGGCACCGTCGGCGTGATCGGTCTGATGCTGCTGGCGCCAACACTGGCCTCGTTCGCGCTGCGCTTTGGACCGCCGGAATATACCGCGCTGCTGATGATGGGCCTGTTCGTGCTGGCCTACATGAGCGGCGGCTCGATGACGAAGACGCTGGCGATGGCGGTGCTGGGACTGTTGTTCGGCATGATCGGCATCGATGCAATGAGCGGTTATACGCGTTTTAGTTTCGGCATTATTGAACTGGGCGATGGCATCGGCATCGTGCCGGTCGCGGTGGGGCTGTTCGGTGTTTCCGAGATCCTGCTGACGGCGGGACAGCAGGATACGCCGCGGGTGCAGAATCCGACATTGCGTCAGTTGATTCCTTCCAAAGAGGAATTTCGCCTGTCGGTCGGCCCGATCATGCGCGGCAGCCTGCTTGGCTTCATGATCGGCATCATTCCCGGTTCGGCACACATCATTTCATCGTTTGTGTCCTACGGCATTGAGCGCCGGATGTCGAACCACCCGGAGCGCTTCGGCCGCGGTGCGATTGAGGGTGTCGCCGGGCCGGAGTCGGCGAACAACGCTGCCGCGACCGGCGCCTTCGTGCCGATGCTGGCGTTGGGGATCCCGACCAGTCCGGTGACCGCGGTAATGATTGCTGCGATCATGATCCACGGCATTTCGCCGGGCCCGATGCTGATCCAGGAGCAGCCGGAACTGTTCTGGGGTTTTGTCGCCAGCATGTATGTCGGCAATGTGGTGTTGTTGATCCTCAATCTGCCGATGGTCGGCCTGTTCGTGAATCTGCTGCGCATCCCCTATGCCTACATGTACCCTTGCATCCTCGCGTTCTGCATACTGGGTGTCTACTCGGTGAGCAACAGCCTGGTGGATGTGTGGATCATGCTGGGAATGGGCGGCGTCGGTTATGGCTTGCGCAAATTCGGTTTTGACCTGGCGCCGGTGGCGCTGGGGCTGGTGCTGGGGCCGATGCTGGAACTCTCGCTGCGCCAGTCGCTGGCGATGAGCGGCGGCGACTATGGCATATTCCTTGAGCGGCCGATTGCGGTCACCATGTTCGCGCTGGGTCTGCTGCTGCTCGCACTGGCCCTGAAGCCGATGATTTTCAAGAGCAAGGACTGGCGTTCCAAAGTCGGGCTTGAAGATCCGTCCGATTGAGCTTTTATAACATAAGCAATTGATTTTAAGGGTAATTTTGACATCCGTGGCGGCGGGCCGGGTTGCGGTCTTAACGATGCTGGTGCTGCTCAGTTGCGGGGCCGCGGCGGACGAACCGCAGTTGACCGGCGGGCCTTATGTGCCGACGCCGCAGCGCGTGGTTGATGCCATGCTCAACATGGCGCAAGTGACCGACCGCGATTTCGTGATTGATCTCGGTTCCGGCGATGGCCGCATCGTGCTCAGCGCCGCGCAAAAATTCGGTGCGCGTGGCAGGGGCTACGACATCGACGGCGAACTGGTCGAACGCAGCAACACAGCGGCGCGCAAACTCAAACTCGAGCAGCGCGTGGGCTTCGAGCGGGTCGATGTGCTGCAGGCCGATATCAAATCCGCCACCGTAATCACCCTCTATCTGCTGCCGGACATGATGCGTGCACTGCGCGCGAAGCTGCTGCGTGAGCTGGCGCCCGGTACGCGCATTGTGTCGCATGACTTTGATTTCGGCGACTGGAAACCCGAGCGTACGCTGAACCTCGATCTCGACGAAAAATATGACGTCACCGGAAGCTGGACTTCCACCATCTATCTGTGGACGGTCCCGCCACTGAAGGCGCGGTGATGGCGGACGCCACGGATACGCGCCGGCCTTCCTTCGGTTTCATGCTCGGCGTGCTGCTGGCCGGCCAGACCATCGGCACCATGGGCACGACGATGATTCCGGCGGTCGCGCCGAAGGTTGCGCAAACCTACGGCATTTCCTCGGCGCTGGTCGGTTACCAGATCAGCATGCTGGCACTGGCGATGATTGTGGCCCTGGCTTTCGGCTCCAAATTGAACCGGCGCTGGGGCTCGACGCGCATGCAGCAGATCGGACTGTCACTGGTCGCAACCGGCGGATTGATTGCGATATTGCCGCATGTCGCCTGCTTTTTCCTGGCATCGATTCCTCTGGGACTGGGTTACGGCATGCTGACGCCTTCAGCCTCCAATCTGCTGATCCGTTTTACGCCGGAGTTGCGGCGCAATCTGATTTTTTCATTGAAGCAGACCGGTGTGCCGCTGGGCGGCATCGGCGCCGCGCTGATCACGCCGGCGGTGGCGGTGGCCTTCGGCTGGCAATGGGCGATTGCCGGCAATGCGCTGGCGCTGTTCACGCTGGTGCTGGTGCTGCAGCGGGCACGGCCGTACTGGGACGATGATCGCGAGCCCGATGCAAAAATCGGCGGCAATCCCTTCAGCAGCGTAATGGTCATCTGGCGTCATCCGGTGCTGCGTCTGCTATCGCTGTCGGGAGGATTTTTTGTCATCGTGCAGTTCGGCATCACCACTTTCACCGTGATCCTGTTCAATGAACAACTGGGCTGGGGGCTGATCGAGGCCGGTATCGTGTTGACGGCCTCACAGGTTGGGGGAGTCAGCGGGCGCGTGTTTTGGGGCTGGCTGGCCGACCGTATCGGGGATGCGTTCATGGCGCTGCTGTTTCTCGGTGCGGTGATGGTGCTGTCGTCGCTGCTGTGCATGACGCTGGCGCCGGATACGCCGATGATCGCGGCCTGCATGCTGTTTTTCGTGATGGGATCGACTGCCAGCGGCTGGAATGGCGCCTTTCTCGCCGAGGTGGCGCGACTGGTGCCGCGTGAAACCATCAGCACCGCAACCGGCGGTTCGCTGGTGTATGTCAATTCCGGCAAGGCCATCGGGCCGATTGCTTTTGCCAACGTGGCCTTGCTGACAGGGGATTACGCCTTCACCTTTGCCTTGCTTGCGGTACCTGCAGCGGCGGGGTTGTGGTGTTTGTGGGCGGCGCACAGAGGGGTCCGGCAGGGCGTGTAAGTTTTTTTGATGGGTTGCATCAGTATCCTTTGTTCGCAGGCACTGCACTGGGGCGGTGAACGGATGGATGCCCGCAATGGGGGCATAGCCAAGGCCGTTTTTCCCTCTGTGTAGTGCCGATTACGGGCACGACGTTTGCTTAGTAACTATCGGCAATTTCTTATATTGTGTTAAAAGGTGATGCATGAAACCGCTTACATTCCTGATCCGTGTAGCAGTCCCGCTGACATTGCTCGCCGGCACTGGCATTGCAGACGCGCAGAATTATCCGGGCAAACCCCTGCGCATGGTGGTGCCATTCGCGCCCGCGGGTCCCAACGACATTCTCGGCCGCCTGATCAGCCAGAAACTGACGGAGGCCTGGGGGCAGACCGTGGTGGTGGAAAACCGCGGCGGCGCCGGCGGCACGGTCGGACTCGAGGCGGCATCACGCCTGCCGGGAGACGGCTACGCGATTGCGATGGGTGGTTCCAGCACTCTGGCGGTTGCGCCCAGCCTTTACGCGAAATTGCCTTATGACCCGATCAAGGATTTCACGCCGATCATCAATGTCGCGATCGTACCCTATGCGCTGGCCGTCAATCCGACGGTACCGGCAAAAAATGTGAAGGAGCTGATTGCGATTGCCGGCAGGAAAGCCGGCAATCTGAGTTACGGCTCGTCGGGCATGGGTAGCATGTCCAGCCTTGCCGCAGAAATGCTCAAGTCGATGTCGAAGACCGACATCGTGCACGTGCCATACAAAGGCACGGCACCGGCGCTGACCGATGTGGTCAGCGGCCAGATTGACATGATGCTGGCCGATCTCGCGGTCATCAAACCGCATGCAGATGCGGGCAAGCTGCGCGTCATCGGTGTCACCGGCAGCAAACGCTCAACAGCGGCGAAAGAAGTGCCGACCATTGCCGAATCCGGCCTGCCCGGTTATGAGCTGTCGCCGTGGTTTGGTGTGGTGGCGCCGGCCGGTGTGCCGAAGGAGATCGTGACGCGCTTGAATTCCGCCATCGGCGCCAGCCTAAAATCCGCCGACATGCTGCAGCGCCTGGGTGCGCTGGGTTACGAGCCGCTCGGCGGCACGCCGGAACAGTTTGCAGCGACGATCAGGAACGACATCGCCAAGTACGCGAAGATCGTGAAGGCCGCAGGCATCAAGGCAGACCTTTAATTACTGCCGGTGGGGCAGCAACGCCGGGCGGCATTTACCGTCCGGCGTTTTCTTTCAGTCCTTGACTGGCGCCAGTTGCGCGACATGTCGTCCGGCAATTCTTCCCGTGACAAAACACTCGGCGATGTTGCCGCCCGATAGATAGAGGTGGCCGAAGGAACTGCCGAGTTCGCCGGCGGCGTAGAGCCGCGGTATCGGTTTGCCGTAGACGTCGATGATGCGCGATTGCGTGTCATGCACCGGACCGCCCTGGGTATTGGATATCACCGCATATACCGGTGCGCCGTAGAACGGTGCCTTGATGATGGGCAGCATGCTGTTGGCAGGTCGCTTGTGGTCTTCATCATTCCCAGCGGTGCATTGCGCATTCCAGCGAGCGACAGATGTTTTGACCGCGGCAGCATCCACACCCAGCAACGCGGCGAGTTCTTCCAGGGTGTCGGCACGTTTGAGGATGCCGTTCCCGACTTCCTTCAGGTTGTTGTCGCTCCAGTCGTAACGCAGGCCCTCGTCGTTGGACGTGGCCTTGCCCAGCGGATACATCTGGCGGCCGATGTCGTCGCAGATCATGAAAGCGGGATTGCGCGTCGCCCGCTGCGTCACCGGATCGAAGTGTGACAGTGCGCGCACGCCGGTGTCCTGGGTATAGGGCTGGTACTCGGACATGAAGCGTTTGCCGGTTTGATCGAGCAGGATCCACGCCATTTTCAGTTTGACCTGGTCGTGGTCGCCGGGGAACCAGTCGGGGAAACGTTTGACGCGCATGCCGTAGGGGTAGGCCGGATCGCTGTGGCGGAAGCCGTAGGCGCCGTGTACATGCCACATGTGCCACAGTGCCGCGCCGAGGTCCTGCGCCATGCGGATGCCGTCGCCGGTGTTGCTGCGTGCCGCAGCATTGAACACGGGATAAGTTTCAAGGAACTGCGCTTTCATCGCCGCATTGCCTTCGAAGCCGCCACAGGCCAGCACCACGCCGCGGCGTGCGGCAATGTGTTTTTCCTTGCCTGCGCTGTCCATGACAATGATGCCGCGGACTTCACGTGTCGTCGCATCCGCGATCAGACGAACGGCTTCAGTGCCCATGCGTATTTCGATGCCGGCGGCCAGCACGTTATCGTGCACGACCTTGAACAGCTTGGGGCCATTGGGCGCGCCATTGGCCCACGGATAATCGCGGCGCGCATCGAGTCCGGGCACGTCGACTACCGACGTGTGATAGAAAGTGTCGGTGCCGGGCAGGGGGTAGTTGCCGCGAATCTGGCGGCGGTAGGGATCGCCGGTTTTTTCGCGTTCGGCATTTTCTTCAACCGACGTGATGACCCGGGCTTTGTTGATCTTTGCCAGTTCGCGCACGTATTTCTCGAGTCCGCACATGCCCTCGGCCAGTGTGCGTACCACGTCATCCGGCGTGCGTCCGCCGTTGGTGGCTTGCAGATAGGCGAAGGCCTGTTCCGGGTCATGCGCGCTGCGCACCGCACCGTACGAACAGATCGACAGGCCACCGGGTACTGTGGATTTTTCGATGAGCAGGGTTTTGGCGCCGGCCTGCGCGGCATTGAGTGCAGCGATGCCGCCGCCATGGCCGAAGCCGACAACGATGACGTCGTATGTTTCCGTGTAATTCATTAATTATCCAATAAAAACAATGATTTATATGATTTCGTCGAATCGATCCAGCAGTCAGCCCAGTGTGGGCAGTGCAGTGCCGGTCTGCTGGAACAGAATGAAGCCGCCGACGGCACCGGACCAGCGTAACAACAGCCGGCCGGATTCGAGTTCGCGCATATCGCCATGAGCCTTGGTGAGTACATCCCGTGTTGCAGAGAGATTGTCGCTGCTCAGCACATAAGCTGCAATCCACGGCAGTGCCGGTGCGGTAATACCGAACTGTTTTTCCACGATGTCCGGTGTCACGAACAACAGCGCGCCGCGCTGGGTGTCGATGCGCCATTGCGCACCGCAGACCTGTGCCAGCAAGCCGGTGTAACGCGCATAACGTTGCGCGGCTTCCTGCGGATCGGCGACACAGATAATCACCGCGACGAGGCCGCGTGCGTGATTGCGATGTTCCAGCCAGCGTGATTGCCATAGCAGTTCAGGCGTGTGCTGCTGGCAGTACTGGATGCGGCCTTCAGCCATGGTGCCGGGCGGGACGCGCACTACCGTGAAGCGCGCAGTGTCATGTCCGTCAGAGGTGCCGATTTCGCGTTGCAGCGCAACCGGCGGCAGCGGGGAAAATCCCTGTTTGGTCAATCGTGCGTGGTCTGCATCCGGTGTAACCGTCCCCAGTGCAATCAGGTGCAGCCCGGTGTAACGCTGGATCGAATTGCGCAACTGCTGCGCAATGGCGGTGTCACCGGTGGGGGTCAGGAACTCGAGGTAACCCTCGCGCAGCATCACGCAGCGGTTGCCGGCGCCGGCCGCCGTCAACGGACCGCCGGGTTCGAGACGGTGCGACTGTTCGGAAAACGGCGTCAGCGTGAATCCCGCCTGTTCCAGCGCCGCACTGGCCGCGTCGATATGCGGCACAAAATGCGCGACGTGGTCGATATTGAGTTTGCCCATTTGAGGAGACTGGGAAGCGGGGGGCTGTGCGGCGGGCACGGTTCAGTAACCCAGACGCGGATCGATGCGCCGTTTGAGTTTTTTTCCGGCGAGGAACAGCGCGAGGTTCTCGAACCACAGGTCGAGCGAGATGTCGATGTAATGTTCGCCGTCGTCGCAGGAAACATGCGGGGTGATGATCAGGTTGGGCACGGTCCACAGCGATGAATCCGCGGGCAGCGGCTCGGGATCGACGACATCGAGCACGGCACCGCCGAGTTTGCCGGTGCGCAGCCGTTGTTCGAGAGCCTTGTAGTCGGCGACCGGTCCGCGCGCAATGTTGATGACGCCGGCGGAGGGTTTCAGCAAATCCATGCGCCGACCGTTGAGCAGATTTCGGGTTTCGGCGGTCAGTGGTACTGCGAGCACAACAAAATCCGCCTGCGGCAGCACACGATCAAGCTGCTTGTAGGTAACGACTTTGTCGGCATAACGGTTTTTCTGTGCGCTGCGCCGTACGCCGATGACCTTAAGCGCGAGTTTTTTCGCCGCGCGCGCTGCAGCTTCACCGAGGTCACCGAGGCCGACGATGACCGCGGTCTTGCCGGTGATGCTGGGTGAGAACAGGGCTTCCCAATGATGCCGCTGCTGGTTGGCCATGATGCCGGCCATACGAGAGTTAATCAGGTTGTAGGCCATGATCATGTACTGCTCGGCCTTGCGTCCGTGCGCACCACTGTTGTTGGTGAAGGTCACGCCGCGCGGCAGCCAGTCCAGCGGCAGCGCGCCGTCGACGCCGGCCGAAGTCGAGTGCAGCCATTTCAGTTGCGGCGCACGGGCAGGAAGTCTGTCGCGCTGCGTAGGCACGCCGATCAGCAGGTCGGCTTCAGCCAGCGCGTTTTCCAGCATATCGCCGTCCCAGCCGAAGCTGGGTGCGGCGATGTTTTTGGCCAGTGCCTTGTGGCGTTTGCAGGCCGCTGCCCAGTGCTCAGGCAATGTGTGGAAAATCGGATTTTTCTTGCGCGAGTTCTCGATGTGCAGGTGCAGTTTTTTTGCGGGCATCCGGATACCTGATTATTGGTTCTGCTTATTTAATCGATTTCGAACGCTGGTAAGGTGCGGTCAGGAAGGCGGACTCGGGGGCATCACTTTTGACGGCGCCGGCGGCCTTGGCGATCTCCTGCATGTTTTTCAGCGAAGCCACGTCGGCCGCTTCAAGGCTGGCCATGTAGGCGCCATCCCACTGCGCGGCATAGGCCTTGGCAGCTTCGGGCTTCATGTTGGCGGCCTTCTGCAGAATCTCGGCGACGCGGTCCTTGTTTTTCGAGCCGTATTCCAGCGTCTTGCGCATCGCGGCGATGAATTTTGCGACGGCTTCCGGATTTTTGCCGACATAATCGCTGTGTACGATGGTCACGGCGAGGATGGGGGCGGCCGTGCCCTTGGTGAGTTTTTTCCAGTCTTCGACCACGCTGGCAAGCCTGACCAGTTTGACGTCATCAGTCATCTGCGCAATCGTCACCGAGCGAATCACCGCGGCGTCGACTTCCTTCTGCAGCAGAAACTGCGCGAGCCGGCCTTCGTTTCCGGGCACCACGCTGTAGTCCGCGGGTTTCATGCCGTAGACGCCCTGCAGCACGGCGCTGGCGATGGCATGGGTGGCGCTGCCGGGCGGTGACATGCCGATTTTTTTGCCTTTGAGGTCGGCAACACTTTTGATCGGCGAGCCCGCCGGCACTACGATCTGCGCTTCGGCGATCTGCGAGGCGAGCACGATTTTCACCGGGACGCCGTCGGCGGCGATGCTCATCGAAGCGGTGGAGGGCGCGCCGAAGGCGAGGTCGATGGTTTGCGGCACGATGGCACGCGTCGGTCCGTTAACTTCAGCGAATTTGACCCATTCGACGTCGAGGCCTTCCTTCTCGGCGAATTTCATCTGTTCCATCACCGCGCCGTAACCAAGGCTGAAGCCGCTGGTCCAGTAACCGACTTTTATTTTCTGCGCCTGCGCAGTACCGGCAGCTAGCAGTGCCGCAACCATCAGACTCATCAATAGACGTAAAACGTTCATCGCAATCTCCTTAAAATATTAATTAAATCAATGATTTAAGACCGTTTGCCAAGCGGGCGGTGGCGGGCTCGGTGGCATCGCGCGGGCGCGGCAGCGCGATCTCGACAGTATCGCGGATGCGGCCGGGGCGTGGCGCCATTACCACCACGCGGTCGGCGAGTACAACGGCTTCCTCGACATCGTGGGTGACGAAGACAATGGTCATTTTTTTCACTGTCTGGATCTGCAGCAGCTCGTCATGCATCTGCGCGCGGGTCAGTGCATCGAGCCGCGAGAACGGTTCATCCATCAGCAGGATGCAGGGTTCCTGCACAAGACTGCGGGCAAGCGCGACACGGCTGCGCATGCCGCCGGAGAGCTGGTAGGGGAAGGCGTCGACGAAGGATTCCAGCCCGACCAGTTTCAGTGCATCACGGGCACGGGATTCGCGCTCGGTGCGCGGCATGCTGCCGGTTTCCAGCGCGAACTCGACGTTTTTGATCGTGGTCCGCCACGGCAGCAAGCGGTCTTCCTGGAACATGTAGCTGACACTGCGCCAATCGTTGAAGCGACTGGCGGTGATGCCGTTGATGCGGATTTCGCCGCGCTCCGGCGTGATGATGCCGGAGATGATGTTGAGCAATGTTGATTTGCCGCAGCCGGAGGCACCGAGGATCGCGACAATGGAGTGCGCGGCGATGGTCAGGTTGATGTCATCGAGCACCTGCAGCGGAGTGCCTTCTGCAGTGTTGAACCACTTGCTGACGCCGCGCACCGCAATCGCGCCGGTATCAGCGGCGGCTGCTGGCGTAGAAGCGGTGGCAGTGGCTATGTTCATCAAGAGTCCACAAAAACGTTAGCCGCCGATAAACGCGGATGAACGCCGATAAAATAAAAAAAATCGAAAAAATGACGCATCAAATCAATATCAGCCATGAGAATTGATAAATTTTTTGAGTACCTTCAGCGTTTCGTTGATCCGGGGTGATCTGCGCACCCCTCAAGGGGGGGTATTAAAAAAAATTCATCGGCGTGCATCGGCGTGCATCGGCGTTTATCGGCGGTTAACAGGCCCCGCAGGCCCCGGTCTTTTTATTCAACCGCCCTTGACCGGCACTTTGGCGGCGAACTGCGAATCGCGCAGGCACATGCGGCCGCGCGGGTCCTGCCACAGCTTGCCGTCCTCGTGCAGCATGCCCAGTGCGCGTGCCACGGTCTGGAAATCGTAGTCGGCGAACTGTTCGGCGAGCTCGGAGTAATACTTCGGCACTTTGTCGATGACAGCGACAATTTTGGCGGAGAGCTCGGCCACGGCTTTGTCACCGGATTCAACTTTAGGCGCTGCATCGGCTTTGCCGGTGTAGTAGTCGGCGATTTTAGCGCGGTCGGTGTAGGCGTAGGAAATGCGCTCAAAACGTTCTTTCGGAATACCCTCGGAAATTGTGGCGTCGATGCCGACCTTGGCGCCTGTCGGCACCACACCATGCGGCATTACCGGCAGGCTGGGGTCCAGCGGCTTGGCACGGCTGCCGGGGATGATCATCACATCCTTGTCGCCCTGCACGCGGGTGGCGATGGCCCATTCGACGTCCATCGCGTTGAACACGTCGATGTCGTCGTCGACTACCACTACGTGTTTCAGATCCATCACCGACAGTGCAGCGAGCAGCGCGTTTTTGCCTTCGCCGGCCTGTTTTTTGATGGAGATGATGGCGTGCCACATGCCGCAACCGCCCAGCGTGACATTGATGTCTCCGATCTGGATGCCCGCAGTCTTCAGCGCGCGGCGGATCTGCGTGTAACGCGTCGGCGCCATCAGCCAGGTGTTTTCCCAGGGCATGTGCAGCGCGTAATAAATCGCATCGCGGCGCATGGTGATGGCATTGATGCGCACCACGGGGTTCCAGTGCAGACCGCCCATCAGCCGGGTGAATTCGCCGAAGCGGCCTTCGGGCCGGGTCCAGCCGGTTGGCAGGATTTCGCCTTCGAGCACGATTTCGGAATCGGCGATGCAGGGCAGGTCGATGGTTTCGCATTGCGCGAGCTCGATGGCCGATCCGCGGATACCGCCGGCGATACCCATCTCGTCGGTGCCCAGCGGCGCGCGGAAACCGGAGCCGAGGTTTTCAAAGGGGTGATTGCCGATGGAAATCGAAATCGGCAGCGGTTTGCCGGCCTCGAAGGCGCGCTGCGCAAACAGACGCATGTTGTTCGGCGTCACGATATCGATGCCGGTCAGGTTTTTTTCCTTGACCATGAAGCGGTAGATGCCGGAATTGAGGCCGAACTCCGGATCCTTGGCGATGGTGATGCCGGCAGTGATCATCGGGCCGCCGTCGTACACCGAGAACATGGGAATCGGCAGGCTGAACAGGTCGACGTCGCGGCCCAGCTGGATCACTTCCTTGAGCGGTGTTTTTTCGACGTATTTGGGGGCGATCGGATGTTCGATGCCGTTCTGCAGGCGGAATTCGATTTCCGGATAGGTATTGCAGCCCATGGACATGATCGCGCGTTTTTGCGAGCGGATGATGCCGGAGACCACCGGCATCTTGTAACCGATGACGTTGTGGAACAGCAGCGCCTTGTCGGCCTGGTCGACCAGCGTCGCGATATGCCGGCTGTCCACCGGCTGTTTGATGTCGACCAGTTCATTTTCGTTGCGCAGGCGATCGAGAAAGCCGCGGAAATTTTCGTCGGCGTAAGGCGGTTTGTTCACCGGTTTGTTCACGTACGTTTCCTTGTTGGAGTCTGTTGTGCGGATTCGTCAGGGCCGGTGATGCCGTCCCAGCGTTTGATGGTTTCGTGTTCGACATCAAACAGGTCGAGCACGCGGCCGACGGTGTGGTTGACCAGGTCGTCGATGGTTTTTCCGCCGCTGTAAAAAGCGGGCACCGGCGGGAAAATCACGCCGCCCATCAGCGTCACGGCTTCCATGTTGCGGATGTGGGCGAGATTCAGGGGTGCTTCACGGGTCAGCAGCACCAGGCGGCGACGTTCTTTCAGGATCACATCGGCAGCACGGGTAATCAGGTTGTCGGACAGGGCATGGGCTACACCGGCCAGTGTTTTCATCGAACAGGGCGCAACGACCATGCCGGCGGTGATGAAAGAGCCACTGGCTATGGTGGCTCCGATGTCGCGCACGTTGTGGGTGACGTCGGCGAGTTTGTGCAGCGCCTTGCGGTCCATGCCGTATTCCTGCCAGGCGTTGAGCACGCCGGCTTCGGATACGACCAGATGCGACTCCCAGCCGCCTAGGCTGCGCAGGCGCTCAAGGATGCGGATGCCGTAGATGGAACCCGAAGCGCCGGTCATGGCGACGATCAGGCGCTGCTTGGACGGGCCAGCGGTTTTTTTGCTCATGAGCCTTCAGCCTCTTTTTTCCAGCGGAACAGGTAATTTTCCAGCGGGCGCAGGATGCCCATTTCGAGGATGGCCATCATCACCACCAGGGTCAGTGTCCAGGCGAACACCTGATCGGTCTGGATCAGGTCGGCGGCCTGGCGCAGCCGGTATCCTACACCGCTCGACGAACCCAGTGTCTCGGCAACCAGCGACACCCGCCAGCCGAAACCGAAGGCCAGCCGCGCGCCGGAAAAAAAGTAGGGGAGGATGGTCGGCAGGTAGATTTTGGTCATCACCCGACGCGCCGGCATGCGCAGCACATGGGCGAGTTCGATGAAGTCGGCGTTGACGGTGCGCGTGCCCTGCCAGACGTTGGTAATGATCAGCGGCATCGCGGTCATGAACACCACGAACACCGTGGTCGCATTGGATACGCCGAACCAGATGATGGCGAAGGTGGCCCAGATCGCCGATGACACGGTGTTCATCACCGGGATGATCGGTTCAAAGAATTCACCGAGGCGTTTGTTGGCGCCGAAGATGATGCCCAGCGGCAGCCCGACCAAGGTTGCCAATACGAAACCGCTGCCGACTCGGCCCAGTGTGATGCCGAGGTCCTGCCACAGATTGCCGTTGGCGGAGATCAGCGTCAGTGCACCCCAGACCCGCGCCGGGCTGGGCAGCACGTAATGCGGCACACGAAGGGCCAGCAACCACCACACCAGGACGATGACCGCGACCAGCCCCAGGCGCTGCAGAACCAGCGACCAGCGCCACCCACGTGCGGGGGTGCGAGCGTGGATCTGGCTTTCGAGGACGGCGGGCATTTTCAGGAGCGGTGATTGGTAATTAAGTGATTAGGTAATTAAGTGATTAGGTGATTGTCGTGCTTATCCCGGGTTTTTACTTAATCACTTAATCACCTCGTCACCTAATTACCTTTATTTGGGCGGTGCAGTGAAGTAGGTGCCGCGGCCGCTGGCGACCAGCGCGCCGTCCTTGTCATACACAAAGGCTTCCGCGGTTGAATACTGGCTGCCCATGCGCACCACCTTGGCCTTGGCCGTCAGGTCGCCGGGCATCGCGGCCTTGTGATAATCGACGCGGATGTCGATGGTCGGTACCGGTTTGCCGAGCTGCGCGGCGATGGCGTAATCGGCGGCGACGTCGACAATGGCGGCGAGGATGCCGCCGTGGGTGTAACGACGCTCCGGGTTGACCACCCACTCTTCGCGCCAGCCGGCCTTGAGTTCAATGCCGCTGTCGTCGGATTTGGTCACAGTGAAATTGAGCCATTGGTTGAACGGTCCGCGCGAGATCAGTTGCTGGAGTTTTTCTATGGTGACTTTTTCTTCAGGCATTACTTGTACTCCGGTGGATTGGTGTTTGGGATCTGATCAGGCTGCGGCCAGGGCGCGCAGGCGCTGCTGGTCGACCTTGTTGGTGCCGGCCAGCGGCAACTGGTCGAGGAAAAATACCTGGCGTGGATGCTGGTAGGCCGGGCCGTTGGCGAGTGCAAACTGTTTCAATTCTTCCTCGCCGGCACTGGTGCCGGCGCGCAACACGATGAAGGCGTAAGGCACCTTGCCCTTCAGTTCGTGATCGAAGGGCATCACGTAGGCCTGGTGCACGGCGGGATGGCGTTCGAGCAGGCGCTCGACTTCGATCGGGAATATGTTTTCGCCGCCGCAGACAAACATGTCGTCGGTGCGGCCGACGAAAAAATAAAAACCGTCGGCATCGCGCCGGCAGACATCTCCCGTGTGGTACCAGCCGTCGCGGACGCGTTTTGCCGTTTCCTCCGGCAGATTATGGTACGCCGCGAGGATGCCGGGATTTTTGACGATCAGTTCGCCTTCGTCGGCGGTGGCGCCGTTGATCAGTCGTGCTTCCGTGCCGGGATAGGGGACGCCGATCGAACCTTCGGGGCGTGGCCGGCCTTCGGGATGCGGGCCCAGCGGCACCGGGCCGCCTTCAGTGACGCCGTAGACCACCAGCGGCTCGGCCTTGGGGAAATACACGTTCAGTTCGCGCAACAACTGCGGCGAGGAGGGCGCAGAACCCATCATGATGGTGCGCACCGAGCCAGTGTCGATGTTGGCCAGCAGTTCCTTGCGCGCCAGCACCATCGACATCATGGTTGGTACACCGGAGATCACGGTACAGCGGAAATGACCGATTGCAGCGATGTAACGTTCGACGTTGAACTGCGGCAGCAGCGGCAGCATGGCGCCCGCGGTCAGCCCCTGCTTGATCGCATTCAATGCGTTCTTGTGGTACAGCGGCGCAGCGACGAGGATCGCATCATGTTCCGTGGTGCCCCGGGTGTGAGCAAGGATGCGCCGGCTCCAGTTCTGACCGTAATGCGTCAGCAGCACCCCTTTGGGGTGGCCGGTCGAACCCGATGTATAGGGCTGGATCGCGACAGAGTCGGCGGCCGGCTCGAACGCCGTGAACGGACCGGGGTCGACGAAGCTGTCGAAAGCGTTTGCGTCTGAGTCGTCGTAAACAATGGCGCGCATGCCGGACGGGCACAGGTGGCGCAGCGCCGGTTCGACAAAAACCAATCGGGCGCCGGCATCACCGAGGATGAAGGCAATGCTGTCGGCGGAGAGTTTGATGTTGACCGGCACCGGCACCACGCCGGCGCGCATCGCGCCGAGCAGCGTCATCACGAACTCGACGCGGTTCAGTGACAGGATGCCGATGCGGTCGCCGGCGCGCAGCCCGGCACGCAGCAGCCCGCGCGCCACCGCATCGCAGGCCTTGTCGAGCTCGCGGTAACTGACGGCGCGCGGTCGTTGCGCATCGCGCAGGTCGACGATGGCCGGGCGTTCCGCCTGCGCATGCGCGGCGAACGCCAGCCCGAGGTTGCCCGGGTAGCCGCGTGGTTCAGGAGAGGGGATAGTCATCAGGGGGCTAAAATCAGATTCAAAAGCAGTTAGCCACAGAGATCACGGAGTTCACAGAGAAAAGCAGAACCCGGCATGCCCCGGGTTTTACTCTGTGAACTCTGTGTCCTCTGTGTCCTCTGTGGCTCAAGGTGTTGTTTTCAAGGTTTGATGATGACTTTGCCGAACACTTCGCGGTCTTCGATCAGCTTCAGCCCTTTGGCGGCCTGCTCCAGCGGCAGCACCTCGTCGATCACCGGTTTCATCTTGCCCTGCTGGATCAGGTCCATCAGCGCTTTCAGGTTTTCGTCGTAGAAACTGTTGGAGCCGATGATCTGCAGCTCGAAGCTCCACACATAACGCAGGTCTTCCTTCGGGTCATAACCCGCGGTGGCGCCGCAGACGAGAATTTTGCCGCCGCGCTTGACGCATTTCAGCGACGGCGCCCAGGTGTCGCCGCCGGTGAAGTTGATCACCACATCGACGCCGCCTTCATAATTCCGGCGCTGCGGCTTGCCGAATTTTTCCACAGCCCATTTGGAGAAGTCGGTTTCCTTGTAGTTGATCACATGATCGGCGCCGAGCTCTTTCAAGCGCTGAATCTTGTCGGCACTCGACGCGCAGGCGATGACTTCGGCGCCGAGCATCTTGGCCAGCAATACGCAGCCGGTACCAACACCGCCGCTGGCACCGAGCACCAGCACCCTGTCGCCTTTTTTGATGGTGTTGTGGGTGATGATCATGCGGTGCGCGGTGCCGTAGGCCACCGGCAGCGATGCCGCCTGCTCGTAACTGACGTCATCCGGCATTTTGATCAACTGATCGGCCGCGACCAGGCACTTTTCCGCGAGGCCGCCATGCATCATTTCGCCCATCAGGCCTTTTTTCTTGTTCAGCGGATTGACCAGCACGCGGTCGCCGGGTTTCCAGCCGGAAACGCCGGCGCCGACTTCGAGGATTTCACCGGCGATGTCGAGGCCGATGATCATCGGGAACGGCACCTTGATGCCGGGCATGCCGCGCACCGTGAACACGTCGTGGTAGTTGAAAGAGGTTGCGCCGACGCGGATCACCACATGGCCTTCGACGACGACAGGATCCGGAAAATCGCCTACGTATTCCAGTTTGTCCAGGCCGCCGTGTTCCCGCAGTACTACTGCTTTCATGCCGTTCTCCAGTCTGATCGTTGTTAAAGCGTCGTTGATTAAAACGCGTTAGATTACTGTTCATTCTCTGACTGCAACGGCAGCGACCGCAAGCGGCGCGCTGCCCATTGATTGTCGGATGCTTTGGATTATCCGGTTTTTCCCGTGCTCATGCCCAGCCCAGCACGCGGTTGACGCCGGTGGTGATTCTGACGCGGTCTACGCCATAGATATGGATCGACACCGCTGCGTCGGATTCGTTGTTGGCAATGCGGTGGATACTGTCATTCGGCTGGTCGAAGCTCAGGGTGCCTGCGCCGCGCACGGCGATGTTCGACAACACCGGCGGGCCGCCGTCTACATTCTCGCGATACAGCGCTTCGCTGATCTTGCCGCGGTAGACGCCGACGCCGCACCAGGTGTGGTGGGCGTGGATGGGGCTGCGCTGCCGCTCACCCCAGACGATGGCGACGATGGTGTAACGACCATCCGGATCGCCATAAAGCACATGGCGCGTGTAGTGATCGTGGCTGGGGCGGCACTGTTCCGGCGTCAGCCAGTCCGGGCGGTCGATGGATTCTTCGAGCGCTGCGGTGACCAGCGAGGGCAGTTCACCGGATGGAGCGATGATCGCTGCGTTCATGCGTTCAACCAGGCGCTGCAGCGGGGCATTCATTTGCTGTCCGCCGTGATCGGCAGGTTCATCACCGATTTGCTGGTGAGTATGGCGCCGAGCACCATGCTGCGTGCGGCCTCGATCTGTTCGCGGCAGATGTTGGCCGCCGTGTCGCCGTCGCCGCGGCCCAGTGCTTTGACCAGCGTGCGGTGTTCGTGCTGCATTTCCTGACTGCGGTTGCGCGAACCGAGTCCGAGGTGTAGCAGCCGGGTCATTTCGTCGAGCAGTTGATCGATCGCGCCGGCCAGCCGTGCATTGCCTGCCGCCTGCGCGATCGTGACGTGGAAGGCCTTGTTGGCGTCGAGGAAACGCGCGGTGCTTTTGGCGTTGCCGGTCTGGTAACCCTCGCGGCAGATGTCATCGAGCATGCGCAGCCGCTGCGCATCGACGCGACCCGCAGCCATTCTTGCTGCAACGGGTTCCAGCAACAGCCGCAGTTCAAACACATCGTGAATGTCCTGCAGTGTGACCGGGGTCACCATGTAGCCGCGGCGGGGAATGGCGCGTACCAGGCCATCGTGCGCCAGCCGCGACAGGGCCATGCGCACGGGCGCCTTGCCGAGCTTGTACTGGGCGCACAACTGCGCTTCCGATATCTCCGTGCCCGGGGCATAGAGGCAGCAGATGATGTCGTGCTTGATGCGCTCGTAGGCGCGGTCAGTGAGCAGCGGGATGGTTTTTGCGCCTGCGACGGTCATGTTGCTGAAATATTAGTAAATGATGTCTGACATGTCAATGTTGCGGTCGCAGACCGCGCAAGACCGCATCGTGAAAATGCGTCTTGCATCGCGTAGCCGCAGTCACCACAATGCACTGACTCCCGCAGCGCAGGTTTGCCTGCACAACAAAAAGAAACTGTCTTGAACAAAGCCGTTGCCATGCCCGGTCCCTGGGTTGTTGTTGCAGTTGCGACACTGGCCCAGATGATCGTGGCGATGTCGAACATCCTGTTGCCGACGATTGCGCCGAAACTGGCGGAGTCGCTCGGCGTCAGTCCGATCCTGATCGGTTATCAGGTCAGCCTGACCTTCGGCGCCGCCACACTGGCAACGATGTTCGGCGGCAATGCCGTGTTGAGTTTCGGCGCGGCGCGGACCACACAGTTGTCCATCCTGTGTTGCGGCGCCGGTCTGCTGCTGTTTGCGCTGCCGTACATCACCGCGATTGCGCTCGGATCGGTGTTCATCGGCATGGGCATGGGCATGATCAACTCGGCGGCGGCGCACATGCTGGTGACCTATACGCCGCCGCAGCGGCGCAATATCATGTTTTCGATCAAGCAGACCGGTGTTCCGGTGGGCGGCGTGATCACGTCGCTGACCGCGCCGGCAATCGCCGTGCATTACGGCTTCCACTGGTCGCTGGTGATGATCGTGGCGCTGATCGCGGGGCTGCTGATTTTTATCCAGAGTCATCGCGCACGATGGGACAGTGACCGGGGCGGTACCGGGCATGGCGATCGCGCGGCCTTCGGCGGCGTGCCGCTGGTTTGGCACCAGGCGGGTTTGCGCTGGATTTCACTGGTGGCGATGATTTTTTCCGGCATCCAGCGTTGCGTGCTGAGTTTCACCGTGGTCTATCTGGTGGCCGAGGGCAGCATGGGCCTGGTTGAAGCCGGGGTGATGCTGTCGGTGGTGCAGATTGGCGGTTCGGTTGCGCGCATCTGCTGGGGCTGGCTGGCGGATCGCCTCGGCAGCAGCCTGACCGTGTTGATGATCATCTGCGTGATTACCATCGCTTCCACGCTGGCACTGGTATTTTTTGATCCGGCCTGGAATAAATTATTGATTTATTTATTGTTTTTTGTAATTGGTGTGACTGCAGTGGGCTGGAACGGGGTATTCCATGCTGAAGCGGCGCGCCTCAGTCCGCCGGGCATGGCCAGCGTGGTGGCCGCGGGCACCACTTTTTTTGTATTTGCCGGCGTGCTGATCGGGCCGGCAGCATTCGCCGCGGCCTACGGTGGCATCGGCAGTTACAGCAACACCTTTCTGCTGGTGACGGCATCTGCCATCGCCGCCTTTGGCCTGCTGCTGCTCGCGCAACGGGCAACGCGGCGCGACGGCTGAGCGCATGACGCATGCCCCGGAGACGTCAAGGACGGATCTTGCGATGATTGCACCGCCGTCGATTACGGTCGTGGTGCTGGTGACGATGGCGGCGCAGATCGCGTCGGCGATGGGCATTGCGATCTTTCCGGTGATTGCGCCGCAGCTGGCACAGATGCTCGGCGTCGACGCGTCCTGGGTCGGTTACCAGATCAGCATTCTGTTCGGTGCTGCGGTGCTGATGTCGGGTTCTGTCGGTACGGTGGTATTGCGCTGGGGCGCCTGCCGGGCGATGCAGTGTTCCCTGTGGTTGTGCGCCGCTGGCATGATTGCCGGTCTCGCGGGGCAGCTGCTGCTGATGCCGCTGGCGGCGATTTTTGTCGGTGCCAGCACCGCGCTGGCGGCCGCCGGCGCGTCGCATCTGCTGTTCCGTTTCGGCCCGCCCAAACACCGCAACCTGATTTTTTCGATCAAGCAGACCGGCGTGCCGCTGGGCTGGGCGACCATTGCGCTGGTTGCGCCGGCGCTGAGCCTGGCGTTCAGCTGGCGCGTGTCCCTGCTGGCAGTGTTGCTGTATTCGGTGGCCGGCGCGCTGCTGCTGGAGCGCTGGCGCAGGGATTGGGACGATGATCGTAATCCCCGTGCGGCAGCGCAGACCAATATGCTGTCCGGCGTTGTGGTGTTGTGGCGTTACGCGACGCTGCGTTACCTGGCCATGGCGGGCTTTTTCTTTTCCTTCGTCCAACTGTGCCTCGGCAGCTTCACCGTCAATATGCTGGTGCAGGAAGGCGGTTACGGCCTGGTCGCAGCCGGTGCGATGCTGTCGCTGGTGCAGGTGGCCGGCATGGCGGGGCGGCTGGTGTTCGGCTGGGTCGCCGATCGCAGCGGCCGGGCCATTGCCGCGCTGGTGGTGAGCAGCTTGATTGCGGCTGTGGGTTGCCTCGCAAGCATGTTCATTTCCGGGAGCTGGCCGGTACCCGCGCTGGCGGCGTTTTATGTGTTGTTCGGCATGGTCGCCTACGGCTGGAACGGCGTGATGCACGCGCAAATCGCGCGCTTCAGCCCGCCGGGCATGGTCAGTGTCGCAACCGGCGGCATGATGGTGTGGGTCTTCGGCGGCATCCTCGTCGGCCCGGCACTGTTTGCGGCGACGTATCGCTGGATCGGCAGTTATACGATGACCTTCGGCGTACTCGCGCTGGTGGCCGTGATCAGCGCGATCCTCGCTGCGCTGGCGCTGCGCGCGGAGCGCGCAGCATGAGCGCGACTGCCGCCGCTCCCGCGCCGTCTGTTGCCGCAGTGGTGGCTGCGACCACCGCAGCACAGGTGGCCGGGGCGATGGGGGCGGCGGTGTTCCCGGTGATCGCTCCGGAGCTCGCGCGCACGCTCGGTGTGC
>Ga0163151_10000500_pt1 | contig 68672 bp, 69 predicted proteins | sample OliLakLV19MP5IB2_FD_145596 | JGI IMG/M metagenome (GOLD analysis project Ga0163151, IMG submission 145596) | Freshwater microbial mat bacterial communities from Lake Vanda, McMurdo Dry Valleys, Antarctica - Oligotrophic Lake LV.19.MP5.IB-2 | ecosystem: Environmental > Aquatic > Freshwater >... | reverse complement strand
CACCAATTCGCTGATCATTTATTTTACTTTGCCCAAGCATGTTGCGATCAAGACTTGTCATGCGAGCCTCAAGAGTCTCGATTCGACCATTATAGCGCAATGTCTCTGTTTGCAGCTCCTGCAAACGAGATTGCGAGTCGGCCCGATTTTCTTGAAGATTTTTTACTTGATCTTGAAATACCTTTTTTTCTTCTTGCTGTTGCACTTGATTGCGTGTTTGCAAACAGCCACCCAAAGAAAAGACAGAACCTATAACCAAGGCTACAAATGTCCATGAAGCAACTTTCGTCATCATCAAAACACCTCTCCGGATCGTAGTCGTTTAAGCCGAGCAGAGTTCTCTGCTTTTTCAGCGTAAACTCTAGCTTTTATAAAAAATGCCTTGGCCTCGGAGAAATGTTTTTCTTCGAAGCCGTCTTGTGCCAGCTTATAGGAAGTGAGACATTTATTCCAATACCCCGTCGCAAACTTGCTTGCACCCGCATTTTTTGCAGACTCTATAGCAATTGAAGCCAATGCGTAGTCTTCATGAGGGGGAGCACCTACGCACCCTAAATTTAAGACAACAAAAAAAAATAATACTAAATTAGTTCGGCAGCGGAACAAAGTTAGCTCGGCGATTTTTGGCGAATGCGGAATCATTATCGCCTTTGTCGAGAGGTTTCTCTTTTCCGTAGCTAATAATTCTTAGTCGACTTCCGTCAACGCCCAAACCCGCCAGAAAGTCTTTGGTGACCTTCGCTCGGCGCTCGCCTAAGGCAAAATTATATTCTACAGATCCGCGCTCATCACAATGACCTTCAATTTGAATAACAGAATTAGGATTTTTTTTGATCCAGTCTGCGTTCTTGCTCAAAAGTTCCTTACCCTGTTTTGTTATATTAGATTGATCGTAATCGAATGTGATTGTGTAAAGCCCACCTACACCGGCGTCACTTCCACCAGGGTTAAAATCCATATTCTGTTTAGAAACACTGGGGTCTTCTAAACCAGCTCCGCCTGCACCAGCTCCCGCTTCATCGGCGTTTTTGGGTTTTGAGGAACAGCTATTAACTAGTACGCCCACAAATAAAACTAAAAGTGCTTTTTTAAACATTGTTAGACTCCTTATTTTTATCAACAATTTATTGTTAACTTGCATTGGGGCTATGTCAAATAGTTGATTTCAACAATTTATTTTGAATTTTTTTAGAAACATGCTGCAATATGAAAATGAAAAAAACCCATATAAGTCTATTTTTAGCCTTAGCCCTATTATTTTTCTTAAATATTATTAGTTGTTCTTTGGGAGCTCTAGCCTATTTTGACCCTAAAATTGATTGGAAGGTCACAAAAACTAAGCATTTTGACATCATTTATGATGCAAACCAACAAGAGCTGTCTAATCTTTATGCAAATTATGCCGAATCCGCACTTCAGATTCTGCGTCCAATTTTTAAGGACGTACCCGATAAAATTATTCTCATTATCAATGATCAAACTGACCAGGCAAATGGCGCAGCCACCAGAATTCCCTATCCTCATATTATTGCTCACCCCGTTTTGCCTGATAACAGAGAAACTATTGGCGAATACGGTAACTGGGGATTTGAATTGGTTCTTCACGAACTCACCCACATTTTAACATTTGAGCCAGTGGGGGGTATTTTTAAAGGATTGCGCTACGTATTTGGCTCTATCAGCAGTCCCAATTTATTATTACCACGCTGGTACCACGAAGGTTTAGCCGTAAAGATGGAGTCCGATCTCACCTCTCATGGTCGACTGCGTTCTCCCCAGCTTGATGCAGAAATTCGTGCGCTGGTCGAAGAAGACGTCCTCGAATTGGAAAACATTGCTAGCGCCAATGAAACAGGAATTATTGAGTGGCCATTTGGTCAAAGACCCTATCTTTTTGGCTCGCTTTTATGGCACAAGATGGTGCAAGAAAAGGGCCTCGACATTGTTTCAAAACTCAACCAACGTTATGGGCGTAGGGTTCCCTTTCTGCTGGAGTCTCCCTTCAAAGAACATTTTGACTCCTATTACAATGATCTTTTACTTGTCGCCTTTGATGATGTCGAAGAAATCGCAAAATCCCAAATTGAAAAAATAAAAAAGGGAAATACTCTGAAGGCCGAAGAGTTAGACACCGAAGGTCTTGTGTCGCACTTTCCAGTGCTGAGTCCTAAGGGTGATCATTTAGCTTTTTTGACTCGTGGGCATAACTGGAATAGCGAGATAGTGATTCTGAATCGCCAAAAAAATAAAAATTCAAAAAAAGAAGATAGCCATGACGCTGAGTTTTCGATCGTAGACCCATTAGGTTCAGGTAAAGATCGAGAAGGTGTAGTCGATCGCTTAGAGTGGCACCCGTCAGGTAACAAAATAATCTACGACAAGTCAGGTTCTGAATTTAACCGATATTATATTTATTCTGACCTTTATGAACGTGATTTGAGTGATTTTAAAAAAGAAAAACGCCTTACTGAAGGCATGCGCGCCAAAGAAGCCGCTTATTCGCTTGACGGAAAATCGATCGTCTATGTGCAAATTTCTCCGGGCAGTACGGCGATAGGCCACTTAGATAGTTCAGGAAAAAACAAAACTATTCTCTATGCGCCGCCCCTGCAGTACCGTGTTTCACAGCCTTCGTTTCTCAGCGAGCACCTCATTGTTTTTTCTGAACGAAATACTGAGGGCAAAGAAGTCTTAATCACCTTTGATTTAAGATCCAAAAAAAGTGTTAAAATTCTAGAGAACTACTCGCCGGCTTACTCACCGCGCCCCACCCATTTGGGAGTCATGTTTGTTTCTTCGACATCAGGAGTGCCCAATCTTTATTTGGCCAGTCGTGATTTGAAATCGGCTCGCCCGATTACCAACGTCACCACAGGTATCGTAAATGGGGATGTTGATCGTCGTTCGGATTTGCTCTATTTAGAAATGATGACGGGGCATGGTCCCCAAATTATGGTTTCTGAAAATGGCACTGCTGAAAAAGTCAATCCACCGAAAATTGAGCGTATCAACACCCTGCCGCCGCCGCCAAAAGTAAATCTCAATGAAAAACTTGAAGCAACCACCAAAAACTATTCGGCATTTCCTTATATCTTGCCACGCTTTTGGATCCCGATGGTGTCTTTTCTGCAAGGAGGTGGCGTAATTTATGAGGCCACAACTTTTCACTTCGATCCACTTCAAAAGCACAGCTATTCGTTGTTAGGTACCTATAATTCGCTGACCTCACTGGGCGGGGGTTATTTTACCTACACCAATCAACAGACGATTTTTCCGACGACGGTTTATGCGTCACGATTTAACGATTATTTTGTGGGCCTTGACGAATCTCGCACAAATGAAACAGCGGGAATTCTGCTAGGTTCCAATCTCTATAAAACATCTAAGGCCTGGAAGATGGGACTCGGATGGACCTACAGCAAACGTGAGGTTTTAGATATCACCTTCTATCGTGTCGGCCCGAGTGTAGGCTTTGGCTATGATAGTACGTCACAAAAGGGTCACGAGATTTCTCCAGAAAAGGGGCAGAAAGCGTCACTGGGCTATACACATTACCTTTCGCCGAAATTAGGCGATGGCCGACTTGATTATGAACAATATGATGGTGAATACAGCTTGTTTTTTTCTAAATGGTTGCCCGAGCGGCAAGTCGTTTACTTTCACACCAAAGGAACCTGGGGAAATTTTGACAGCCCCTTGTTAGTGGGCTCCACCACCAGTAGCGCAGCTTTTCAAACGACGCTCATTACAGGTGATTTTTTAATGCGTGGTTATCCATCGGGATCCTTTTTAGGAACAAAAATGTGGGGCGGAAACATTGAGTATCGCTTTCCCGTTTCAACTATTAACCGCGGCGCCGATACAACGCCTTTTTTTGCTAAGCGAACACACGGTCGAGTTTTTGTCGATGGTATTGCCACCAAAGGCCTCTATTATAATTTTACCGAAGAAAGCTATAAAACTAGCAAAATGAAAGATTGGTACTTTTCGGTCGGTGGTGAGCTTCATTTAGAAACTACACTTGGTTATGCACTGCCAATAACCTTCTATGCGGGCTTATATTATGGACTTTATACGCCTGTTTCGGGTGGAGATGTGGCTCCATTTATCGGAATAGCACTGTAGTCTTGACATATGCCATGGGGTCTAGCCAATAATGGAGTATGGAGGGTCACCTATGGAAAAATTAGATTGGGTGCGCGAATTGGTTCAGGCTGAGCAGCAAATGGAAGAAAGCGGCGTTGTCGATTTTAATTCCGTCCACAGCGATGAATTAAACCTCAAAGATGAAACAGTTTCTTTTTTAAAAGACCTGAAAAATGTTTTTATAGAATATGTATCTGAGTTCAACCAACTTAAAGGTAGCCAAATTGGTCGTGTAAAAATTTATGGTATCTCACAAACCGACGCCGACTTTATGCTTTTTAGAAATGGCTTTAAACTCATATTTACCATGCGTGAACCCGGACGCGTTGCAATTATTTTTTCGTTTTTGGCGACTTCGTTTTTAGGCTTAAACAAAGCTTCTGAAACCCCTGCCACCACCCTACAAGAAGAAATGTTGGAAGCTCAAGTTGGGGCGTTTTTAAAAGTCAGCTGGTCGTATCAGGGCCAGCCATTTAACACAGACAACATGGTTCGCTACTACCTGACTCGATTCATCAAAGAATCGGCTAGATAAAAAAACACGGACTAAGATTTCAAAGTTTCGTAACGCCTTTTGGCGTAGAAAACTAGACTTGTGTTTATACCTAATTTACCCGATAAAATAGGTATATGTACGAGAGACTTCTTAACCCATTAAAAACGCGAAGTTTTTTTCTGTTCGGACCTCGGGGAGTTGGTAAATCCACTCTTCTGAAAGGTTTTTTTCAAACCAGCGAAATTGGTCTGTGGTTGGACTTGCTGGACGAAGAATTAAATCGGCGATTACTTCTGCATCCAAAAGAAATTGAGGCAGCAACAAAAACGCTAAAAAAAGGCTCCTGGGTTGTTATTGATGAAGTACAAAAAGCACCTGGTCTTCTTAATTACGTGCAAAGGCTAATAGAATCACAGGGCCTCAAGTTCGCCCTTACTGGTTCGAGTGCACGTAAACTAAAACGGGAATCAGCAAATCTTCTTGGCGGACGCGCACATGCGTACAGCCTTATGACATTAAGTTGCAATGAGCTTGGTGATGACTTTGAATTAAAGAAAGCTCTTGAATTCGGACTCTTACCTACAATCTGGACCGATCAGGTCATAGAATCACAAAAAGATTATTTGCGTGGGTATGTGAATAACTACATTCGACAGGAAATAAAAGAGGAGCAGGTTGTACGAAAGCTAGAGCCCTTCTTATATTTTCTAGAAGCAGCGGCACAAATGAACACTGAGCCGATTAACTTTACTAAAATGGCGCGTGATGCGGGCGTAGACAATAAAGCAATTGAACGTTATTACGAAATTTTAGTGGACACATGGCTTGGCTTTTTTCTGTTACCCTACGATAGATCGATTCGTAAACAGCAATTGCAAAGAAGCAAATTTTATTTTTTTGACAACGGAGTTTGTCGAACTCTGGCGCAGACCTTGAACGTTCCGCTCTTCACCTCTACCTCAGATTTTGGCAAGGCATTCGAACATTTTATTGTGCTCGAAATTCACAAACAAAATATTTACCTCAAGAAGGATTTTCGTTTAAGCTACTTGCGTACAAAAGATGACCTTGAGATCGATCTTGTGATCAAAACTCCACGTGGTAAAATTCTATTAGTTGAAATAAAAAGCACGACAAGTGTCGATACACAAAGTATGGCTTCAAAGGTCAGGCTCAAAAAAGATTTAAAAGCTGAGGCGTTATGGATCTTCTCACAGGACCCCGTCCGCCGTGATTACGAAGAATTCACTGTTTGGCCATGGCAAGAGGGCTTAAGACAACTTGCTAAAATGCTTTAAAATCTCTTGTCAAATACGATCATGAGTTTACCTATCAAATAACGAATGGCACCGCCTCGACTTTTGTAAACTAGAATATCACTAACGGTACCGGTCTCATGGTCAAAAACAAAAATTAGATCCCACTTAGTTTGACCATCAGTATAAACTTCATATGTTAAGTTAGTATCATAGTTGTAATATTCTCCCGTTGGTGACCCCAGATCACTCCTAACTTGATCTCCCGTTTTTCCAATAAAATACTTTTTGCTAATCAAATCAGCGACAAAAACCGCCTTGTCATTTGCTGCTGCCTCACGGAACTGATGAGCAATAAAAGGAGAGTTCCCCCAATACAATTGAGCCTCCCAGCCAAACATGTATCTATCAAACCGATATGCCATAAACCCCACGAGAGCTAAAAACACAGGTGTTAACGTAATAATAGTAAACAGCCTCATCGCTCTAGTAAGACGAATCATCTGGAATTTTACCTGAAGGTCGGAGTACAACTAAATCTTTATTTTTAAGACTTTTAAGAGCTAAAAGATAGAGTTCATCGGCAGTAAATTTATCCCCCAGGCTTAATGCAGCCTCAACACCTTTTTTATTATTAAACAGATCCATTTGTTGGCTTGGCGATAGGACTTCCTGCTCGCTTTCATGAGCATCTAAATAACGTTCAGCAAGTGTCTGTCCTAAACCATTAGTTAAAAAACCCGCCCATACAAAATGGCGAAAGGCATCGGCCTCACCGTCTACGCTTCCCTTTTCAAAAAGGCGACCCATGGCGTAGTCGCTTCGGAACTGGTACCAAGCCACAAGAAGGGACTCATAAGGATACTTTCGTACTAACGACTGTTCCCGGGGTTTCAATTTTGGATACAGAGTACCCAAGCGACCTAAAGTTGTTTTAAAAAATTCATTGAGTCTCTTAGCGTAGTAATCCACATCGCCGATTACAGATGCCAATGCGATACGCTGAACATCCGGTCTTAATGGTTTTAGATAGTAATCACTTAGATCGATTGTTTGCGTGGCATCTGACGGATTGTAAATACTAAGCATTTGTGTCTCGAAACCTTTGCTACTGCTTCTAACAATTAAATTCTTTTCTGGCACCTTAGAGAAAAGATTCTCGCTCGGCAATACATGAGTCGATCGTATACCTTCTATGTTATTTTTGAACTGGGAAAAGTCATAGTATTTGCCTTTAATAAGTTCAAAAGCGCCTTCCAAGTCCGATCCACTTACTTTATTGAGTATTGAAATTCCAGCGTCTAATACTTTTTAAACTGATACCCTTTAGTGGTATGGATCCTCTCTCACGCGTCGAAAAGTTCAGTAAACTCAGCGACTTCTCGGACTCCTTGTGGTCCAAATACACGTAAGTGTATTTGGAGAGCAACGAGAGGACATAAGCTCTTTAAATTTGTGAGTTTTTCGAGGCGCTAGATCTAAGCCATACCCAACAAAGGGTATCAGTTTACGCTCTTTAAACTTCGATGTTAATATTAATTTCGCTATCTAAGGTAGCGACTTTAAATTGTAGGGGCCTAACAGAACTAACCACCCACAAAACTTCGTCCCCAATTTTATAAGAATGATTTGAAAGATTTTTAATTCGCGCCAGATCACCAGAAAAATTAGCCACAACCTCTCCGTCACAGGGTATTTCAATAATACGCGCCAGGATTTTTTGCCCGAGTTTTAAAAACGGCAGGATATGTTTCATTTGGGCGCAGCCTGCCCCAGCGCCTCGCGATATCGATTGCCAAGCGACTCGAGTTCTTTACCTTCTTCGGGATCGACTTTGACAGCTGGGGGCTGGGCCCAGGCGGGCAATTGCGCCTCGTTAAATACCAAATTGTCTTTGTTCACTTTACTAATAAATGAAATCTCGGCAAGGGGTAGATCAATTTTATGTGAAATTTCGTGTGCAGAAAGTCCTTGGTTGGCCAATTTTGCCGCTGCAACATATTTTTGTGTACGTTGCCTTTCGATTATTTCATCATGCGGAATTTTATCTTGAAATATTTCAGCAACTGTCAAACTTTTCTGAATGGATTGTTCGATAAGCTGTACTTGCTTTTCACTTTCACTCACTGACTTATTGAGATCCCGACACTTGCGATCGAGAAGCGCCGAAAGTTGGCTCACTTGCGTGTCGGTTTTGTCAGAAAGATCTTCGAGCACCGCAATTTTGCTTTGTAAAAGCTGTAGTCCACGACTGAGCCTGGGATCTTCTTTGGGCGGACGGCTAAATTTCATCCACAGAAGCCATAGGCCCAAAGCAAAACCCACATCGATAGCTACCTGTAATATCGTCAGCATGTTGCAGCGCCCCTTTCTTAAATTATACCCAGTTAGAACGGCGCTCGCAACAAGACTAAAGTCTTACTTCTTTATCTCCTGTCTGAGTTCCATAGCTTGTGAGTTTGCGAAATCAGCATTAAAAATTCGCTTAGCAGTTAAAGTCACGATGACTTCATTGCCATCTTCGAGATCGTCCACCTCGACATCAGGAAGCTGTGCAAGCTTTAAGGTAAATTCATTCTGGCCTTTGACAATAACGTTTTCAGGAATGACCCCCTCAAAAAGAGTTTTATTCCAAATGATGGGGCGCACTTTTTCAAACTTAACATGAAATTGAGTTGTCAGCATATCTGAGACTTGCCCTTCATCACTAACACGCGCCTCAAACGTAGATTCTACACCCGCAACTGATAGCTTTAATTTTTGCGCCTCTTCGGACCACATCACTTTGTTAAATGTCTCTCTATAAACATTACTGGAATAATCAATTTGTGACTCATACCAAAGACCGCGACTCGCGCGAGAATAAACTTGTTGTGAATTGGCAGTTAAATACATTTTGGCTTCGCCAAACAAAGAAAGGGAGCGCGGCGAATTCCAAGCAAAAGTATACTTATAGTTTTTACCGCTAATAAATTCGTTGTAGGAATTACTGATGACAGAACCAGCTGCAAATAACTGCTGTGCTCCGGATTTTTGTTGCCAAAGATTAACACTTAAAATGGGCTCGCTGCCTAAAAGATCCTTAAAAGAAATCGCTGCCTCTCGGCTTTCGGGTGGAAGAGGATTAAGACTAGGTATTAAAGTGAGTGCGCCCCAAGCACCATCGGAACCGTTGCTGCCAATAACCCTACCATTAGATCCGCTATCACCATCGCGACAAGAATAATAGGTGTCGGTACACTTTCCGTCATTGGTACACTTTCGCACTTTCCACTGAGAGAGCGAACAGTGACAACCTCTGCCGCCATGACCAGCGCGACCACTACGACCGCCTTGCCCTCCATCAGAAATTACCGAAATACGCGAAATATTTTTTATGTCGTCAGTATAAATGATGACATTCCCACCATGGCCGCCGCCACCCCCTTGACCGGCATCTCCGCCAGAGCCGCCGTGGGCACCCGTTAAATTGTATTCGACATTATAGGGTTGATTGCAGGAACTTGCATCTTGCCCGTCTTCGGCATCCCGACCGTCTTCACCGCTTTGACCACTCAAATTTAAATTTAATACCTGCCCAGTTGCTTGAATTGTTGCCATTTGGCCATCGCGACCATCACGACCACCACTTCCCGAGCTGCCGCTTCGTCCTGAACTCCCAAAATGCGAAGCATAAAGATCCAGTGTTAGGAATAAAAGTGCGGCAAAAATAAATTTCGGTAGTGTCATAGTGTCCCTCGTTTTAGTAAAAAGTTATTATTTTTTAGTCCAAACTACTTTCTTGCAACGTCGATGCCAGCACAAAATCGCACCATCCGAACTACCGCTTCCTCTAATTTTTTTTCATTCAAGGCGTAGCTGACGCGAATGTATCCCTCTAGACCAAAGGATAGCCCATCAACCGTCGCTACTAAAAAATCTTCTAAAAGTATTTTTACAAAGTCCTGAGAGCCTGAAATTTCTTTACCCTGCCATTTTTTACCTATGAACTTTCTGATATCCAGCCAAAAATAAAAAGCTCCGGAAGGTATAGAAAAATCAAGGCCTTCAATTGAACGAAGTTTTTCGGCAAAAAAATCGCGACGCTTTTTTAATTTGACTACAGCGTGCTGAATTTCTTGGTCGGCGTTTTTAATTCCTTCTAGGGCCGCCACCTGCGAAATCGATGCAGCACAACTGACCGTCTGGCTTTGATAAACATTCATGCCCGCGATCCACCACTTAGGACCCAAAGCCCAGCCTACACGCCAACCCGTCATAGAGTAGGACTTTGAAACACCGCTGACCACCAATACGCGGTCTCTCAGGCGTGGCTCCACTTGCAAAATGTGCGGTGCCACATTGGCCTCAAAATAAAGACGATTGTAAATATCATCGGTCAGCACAAACACGTGCGGATTTTTTAGAAGCACTTGAGCCAACTCTCGAAGCTCGTCTTCAGAGTAAGTCTCGCCGGTAGGATTACTAGGTGAATTGATAATCAAAACTTTAGTTTTTCGCGAGATTGATTCTTCAAGGTGCTTGGCAGTTAATTTAAATCCACTTTTTTTTTCGCAAACAATGATTTTGGATTTACCCTCGCACAGCTGCACCATGTCGGGGTAGCTTACCCAATAGGGCGCTGGAATTAGTATTTCGTCGCCCGGATTACAAACTGATTGAAGCGCGCTAAAAATAATAAACTTACCGCCAGTGGAGACTGTCGCTTCGCTCAGCTCATATTTAACACCCGTCTCTATGAGCGTTTGATTAATAATAGCTTGTCGCAATTCAGGATAGCCTTCGGTCGGAGCATATTTTGTTTTACCCATCTCAATGGCTTGCACTCCACCCACTTTAGCTGCAGGAAATGTATCCCAATCGGGCTCTCCAACGGTTAAGGAAATTACGTCCTTGCCTTCTGCGGCCATGGCCTTAGCTTTCGCTGAAAGCGCTAAAGTCGGAGAGGGTCTTAGAGATTTAATTCTGTCGGATAACATGTAGTTTTTCTTTCAAGGCCTGAGATACATTGGGCGGCACAAAGGCTTTTAAATCTCCACCAAATTGGGCAATTTCTTTGATTGCCGAAGAGGCAATAAACTGAAACTCAGCATTTGGAAATAAAACCAAAGTTTCAATATCAGGGGCCAGACGTTTATTCATCTGTGCTATGACAATTTCATTTTCAAAGTCATTGGCAGAGCGTACCCCGCGGACCATCACTTGGGCATGGACTTTTTTTAAAAACTCGGTTGTGAGTCCCACGTGAGTTTGCACTTCCACATTTTTAATATGTGTCAGGGCTTTTTCGATGAGAGTCCGCCGCTCAGCGGCCGAAAAAATATAGGTTTTTTTACTAGAATGCGAGACCAGCACAATGAGTTTATCAAAAACTTTTGAAACACGTTGGATGATATCCAAATGTCCAAGGGTTAGGGGATCAAAACTACCAGGGTATACAGCAAGACTCACATTTAACTCCGAAATACAGATAAGACCTTATCACCATAGTTTCGCTGTGTTTGTCCAATTAAATTACCATATTTAGTCTCAATGCGCTCTTTTTTTGCAGTCTCTAATGCCACTACTGTGTCGATCTTGATGGCCTTGCTCTCACAGAGCGCTAACATCACATCGTGCCCTATGGCCTTCGTGAATGGTGGGTCTATTAGAATGACCTCGAAAGGTTCTCCGCTATAGTCTTTTAGAAAAGCAAAGACATCCATTCCAAGAATTGTTACTTGGCCAGTGATCTCAAATAATTTTAAATTCTCGCGTATAATAGTAAGCGACTTTTTATGGATTTCGACAAAGGTTACCTGCTCTGCGCCGCGAGATAGTGCTTCGATACCCAAATTACCGGTGCCCGAAAATAAATCTAACACTTTTGCCTCAGGTAAATCTGCGGCAATAATATTAAAAAGACTCTCTTTGACTCGATCTGTTGTGGGCCGAATATGACTTGCCGAAAATGAGGATAGTCTTCGACCTTTAAATTTTCCGCTGATGATTCTCATACAAGCTCTTTTGCCCTCTTCACGACCGCGAATATATCATCAAATGGTTTTTCGATAAAGTCGTCAGCTCCAACCTGTTTAGCGGTCTCTTGGCTTTGCTCTCCCGTAAAGGCCGACATCATGACCACTTTGCCGGTTTTTCGATTGCCTAACTCGATAAGAACTTCTGGGCCTGTCAGCTTAGGCATAATAATATCTAAAAAGGTTAAGTCAGGTGAAACTTTTAACCAAGCGTCTAGACCCTGTTGCCCATCCACGGCCAGAACGACCGTGTCGCCAAGGCTTTCCAAAACACGTTTTAGTGTGTATCGGACCAAAGGTTCGTCATCGACAATGAGAACCTTCATTTTTCAAAACCGACAATGGGTAAAGTGATGGTGAAGGTAGTTCCTACATTGACTTGGCTCACCACTGAAATTTTACCCCCATAGCGCTCTATAACATTTTTACTCATGCTCAGACCAATGCCTGTACCCTGTTCGGCACCTTTTGTAGTAAAGAAGGGTTCAAATATTTGATTCTGATCGGATTCGGCAATTCCATGCCCCGTATCCTGCACCGTCAACTGGGCCCAAGCTTTATCGTCGTGAAAACTTTTTGAAGTTGATATTGTTAGTTGGCCAGGCTGCCTCATGGCTTGACAAGCATTGAGCAAAAGATTGAATACAACTTGCTGCACAAGGTGACTTTCGACTTTAACGATTAAGTCTTCTTTGCAAAGCTCTACGAAATTGCGATGGTCACGCATACCTGACTGTAATAAAGGTAACGTCTTACTAACAATTTCGTTCAGAGAAAACTCTCCGACGTTACTAATTTCAAATGGCTGAGAAAACTCTAAAAGGTTTTTGATAGTTTTTTGTGAGCGCTCTGCGGCATTTTCAATTTCTTTAAGGTCACTAGACAGTTGCGTTTTCTGGGCTAGCGTTTTCTGGGCTGTAGACGAAACATCGTGGATTAAAAACTGGGCCAAGGATCTTATTCCCGTTAAGGGGTTATTTAGTTCGTGGGCAATATTAGCCGCAAGGGCTCCAACGGCAACCATTTTTTCGTTTTGCACCAGTCGCGAAAATAATTTTCGCTCAATGGTAACATCCACATAATGATTAATTACATTCGTGATACCGCCACCGGGCGAAACCTCGATGGGGTAGGAATGAACTTCATAGATTTTATCTTTAGCCCTAATTCGACTCACACTTGAATTTCCTGAAGACAGTGATTTTATCACCGGACAGCCAGGACAAATATCATCTCGGCTCGCCAAATTTTTATGACATTTTCCCGACACGCGGCTCTGGGTAAAAGATTTATTATGTCGCACCAAATTGTAGTCAAAATCGATAATGGCGACGGGGTCTTGAATGCTATCAAAAGTCTGCTCCCACTGCTTCGAGGCAAATCGTGTCTGCTGCTCCAACAGGATGCGATCTAGTGACAGCATGATCGGCTGAATTCGTTGGAATAAAAAATCTAAAAATGTTGCCAAACTCGCGCCCGAGAATAAATACTCAAAATAAATTACGGTTGGAATGCGTGTTTTACCGAGAGGGACCGCCACCACATTAGCAAAAGGCCTTGAAAAAATATTTGCCAAATAATGTTGATCCTCCTTAAAGCCCGCTCTCATTTCCTGAAGCTCAGGCCAAATATGAGAAGTTTCGACCTCGATAAGATCTTTACCCCTAAATGTTACCAAACGCTTGACCCCGGCAGGAGTGGTGTAAGCGAGCACGGGAGGACTGACACCATGAATTTTTCTGACCTCAACCCCAATAACTCCCAACCAATCATCGATGATATTTGCCAATGAAAGATTCTTAATAAAACCTAAGAGTCCGCGCATAATTTTTGACTGCTGTGCGTCTTGTTCGCGCGAGCTTTCGACGCTGCGAGTTCGCTCTTCGACAAGAAATTCTAGGTTGTGCGTAAGCTCTTCGAGTTTTTTATTTTGCAAACTGATTTCTTGTAGAATTTTAGTTTGCGACTTTGTTTTGCGACTGTGATTGGCCGCACCCAAAACTAATTCCTTAAAGACATTCGACTCTAAGCCAGTATCGACAACTCGGTAAATACCTACTTCGTTAACCAGGCTAACTAATTCGCCCTCATTGGTAGCGCTTGAAAATATTACGCGGGCGGCTGAGGGCATATGACGTTTGGCAAAAAGCAAAAAGTCTGAACTGTCTTTGAACTTAAAAGACTTATCAACCACAACTACTTCGACTTCTTGGTTTTTTAAAAAGAGCTGGCCAGACTCAAAGTTTGACTCAGTACGAAGATCGACATCAACGCCAGCTAAAGATTGCCTTAACTGTTCAATCCCTTTGTCATTTTGACTGATCCACAGCACCTTCGCCGGAGAACTGTTCACGGTTGTTTAACTCCAGTTTTTGAAGATTATCTTTTGCCCAAGCTAGCCAAGTGTCAAATAAATTATGTAGTTCGTATTCTACCAGGTCGGCAACCAGCACGTAATCTTTTCTTTCGTAGGCCTTCATGATTTCACGAATCAAAGTCGCAAAGTGCTCCTCAACAAACACACTCTCGGAAATATCTTTAGAGGAGCGCTTAAGTTCAATAAGTGAGTTGATGTAGTAGCGACAAGAGTCTAACATTGTGATAAAACTTTTTTGGCCTTTTTCGAGATCGCCCGATTGAAAATATTTTGCAGTTTCAAGTAGAACACTTTTAATGTTAGGAATCCACAGCACGTAGTTTTTTAGCAAACCCAAAACGAGTTCATCAAGTGTACCATAGACAATTTCAAGTTCATTAATGTCTTCCCGGTTTGTGCTCGCGAACTTGATCTCATCGTCTTCGCCAATACCCATACCATTCACATTGATACGGCAAACATATTCCCCAGATGGACGCCCACTTTTTTCTACGTCTTCAATTATTTCTTTGAGATTGTTACACTGCTCAAACCGGCTTTCGATCTCATTTTTTTCAAATCTGACGGTTTTCATCAAATACCCCTTCCTTGGAATTTTTTACTGGACCCAGATATAATGATAATACATGATCGAGACCCTGACAAATCTTAAGCGTTTTCTGAGCTAGGTCCCCTACCTTTCCCGGTATTATTCGAATTTTCTCAGTCTCATACCACCGAATTAACGGAGAAAGTTCAGGACAAAGGTTTTTAATGCGCGCGATTAAGTCTTCGCTGCGATCAATTATCGCCGCATGCAGTTGGCTTTCTTTACTCTTTATAATCATCTCGATCTGCTCACCAATGACTGATAGGACTTCTCTGAGTTGGATCATACCCATTAACATTCGCTCACTTGGGGCGCTGGGCAATTCCCCACCCATGTAAACAGCCTGGATCAATTGCCAAGGTAAAGAAAAACCTTTCGAATTAAGTTGAAGGAAGGAGGGAACATCAAATACACTTTCGGCTTCGCAACAAAACGCCTTTTCTCCATGAATCATGTTTAGGCTCTCTAATACAACGTCAGTCGGACTAATTTCGTGCATTGATTTAGCGTAAAGTATGCGACTGCCTCTTGAACGTGGACCTGTTTCCCAAAAGTTAACTGCCGCTGAACTTAAATTAAGGCATTTGGTATCCACCAAATTGGCTACGTTCATAAGGGCACTGTCGGCAGCAACTATTAGCCGCGCCTGTTTTACAAGATCGAACAAGTCCGAAAAGCTTGTGCGACCAACCAAATTAATCAGGCGCGATGAACTAGAAACCGTTTCAATTTTTTCAGCAATGGACAATTCCCCTTTTGTACCTATAAGCCCAATATTCAAATCACTGGAATTTAGAAACCCCTTGATAACCTCGATCCACTGCTGACTCTGAAACGTCTTATTTTTTTGGCTTGCACCAATGTGAATGAGAATTGAATTCAGAGGTAAATTAAATCTGTTTTTAGGAGGCACCTGACAGCTAAAATCTTCAGGCATGAGATTTATTCCTGCCACTTGCGCAAACATATCACAAATGTGGACACGGTTGTTTCTGCCAAGTCCTACTTGAGCATAAAAATAAGCACTGGCATCATCGGGAATATTCAGAAAACCATCAGAATGCCGCGTGTAGCCTGAGGTAAGCTTAGCTTCAGGATCCAAAATACTACACAAAAAACTCGACAGAGGGGAAAAACTTAAATTTATAATTCTGTCAAACCTATAGGATTTTAAATCTCTCGTCAGCTCGTTAACATATTTCGTCGAGTCCTCGATTTTAATAGGAAAGGCCAGTAAAGGATTTAGTACTTCTTTAGCATTAAACCGCCAGACCGCGGTGGCATCTTCAAGCGCGGTTGCTGCATCCTGAAATGTCGATCGTACGAGTACGTGAATCTCGGCATTCGGAAAGTTCCGGCGCAGTGCTTTTACGGGCGGCACAGTCTGTAGAATATCACCGAAGCGTGCGAGTTGCGTTACCAGTATTTTCATAGTTGATTTGTTCCTTCGCGAGTTCTTTTATAATGCCTAAAATTCTTAGTTCGTCACCAAAACTACCTTGTAAGGCTTTTTCGGCAAATATCTTTTCTAGCTGGCGGCTAAGATCGCGCCAGTCATTAGCGCCTTCACGAGGGTCTACAGCCACTTTGGGATCTGATGTTTTCAAGATTTGTTCCTCTCTCACCAATTTTTACGGCCCGCCACAAATGCCCGGGCGTAAATATCGTCTTGTACATTTCAAATTTCGCTTTAGCGTTTTTAAATATTTCATTTTTTGTCAGCCACAGAGCGACGATTTCTCCCACTAAGTTGGCTCGAATATCCATAGCGCAATAGTGCTGATCGCGCGAACAGGGCAACCGGTGATGACAGGGGGCACAAGCCTGGCGAGAAGTAACTATCACACAGTCAGCTAAATACGCACCCGTAAAATTAAAATCACTACTACCGATCGCAACTTCAAGAATTTTAACACGAGCTGCTGTCGCCAGGTGCTTTATGGCAGTATCACCCGTTATCATCAAACGAGATCGCTTGATGATGCTAAAGGCACATTCGAGATCACAAATGGCGAGCCGCACAGGTATTCCCATTCTGAGCATTTCCTCATGAGCAGACTTTAGTTCGTCCTCCTCAAATCTTGAGCCCAACCACACAAATTTTTGATTCTGGACTTTGTCTGCAAGCTCAATTGTCAGTTCCGCAAAGTTATTTACGCCCCAATTTTTTTTGGGGTCGCTTGTCAAAGGTTGAATTACTATGAATCCCGTATCATTTCCAAGAATTTGTTGTGCGGCGTAGTCGCCTCGATCTGTTGATTTTAGTTTAAGCTGAGACTCGTAAGAGCGATCGTCAACTGCCTGGCCCAACAAATCTGCGTAATGCATGCCAACTTTTTTTGGCTCCAGATTCAGTTTTTTAAACCAGTCGTTGGTGAGCTCGAGTTTGCCATCAAGATCTGATACCATTCCCCACTTGTCTTTTGCCCGCAAAAGAGAAATCAAAAATGCCGAAAGAAAGTTTTGCGTGAGATTAACTACTAAATCAAATTTCTCTTCGTTAATTTTTTCGGCGAGGCTGCCGATTCGGTAATAGGCCTCCAAATAAGAGGACGAATAACAACCTAAACTGTTTTGAATTTCGATGCGATCGAAACCCCAAACTCTATCTACATCAACTAACATGGGTTCTAAAATTTTATTCTGACTATTTATAAGTAGATGAACTTCGGACTTCGGAAATTTTTTCTTGAGACGCCCAATGGCGGCGGTCGCCATAACCACGTCGCCCAGTCGCAAAAGGCTCACCACCATAATCTTCATCGCACAAGCTCCCTACAAATGCGCGTCATGGCACCAAAGTTTCCAAGCTTCAGTTGATCGACCGCCATTACTCGAGCCACATCTTTAATTGAAAGTGGTCCGTCAAGAGCGCCAAGGGATTTTTCAAGTTTAACGGCGTGAGCGCTCAACTCGGGGTTTATCTTCATGAGAAACCTTAAGCTCGCCGGGGTTCGCCCCAATATAATCATCTCAAGATTTGAAAGCGCCGTTCTCTCGACTTGAAAGCTCGCCGGATGCCTAAGTACAGAATAGAGTTCGCTTAACCTCGTCCGTAATTCTGGCGACGCCATAATAGCGTCTTGATTCATCACATTGAGAATCTTGACTCTCTTGCCCTGCGTGGGGCCCTCGAGCTTAACCCATTTGATGACGTTTAAATCGGGCTCAAGAACAATTATTTTATTGAGTGGAAATTTCAACGATGCCCAATGGGTGTGGTAACCGCAACCCAAACCTAAAACAATAGTAACGTCAAATTTTTCGAAGGCTAAAGAATTTTTGCTAACCCAGGCCTCGGCCTCGCGTAGCGGGTTGTTTGCGGAGGCCAGCCTAATTCCATTCTTCAAAAAAATGGCCGCGCCTGTCGAGGCATGCAGTGTTTCTAAATTCATCTTTTAAACCTTAGTAAGCTCTAGTTCAATTAAGTTGAAAACCTGTTGGGCTTCGCGATTGGTGCTTTGATTTTTTAGTAAGGGTAGAATAGTTTCTCGCGCCTGTAGGTAATCTCCCTGGCAGTAAAGTATTTTACTCAATGCCAAACGCATTTCCGTGGAATCATTGACATTAGCTAAATAGTTTTTTAAAAAATTTGCGGAACTCCCGAGTCGACCGTCAGATACTCCCCACTCAATCGAAAGAGCAAGTGCTGTTTCATTGCCTGGATTTTCATCCAATGCCCTATGAAGATCGGCCCAACTTAACTCGTGATCGTTAAACTCGCGATGGACCAGCGCTAATCCTACCCAGGCTTTGTCATTTTTAGAATTAATTTCAATCGCTTGGCGAAATCTTTCTACCGCTTTGGCCAAATTCTTTCTTTGAATTTCAAGAATTCCATAATTCACAAAAAGGATATCGGATTTACTATCAATAGTGTGAGCCTTATTAAAATTCTCCTCTGCACCATCAAAATCAGAAGTCGTCAGCGCGATATTGCCGAGATTTTTATAAGTATCGAATAAAATCTCTAAATTATAGTGATAGGTCGTTAGTATTTGCTGATAGATTTCTGTGGCGGCCTTATAATTACCTTTTGTAAAATTATCTCTAGCCTGAGCGTTTAGCGCTTCTATAGACAGAGAATTTTTTTGAGACTCTATTGTAAACTCTTGGTCAAACTCGCTGAGCATGCGATTGAGATCTGACTTTACTCCCGGTCTTGGACGCTGCGCTTTTGGTTCTTCGAATGTGTTCTTAACGTCGTCGATTAATAAAAATTCAATTTCAGGATCATTATTTTCTATCGACTCAAGTCCAGTCATGACACACCCCTTTTGCTTCAATACAAGTATTGAGCAATGAATATGCCAGCTGTTCAGCTGTGGTTAGATTTGTAAAGAGCTTTTAATCGCCAATTTTTTGACGAATTTAAACGCTGCGCTGTCAAATTAGGCACGGACTTACTTTAAACCTTTTCGTTAAGTTTACTTTTACCTTCAACGCCAGGCTTTTCGTAGGTCTCCATGAGTTTACGAGATGTCTGGACGGCTTTAAGCTCAGCTATGATTCCCGACTTTTCTTTTTCGATACAAGTAATGATACACAAATCTTGGTCGACGATTTTTTTGACCAGCAAATCCTTTCGATCCAACAGATTTGTCACCTTAATTTTGTTCTCTTTGCTGGCCGTACCGTCTATGGTGCGACAGAAGTGTTCTATTTGTTCGTCAAGACGACTCATCAGTTTCAGCAAATTCTCTCGACAGTCGTAAAACGACTCTAGATTACCAAAGTCGCGGGCCTCTATATTCAATAGTTCGGCCTCATTGATAGTCGTAAATTTTTCTAGAAACATATTTTTTCTCTCTAATAAATCTAAAATCATTTCCATATGACCTTCCTATGCTTTCTGTTGTGATTGTTTGGCTTCGTCTTTTTTGAGCTTTTCTATGGCGCCCGTCCAGCCCTCATGCAATGTCTCTAATATCTTGATCGCATTTCGAAGTGGGCCTGGATCTCCACTGATATTAGATTTTGTTAACTGATCTAATATGAACATGTAAAGTTGTTCCAGATTTTTGGCTATGTCGCCACCCACTGAATGATCGAGCGTATTAGCAAGCTCCATGACGATGTCATAAGTCTTGCCAATATTGAGTCCCCGTTCTGCGATCTGCTTTTGTTCACAAGCAACCGCTGCTTTCTTTGCGAACTTGATGGCGCCCTCATACATCATGAGAAGCAGTTTTTCACGACTCGCGCTCGTGACTGCGGTCGCCTTATATTTTTGATATGGATTCGACATAGCTCCCTATTCCTCCCACTATCCGCTCATCCCGCCCAAGCTGGCTCCGCCGATGAGGCTTCCGCCACCAAGAGCGCCTAATGAGGCTCCCTGAGACTTAAGTTTAGACATTGTTTCTTCTAACCTCGAAAATTGCTTTTTAAGTGCTTCTTCTTTTTTTTCTAGTTGTTTTTCTTTTCTAGCTATTTGATCCTCAGCCGCACTAATGTTGTGCTGAAGTCCTTTTTTTCTGTTAGCGATAGGGCCAAAAGATGCATTAAGGATCGCACCCAGTTCTCTCTTCACCATTTGAATAAATCCCGTGCTGTATCCATCGCCCGAAAAAAATGCCTGTACTGCTGCCGAATTCCTCGCAAGGGAGTTCCGAAATTTGTCTTTGTCAAAATCAAGGGTGCCCGCTCTTGTGAAAACAATACCTAGCTGATTAAGTCTTTTAATATCGCCTTTTGTTCCCAGTACCGGGTCTTGAACAATTCGATGCATACGGGATTCAACACTTCTTAAAATGCTATCTCCCCCCAAAGTCTTGCTAGTGTCTGTCGTTTTATCCATTTTATTCTGTGTCTGAACAAAGCCCATCACTTCATTCATGGCTTTCACAAACCCTTCGACTTTGCCGCTTACCGCCTCTTGATTTTCTTTCACTCCTACGCTCACGTTCTTTCCGGGATCGGCGCCTTTTATTTCTAGTGTAACTCCTGGAATAATATCTTCGACCTTGGTATCTGAGATCTCCATTTCGAACCCATCGATTTTGATAACTCCATTTTTGGCTTGCTTTGAGTCTTCAAAGAAAAAATCCTGATCGCCATCGAGAAAGTAAAGCTTGGGATATTCGATCTGATTGTCTTCACCCACGTGATTCGATGCCAACACCAACTTGTAGGGGTAGTCTTTGTCTTTTCTATCATTTATGATAGTTGCCTTTATGCCGACGCCCGCTTGATTAATTTTTGCAGCGACACCTTGTAGAGTATTGTTGGTGCCATCAATATAGACTTCCTTATCGCCGTCAGCAGTTACAAACGACAGGTATCCGACCCCAACTTCTGATTGATCCTTATCCGGAAAGCCATTGGTGATCGCCGATGCCTTTTGTGGCATTTCGACAACTTCTATATTCCAGTTTCCTACAGACGTTTTTGTAGGATCAACGATGCCAGTGACAACAGCTGGATTGCTGCTATTGAGTTCGTAGTCGGTGAATCCCCGGGTTCCTGCCAACTCGCCAAGCGTACCTGTGATACCGCCAACCTTAGCTTCAAGATCTTGAATCAATTTTAATTTTATTTCTGTTTTACCTTTTTTTAGTTCGAGGTTTTGAATGGGCATGCGTTCAGCTTCCATGATTTTTTCAATCAAGTTTGGCGGTAATCCCGTGTTAATACCCTGGAAGCTAATATTTGCCAAAGTTCCTCCATGAACCCACTATGAATATCTTCGCAGAGAAAAAACTAAATCTGTGAGTCAATAAAATGATAATAGTGCTTTTGCCTAGGGTTAGAATTTTGACAGAATGGTGACCAAAGGCTAAAGGGCTTTGTTAAAAATTCGGCCTTTTTTAATTTCCTTATCGGAGTCCTTCAAAATGTGCCAAAGGTCTTTGGCGGCAACACGTCTCACGACTTTTCCGGTGGGGTCCTCTATCAAGACAAAATGCTTGCCATTGATAAGTTTTAAATTTACCTGAAGATTATTGTCTTTTACGCCGGGATGAGCTTTTAGAGTTTCTACGACCTTATTTAACTCTTCTTCACTCAATTCTCTGGGACCTTCTTCCGGTCCTCTGTTTATCTGGCCGTTGGCATCACGTTCAGCACTCGCATCAGACTTAATTTCGGCCTTCTTTTCAGTGTCAGCCCGAGTCGTTGCTAATGTATTGTTAATAATGTTGTTAATTGAGCGTATATCCATTTCATAATCACAATCGGAAGTCTCAATTAAAAACAAAAGGCCGGATCTTCGAGACTAGAAAAAAATAAAAAAAAGCTGGGTAGTCCCCTCGACTGAACTACCCAGCATGCCATTACTAGACTAATTGACGTACCACTCTTTATTTATAAATTAAGAACCAGTGATCAACCCAATAATTTCAATGCGACGGTAGGAAACTGATTAGCCTGTGCCAATACAGAAGCTGTCGCATTAAGTAAAATGCTCCCTTTAGTTAATTCTGCAGTTGAAGCAGCTATGTCAGTATCTCTGATCCGAGAATTTGCTGCTGACAAGTTTTCAACTCCAACCCCTAAATTATCATCGGTTGAGATTAGGCGATTTTGAATGGCGCCCAAATTTGCGCGAAAACCATTTACCTTAACTTGCGCGCTTTCAATTGTATCAAGGGCTGACCGAGCACCTTCTGCACTCGAAAAATCAAAGTCGTCTATCCCCAATGCGGTGGCAGTTGCTTCAGTTTCGCCGGCATCAAATTTAATGCGGTCAACAAAATCGTCATTATTAATGTCTACTTGAAATGCAAATTCTTTTCCGGATCCATTGAGTACATGAATATCCCCAAATCGCGTTGACTGAGCAATGCGTTCAACTTCAGCCTTTAGTTGGACTACCTCTTTGTTTACAAATGCCCGCTCTTGGTCGCCAAGATTGTCCGATGCTGCCTGCACTCCTAACTCTCGCAGTCTTGTGATAATATTGCTGATCTCATTGAGTCCGCCCTCAGCAATTTGCACAACTGACATAGCGTCGTTAGCATTTCTTTGGGCCTGTTTGTATCCACGAATACGTGATTTTAGATTTTCACTAATTGACAGCCCGGCTGCATCGTCCGCAGCTTTTGTGATTCGGCTTCCTGATGCTAGTTGAGCATAACTTCGCTCAACTGTTCTTTGGCTTCCTGAGAAAGCTCGTTGGGCATTTATTGACGCTATATTGGTACTCACTGTTAATGGCATATTTCTCTCCTGGTGTTAGACCGTCGAGGTCTGGTTTAGCTTGCACCAACTCTTTCGGCCGGGTCGGGCCCCACTGAAGTCACGTCGTGCAAATCTCAACTGAAGTCTTGGAGAAAATAGGCAAAGGTCGTGAAAACTACGACCAAAATAGGGATTTTTCTAAACTTATGTCTAGACTGTTTTTTAGTAGGGGTAGACTAAACGCGATCAGCCTTTAGCTTGTACCGACTCAAGGACCGTCTCGTCCTGAAAAGGTACCCCAGAGGTTTTATCCTCTGGGTAGGTAAGTACCAGAAGGGAGGATCCCCTTCAAAAACTTAACTTAGCAACTTCAATCCTATTGCAGGAAATTGATTTGCCTGTGCAAGGACTGCTACGGTTGCATTTAGTAATATATTATTCTTCGTTAATTCAGCTGAAGACGCGGCGACATCAGTATCTCGAATGCGAGAGTTAGCTGCCGATAAGTTCTCAATAGCTACGCCAATGTTATCAGATGTTGAAATCATACGATTCTGAATAGCTCCCAAGTTGGCACGAAAGCCGTTAACTTTAGCGAGTCCTTTTTCAATCGTATCGAGCGCCGAGCGTGCGCCTTCTATGTCTTTAAAATCAAAACCAGAAATACCTAGTGAACTTGCGGTAGCTTCGGTTTCACTCGCATCAAAGCTAATCCTATCAACGTCATCGTTGTTTCCAATATCTACTTGGAATGAAAAAAGACTGCCTGAGCCGTCGATCATTTTAACATCACCAAATCTAGTAGATTTAGCAATACGGTCAACCTCTGCAACTAAGTGTTGAACCTCTTTGTCTACAAATCCGCGCTCAGTATCTCCAATATTATCTGAAGCAGCTTGCACCCCGAGTTCTCTCAAGCGTGTCATGATGTTACTAATCTCGTTTAATCCACCTTCAGCGATTTGTACAACTGACATTGCGTCGTTGGCATTTCGTTGGGCTTGAGTATACCCGCGTATTCGCGATTTCAAGTTCTCGCTAATAGATAAACCAGCAGCGTCATCCGCTGCTTTGGTAATGCGGCTACCAGAAGCCAGCTGAGCATAGCTCTTGCCAACTTCTCTTTGGCTAGTTGCCATAAATCTCTGTGCATTGATCGATGCAACGTTCGTGTTAATCAGTAAAGGCATATATCCTCCCTTTTGTTGTGAAGGCTCTGCCTTCTGCCACATGCCAGGAATACCTACTACCTGACCTTTAGCCCCGCGTCCTTACGGTTGTTGTTGTTTTTTTCTTCTACAAACCCCAAGACCTTTCTTTCGAGTCGAGTCTTGTTGCTTGTTACAACCAACATTTCGGCCAGGTCTGCAAGGACATAAGTCTCGTCTACTGGTTCTGGACTAATGTCATAGGATTTCTAGACTTACGTGCAGAAAACTAGGCCAATTTCCAGACAGAGGTCTGGCATCTTCAAGACTATAGTTTTGATATGCAGAAAGTCGTGCACGACCTTATTTTAGCAGACTTTAATCTAACTCGACATTGGCTCTATCTAGGTTTTTATATATATGGAGGAGTTTCCAGTAAACTATTGGGGCTGCAGATTGTTTTTCCGATAAATATTTTGAGGAAATATCATTGGGGAAAAAAAAGAAGTTCGAGACGAGTGAGATTTTAATCCGCTTGATGGCAGAGAGAAATATAGATCCGTCTATTGCTCCTGATGGTGGTTCGTGGACTCTCTTTATTGCCGATCTAACCGAATATTTAAGTGATCTCGAACGCGACCGTGATTTGTTAGAAAAATCACTCGAAGTCTCTACAATAGCTGTGGATGAGCGTTGGCATCACCAAGGAGTTTTAGAAAAAGATCTCCTAGAAACCGAAGCCGAACTCCGCGCCCTCTATGATGCCTCTCCGCTAGGAATGTTTGTCTGCGACAACAAAGCCAACATTAGCTATGTCAATCGTACCTTTCGAGAAATAACCGGCTATAATCCGCAGTCGTCATTCGAAAAAGAATGGACTGACTATGTCCACCCTGAAGATCAGAAACACTTTAAAGCCCAATGGAAAGTATTAAAAAACAAACCAGATACGCCAATTGATTGTGAAATTCGTTTTTTAAATTTAGAAAATGATGAGTTGATTTGGATCAATTTGCGAATTTCGGCAATTTATATCGAAAAAAATCTCATAGGATTTTTAGGAACAGTCGACAATATTTCTGAACGAAAAAAAGCCGAATCGCTACTGTTAGGAGAAAAACAGGTATTAGAGATGATCGCACGCAATCTGCCCCTGAAGTATACCCTTGCCGGACTCCTGCAAATGATCGAATCTCAAATTATAGAAGTCAAAACAGCAATCTTTTTGATAGACGAGAACAGAAGCCTGACCTTTGCTGCATCGCCCAGTATGCCACAAGATTTGATGCTTGAAGTTGGCAAAATAAAAATTCCCTTTATTTCAAACTTCTTTCAAACTTTTAAAACATCGGGCCAAAAATTTATTATGCAAGATATTACCGAACAACAAAATTGGGCTGAGTATCTAAAAAAAATCAAACCTCTGAAGTTTAATTCTATCTGGGCCTCTCCACTTTTAGGCTCTCAACGCGAAGTTGTTGGCTTGATTGCTCTTCATCTCCCACCTGGAAAGTCGCCCCAGGACCGCCACAGTGATATTATAGAATCTTTTGCCGACTTGATATCCATTACGATTGAAAGAAAAATATTTCAGGACAACCTTGAACGTGAACAATTGAGATTAATTTCATCGTCAAAAATGGCAAGCCTAGGAGAAATGGCCGGTGGCATTTCTCATGAAATTATGAATCCATTGACCATTATTGATGGCTTTGCCTCGCGCATTGAGCGCATGGCCTCATCCCAAAATATTCAAGCTGATAACTTGCTTCACCATACCGAAAAAATTCGCAGCACTGTAACCCGAATCACAAAAATTATTTCAAGCCTCAAAGCATTTGCGAGGGAAGGCGACCGCGACGACTTTGAATGTCAGTCAGTAAAAAAATTAATCGGCGATACGCTTGAGTTTTGCCATCAAAAAATCAAACATCGTGGCATTAGTCTGATTATAAAGGATTTTGATCAGTCCCTAGAGATTGACTGTCGACCGGTGCAGATTTCCCAAGTACTGCTCAATTTACTTAATAATGCGACAGACGCTATAGAACATCTCGCAGAAAAGTGGATACTACTTGAAGTTCGCGATGAAACTGATCGCCTGATAATCAGAGTCACTGACAGCGGACAAGACCTTCCCGCCGACGTTGCCGAAAAAGTAATGAAGCCCTTTTTTACCACAAAACCAGTGGGCAAAGGCACGGGCCTTGGCTTAAGTGTCTCTAAATCATTGATCGAGGGTCATAACGGCACTCTAAGAATCGACCACGACATAAAAAACACATGCTTTGTAATTGATTTGCCAAAAATTCAGAACCGGGAAAAAAAGGCGGCATAAAAAAAACCCCGAGGAATTTCTATTCCCCAGGGCGGGCATTCTAGTAGTTGTGGTTGTCGGACTGTGGGTCTTCTACCGAATCTCCCTTAGATCTGTAAAGTAGAGAGCGCCGGTTAAGTCACCGGCATGCTCCTAAAAACCCTAAATAAAATTATCGAATTAAATGTTACGCTAAAAGTCTTAGCGCCGAAGCTCCTCGTTGATTAGCTTGCGCCAATACCGCGATAGAAGCCTGTTGCAGAATCGAAGATGAAGCGAGTTCCGCTGATTCATGCGCTATGTCTGCATCACGAAGTCGTGAATTAGCAGCACTTAAGTTTTCGTATTGAATATCCAAGTTACTGACAGTTACACCCATTCGGCTCGAAACCGCGCCAAAATCTGCACGCATCTTACCTAATTTAATAAGGGCATCGTCCACTGTTTGTAGGGAATCACGAGCAGACTCCTTATCACTAAGGGATATGTCGTCATAACCGATGGCACCCCCGGTAGCGTCAGCATTAAATTTGTAACTGACGACGTTATCTTTATCACCAAAGGGACCGACGTGGAACTCTAGTTCTTCGCCAGAACCATCAAGCAATTTCATATTTCCGAATCGTGTGGTCTTAGCTATGCGCTCAGACTCTTCAAGTAATTGCATCGACTCTTGGTTGAGAAACTGTCTCTCAACTTCACCGATGTTGTCAGAAGCAGCTTGTACTCCCAACTCTCGGATTCGAATCATGATGTTATTGATTTCGCTTAATCCGCCGTCACTCACTTCAATTAATGACTGAGCGTTGTAGGCGTTATTACGTGCCATTGCTATACCGCGAATCTGACCTTTTAAGTTTTCAGATATCGCTAATCCTGCTGCATCATCTGCAGCTTTAGTAATGCGGCTACCAGAAGAAAGAGCTGCCATGGCATGCTCGTTTCTTGATTGTTGTTTGTCGAGTTGTCGTTGAGCGTTGATCGACGCAACGTTTGTTGAAATTCTTAGACCCATACTGTCTCCCCACAAAAGACTTCATCCATGATGAATAGTCTCAGCCCCGACTCTGGTCGAGTTTGAGCGCCATTCTGGCGTTGTTAATAATCAAAACTAACTTTTGTTGGAATTTGGACCGAAGAATTAATTACGACATTAGTTCTTTAGTCTCTTGGAGGGATCCTTTAAGTGACTGCTGAAAGGGTTCCTTCAAGCGGCTCCAACGTTTACAAAGAACTAATCGACGTTAGTCTAGGAAACTTTAGCCTTAGGTCTAGCAATTCTAAAACGCGAAGCGTCTAGTTGCGGAAGTTACTCACGATAAATTTTAAAGTTTTTTTTAGAAAACGGCTCGAATAAAGCCTAAAGGTGTTTGAAGGGACCGAATAGTCCCCGAAATAATGCGGCGCATTTCTACATTATGAGACGTAAAGCTTTCTGTGGAAGCGAGTTTGCTTGAGCTAAAACCGCCACGCCCATCTCTTGTAATATTTGAGCTTGAGCGAGCTCTGAAGTTTCATGCGCAATATCGGCGTCAATAATTCGCGAACGCGCCGCTTGGTTGTTCTCCACTTGTTGATCAAGGTTGTTGATTGCAAATTGAAAACGACTTTGCAGAGCACCAAAGCCAGCGCGCACACCCGCTAGCTTTTGTATTCCATTATCTAAATCTGGTAATATCTCAGAGGCTTCGTCTTTATCTGCGATGCTAAGTCCAGAGAGGTTCATGGCATCTCCAGAAGTATCTGCATCTAGCGATAGCCCAATGATGTTACTCTCGTCAGAGTCAGCACCGACGTGGAACTCAAACCTTTGCCCTGATCCCTCAAGCAGTTTTGCGCTGCCAAATGTTGTGGATTTTGCAATACGATCAGACTCTTCAGTGAGAAGTTGAAACTCCTGATCTAAAAAACCCCGTTCCGCATCAGAAATACCATCACTCGCAGCTTGCACAGCAAGTTCACGCAACCTAATCATAATATTATTTTGCTCGGAAAGGCCGCCTTCAGCGACCTGGATTAGAGAAGTTCCATGCTCGGCGTTTTGACGAGCCCTCGTAAGACCCACCACTCGACCCTTAAGATTTTCGGCAATCGCAAAACCCGCAGCATCATCCGAAGCAGTGACAATTCTCTGTCCTGATGCGAGTGCTTGAATAGCGTGGTTCACACGCTCGTCAGTTTTTCCCAACTTACGTTGGACATAAAGCGACGCAACGTTTGTACCAATACGAATAGGCATGTCAGAGCTCCCCTGTTTTGTGCCGCACTTAGAGCCGCCTTATTGGCGACCCAAAGTGAGGCAGCGAAAGATCAAGAAAACCCACAATCCGATAACCCTTTCAACAGTCACCAAACTATTCGGTGCGCTGCACTATAACTTTAGTCATATTTTTATATATTGCGTTAAGCTTATGAATTGGTTTTATAATTTTATGATGTTTTGCGTTAATTTGAATTTTTATCAGACGCTTTTGATAGGATCTTTAGGTGGGCCGTCTCGTTTTATGTCGAACAAGTCAAGTTATACCTTCACTTGTTCGAGAGTGGGTCAAGAGACAGGTGTTTCGCATTTTCCTGTGGGAAGAGAGATCTTAATAGTCAGTTCAAAAGTGGACACTCGCTAGCTTGGTAAGGTTAGTCACGTGATCAAAAAATCTCTTGATTTGATGTGCGATATACCGTACATTAAAAAATGTGAAGAAATTTGAGGTTCTCAAAACGATTGAGTTCGAGGAATGGTTGGCAACTCAACCGCCGAAGACCAAGGTGATTATTAAAGCTCGACTTGATCTAATTGCAATCGGTCACTTTGGTGACCACAAACGTTTTGAGGGGCTTATTGAGTTAAGATGGTTAAACGGCAATCGTGTCTACTCATTTTTGTGGGGACACTCGATAGTGGTCGCTCTTTATGGAGGTAATAAAATGCGCAAAACAGGGACATCAGGAAAGCGAAGAAAATTAGGGACGAAATCCTTGAAGGTACACGAACCCTTCGCAAGTAAAGAATTAAAAAACCCTCACCTTGTTGCGGAAACCCTACTTGAATGCATCAAGACTGGGGACGTAGAATCATTTCGTGAGGTTCTTATAGCCCATTTGATGACTGTCAATAAGGTTGAAATTGCAAAGAAGGCTGGTATTGGTCGCCGAACACTTTATGATTTGATTGACCCTAAGAAGGAATTTAATCCTGAACTTTCAACTATCTCTGCAGTTATTCGCGCTTTAGCGGCATGAACTAAATATGAAAATTAATTTAAAACATAAATTGTCATGCCATTGTGGTTCGATTGAGATCGAACTCACTTTACCAAACGGATTAGAAAAACCACGGCGATGTGATTGTTCGATGTGCCGCCGGCGAGGAGCAATTGTTGCTTCGGTCACCTTAGATCGGCTTAAGATTATTAAGGGACACGAAAAAATTTTCCTTTATCAATTTGGTACTAAGACGGCAAAGCACTACTTTTGTTCAGTATGTGGAATCTACACTCACCATCAGCGCCGCTCAAATCCCACCGAGTTTGGGTTTAATGTTGGTTGTCTTGACGGAGTTAACCCATACGAATTGAAAGACGTTCCCGTTATGGACGGCGTGAATCACCCGGCAGATCGAGAGCGGCCTTAAGAGCATCCACAATCACTGGTTTCATTGACACTATTTAATTCGAAATACGCTGACTTCGCGAGCAAAGGCCTGCGCAGATCTTAAAAAGTTAAAAAGTAAAACGGACGTCGCAACGAGCGAGTATTGTCCAATTGACATCAAGGACACGATTGCCAAGTTGGTCGTCTAAAAAGTTTCGAAATTCCAGCTTGGGCGTTACGATCATTACACCGTACATCATCGGGGCGTAGGCACCTAAAATAAAATTGCTACCCCCATCTGTAGGAGTAGGATTTGTTTGATTGGGACTCTTAAACTCTTTTTGCGACTCCGAAGTAAAACCCACATATGTACCAAAGTTCCAACTGGTTGACATTTTTTCGTAGAACACATTAAGAGCTAACACATGACCGCCTGAAAGCGTCTTTTTAGTGCTTTGAACCGTGGGGGATTGAAAATCTATGGTGCGATCGCCTTTGTATTCATAAGAGATATCCAAGCCGGCAAAACCTGAAGTAAATTTTTTCGAATAACCCAAATAAGGTCTGTAAGATGGTCCGCCCGAAAAAGCATTTGTGTTTCCTTGACCGTCATCCGTGCCATCGCCAGGACTAAACCCAATTCTCAGACCATAGTGAATACTGCCACTCGAAAAAGCCCAGTTACCTTTGGTGTAAAGCACTACATCTTCAATTCCATTTTTACTTCCAACATCTTCTTTGGTGGAACTCATATAATAAGACAACCGTCCGCCAAGTGAAATGCTTTCTAGAAGTCCAAATTCGGTCTCTACGCCTGCTCTAAAAATTTGGTCACTAACTGAGTACTGCTGTCCTCCCGGTGTTCCATTAACAAGTGTACCTTCGTTTTTAGAAAAGGCGGCCTCGATAAATGGATTGGCTAAAAGCTGGTCTGACTTTGCCTGCCAATAATATTGCGGAAGCGGAGCCTCACTCACGGACTCAATCGGTGCTGATCTTGCTTTAGCTTTTGGCGTGACGTATTCATCAGTGGGTTTAGCGCCGCTCTTGCTATCGCTTTTGGGAATATCGATCAACAATTCTTCTTTGGCCGAACGACCTTTTTTTTGATCTTTTTTCTTAGTTTGCGCATTGGCTTCGCTTAAGCCTAACGCTAAAATTAACCCACCTGAAACAGCAATTAATGTGACTCGTCTCATTAGTAAAAATTTTCTCGTAAGGTGGCGGCTTTGTCCACAGATTCTCTTTAGAAATTATAAGTTTAGACATGCCTGTCTAGATTTTGCCCGACGTTTTGCCCGCCAGTCCCATGGAGCGCTAACATTTTTTGATAAATCTCGATAAATTTTCGCCTTTGGGTTTGGTCGCGGTAACCATAAATTTTTGCAATAACACGACCAAGGCCTTGTTTGACCTCCCGCTCGGATTCATCGCCCACTAAATTGTTTTCTTTTTGGTTGGGTAGCACGGCACGAATAAAAACCGGCTTGGGTTTATCGAAGGGTATAGTGCTCGCTTCAAACGAGTCTATCGGAGATGTCGGAACAGCCGACATAATTTTCACCTATCACCTCAATTCTCACTAACGTACTACTTAGGTCTAGGTAAGATTATAAATGACAAGAGACAGAATGCCCATTTTATCTCACAACAAGCATTTAATTGTATCAATGTGATACTTATTTTAAAAAAGAGATTTTAGATCGCTGTTAGATTTGATTTTTAAAACGCGTTTGTCGATTTTGGCTTTGGCTTCTGACTCTAATAGCGAGCGGGCTTCGGCCCGCAGGCGTGAGGGTTTTGTTCGCTCACTTATTAAATTTATTTCTGATTTTTTTTGAATCATAGTTTCCACCAAATCGGCAACCCCTTTACTTTCTGTCGCCACAGTTGAAAAAACTTTTACCTTTTTAGGTGACATTGATAACTCAAAGGATTGCTTTAGCTCACTCACCATTGTGTCCGCACCAGGACGATCTGACTTATTCACGACAAAAAGATCGGCGATTTCGAGCAAACCTGCCTTAAGTGCTTGAATGGAATCTCCCGATTCAGGAACCAAAACGATTGTCACCAGATCGGCCACATTCATAATTTCAAGTTCAGTTTGTCCAACACCGACAGTTTCAACTATTACTACATCAAAACCAAAGTGGTCGTACGCTCTTAACATTAAATAAACGGCAGCGCTGAGGCCACCGTGAAATCCTCGCGAGGCCACAGAGCGTATAAATACCTTGTCATCATTGAAGTGAGCGTGGGCACGAATGCGGTCTCCTAGTATTGCGCCCTGAGTGAAGGGGCTCGACGGATCAACTGCGATCACACCCACAGACATGTTACGAATGCGAAATTCGCTGATTAGCGCTGACAATAACGTCGATTTACCCGCTCCCGGCGGGCCTGTAAGGCCTATTCGGAATGAATGCTTTTTAGGTGTTAAAAGCTCTTTAGCCTTAAGAGACTTCACTCCCACACGGTCAATATGACTTAGAAGTTTTGCCAAATCCTCATGAGTTTTAGTGAGAGTTACTTTTTTAATTAGGCTGCTCAGAGTGTCACTGGTCATGTCAATTCAGTGTATATTTTAAGTATATGAAAATACAGCATTTTTCCACCTGCGGCCACCCATCGCATGAAAAAGAGACATGGCATCTGCCGCCTTCCAATGGCTCCTAAAAATTATCAGTTATTTTATATAGTTATGGCCTCCCATTTGGCATGGCACCTGCTCTTATTAGGATCAAGAAAGTAGATTTAAAGGAAAAATATGGAACAAAGGCGAATACTACAAATAGCATTTATCTTTTTTGCCTGTGGCTTAAGTATCGAATTACTTAAGACACTAGGTAAAAGTAGCCCGCTTAATATGAAGCCGGCGACAGTAGGTATTAAGCTTGATGACTACGAAGTTCAATTGGGTACCGAGGACGTAACCCTTGAAATGCCAGTATTAAAATTAGCAAATAGTTTTTCTGGTTACCAAAAAATCAATGGCATAAAACTAGTTGAGGGAAAGAAAGCAGAAGGCAAAAAAGACGCCAAAAAGGACGAACTAAAGAAGCCAGACGAAAATAAGCTAGCCAAAAAGAAAAAGAAGAAAAAGAAGAAAAAAATAGACAGCTTTGAGCCCGAAGACGACACCATCGCAAAAAAGAACAAAGACAAAAAGGACGAATTTAGTGGTTCAAATGGTCCCAGTAGCTATTTTACGCTTAATGATACGATCGCACCTAACCCACAAGATAAAAATAAAAACCTTCCTAAAACTTTGCAGGAATGGGAGAATCTCTTACTCAAAGACCCTTCCTTTGAAGAGGCTAAAAAATTCATAGATCTTTACCGTAGTCGCGAGGTAAGCGCCGAGGTTTTTTACTCTATCGCCAAGAAAATGCTAGAGGACCAAAGACCTCAGATGCGCCACTTGGGACTATCTTTAATTGATTCCTCCCCCGGAGCTATGAGTTTTGCAGTGCTTTCTGAGGCTTATTATCAGGAACCAAATAACAGTGCATTTCGCTCAAAGATGGAGCGCCAACTTGTCAGTTATGGTCGCCCTGAAAGTTTTAATCTTTTGGTGCAAGGTCTTTCTCCTGAAAAAAGCCTGGCCGTCAATTTTACTTCGGTTACGGTTTTAAGCCGTGCCATCGAACGCTATAAAGTAGACCAAGCAAGAGTCGCAGCAAATGCAAGTGGAAGTAATTTACCTGCACCCGCTGCAACTCCAATAACGCCCAGCCCTACTTCGAATCCCGCAGCCACGGTCCGTCCCACTCGTACCCAATCTTTGTTTTCAAGATTTCAGTCACCACTAAAAGCTTTGGTAGCGGAAAACGACCCTAATCTAGCCCCCTCAGCTGCCCAAGTTTTGAGTCAGATTCTCGCACTATTAAACTCATAGACAAGTATCTGAATCCAGATAATCATAATTTTTATGCCTCAATTTCTACTTTTCATTTTACTTTTTTTTAGTCAGACTTTATTTGCCGAAATCAAAATCCCCGTAAATCTTTCGCAATTGGACCGTTTGGAGACTTTACGAATCTTGGGCATGGGCACGTCGAGCAAAATCCTATCTGAACCCTACCCCTTAGGAGGTTATTCGGGACTCGAGTTAGGTGTTAGCATTGAGTTTTTAGATCTGACCGATCTTTCTAGCCTAGGAGCCACCATCCCAGACAAGCAAGAAAACACGACTTACCCAAAACTTTCGTTGGGCAAGGGCCTTTATAACAACATAGACATGTTTTTCAACTTTACTCCTTACAGCAAAAACTCTGGTCTTTCGCAGTACGGAGGAATGATCCGCTGGGGATTTTATCAATCGCCCTACGTGCCCACCTGTCTGTCACTTTTAGTTCATGGCAATGCTACCAATGTTTCACAGAATATTTTTTCGCAGTCATTTGGTGTGGACCTCGTCGCCGGCTTTACTTTAAATTATGTGTCTGTTTATTTTGGGGGTGGACAGATTGAAAGCCGCGGCCAATTTGTGGGAATAAACTCCTCGAACAATATAGAAACAGAGCATACAAGTTCTGTTCATACATTGATGGGTACAATACTAACTTTAGACAAAGTATTTGTGGCCATTGAGCTCGATCGTTACTCTGATGCTATGATATCAGCTAAAATTGGAATCCGAAATTGATCCAATAAACTCAGGCCACTTTTGTAGCGAAGAAATGTAAAAACGGGAGTGTGCAAATCCTCCCCCTTTTTATAGGGGTCAAAATCGATGTTAATTTTTTCGTTAAAATTCTCCATACTATCTGGAATCTCTATAACCAGTTTGTGCACTCTCGCTTCGTTTATGTCGGTAATGAGAATTTTCACCTGGTACCATACAGCAGACGTGTAAACCGCTTTTGCAAGTGTAACATCCATGGAATATGGTTTGCCGCCACGCTCTGCATGCTGCGACCAATTTCCGCTATACATATGTGGATCGGATCCGCCAATATCTTTGAGTTCGATGGAATAATCCAATGGTACTCGAGGATAAGGAAAATCCTCACACTCGTCAGCTGGGGTATCTGGAGGGCAGACAAAGATTTGCAAAGAAGACCTAAAGTAATGAGTCTCCAGTGCCTGCGCAAAGTTAGAAAAAAATACCGTTACAAAAATGCCAATTATTAATTTTTTCATTCGAAATCCCTTTCTAAAACAGTTTTTCTGCCTTCTTCGCGCGCCTTATCGATAGCATCGTTGCAAATCCGGCGGACTTTCTCGGACAAAATATCCATTATTTTATCCGACGTATTCATATCAGCTCGTTCCTTAATATAAGATTTTACCTTTGTAACAACTACCAGGGGTTCATGAATGGGACGCATACTCGCAATTTGGCTTGCGCCCGCTACTACCCGCCGGGGGGCCTTTCGTTCCTCAGCCCACGAATCTTTATGTTTCATAATCGGCACATGGGCATCCCAACAGGCCACACTACAAAATACAAAACCCGTGCGCGTTTGATTACAAGTGGTTACGTTACAGACAAAATAAGCTTCACCGAATCCGATGTTTTTTTTACAGGTGTTGCATTTTTTCCAAAAATTATTTCCATTTTCAATCAAAGTTTTCTCACTTTTTCTATAATGGCGGATGACGACTTGCCTTCGACAAACGGAAGGGACTTAATTAACCCTCCACGAGACTTTACGAAGTCAGCCCCTACTATCTTATCGACAGGCCAGTCTCCACCTTTAACTAAGATATCAGGTTCTAGTTTTTTGATCAGGTCTTTGGGTGTGTCCTCGCCAAAGACCACGACATAGTCCACACTGACAAGCGCCGCTAGAATCTTGGCGCGATCTTCTTCGCATTGAATCGGACGTGTGGGTCCCTTTAAGGATTTAACACTTTCGTCAGAGTTGATGCCGACGACCAGGATATCGCCCAAGGCCTTTGCTGCATCAAGATAAGTGACATGTCCTGCATGAAGAATATCAAAACAACCATTGGTAAAAATAACTTTTTTATTTTTTCTCTTTTGAGTTAGGGCTATTTGTAGGTCTTGGAGATTTAATACTTGTCCCACGATAATTAATTATTTCGATAGAGCCTAAGGCCTGAAACTCTAGACGCTAGATCGTTGCCTAGGAGCAATGATAAAAAGGGCAAAAGAATAACTCCAGTAAAAGTCACAAATAGAGATCGGGCCAAGACCTTTAAGGGATAGCGGTCGTCCTGCTGATCACTCGGCGTTCCCAATTGAATATCAAATGCCCATTCACCAAGAGTTTGGCCGCAAAAGGTTCTGGCGATCACAATATAAAGTTGCGAGATGGCTACATATAGCACCACCAGACTCACTTGATTGGTTAAATATATACTGGTCGCACGCACGATGCTCAAAATGTCGATGCGGGTTACAAAAACGAGCGCAATTAAAAAAATCAAAGAGATGGCAAAAGAAAAAATGGCATCAAACATCATTGCCGGAAAACTAGCGGCCACAACCGGGTAAGTAATCTTAGGTTTGGGCTTTTCTAAAATTACCGAATTAAGCTGGCTCTTAAATTGGCTGCGAATAGCGTCAGACACAGTTTTTTCAGGGGTGATGCCCATAAGTTCTTTTTCAATAAGGCTTTTTGGAACTGTGGGCATATCATAACCCATTTGGGTTTTTGCAATTCGACTTTCTTCAATTTCTTTTTTTATATTTTGAGCTCTTTTGTTGAAACCTAATCCCTCAGTCAGCGGCTTGAACTCAAACTCATCTATAAAATCCATTTTGGCTCCTACTGCATAAGATTACATTCGTACTTTATGATGCTAACTAAAGCTAAGCAAGCCGTTTCCACCCGCAGAACTTGTTCTCCGAGAGTTATCGGTTCTAAACCGCTAGCTTTAAAAACTTCCACTTCTTGTTTTGAAAATCCGCCTTCACTGCCTACAAAAAGCCACACATTTTTGAGGGCTTTGTTGTTACTTGAGGTCAAAACCTGTTTGACATTGCGCTCGCAATGCCCCTCAAAAGCAAATAGACCCATGGCAGCATCAGATTGGTTAAATCCTTTGATAATTTCTTCAAGTTTTATGGGTTCTGGAGTCGCCATCAGTTCAGAGCGCCCACATTGCTGCGTGGCCATTTTAACTATTTTTTCCCAACGTTTTTGTTTTCCGTTGAGCGCGTCATTCGGCTTTCGAAAGTAACTGTGTTCAGAGAAAAATGGCAACAAAGTAGAAACGCCGAGTTCCACCGATTTTTCCAAAATAGTTTCAAATGTCTGTAATTTTGGCAAAGATATGGCTAAACTAATATGGGGAAGCGCTAGCGAGGAGATTTCTCGCTTGCTTAATACAGTGGCTTTTGCTTCTCTTTTTTTTAGTTCAACGATCTCAACCAACAAGGCAACGTCGCCTTGGCCCAAAATTTCAAATCGATCTTTCATGCCTTGGCGACATACTCCACAAATATGATGAAAGCTCTCACCCTGGATTACTACGAAATCTTCTTTGATATCTTGGGGCTCAAGCCAATAGCGACGCATAAAAACTAACCCAATCCCCTTTGGTTCTTGTTGCGATAAGCTTTAGACCGGTGTGGGCAAAAAAATTTTCACAAAACTCTTTTTCTTCTTCTTTCAGAACGCCGGTAAGGATGATTCCTCCGCCCGGCTCAATGGCCCTAATTAGGCTCGGTTTCAAATCTAAGAGTACTCCACTCACTATGTTCGCGACCACTAAATCAAATTTCTCACTAATTTTTTCGATGGGTCTAGCTGAAAATACAATATTTTCAAAATAATTAAGGGCGATGTTTTCGCGCGAAACTCTTAGGCACTCAGGATCAATATCAATTCCCAATACCTTTTCCGCTCCGAGCGAGCTAGCAAGCATGGCCAAAACCCCAGTGCCAGTGCCCACATCTAGAACCGATTTAGGATGTTTTTGCGAACGGTATACACATAGTATGAGTTCGGCTGCCATTTGTGTCGTTTCGTGAGTCCCTGTGCCAAAAGCCATTCCCGGATCTATGCGAAAAAAGCGTCGGGCCACCTTCGGCGCCTCATGCCAACTCGGCACGATCCAGTAAGGATCAGCGAATAAAAACGGTTTAAAATTTTCTTTCCAGTTGGCTAACCAATCTTGGGTTTCGAGTTCAGAAATTGAGGCTTGCACATGCGGAAAGCCTTGTTGCAATTTTAAGAAAAAGTCTTCGTTAGGACGGGAACTAAAATAGACCACCATCTGCTTTGAATGATCTTCGAGAATGGTCGGCCGATATTTTAGTGACTTTTGCTCAAAGGGGACATCCTCTGACGTTCCTAAGCATCCCATTGCAAAGCAAAAGGCCGATAGCAAGTCCTTTTCACGACTGTAAACGGGATTTAAATTTATTTCACAATAGGTCTTCACTACAGACTGGGTTTACCAACTGTGGTAGCGACTGGCAAGCCAGAAGGTTTAGCTTCTTCTCTTAATTCAGCCTTGAGTTCAATCTTTTGATCGACCTTAGGGTCTTCTTGTGGCTCTTCACGCTTGGCTTTTTTACCGGGAACGAGTGCCGATCCCATATCGAGGAAATCTCCAACCATGATGCCCTCAAACTCCAGAATAGGTAGCCCCACTCGGTCAATGGAACTATAGAGGCGTCCCACGCTAAACTCATTCTCGACATGAATGATTTGAATTCGGGCAACGGGATTGGTCAGTAATCCTTGCGATTTATTTTTTAAGGTGTCGTGAACCGGGAGGTTTCTGACCACAGTAATGACCATCCCCTTTTGTAGACCCTGTTGAGATCCACCGGTGACATAGTAATCTTTATAGACAATATCTTCAGACGTTAACGGAATGTTTTTTTGCACTTCAAATACTGAAACTTCGCTAGCGCCAGCGGATGTCCCCGCAGGTAATTGCAGAACAATCACGAGGCTCAGTGAAAAAAATCCTTTTAAATATAACGACATGACAGACCCCCTCTTTCCTTGGTCTATCACCTTCCTGGTAATTTCTTGTCCAATCCTTGGTAACAATTTCTCGGTTGTCCCTACCTGAGACTTTATCTCAAAATCTAAAACTGGCCGTAGGCCCGAAGTTTAATTTTCGATAGTTCCTAACCGGAATTTGAACACGCAGTGTTTTACCATTTCTTTCGATCTCAAGGTCTACTCTGGCGCTTTGGCCTAACTGAGCCACCCGTTGACCTAAATCCCAAGCTGAAAGGATGACCCTTCCGTTCAGCGTTTTAATCACATCCCCAACCTTTAGCCCCAGGTGGGAGATTTGCTGGCGACTTAGTCCGCTATCAAAATCGATTACTTTCGGACTTCCACCAGCATCAAAAACATGTAGGCCCAGGTCGGGGGAGTTAGACACCGAAAAGTTAAGACCCCTCATCCTCAACATTTCTCCCATATCTAATTCTTTAGTGGACAACAAATTCTTGACAAAAAAATCTTTTACTTCTCGGCCCATGACCTCATAAATTGTGGAAAAAATTATTTCTAACGAAATTTCACGATTATTAATTCCATGCCGATTCCAAAGCAAACTTAAGACGTCCTTAAAGGTCTTTTTTGACCCTAGTTCTAGGGCCATGCCATCCATTGCCATCGCCAACAAAGTCGTCTTGCGATAAATGATATCTTCTTTTTGTACTTTCCGTAACGAACTCGAAGTGTCTTCCCACAGACTTTTACTCGCATCTAGAATTGATACTGATCTCACTGCATCTTGGTTCCAATAGGATTTTTCAATCAAAAATCGAAAAACTTTATTGACGGAACTTTCAGATAACACGCCGGAATCCAATAGGCTCTTATAGGCCATATAATCGGTGGTACCCTCATAGAACCAAGCCATATTATCTTCGCCCCCATCGAACTCCCAATCAAAACTGTGAAAAAATTCATGTGCAGCCACATAGAGTGCACGCTCCAAAAATTCTTCTTTGCTTAAATTTCGCATTACCAAAGAATAAGTAGAGTCATGTAAACTCTCACCGCCACCTGACCAGCCGGTTATTTCAATTTCTTCGGGGTAAGTATCCACCACCATACTTAAATGTTTGCGATTGTGAGCGCCCATTGACTTTAGCTGCCAGCTTATAGGAGCTTCCATCGCCTTGAAAAAATCATTGAAGCCCATCTCCCAATCGCCACCTCTAAGCACCTCAAGTCTCACGCCCGAAATCATTGCTTCTTTTCTTTCCCAATTTCCGACTGCGTAAACGTTGTTATTAATTGCTTCTTTTCTTTCACTAGCTTCAATTTCCTCGCCAATACCACAGATGTTATCTTCTACTTGTACTGAGGGGCAAAAAACCTTCCAGCCCTCGGGTAATTCAAAGCGAATCTGAATATTTTCAAAATCACTAGGCAATTGAGCAATCTGAACAAACGTTTGCATACCTTTTATCGCCGCATGATCTTTTTGAATAATATTAAAAGCAGAGCTTAATTTCCAATATTCCTTGTAGTCGGGAGGACTAACTACGTATTTTATTTCGAGGGTGCCGGGCTCGATCTCGAGAGCTTCGTATGTCACGCTGGGAACTTTACCTGAAGCGGCAAAAAGATTTACCTTCCGCGACTTGCCGTTGGTTTTGACATCTACCTGAGAAATTAATTTTGAAAGATCTTCAGCTGTCCCAAAATTAGTGGGCATCATAAATTTGATTTTTGAGTCTCGCCATCCTTCGATCACGATCCTGACGTTCACGCGCCTTTCTGGAAAAGCTGAAACACCAACGACATACTCAATGTTGAAAGCCTGACTGGCCAAAGAAAAAACCAAGGAAAAGCCCAAAGAAAAGAATGATGGTAGGCTTGCGGTAATTTTCAAAAAATCCTCCATTCCCTAACTTAACAGAATTAACGCGCCACTCCAATAAATTGGGAGGGCCGAATTTTTCGTGTATAATTTTCAAACTAAGAGATGCGTTCTGACACCATGTTTTTGTCATTTGCTAACTAGTTGCCACTAAAGGTTAAAATCGGTACTGATAATTTTTTTTTATTCACTGCATCAAGTATGCTAATTATATATATATTTCAATTTTTAGAGAGAATTAATAGGCATCCTAGAGGTTCGGCACGAATATTCCATAGTACTTCAGCGAGAACCAAAAAAGGGACATTAAGTTACCATTAAAATTTAGAGGGGGGAAAATGAGATATTTATTAGTTTTATGCTTTTTAGTCGCTGGAGTTTTCGGTCAAGCCGAAGACATTGCCATAAGCTTGGATTCATTGAGGCCTGCCGAAGAGATCGATTTAGAGCTTGAAGCAATTGATGAAGAAAATTTAGAAGAAAACTCAGAAGAGGATTCAGAAGTAGGTTTATCGATAAGCACCTTTGATCGACGACGTCCACCGCCACCACCACGTCGGTATCCACGGCCTACTCCGTATCCACGACCTATCCCATATCCGCGGCCTACGCCTTATCCACGGCCTATGCCCTATCCGCAACCTGCACCTTACCCACGTCCCGTGCCTTATCCGCGACCCAGCGCCACTGTTGTTTGTCATGCGACCGACGATTACGGGCGAATCTACACGGCAACGGCATATTATGCGAGCGATGCTCAAAGGTATGCAATGAATGAGTGCCTAAGCCACTCTTACTATTGTTATGAGAGAGGCTGTAACTACTACTAAGTCGGTGCAGCTAGTGCGGAATGTAAATAATGTAAGTATAGAGGGCGAGTGTTAACCACTCGCCTTTTTTTATTAAGGGACTATAAGCTTGCAACAGGTAATCGTACTGCGACACCTGTGTCCATGGCTTTACTTTTAATTGCCTGAGGCGGCGTTTGAACCACTCGTTGTTGAAGCGCCGCAAATATTGGTTCACGAATCGCCAAACTATTATCTTGTAAAACACACTGGCGGCCGAATCGCTTTTTACTATTAATAATGACAGGTGCTTTAAGATTGGCGGTCATTTGTCTGGGATCATTGGGAATAGTGATTATACAAAACGTGTGAAATTTTTCGCCAGCAACCATTTGTAATGCATCATAGTCTCGACGATTAAACTGTATATTATATTTAGCAGCTAAAAATAGTTCGGGTTCTAAAACAGGAAATGCAATTGCAGGTGATTCACAACTCTGTAGCCAAGCAAAAATCTCATCGGTGGGATCGTCTAATAAAACAAATTTGCGTAAAGAGGCAAAACCAAGAATTCCTTCAGAAAACTCAATTATGTCTTCTGAATTAAGCTCTACTGTTCCAAACCGTGAAGTTTGAATCTGCATTTATTCTCTCCCTCTAAAGCCAATTTAAAGTCCCACTAACTATTGACACGCTTAATCTTTAGATCAGTTAGTCCAACATCTGTCTTTAAGCTTGAACTCAGGGCTTAGGTCAGGTCAACGATATTTTGAAATTTAGATTTAAGATCAGTTAGATTCTTTTTTGAGCAACTGATTTACAGCCCGCGTCCTGTCGGATGGCGCGTTAACAGACTCTTGGTTTTGAGCCTGAATTGCTACATACACTTCTTCACGATGGATCTTCGTGTCTTTTGGGGCCTCTATGCCTAGGCGGACTTGCTTACCTTTGATCTGTACCACTCGGATTTTAATATGGTCATCGATGGCAATGCTTTCACCGAGTTTTCTTGTAAGGACCAGCATAGCATCTCCTTCGCTTCTGGTTTAGACACACGTCTCAAATATTAAATGCTTAACCACTTAACGGACATCTTGTAAAAGAGCTTTAGCTATTATTTCTACCTAAGAAAGTCAAGTAGACTTGGCTGCATCATCTTGTTGGAAGTCGCAAGTGTGGCCTTTAGTGTGGTTTCGTTCTTATTTACATCTGAGACTGATTTAAAGGCATCTTCATCTTCCAGTTGAGAAATTGACGATTTTGTTTCAACTTTCACTTTGCCTAAAGATTCTGTCGCAGAATTTAAGTTCATTAGCCTAGACCCTAGCTCTGATCTAATTAGCGTGACTTGATTGTGAGCATCGTCAATTTCATCCAGTGTGATTTGTAGTGAGAGTTTATCATCGGCTTCAAGCGATAATTCAATTTTTCGTAAGAGTCCAAATAAATTAATTCCCTGTTTGTTGGGGTTGGGTCCCGGCCCACCACGTGGAGAAGAGGCGGCGAATTTAATGTCCTCTTCAACACTCGCAGGCCCCCGTTGATTGGCACCACTCCCAGTGGACTCGTGACTTTGTGGGACTTCGGACTCTAATGTTGTTCCTGGCTTTGTGCCAGGGCGAGGTTCGGGTTGGGGCTGTACTAAGCTGCCAATGTCTTTTCCTAAAAATATTCGGCTGCCAGGCATGTTAACGGCCACAAAGGCTTCTCGGTCAATAGGGACACGCACTTCTCCGTCGTCACCCTTATAATTTCCTTTGTAATCAAAGGGGGCCTCCACCGTGCCAAAGCCACCAAAAATAAATTTTCCCGCAAGCTTTCTATTTCCCACTTGAACAATCTGCTCATAGAGCTGCTTAACTTCGCGTGCAAGCGTGCGCCGCGTGTCTGTGTTGGTGCTAGCATCGTTGACTGCGCCTAAAACCAATTCTTTCACTCGCAAAAAAACGTCTCCCAGTTCACCCAGCGATTGCTCTGAGAATTCCAGATAAGATTTAGCGTGAGTAAGCACTTTTCCAAACTGAGTGTTATTCTGATCTTCTGTTTTATAAGATAAAACTCGAGCAGCCGACATCGGGTCATCCGAAGGTTTATTAACCCTTTTTTGCGATGAGGCTTTAGCCAAAGCATCATTAAGACCTGTACGACTCTTATGAAGTGAATCATTAATTTGGCCATAAACCATTTTATCAGAAACGCGCATTTCCTAAATCCTCTTATCTCTTCATTGCCAGTATCGTGTCAAACATCTCATCAGCTGTCTGAATTAATTTCGCCGAAGCATCAAATGTTTTTTGAAACTCAATCATCTTTGTCGCTTCTTCGTCGAGACTGACTCCACTGACACTGTCGCGAATGTTTTCTAATTGAGCGTGAATGTTCTTCTGTGATTCCGCGCTACGATTAGCTTTTTCAGTGGCAATTCCCACTTTTCCCACAATAGAATTATAAAACTCATCATAAGTGGTAGTCCCCTGCTCCATGACTCTCTGTTGTTGCAGTTCACCGATCATATTGGCAATTCGATTATCTCCGGGAGCATTCGGCATTATTCCAGCTACAATACGTCCCGGATCTTTAGCTACGGCAGCATCGAGACCCATATTTTGGGCCGCTTCTATTTTATTTTGTAGCGGTGCAAATAAAGCGCCCCCAGGATTGCTAAAGGCATCAAACCCTTGGCGATGGATGCCATTCACTCCATTGATAAAACTAAAAGCCAACTCGTCGACATCGTCGAGGAGACTATTAATCGCAACATCTCGAACTTCAAATATTCCACCCAAGCTTCCATTTTTTATTTCTTTAGTGATGTTCATGGGATCTGCACCAACTGCTGGCTGAATAAAAATCGCATTTCTTATGCCTTCTCGGCCATTTTTATTTTCAACTCGCCCAGAGGTGATTTCGTTAGAAGAGTTTCCAGATACTATAATTCCGGAATTTCCGACAGTGACAGAAATCATTCCGTTGCCAGCTTCGGTAACTCTCACGTTAGCCATTTCGCTCATCTTTTTTATTAACAGATCTCGGCGATCTCTTTGATCATTCGCCGGTGCTCCAGAAATTTCAATCGCCGCAATTTTTTCGTTTAGCTGAGCTATTTCTTTTCCGAAGGCATTGATTTGCCCAACTTGCTGAGTCACTTGTTGATCCAGCTCACCTTGAATTGCCCTAAGGCTAGCCACCGCTTTAGCAAAATCTTTTGTCACAAATTTTGCGGTATCGCGAACCAGCGTTCGTGTGGCCGTACTTTCTGGATTCGTAGCCAGCTCTCTAAAGGAGTTAAAAAATTCTCCGATGGATTGGTTAAGGCCTTTATTCATCTGTTCGTTATAGATTTGCTCTACACGAGTCATAGCGTCAGATTTCGCCTGTTCAAATCCCAGCTGAGTGCCTTCAAATCTTAATTGTTTTTCTAAGAATATATCATTGATTCGAGTCACAGAACTAGTTTTGGCTCCCATGCCAACTTGGTATCGGCCTTCGCTTATAGGAATATTTGTCTGAGTCTCTATGCGCTGCCGAGAGAACCCTTCCGTGGATTTATTAGCAATGTTGTGACCGACTGTTTGCAGCGCGGTTTGACTGTTCATCATGGCCCGCTTGCCCACATCCATCATCGAATTTATTTTGGCCAAGTCTTAAGCCTCGCAACTAACAATCTTGCCTGCCACCCCTGTTTTCGAGAGATTTCCTTTTTTCTCGTAAACAGGTTTTCCAGCCAAAGAATCGCGAATCGCGCCAATGGCACCAGAAACATTCTTCAAAGCAGCATGAGCAAGCTGTTCGTTTTCTTTGTTTATCTCATTAAGTCTCTTTATTAAAAGATCTAAAACGGAATGTTGATTTCTTAAATGATTGCCTTCAGATGTCGACAAGCGCGACGCGATATCTAAAAGTCTGGGTTGTTCGTGGTCGGCCCCCACGGCCATCGCTAAGTCTTTAGCCACCTTCATTCGAGCATTTTCAAAAGTTCTAAGTTTTAAAAGAATGATCTCCTTGGCCTTGTTGTTTTCAGCCAATTTTTCAATATCCGCTTTAATTAATAGGTCTTTTTCGTTACGAATATTATCGAGGAGCATTCTATAAACTTTTATGAGATGCCCCATGCCGTCGGTCAATAAGGTGCAAAGACGTTTTTGATTCGGAGATAGTGTTTCCATTTTTCTCATCCTTGAAAATGGTTATTAACTGTATTAGTCGCTAAACAAATGCTCAGACAGAATTTTATCTGCAAGTTCTTTTGAATCTATCGAATATTTACCGTCATCTATTAATTTTTGAAAATGAGCGACCTTGGCCTCATCAACGGCATTCATATTTGGTGTTGCCAACTCTTTTACTTTTAAAGTGTCTTGAGCTCGCTTAGAAATATCCACGCGGGCATAGTCCCCACCCACATTATCGGTGGCCGCAGCGCCCTTGCCGTCTTTCTTATTTATGTTTATGCCCGAAGGTCCGACCTTACCTGATTTAGCCGAATCTTGAGACCCTAAAGAATCTCTAATTTTTGAGTTGTCCACTTTCATACGTTCCTCCCCCAAAAAACTTTAGAACCATTTAGTCATACCCTAAGGCCCAAAAGTTTCCAAGTTATCCTTACCTATTGTATCATACTGAGACAGAAAAAAGTTTAGGTTTTTAGCTGACCGGACTATAATTAATACTCCAGATCAGCGGTTTTTCAGCTGAAAAGCGACCAATTCTGTCACCGGGGGCCACTTTGGTGTCTGGCGGCAAACTGGAGACTGCTCCATTAAATGCTAGTGTCGATTGGGTTCCATTGTCGTGATCTAATTTTACAATACTAAGGCCCTCTGGACTTTGGAATGAAGACTGAACTTTTCCGGACCAGGGACTCAATATCTCCAAAGTTTTTTTGTCGAGCTCCTTATTGATGTAAAATGAGAACTGATCAACTTTGCCATCACCATTTTTTTTAATCTTTATATTTTGTTTTAAATCTTCTGGCAAAGGTCCCCGCGGTCTATCTAGTGGTTTTATATTCTTCATACCAAATTGGTTGCCATATCTTTCTTTAATTTGATTATAGATAAGATCTGATAAACCTACGCCACCCTTTCCGACCCACTGATCTACATACTCATCATCTAATTGGTTGCGAAAAATTTTTTCGCCCATTGAGGCCGGCATGAGCTCACTTTCACTGACAGTTTTTCTCATGGCACGCACCATTTCACGTAAAAATTGTGATTCATAAAGTTGGGCCGCTTTTAGCAACTTGGGATCTCGGGTGTCTTGCTGAGGCTGAGGCTGGGTTTTTGCTATTGAAGAAATGTCTCCCATCAGAGACACCCAGAAAAAAGAGGGGGAGTATGAGCTAGAGTTGTACGTGCATCCTGCACTTCACTCTTTAATACCGGTCTACTGCCAATACTTGGCTGGCGCTGAACCGTTGACTTTGTTTCCTGCGAGAAACTTTTGTCACCTAACCATCCTTGGTCACCAATCCCTAACCCATCATCCCCCGGATCCCAACACGTCCATGTGTCGGAAAAAATAACCGTTGATATCTTTATTTTAATATTTTTTTGCTTCAATGCGAAACAAATTTTCATAAAATCTCTAAATCTCCCTGTAAAGCCCCGACCGCCTTGATGTTCTGAAGTATCGTGATCAGGTCTTTGGGAGAGACCCCTAGACCATTGAGCGACTTGACAAGGCCTCCGACATTCGCATCGGGAGGAATGACCCCGACCCGTTCGGCATCTTGATCTTTCCCCTTTGCGACTTTTGCTCCACCAACTCTAACGCTTAAATCTCCATGGCTTATGGCTACCTCACTAATTCTCACTCCTGATCCGATGACAACCGTTCCCGTTCTTTGATTAACCACAACCTTAGCTTTGACATCAGGAACGACTTCAAGAGATTCAATCGTTGCTAACATCTCCACAACTTTTCCTTCAAATCTTTGGGGGACAATAACGTCAACCGTACCTGAATCTTTGGCGACTGCATATTTACCAGATAGATCACTATTAATGACTTTCACCATTCTTGCCGCCGTAGTAAAATCGGGGTTGTTAAGTGTCAGTCTAAACATTTTTCTTGAAGTAAAATCAGATGAGACGTCGCGTTCAATGATGGCGCCATTAGGAATTCTACCAACCGTATTGTGAGTGGCCCCACCACCTTCGCCGATTAAAACGGCTCCTTGCGCTACAGCATAAATTTCCTGATTAGCCGCTCTTAAGGGAGACTGGATGAGCGTGCCACCCTTTAAACTTGAGGAGTCGCCAACGGAGTTAACTGTAATGTCAATATTGTTCCCCGCCCTCGCAAAGGAAGGGAGATTAGCTGTGATAATTACAGCAGCGACATTGGCGCTAGCGACTTCTTTGCCCGAAAGCTTCATTCCCATTTTATCTAGCATTCGTGTGAAACTTTTTTCAGTAAACTCTGACTTCGAGTCACCTGTACCCGCAAGACCTACCACTAATCCATAGCCAACCAGTTGGTTTTCACGAACACCGCGAACATTGGCTATGTCTTTGAGGCGTACAGCCTGAGCTAAATCACACGAGATCATCAACAGTAAAAAATATATTTTTCTCATAATTATAGGCCTCGCTTTACACTAACGACGTCAAAATTGGGCTCTAGAATAGCCTGAGAGCTCAGCCCGTCGTCATTAAAATCCTGTTCGCGCACAATTCCGGTTACAACGACGCGGTACTCTCGCTTGCCCAACATAAACGACTGGGTACCTTTTATTCGATAATTGCCATCAGGAAGTCTTTGGATAATTCTTGTCGGAACTAGTTCTAGGCCAAGATTGTTCTCATCCTTGTTGTTGTCGTCCTCATTTTTTGCAGTTGAGTTGTCTTTACCAGTATCTTTTTTATCCTTTGAATCTTTGGCGTCGGCCGTCTTATCTTTAGAGTCTTTGCTGTCTTTAGCATCTTTCTCCTTTTCTTTATCGTCGGCCTTACCGTCTTCGTCAGAGGCCAGTTTTCGCTGTGGAGCATCTATTTTTTTCAATAGCTTTTTAATAACAGTTACTTTGGAGTCCACTTGAGTGCGCCCCGAACCTTCAAGCTTTACATTTAAAAGGTCACCCACCAGACGAACTATGTTTTGCGAAAATAAATATGAACTTTGCCCTTCCATGATCCACAGCGAGCCTTCATTGGCTCCCACTCTAGCTTCACGTTCAAACTGATCCTTAGTCATTCTCGAATATTTACGTTGCTCACCTTTTTTGTAGTTGGGGTTATCGGCATAAGAAAATGGCTTTTGCGGACTCGCGTCTTCAACAAAACCGTTGCCTCTCATTAAATTTTTAAGTTTCATGCCAAATCCCGCGCAGGCAGAGACCTGTAGAGAAATAATAATCAATATAAAAAGCTTTAAACTTTTATTCATTGGACTTTTACGACTCCTGGCTCCTTGACCACTGCAAAAATAATTGTTTGCGTGGTTGGGTTAATCACACGTATTGTATCGCCGACTTCGCCTTGCTCTTGGGCAACTCCCCGGAGCGTAATATCGTAGTAATCTGTTTCGTTAACTATTTTTACGGCTTGCCCTTGTTTAATTGCTATTTCTTTAACTAGGTCCCGCCGCCAAATAATGTCATTCACTCTTAAACCCCGGCTGACTTTTTTGCCAATCAGAGAATTAAAATCGGTGACACCATCGTCAGCAAATGTAACTTCTCTTTTTTGATTTTGGTAATCACCAACTTGAAGTCTTTCACCAATATTAAGTGCTCGAGATGCGACTGGCACATTTCTTAATACTTGAATTTTTCCGCTAACCCAATAAATTTTGGGCAACCCTTGAAGTGAGGCAATTTTTAGCGGCAAAGAAAAACTTCCTCGAGGGAGCGTCTGGCCAATATGCTCGAGTGACCATTTAGCATCCGCTTCGACATCGGCAATCCATGGGATTTGAATTCCTGAAATTTGAAATTCACAATCCTGGCAAATCTGGGAGTATTTTTGGACGATAGTGGCCTTAAGGTCTTCTTCGTCAAAGGCATATTTTGAGCGGTAAACATCTACGAGGCTCGGAACGATTAGTGAAATCTTTTGGCTCCACTTTTTTTCGAGAGCTGCTACTTGCTTTCGAATCATTCGGGTTAAAACAGAACCTTTTAATTTGATGGTTTGGCCCACACCGGGCGCGGGTCCCAGATCAATTTTTTGAAGTTCTTGAGCCTTTTCGGCATCGATATTTTTTAGTGTTACTCCGTTACCTAAATAAATTCGTGACTGGCTCTTAACGTTAATTCTTTTATTAACCGAAATTTCTGGCGCGTCATTAGCAAGCCCAATAACTCCCAAAAAAATAAAAAATAAGAACGTTAAAGCTCTAATCACCTGTCACCTCAGCGAATTTATACTTTGAAGCATTTGATCTGCGGCCTGTACAACTTTAGAATTTGTTTCGTACGCTCTCTGGGCCGAAATCATATTCACCATTTCATCAACAATGTTTACGTTGCTATTTTCAAGTTGGCCCTGCGAAATGTCGCCTACCCCATTCTCGCCAGGAATAGACTGTTGCGGCAGACCACTAGAGTTAGAGGGCATAAAGAGATTTCTGCCCATAGCTCTTAGGCCCGCAGGATTGACAAAATTAACTATTTGGATTTGTCCGAGATTTTGTGGAGCTACGTTTTGGTCTAGGTAAGCCTCTACTATTCCCTTGTTGTTTACCGTAAGGGTTTTGGTGTTCACAGGAATGACTATTTCTGGCTGTAGAACATAGCCATTTTTATCGACAATGCGGCCCGACGAGTCTTTTTTAAAGGATCCATCACGTGTATAGGCGATTTGTCCGTTATCAGTTTCCACTGGAAAAAAACCATTACCATCGATTTGTAAATCGAGAGGATTATTAGTCAAGCGCGGCGTGCCACTTGTAAAATCCTTTTGAATAGAACTGGTTCGCACACCAAGGCCGGTCTGAATACCGGTAGGTGAAATCGTGTTGGCCCCTGTCGCAGAGCCTGGCTCCTTAATCGTTTGGTACATGAGGTCTTCGAATTCAGCGCGATGTTTTTTAAATCCTGTCGTACCGATGTTTGCCATATTGTGGGCAATGACATCCATATTATCTTGCTGGGCGTTCATACCCGTGGCTGAAGTATTTAGCGCTTTAAGCATTCATCCTCCCCAAAAACATAACTAACCTCTGCTAACTCTCGGAACGTCATTGGTGAGCTTTTCATCTATTTGATCATAGGCCTTGATTGCCCTTTGATTAGATTCAAAAACCCTTGTCGCCCCAATCATGTCTGTCATTTCTTGTACAATATTTACGTTGCTGGCCTCCAAAAATCCCTGATGAATTTTAGTTTCATTGGCGGGGGTCATGTTGACGTTATAATTTGGTCGCAGATTGTATAAAGTCATACCCTCTTTTGCCAATGCGTCTTTTTGGTCAACATTAATAACTGAGAGTTTGCCGAGGCTATCGCTGCCATCGAAAACTTCGCCATTGTAAGCCACAGTTACATTGGAGCCTTTTAGGTTAATTATTCTTTGTGCCGGATCTCCCGCACCTGCTTTTAACACCGGAAAGCCTGATGACGAAATGAGATTGCCCTGATTATCAATTTTAAAATTTCCCGATCTCGTAAAACGAGGTCCACCGGGAGTTAAGACTTCAAAAAAACCATCACCCTCAATCGCGACATCTAACTTATTGCCGGTAGACATTAACGAACCTTGCGAGAAGTCTGACGACACTGAATTGGCATCAACGTAGCCGCGATCGACTCCTTGCATATCATAGAAACTTTCGATGGACGCGGGCACTCGAGGGATTTGCATGACATCTGGTTGTTTTTCTAACGCCGTTAAATACTCTTTAAATTGAATGTTGTCTTTTTTAAATCCGGCCGTATTGGCGTTCGCAATATTATTGGCAATTGTGTCTAGCCTTTGGTTTTGGGCAATAGCTCCGCTCAACGCTGCATAGATGCCTTTTGAACTCATGCTTCCACCTCAACAAGATATGGAGCAATGCACATGCCAATTTAATTTACAGGACCTAGGTGGGTGTTTGATATGTTTTTAGTCTGTTTCAGTGGTTATAGACGCCAAAATCCTGACGGTCTGTCAAAAAAACTTGTCTCGACCGCGACCCACTTTTAACTGATAATTAAACCTATGTTAAACAAAGTATTTCTTTTGGGAATGCTTCTTTTCTCTCAGGTTGTGTCTATGACAACCTATGCAAGTCCGCCAGCGGAACTTAAAACTATCGACACATTAAGTGTGCCAAAACTTGTATTAGCTCGGCCCGACGAGGGCTCGGTCGTTTTTGATCTTCCCATTACGTACAACACACGCGTCCAACATTGGATCCACTATTTTCAAAAAAACGGAAAACCTTATTTCAAAAAGTGGATCGAACGCTCCTATAAGTATATTCCAGCTATTCAGCGGGTTCTAAAAGAACGGGGACTTCCTAATGATTTGGCCTATGTCGCCATGATTGAAAGTGGTTTTTCGTCACAAGCGGTAAGCTCTGCAGCCGCCGTAGGGCCCTGGCAATTTATCAAAGGAACAGCTGAAAGATTTGGGCTCCAAATAAATTGGTGGATTGATGAACGCAAGGATTTTCATAAAAGCACCGTGGCTGCCGCCAACTATATATCTTCTCTTTATAAGATGTTTAGCTCTTGGTATTTGGTCGCCGCCGCCTACAATATGGGAGAAAACAGAGTTAAAAGAATTGTAGCAAAACACCAAACAACGAATTTTTGGATTTTATCAAAGCAAGGCGCTTTGTCGCAGGAAACCAAAAATTACGTACCCAAATTAATTGCGGCAATGCTCATCTCTAAAGCTCCTGCCCTTTATGGTTTCCGTGAGCTGAAAGCACAAGAGCCTGTGCCCTATGATCATATTTTTGTACCTGGCGGCACAGACCTCGCGGGACTTGCGACTCACTTGGGAGTTAACTACGAATACATAAAAGAAATGAATCCAGAATTACTTCATGGCTTCGTTCCCAAATTTATACAAAGTCACAAAATAAAGATTCCCAAGGGATCGACCAAAATGGTATCTCATTATTTGGAAACAAGGCTTTCAGGAAAGACTCTATAAAATGTCTCTCATTGTCCAAAAATATGGTGGAAGCAGTCTTAAGACTGCCCGAGAAGTTCACTCGGTCGCTGATAGAATTCAAAGTCTCCATAGTCATGGCCTGTCTATTGTGGTGGTGGTTAGCGCCATGGGTAACACCACTAACGAATTAATTGATCTCGCCTTTCAAGTGAGCCCACGCCCCCTCCAACGTGAACTAGACATGTTGCTCACTACTGGCGAACGGGTATCTATGTCACTTTTGAGCATGGCACTTAATGATCGAAGTGTTCCTGCAATTAGTTTTACCGGCAGTCAAGCGGGCGTTATCACCAACGAATCTCATAATAACGCCCAGATAGTAGAAATAAAACCACTTCGTGTAAAACAGGCTCTCGAACAAAAAAAAGTGGTGGTCCTAGCAGGCTTTCAAGGAGTAACTCAAGAGTCAAAAGAAGTTACTACCCTTGGTCGCGGAGGATCAGATACAACAGCCGTGGCAATGGCAGCGCACTTTTCAGCCGATCGATGTGAAATCTTAAAGGATGTGGACGGCGTTTATTCCGCCGATCCAAAAATCGTCAAAACTGCAAGACTTATTCCGATGATGAGCTATCAACATTTAAGCGAGATGACTTTTTGGGGGTCTAAAGTTTTACATCACCGCGCTGCAGATTTAGCTCTGCAGCTGAAAGTCCCACTTTACGTGGGACCAACTCACACTAAGGGAACGGGAACGTTAATTAAGGGAGAGGCCACAATGTATGAAAATTCAAATATTTCATCAATCAACAGTCATACCTTTGTCAGACTAATTAGAGTAAAAAACAGCAATTTAGATCAAGCGCTTATTGCTTTTACTCAGATACTAGCAAACAAAAACTTTTCGCTTCCGCAAATTATTGATGCCCGATTTGAAAATTCCGACACGTTGCTGCTTATTACGGGTCCTAAAGAAAATATTTTACCGCTTATGGAAACGCTATTGGGCCAAACCACTCTAGAAATTGTTTCGAACCACCTTTCTTCAGTCACAGTTACTGGCTTAGGTTTTAGCGCCACTCCTTCGATTCAACGGCTCACTCATTGGCTCACTCTAAAAGGCGTGGCATTGCACTCTATAATTTCTAGCCCAATGAGTTGCACCTTTGTGATTAATGAGAATGATCGTGAGAATGCTATTAAAATTTTACATGAATTTATGCAGTGACAATCAACGATGACAAACAAAGAACTGAGTCACTTTTATAAGAATTTTTATGAACTCGTTGAGTCAGGCATTCCTATCAACGGAATTTTGGAAACCTTAAGAACCACTTCCAAAGGTGATCATTTAAAAAGACAATATGGTCACGCACTGAAACTCGTAGACTCAGGTAAAACTCTCACCGAGTCTCTGCAATCCGCTGAACTTATTTCTCCATTTGATGTTGAAATTATTCGTGCGGCCGAATCTTCGGGTAGTTTGTCTCGCGTCTTAACGGCATTGTCTTTTAGGTATGAAGTGCGAAGTGCAGCCGAACAAGAGCTTCGCTCGGGACTGTGGCGCCCCTTCTTTTTATTTGTGGCCGCGTTGTTTGTACCTAGCTTGCCCGGCTTGATGAGTGGCAAAACCACTTTGGCGCAGTATTGCATTAGTTCTTTCGGCTTATTATCACTTGTTCTATTTTTGGTTTATTTGATTTTTAAATTTAATAACTTGGCTAATCAGAACTATGAATTGGCTCTGCTTCGTTTTCAGATTTTTTCTAAAGTGCCTTTTATTAGCGGGCTTATAAAAAAAATGGCACTTGAAAATTTTTGCTCTTCCTTGGCCTTTATGCTAGACGCCGGCATTGATATGTTTCGCGCGCTCAAATGGGCAGGTAATTCGTCGGCCGACAAGTCCATTAAAAGATCTGCGCAAATGATACTTATGCAAATAAAAGAGGGCCGCGACCTGGCGGTCAGCTTTCGTGCCCAACCCGCATTTACTGATGAAATCAAAAATGCGATTTTTGTCGGGAATCAAAGTGGTAAGATTCCAACGATGCTCCATCGAGCATCTCAGGACCTAAACCGTGACGTGACTTCACGTGTCCAAGCAATTGCTAAGTTTGTTCCTTTAATTATTTATGCAGTGATCGCCTTTTTTGTGGCGAAACAAATTATTGATTTTTATAGCGAACATCTTAAGGATATCGACAAAGCGTTGGGAGAATAATTGCGGCCTCCGTGAATCGGAAGCCGCATTACTTCAGTGGCTCTTCTTTTTCAGAGCTTTTTTCTTTTCTTCGTCCAGAAGTTTTTCTTTTTCTTTATCCGCATCGGGATTGACTGTGGCCGCTTCAATAGAGGCGTCAGGAACGGGAGCCACTCTACCTATTCCGTGCTTTGTAAGCACTTGCGCCCGCAGAGATTTCAGAAGGTCAGTGTGTTCGTAGAGATACTGTTTTACAGCGTCGCGACCCTGGCCAAGTCTTTCTCCGTTGTAACTGTACCAAGCACCAGATTTTTCAACGATACCGTCATTAGAGGCGATATCCAAAACATCTCCGGCCTGGCAAATTCCTGTGCCAAACATCAAATCAAATTCGATTTTAGCAAAAGGCGGCGCCATTTTATTTTTTACCACTTTTACAGCTGTGCGGTTACCCACAATATCTTCACCGTTTTTAATGGCACCAATTCGGCGTACATCTAAACGCACTGAAGAATAAAACTTTAGAGCATTACCGCCAGTGGTTGTTTCGGGGTTACCAAACATCACACCGATTTTCATTCGAATTTGGTTAATAAAAATCACAAGAGTGCGGCTGCGGTTTATCGACGCCGTTAACTTTCGAAGGGCTTGTGACATCAAACGCGCCTGAAGACCCATGTGAGAGTCTCCCATTTCGCCTTCAATCTCAGCTCGAGGAACAAGAGCCGCTACCGAGTCTATTACTAAAACGTCTATAGCGCCTGAGCGCACAAGTGTTTCAGTAATTTCGAGAGCCTGCTCACCCGTATCGGGTTGCGAAACAAGAAGATCTTTTGTGTTTACACCTAGCTTTGCAGCATATCCAATATCTAGGGCATGCTCAGCATCGATAAACGCCACCACGCCGCCAGCCTTCTGAGCTTCGGCAATTACACTTAAAGACAGAGTTGTCTTACCAGAACTTTCAGGACCGTAAATTTCAACAATTCGACCCTTAGGAAGCCCACCGATGCCTAAAGCGATATCTAAACTTAATGACCCCGTGCTGATAGTGGGAACATCTTTATATAAACTCTCCCCACCCATGCGCATAATTGCGCCTTTACCAAATTGTTTTTCAATTGCGGTAACTGCTAAGCTGAGAGCTTGTTGCTTTTCAGTACTTCTCTCTGTTCCTTTTTCGGTCTGTACACTTGCCATGCTTTCTCCTTTTTATTGAGCTTCTATTAGTTAGTTAGTTAGTTAGTTATTGAGTAGCTGTTAATAATAATTCTAATGCTTTATTTACAGAAGCTTCAATTATTTCTAATCGAGCCCCTTTAAAACAGTAAGTAGCCACATATTCAAATCCTGGGCCACAGACTGCAATACATACAGTACCTACTGGCTTCGTTACTGTGCCGCCGCTCGGACCTGCAATTCCCGTTATACCCAGAGACCAAGTGCTTTCCAATTTTTTTCGTAGGCCCTTTGCCATTTGGACTGCTACTACCTGACTCACTGCGCCCGATGCTAAAAGAGTTGCCCGAGATACGTTTAATTCATTTATTTTAATTTTATTGGAATACGCAATAACTCCGCCAGAAATATATTGAGAGGCTCCAGGTAGCGAAGTTAACTGTGAAATTAATGTCCCGCCTGTACAACTTTCTGCCAACGATAAAGTAATGTGCCTATCGACAAAGCGTTTTTGAATTGTTTTTATTATTTCTAGATTCTTCATAACATCCACTCTTGAACCAGTTGCGATTTAGAAAAAATCAACTGAAGTAAAATATTGCTCAAAAGGCCAGCAGCCAAATCGTCTGCCACGACACCTAATCCACCTTTTATTTTTTGATCTAAAATATTAATTGGAAAGGGCTTTAAAATATCAAAAAATCTAAAGAGCACAAAGCCAAGCGCATAAGGCAACCAGTGATGCGGCAACCAGGTCATAGTTACCAGATAACCCACGACCTCATCGATAACTATAGAAGGTTGGTCATGCTCATGGGTCGCCAACTGGTAAAAATGACACAAAAAAATAGCAAACAGAATAAGAGCTAATGTCGCTCCCATATAAAAATAAATGTTTCCGAAATTAAGGAGAATTGCCAGAGGAATTCCCAAAAGGGTGCCAAATGTGCCTGGTGCCCATTTAATCTTGCCAATACAGAACCCAGTGACGATAAATTCGAGAACTTTACGCCGCAATGTAAACCCCTTATCATGTTTTTAACATGACCAAGGGCACTGTCAACGTGACAGCCCACAAAATTCATAGTTAAATTATGAAAGGCTTCCGAAAGGATTTTATTTTGAAATTAAACAATTTGTTAACTCTCGCTGTTGACCGTGGTGCTAGTGATCTACATCTCAAAGTAGGAATCGTACCCGTTATTCGCAAGCACGGTATTCTGAGACCTCTTGATCCTAGTATGGAGGCGGTAAATCAAGATATGATGAGTGCAATTACCGATCAACTTTTAAGCGCCCCTCAAAAGGAAACCTTAGAAAGAGAAGGCTATGTCGATTTAGGTTACGGCATATCCGGACTTGGTCGCTTTCGCGTGAACATATTTAAACAACGAGGAACTCTGAGGCTCGTGATTCGAAACATTCCCTTTGATGTCCCTGATATTGATAATTTGAATCTCCCTCCAATAATAAAAAAACTTGCCCTAGAAACTGAAAGGGGCTTGATACTTGTCACTGGCATGACGGGCTCAGGAAAATCCACAACTCTCGCTGCCATGATCGACTATGTTAACAAACACCGAAATCGCCACATCATTACTATTGAAGACCCTATAGAATTTTTGATTAAAGATCAAAAATGTATTATTTCTCAAGTTGAATTAGGCAGCGATGCCCCCACCTATCCAAAAGCGCTGCGGGCCGCCCTTCGTCAAGATCCCGATATTATCTTAATTGGCGAAATGCGAGACCTAGATACCATCGACACGGCTATTACGGCTGCCGAAACTGGCCATTTAGTTCTCTCAACTCTTCATACATCTGATGCCGTCGAAACCATTAATCGAATCTTAGCGGCCTACCCCTCTCATCAACAGCAACAAATTCGCTATCAACTCTCATCTGTGATTACGGCGATTATAAGTCAAAGAATGATCATGAAAACAGATGAACAAGGATTTGTTCCGGCAATCGAAGTGCTTATCAATACGAGTCGTATTAAAGAGTTGATTCTCAATGGAGCCAGGACTAAAGAAATTTTTAATTCTATTGAAGAAGGAAAGTCGGCCTATGGAATGCAATCATTTGATCAAAGTCTGCTCGAGCTCGTCCATCAGAAGATAGTTACTTTTGAAGAAGCCATGGCTTCAGCCACCAATCCCAAAGATTTCGCACTCAGGCATTCAGGCGTTAAGGGCGCGAGTACCCAAGTCTGGGACCCAAAGTCAGACCGCGCGGCAGGCAAAAAAATATGGGATGACATTCAGGAACTTGAACTTCAAACTAATGTTTCGCATATCCAAAAATCTTCGAAATTTCCGACCCGTTCACCACCTAAGCCTCCCGGAAAAAAATAATGAAAAGCTTTGAAGTCAGAAATACCTTTATTAAATACTTTGAGGGGCAAAAACATACCCACGTATCGTCTAGCTCGCTCATACCTGAAAATGACGCCACAATTCTCTTTGCCAACGCGGGCATGAATCAGTTTAAAAATGTTTTTTTAGGAATAGAGAAAAGAAACTATAGTCGCGCGGTGTCTTCCCAAAAATGTGTGCGCGCCGGGGGAAAACACAACGATCTTGAAAACGTGGGCATCACGGCAAGGCATCACACTTTTTTTGAAATGCTCGGTAATTTTTCGTTTGGCGATTATTTTAAAAAAGACGCCATTCGCTTTGCCTGGGACCTTCTACTTAAAAAATATGGTTTTCCGAAAGACAAACTTTATGTTTCGGTTTTTGAAACCGACCATGAAGCTGCAGACATTTGGCATAAACAAGAGGGCGTGGCCAAAGATCGAATTTTTCGATTTGGTGAAAAAGATAACTTTTGGCGAATGGGCGATACCGGTCCTTGTGGACCATGTACTGAAATTTTTTATGATCATGGGTCGGATTCGGGTTGCGGAAAGCCTAGCTGTACCGTCGGCTGTTCCTGTGACCGATACGTTGAAATTTGGAATAATGTTTTTATGCAATTTTATGAAGACGAAAATGGCAAACAAACGCCACTACCAAAACCCTCAGTCGATACAGGTGCGGGACTTGAACGGCTAACGGCTGCCCTGCAAGGGAAAACTAACAATTACGATACGGATTTGTTTGCGCCGATGATTCAAACAGCGGCTAAGCTGGGGAAAGTTGAATACGGTACTAACCCAAAAACAACGACGGCTCTCAGAGTGATGGCTGATCATGCGCGCGCGACAGCCTTTTTAATAGCTGACGGCGCCCTACCTTCAAACGAAGGCCGCGGTTATGTTTTACGCCGAATCATGAGACGGGGTATCCGCTACGGCCGGAGCATTTCAAAAGATCAGTCTTTATTTCCTGCAGTGGTTGGCTCGGTCATTGAACATATGTCTAGTTTTTATCCAGAATTAAAACAAAGCTCGGATCGAATATTGAATTCAACTCGAGACGAAGAAGGACGCTTTATACATACTCTTGATCAGGGCACTGAAATAATGACTCAAACTTTGAGTAAACAAAAAAATAAAGTCCTTGATGGCGCATTTGTTTTTAAACTCTACGATACCTTTGGCTTTCCGGCCGATCTAACCGCGCTAATGGCTAAAGAAAAGGGTTTTGAAATTGACGAGGCCGGCTTTGAAAAAGAAATGCAAAAAGCACGCGAAACTTCTAAAGCAAGTTGGAAGGGTACAGCCATAACTGAAGATCGCACTCACCTAGTAAGTCTTGTGCAACAAGCAACTAAAATGCAAAAAACAACTCAATTTGTAGGCTATGAATCATTCTCCTCAAAAGCTAGAGTTTTACTTTTGAGTGACGGTAAACAGATTGTTAATAGTCTTAGCAAAGGTAGTCGTGGTTATTTAATCACTGATACCACGCCATTTTATGCCGAAGGTGGCGGGCAAATTGGTGATCAAGGCACGGTAACCGGAAATGAAGTTTTTAATTGTACCAAAGAGCACGAGATTTATATTCATCATGTTAATATAACCGAGAAGGAAATTAAAACGAGCGACAAAGTCGATCTCATCGTAACCACAGGTCGGCGCAAAAAAACTATGGCGAATCATTCGGCAACTCACTTGATGCATGCGGCGCTAAGAAAAATTCTTGGCTCGCACATTGGTCAAGCAGGCTCTCTTGTGAACGAAGAAAAACTTCGTTTTGATTTTACCCATAACCAACCAGTTTCAAAAAAAGAATTATTAGAAATTGAAAGACTCGTGAATGAAGAGATTGCTAAAGGAAGCGAAGTAGATACAAAAATAACGACGCCGAAAAAAGCGGCTGAAGAGGGCGCCATGGCTCTTTTTGGCGAAAAATACGGCGACGAGGTGCGCGTAATAAAAATGGGTGATTTTTCTATGGAGCTTTGTGGTGGCACCCATGTTTCTAATACTTCAAATATTTTGGCTTTTAAAGTTACAAGCGAAGGCGGAGTGAGTGCGGGCGTAAGGCGTATTGAAGCGATCACAGGCCCCAACGCAATTCAATATTTAATGAACGCGACAGCTGAACTCAGTGAAGCCAAACAGGCCATCGGCACCATTGAACCAATAGCAAAATGGATAGAAAAATCGCGTGAAGATATTAAAATTCTCGAGCGCCAAATCAAAAGTCTGCAAAGTCAAAAAATCGATGTCGATCAATTTATTAAGGAAGCTAAGATACTAAATTTTGGCGGCACTGAAGCCAAATTAGTTACGGCGATAATTGAAATGGATGATCGCCAAGTGTTAAGCGAGATCGCTGACAAATTAAAGAACAAAGTGAGCAGTGGTGTCGTTATCGTCATTGGTAAGGGCGAAGAAACACATCCCATTATTGTGACGGTCTCTAATAATTTGACGGGCAAAGTAAAGGCCGGTGATGTTTTAAAATCTTTGACTGCGACAATGGGTGGTAAGGGTGGCGGTCGCCCTGATTTTGCTCAAGGCGCCGGAAATGATTTTTCTAAAGCCAAAGAGTCTATTGCTGGAGTTGTGCTTCAGTTTCAGTAAGTTCAGGGTGCAGGGATTACATCGACCACAACATTACTGACATTCGAGTCTAGTCTTCCATCATTAGCTTTATAGGTAAAAAAGTCCTGACCAATATAATCAGTGTTGGGCGTGTATCGAAATATATTTCCTGAGATTAAAGTGGCTGTGCCGTTTAATGGAGGCGAAACAATAGAGTAGGTTAAAACGTCTCCATTGGGATCACTGGCATTACCCGCAACCTGTATCGTCACGTTTTGATCTGTCGCTGCACTTACATTGAGCGAGACTGGTGTATTAACAGAGGTGACAGTAATCCGCGCCATGCTAAACGTAGAATCGATTTTACCATCGTTTGCCACATACTGAAAACTATCGATGCCATCAAAATCAACTTTATTAATATAGTATAAATATTTAAAGCTTAGAGCGATATTATAGGGGGGGGCTGGAGGTATCAAAAACAAGTACGCCTCCGTCATTGTAGGTCGTCACATAACCATTTGCAGGAATATTGATCAGCCGATAAGTCAGAGAATCTCCATCGACATCACTAGCCACCAACGGCACACCGCTGTTAGTATTTTTATCTACTACAAGGTCAATGTTTTGTGAAACGGGAGCATCATTAACAGCATTCACTGTTATCGCCACCGTTTTAACAACTGAGTCAACTTTGCCGTCACTGACTGCATACTGAACACTATCAGGACCATAAAAATTAGCCTTGGGAGTATAAACAAAAGTGCCCGCCACCATATCGCTGCTTCCCACCGTACCATTTACAGGCTGACCAGTTAGACGGTAAGCAAGAGAGTCGCCATCAACGTCTGTCGCCAACATCTTGATGGTAACGCTCGAGTCTTCATTTGTTGTTGCACTAATGTTCTGTGCAACAGGCACGTCATTTACTGCCGTTACTATTATTGAGATTGTCTTAATGGCAGAGTCAACGGTTCCATCGCTGGCCACAAATTGAATACTATCAGAACCATTAAAATTAGCATTTGGAAAATAGGTAAAGGTACCTTTGATCAAGTCGCGGTTTCCAGCTGTGCCATTTACCGGTTGCTTAGTCAGCCGATAATTAAGGGGGTCGCCGTCAGCGTCTGTCGCCAACATCTTAATGTCCACGCTCCCGTCCTCATTTGTAGTTGTACTAATATTTTGTGCGACAGGCGCATCATTTACATTATTGAGATTTACCGTAGTCGTTGCCGTGTTTGAAAAATCCCCTCTGTCTCTGGCTCTAAAGGTAAAACTATCAGTACCGATGGCTCCGGCATTAGGTACAAAGGTATACGTCCCGGTATTTACATTGAGATTATTTATGGTACCTTTTAACGGCATTACCACAATTGAATACTCCAGGGCATCAGCGTCAACATCAACAACACTTAACTGCCCATTAATCCGCACATCTTGATCTGTATTTAGGTTGCCACTCGCAGCGACCGGCAGGTCGTTGATCGGAGCAATTGTCAATGAAATGAACGCATCGTTTGAAGTCAGCTGACCGTCGCTAACCTTAAACGAAAATGAATCCGTTCCGTTGACATCTTTTCGAGGACTGTAAACATAATCACCACTACTAGGATTGATGGTTACTGTTCCTTTATCAGGACTCTTGGCAACACTAAAAATAAGTGCCGCACTGTCGATGTCTGAACCCACCAGTTTACCCGATTTGGGTGCATCCTCAGAAGTCGCCAATGCTGCAGGAAATGCCGTAGGCAAATCATTGACAGGCAAAATTTCAACTTCAATTTTGTGGGGCTCTGAAGTAAATTTTCTATCTACAGTCGCCACGATTTCAAATGAGTCCAAACCACTAATGTTTGCAACAGGCACATACTCGAATTGAGCCGTCATTTCGTTAAACGAATTGATTTTTCCCAGTGCAGGTTGCCTAGTAATGGCATAGGTAATGCGATTTTCAGGGTCGGCATATATGCGCGCCTGTCCTAAAAATCGGATGTCCTCCATTGTTGTTGATTTCCTTTGAAATGAGGAATTTCCGTTTGAAGAAAAATAATCATTTTGTTCTGATTTTATTTCTAAAAAAGTTTCTTTGTTACAACTTAGAAGAGTTAGTGCTGCCGCAGAAAGCATGAGAACTTTAGATAATTTATTAATCTCCATTTTTGCCATCCCCCCAAATAATATTGCAATAGAGGGGCCAGATTGAGCTCCTGTTTTCAATATGTTGGGAGAGTTAATTTTAAGAATTTTGACTACTTGAATATTGTCCAGACGTTTTATGAAACATTTTATCTCAATTTGAGATGTTACTTAGTACCTGGCTTAGCTTCAAAGCGGTAAGTCAAAATGGGAAGAAACTAAAACGAAAAATGTTTTCGGCCGAACAATCTCAGGTTCGCCGAAAATACATTTTCGCCGCTAATTACTCCTAAGAAACCGGGATTCGATGACGTGGGGCCCGGTTCTAAATCAACAGATAATTTGGTGTTGGCAAGAGTTCCATCGGTTTCCCAAATTTCTGTTCCAGTAGCAGCGTCAGCATACGGGAAATAAGCCTTTCCGTTACCAACGGCGTAAGCGGGATACCCATTAAAAGTCGGTGTCACGACCTCCTCGCTCATAGGCACAAGCCCAGTGCGAATTTGTGTAACGGCTACTCCGTCGAAGGAATAAAGACTGTACCGAATGGCCGCGTTATCAGGTTTCACATAAAAGAAAAGGTTTTGACCAGAAGCTCGGAGGTTATTGATAGCCCCAATACCAGCGTACACCATACTGGTGCCGACAGCGGTTCCATCTGTCGACCAAAGCTGTGAGGTGGTGGTCGAAGAAACTACGACAAAGAAAACCTTGTTGCCAAGAATAGCGGAATTGAAAACCTCCGTGAATGCAGGGCCGCCAAAATCGGCAAACTGGCTACTATAGAAATACATGTTTTGAGCTAAGTCAGTTTCTTTAAGGCGTGTTGCCACCCTTGTGGTGATATCCAAAGACCAAATTTGGTAGCTGGCACCATTAAAAGTACTAAAAATAAGTTGGTTTCCAAGCTTAAAAGGGCCGCTGGTAAAATTTGCGTTGCTGGGATTTATCGAGTTCACATTAAAAAGATTCGTCGTGCCCGCCGTTGTTCCGTTGGTCTGGCCAATATTAACTTGACCGCCAGCCGAGGAAATAAAATAAGCGATATTGGCCTCTGGCAGCTGAGCTAATTGCAAATTTGCGTCGGCAAGTTTTTCGCGATTTACTCCCTCCACACTCCATGTGGCGAAAGTAAGATTAGGATAAGCTGCGCCAATGATCAGGCGCTGAGCAACACTACCGGAGAAAAATATATTTAACGGATTCATAAGGTCAATATTAACCAAAGCTGTGTTGGCATTGGTGCCGTCAGTTCTCCAAAGTTCTTTTAGATTTTTGATGTAATACAGAAAACCGCCACTGATTCTAAAACTACGGTGATAATCACCATCCGAGCCCGGAGTTAAAGAAAGCAAATCAAGCCGAACACTTTGACCCGTTAGTGAGTCCACAGAAATAAGTTGCGTGCCATTTGTGGGGTTATTCCGAGATACTTCAACAAAGAATTTTTTAGTGGCGGTCTTACCTAAGTATTTTTCAGCTAGGTTTTTAGTATCTGTCTGTGTTGCGAATGAATTTAACGGAAAAATTTTGGACCCATCAAATTGCCAGGGAGAATAGCGCGTGGTCCCATTAGTCTTTGCTAAGAAGAAAACTCCCGCAGATGTGGATTCAATACTATGTGCAGGACTCTTTAGATCCTGGTGCGTGATTGTCCCAACAACTGTACCGTCGGTGGACTTAAACAGCGAGTTTTTCAAAGCATCGCCTCGTTTAAAATAAAAGACTCGTCCGTTAAATGCTGTAATTTCAGGTTCAACATCGGTATCTAAAACCTGAAGTGTATCGCCAATGGGATCGTAAACTGCCAGGTTGGGATTTAGATCCAGTTGAGAACCATTAACAATCAAATAAAGTTTGTTATTTGACACCAGCCACGAGCGCTGTTTTCCAAACAAGAATTCTAAATAGCGTGAACCTATATTTGCATCGGTCCTCGTGCCAGCTACTGTCCCGTTAGTAACTCCGCCCTGAAAAACAACTTTGTTGCCGACAGCAGAAATCACCTGACTTCTACCAACTGTCCCCAGCCCAGTTGCATTCCCGGCGGCGTCCACTTTCAAAAGTTGGCCACCATAAATAAAGTAAACATCCGTTCCCAGTTTTACGACGGGATAGTTATCAATGTAGCAATTATCGCGGTTATTAGTGGTATAGACGGCGACTGTTCCCGCAGCGGTTCCATCACTACGCCAAAGCCTGCAGGCCTGGACATCTGGGGAGAAAAAATAAACCTCCGTATTACTCACATAACTAAAATATAGTGGACCGCCACTGGGGAAAAGGCGCACAACATTGAAGGCTTCGCCCTCGTAGCTGTAGAGGTGATATCCAGTGTTTGACGCCATACTAAATATTGTTCTGCCGTTTAAGACTACCGGTAGTCGGGGGGCGACCGTGCTAGAGAGCAGAGTCGAGACATTGTTTTCAAATTTATAAGTCTGGTAGCTGAGTGTGCCGATATTGTTATTGATGCGGGCTTTACCGTAAAAAACAATATTACTTACCTGGTGAGAATAAATATATTCGCTGATGTTGGGCGGAACATTGTTGGCTTGGGTCAGGAGTACGGGTGTTGGACTCTGATTCGAGACATAATACAGATTAGTGGCGTTCGCGCTGCTGAAGACGACACCCGTTGAGGATGGAGTTACGTTGGTAATGTCGCTAGAGGCCGCACCCACAGTCGTATCAGCCAAAAGTTTATTTGCTTTTGTAGTAGTATCAAATTTCCACAGCTCAAGACCGCTAACTCCGTCGCTGGCGGTGAAGAAAATATTTTTTCCGTCGCTAGCAATTTTTTGTGTGGGTTGTCCGTACTCTAAAAGTGGGGAGTACTTTCCTTTAAAGCTTTCTAGCGTTGAGCCAGGAGCGGGGCCCGGCATTGGTCCCGGGCCGGGATTGTTGTCAGTGCCAGAATTGTTGTCTGGGTCGGCGTCGTTTGAAGCTGTTGATAAGTCCTTTATGGATTGGAAGCTGTCGCCGCAGTTTTGAAATGTAGTTGTTGTAATGAGAACAAAAACAATAAGGCCCTTTGAAACAACTATCTTATTTTTCAAATTCCCTCCGAAGAACCTTACTTATAATTCATTAATCCAATCGCGGAATATTTTTTCCACTGCAGGATCAAGAATTTGATTCAGTAGCGGTGGTGGCATCGGCAATGCTACATTTGTTGCCCGGATATAAATTCGACTCGCCAAGGGATTTTTAGCCACTACTCTAGGTGGTGCGGCAATTAATGTTACATATGCGTTTTCTGTCTCGAGACTTACCGCTGTGCTCGAGTGCCACAGATTTAGCCCCACAACGGCCGCTGGCCCGGTCGGGCTATGGCATGTGCCACAATTAGTTTGCATATAACCCAGCGCCGCTTTGGCATTAGGTGAACCTTGAATTTCTACTGGGTTTAGAATCGGTCTCGTTAAGAGTCCCCTTGCTCCCAAGTTTGCCAATGAGAAAGTGCCCACCTGGCCCGAGAGTTGGAGCGCATTGAATCCCAGCACGTAATCTTTAGCAGCATTATGACAAATAATGCAAATGCCGACATGAGCTACGCTTTTATTTTGGGTAAGTTGGTTTCTTAAAATCGTCCGGTCAGCGGGATCGCGTTTAACTAATCGCCCTGGACTGTTAGGACTGGGCGCAAAAACTGTAGATATCCAGTTTGTGCTACCTACGCCGTCGCGAATTTTTTCAAAGACGCGTGTCTCGTAGTTCGCATTGTTAAATATAAACTCTTTCCACAATCTGGTTTCGCGAGGAAAAGTCCAATTATCTGTGTCAGTGGTGTCAATCTTTTTACCAGGAGGAAGATAAATAATTCTTTGTTTTTCGGCACCATCACTATAAAGAGGATATTTAGGCGTGTAGGCCAAGGCATTGTCAAAGTAACCTCGGTAGCCAGATTTAAGAACTTCTAGGCATTTAAGGTCTTCTTGATTAGGTATCGTAGGTTCGCAAAAAATTGGACCTCTTGAGTCTACCTTTTGATTACCGCCAAACACAAGAGTAAACCCACGACTAGGCTCTCCCAAATCAACAATCACACGATCGCCTAAAATATCAAAGAAGCTTAGGCCCTCGCTATTGCCAGAGCTGGTATTAACAATCAATTTTGCACTCGGGATTGGCCGTCTCAGATCTATGGCATATAATTTTCCACCAATATTATTAAAATAGGCCACGCCATCAATTGTTTCTGTGAGTAATCCTCCGTTATTCGGCAATAGCATCTGAGGCGCTTTAAGACTATACTGGTTACTCCTATCAACCTGGTGAAGGACGAGCCCACTTTGGGAACCAATTGTCCCGAGGCCAGCAAAATAGTCTCCGTAAATGGTATCACAGCCAAATCCATCTATTGTCCCTAACGGAAGATATTGCCCCTGAGTAAATCTAAAAATTTGCGTTTTCGACCCCAGTGTCGGACTCTGAATATGAACAACTAAATAATCAGAACTAATATGGGTGAAGTAGCTATAAATTCTATTGAAACCTTGCGGCGCGGGGAGGGTTTGAATCAAATTTGGGTTTGACGGAGCACTTAGGTCGTACACTCCTAATGTCATTTCGTCGGGTGAAAAATGCAGTAATTTGTTTTCTTCGATTCTAAAACCCCCTGCGGGCAAAGAAAATGAAACTGAGGTAGGATTAGTTAAACTAAAAATTTTAATATTCTTTTTAATTGATAGGTCCGAAGAGGAAATAAATAAGTAATCACTGTGTATGTCCGCATTATCTAGTTTTGTTCCTAAATCTGGCGCAATAATGAATGGCGAGCGCACCGTCCCGTTTACCAAGTTAATGGCATAAACCGTTTTTATTGGTTCATTCAAAAGATAAAGATTCTGTTTGTAATACTTCAAAACCACTTTACTAAAAATTCCATTATTAGTGTTTGGCACGGTAACATTAATCTCTTTGACCGGTATGTGCGGCGTCAAATTGCCAACGCTCATGTCAAAATGCAAAATACGAAAAGCTTCTGGCCCCGAATCACTTATTGTCATCCATAGATTACCTTCTTTGTAACCGGACGGGACGGCACCGGAAAGCGTACTTGAACCAGGTAGTCTTAGCGGGGTTGCTGCCACAAAGCCTCCTACAAATCCCGCTTCTTTAACTTCGGGACCGAGTGCGGATAAACTTTGAGAATTCATGTTTTTCGTAGCGAGAAATCCTTCGCCACAATTTTGATACGAAAGCGCAAATGCGACAATCACTACTACAAGCGCAGAAAAATAAAATTTTCCCAAATGGCTTTTTTTAATGACTGGCATATGACGTTCCCCCGACTTTAATCTTGTCGGGCAAACGAAATGTATACTTTAGGGATTTTTTTCAGTACTTTGCGGTGGCTAACCTTACTATATCTGGGCGACCAGCAACAAATTTGCCGTATCAATTCGAGACAAAAACCGCGATAATATAAGTATGAAAATTCTCAATTGTTTTGGTTTATTCCTTGCTGTATTTGTTTTTTCAGGTGCCTCGTTGGCTTTTAAAACCAAAGATGCCGAGTGTTTAGGTT